>Ga0208246_1000217_pt1 | contig 53541 bp, 46 predicted proteins | sample RifOxyD2_FD_184039 | JGI IMG/M metagenome (GOLD analysis project Ga0208246, IMG submission 184039) | Soil microbial communities from Rifle, Colorado - Rifle Oxygen_injection D2 (SPAdes) | ecosystem: Environmental > Terrestrial > Deep subsurface > Rock core/Sediment | place: Rifle, Colorado... | reverse complement strand
GACAAGGAAACAAATCCTGGAAATTTGATATTAGCAAAAACACAGGGTGGTAATAATTTTGATTATGTATATACATGCGATGCATTGCCCGATGAAGTAGGCTGGCAAAGAGTGAGTTATAAAGGGACACCTACAATCGCGATAGAAAATGGACAGTTAAGAATTGAAACTAAATATAGAGATGCATTTGATAGAGATGGAGTAACATATTGGAAATCTTGTGAGAATGAACCGATAAGTTGGACAGATAATTTTACATTAGAATATAAATTAAATATAGATAATTTTAATAATACAAGTAATTTATGGTTTAGAGGAGCATGCTGGTACGGGTCTACAATAATAACATATTATTGGGACGATTATAGTGGTTATGAGGTATGGTATAACAATGATATATTAAGTTACAATTTTATGGGTGCGCATATATATAGGGTAGTATTTAGGAATGAAGGTGGAACTGAGAAGATGGATTTATATATAGATGGCGAGAAGAAAGCAACACATGAACATAGTTTTGGGGCATTTGGATTTGAAATTGCATGTAATTCGGATGTAACGATGCTAATGGATTATTTTGCGTATACGCAAGGGGCATACGCACCTAACGAAAAGCCCGTATTTAGCAGTGGGGATTATGTAAGTAGTGGGACATATACATCCGAAATAGAAGATATAGGGCAAGTAGTGAACTGGGATAAAATAAGCTGGGTATCTGAATGCCCTGTCGGGACTTCGGTAGTATGGCAGACAAGGACAAGTAATGATAATATAACATAACAAACAAGGGAGCTATAGCAATGAAAAAGGTATTTTTAGTAATCGTAGCAATGGCATTAGCAACAAGCATAGTTCGGGCAGAAATAAAAGAAGTAAAGGAAAAATATGAAGAAACCAGAGATGTTGGTTCTGGTAAAAAAGAAATATGGAAAGGAGAGAAAGTCAAAACAATTGAGTTTACTAATGAGAAAGGGAAAAAGGTAAATGAAATAAAAATTAGTAAACCATTAAAAAAAGGAAATATTACAAAGTCTATAGAGTATTTAACGAGTCCGAACAAAGATTTTGTAATAATAACAAATAGAGAATCAAAAGGTTTAACAAAAGAAGAATATAGGAAAACAGGGTACTATTACAAGAATACTAATAAAATAATTTATTATGACAAAAAAGGAAAAGATATTTTTATATTAAACAATGTTGAGTATGAGCCAGTTGCTATCTCAAAGGACGGAAAAGCAATTGTTTGTGTAATTGACGTGATTCAACCAGACGATTTGCCAGATAATCCAGTATCCCCGGAAATTAGTAAAAACCCACCGAAGGATAAAGTATTTGTTTTATCAAGAGATGGAAAAGTAATTTTAGAAAAAGAAGAAAGATATTTATATGTAATAAATTACGAAGATAGAAATAATCTTCGTCAAGAAATAATGATTTCTTCAAATGGTACTTGGTTGTTTTACCGTACTCTAGAGGGGTATAAATTAATTAATATCTCGAATGGTAAAGAAATAATTATTCCTTCAGAGAATATAAAAGGAAATTCAGAAATTATGGATGATGGTACTCTATTAATAAAAGAATATCAAGGACAGGACAATAGTGGAAAACGCAAGTTTATCAAAAAGAAATACTACCCAGATAAAAATATATTTGAAGAAATAGGGGTAGAATATAATGATTAATTGTAAAAGAAAAAATATCACAATCTGTTTAATAAGTTTCTTTATATTGAGTACTGTAGGGAGAGTGGTTTGGGCAAATATGACTGCTACAGATCCGGGCTTCGAAATAACGTCTGATTTTGGACCAAGACTTGTGGGCTCATTGGATTTTCATAAAGCAATTGATTATCACAGAGGGGCAGGAGAGACAATTCCATTGCTTGAAAATGGTCAAGTAGAAGATTTGGCTCGAGGTACTGGCAATCTTTTTAGAATTGAAATTCGAGGGAATCATACATTTCGTTATTTACACATGTTTAATAACAACTCTCTGCCAATTACTTCAGGTATATTTACTTTGACTAATTCTGATAACGGACATTTGTGCATAATCAAATGGACATCGGGATATCAAGGTAGTCGAGCAGATTATATAATAAGTCAGCACGATTACTCTGGTGAAACCGTAACCTTGAATAGCATAAAGATACGAAATGCAAACGATTCAGCAAATGCAACAACATCTGGAACATTAACGCAAACTAATAATCCATATGTCGGACCTGCTGGCGTTTCTGGCGATCCCGATGGGGATGGTCCATTAACACAGTATGCTGCTCATATGCATATAGATATGGGAGCCGGTGTCAGTGAAAATCCCCTTTATCATATAAACCATTCTGCCAGCACATATAATGTTGAAGTTCGTGATAAAAATAGTATAAAAAGATCAACCGATTGGATTGTAAAAAAAGACGATTCAAATACTACATTTTTAAAAGTGTATACGAATACAATAACAGGGAAAGATTTAGATAAATTAAAAATTTATGTTGACCAAATTGATAGCAACCATCTTGTAAGGGAATTTAGCTATGGTGGTCAAACTCCCGAATATGATCCTATAAACACTGACATTGAAAATGGATATGCTTCTAATGGTCTAACCGATGGTGTTCAACCCTCAGATAGCGATGGTAAAGGAGATAGTAATAACAACGGAGAGAGCGAAGTTGGTTATGAGAATTTTGTATATAATTCTTGGGAATCAATAAACACTCCAGAATCTGCACGCCCCAGTAAACTTACCGACGGTCAACATAATTTAATCGTTCGTGCTATAGATATTGAAGGGAATAATTACGATACATCAACCTCATTTACCATAGACACTTCCCCACCCGATAAATGGGAAGGGACATCAGATAGAGTGGACAAGGAAACAAATCCCGGAAATTTGATATTAGCAAAAACACAGGGTGGTAATAATTTTGATTATGTATATACATGCGATGCATTGCCCGATGAAGTAGGCTGGCAAAGAGTGAGTTATAAAGGGACACCTACAATCGCGATAGAAAATGGACAGTTAAGAATTGAAACTAAATATAGAGATGCATTTGATAGAGATGGAGTAACATATTGGAAATCTTGTGAGAATGAACCGATAAGTTGGACAGATAATTTTACATTAGAATATAAATTAAATATAGATAATTTTAATAATACAAGTAATTTATGGTTTAGAGGAGCATGCTGGTACGGGTCTACAATAATAACATATTATTGGGACGATTATAGTGGTTATGAGGTATGGTATAACAATGATATATTAAGTTACAATTTTATGGGTGCGCATATATATAGGGTAGTATTTAGGAATGAAGGTGGAACTGAGAAGATGGATTTATATATAGATGGCGAGAAGAAAGCAACACATGAACATAGTTTTGGGGCATTTGGATTTGAAATTGCATGTAATTCGGATGTAACGATGCTAATGGATTATTTTGCCTATACGCAAGGGGCGTATACACCGGCAGAGAAATCAGTATTTGATAGTAGCAAATATGTAAGTAGTGGGACATATACATCTGAAGTGGAAGACATAGGGCAAGTAGTGGACTGGGATAAAATAAGCTGGGTATCTGAATGTCCTGTCGGGACTTCGGTAGTATGGCAGACAAGGACAAGTAATGATAATATTACGTGGTCGGAATGGTCACAGGAATATACAAATTCATCTGGTAACGATATAACATCACCTGATGGCAGATACATACAGAAAAAAGCGAAATTAAATACTACGGATATATCGCAGACACCCATATTAAAAGATGTAAATATAACATATCATATTGATACGCCGCCTACGACTCCTGCTAATTTGGTAACAACAACATATGCTGATAGGATAGATTTAGTATGGTCACCGAGTCCCGAATCTGATGTAGCAGGATATAATGTCTATCGTGCTGCGTCACCGTATATAAAAATCAATCCGATACTAATAACGACAACTTACTATAGTGATACTACAGTAGAATATGGCATAAATTATAAATATGTTGTAACCGCAGTAGATAATGCGGGCAATGAGAGTACATATCAGGAACAGCCGGTAACAGCAACGATAGACATACTTGACATAATGCCGTATGCAGCATTTAGCAGTAGTGGAATAAAAATTAACGGACAAGGAAAAATAAAAGGGAACATAAAAAGCAACACGAAGATAGAATTAACTGGGCAAGCGATAGTAGAAGGCAATACAGAATCAGACACAATAACGATAAAAGGAAAAAGCAGCATAACAGGTACAAAAACAGAAAATGCACAACCCGTAAATACGAACCCAATTAACTTAAATGTATTACAAGAAAAAATATCACAAAACAACGACAATACCCAAATACCGCAAACGACACAAGGCAAACCAGCGTTAATAAACGGGGTACTCACACTGACAGGGCTGGACACATTAACAATAACGACAGGGACATATTACTTACAAGGAATAAACTTATCAGACCAAACAAAACTGAATATAAACGGTAAAATAGAAATACTATGCACAGGAAAAATAGAATTAATCGGGCATAGTAAGATATTAGATGAAATAAGTAATACAAACAATCTAACAATCTATAATAACACAACCCAACCTATACAAATAAGCGGACAAACGGAACTACAGGGGATAATATATGCCCCAGAAAGCAATATCATAATAACAGGACAAAGCATAATAGCGGGTAACATACATGCCAAAAGCATAGAACTAACGGGTAAAGGAATAGTAATAGGTGAAGAAAGCAAAGAACAGATGAAACTATATATAACTCCGGAATTAGCACCATCACCAGCGTTTGTAAAAGGCGAAGTATATGCATATCCGAACCCGGCAAAGAACGGATACCAACCAACGATGCATATAGAATGCGGGATAGCCGACAGTGTAGAAATACAAATATATAATATAGCAGGTGAGTTAATAAACAATATAGATATAACACAATCTATAATAAAGAATAATAAATATGCTTACGAATACACATGGGATATATCAGGTATTGCATCTGGTGTATATTTGTATATAATAAAAGCGCACAAAACAGGTGAAGATACAATAAAAGTATTGAAGAAGATGGCGATTGTAAGATAGATAGGCCGCCCACGTCGAAACTTCGGTGAAGCGAGTATAAAGTATGATTAAATTAATGAAATTAAATTTGATATTATTCTATTTTTTAGGTATAACTTGTTTTGTGTTTTCTGCTGCAAAAGAGGAACCTACTACAATAACAGGCGATAGAATGAAAATATTATCAAAAGGTGATGTGATGGAGTTTATAGGTAACGTAAGGTTCACACAGCGGAATATGGAAATTATAGCCGATGAAATGAAGTCAAATGATAAAAACGGGGAAATAACGGGGAAGGGCAATATTAACATTATATATTCCAGTGGCACTATCAGAGCACACGGATGGGCGGATAATGCCGAATACAATAAGAATACTGGTAGCGGAATTTTTTATGGTAATGTTAAAATGAAAAGATTATTGACCGATAATACGACCAATGTAATAAATATGACCTGTGACAAGCTTGAAATGTCCGATTTTGGAGACAAATTTCACGCGGTTAAAAACGTCAGGATTTTCCAGGAAGATGCGGAAATGTTAAGCGATGAAGCATTTTATGATCAAAATAGCGATGAGATAACTTTGTTGGGCGGGCCTCCTAAAATAATTAGAGCTGATGAGAAGAATTATTCGGAATATACCGGAGACAAAATAATTTTGTCATTAAGCAAGGAAATACTAACAATTTTAGGGAATGTAAAATCAAAAATGATAATGAAATAAATACAAGGAGTAGAGGTTAGCGTCCCTAACCTCTATCCGCTGAAGTAAATATGCAATTAAAAATAGAAAATATTATAAAATCATATTCAAAACATCTTGTGGTTAACAACCTTTCAATGTTCGTTAATGATTCTGAGATAGTCGGTTTGCTTGGACCTAATGGTGCCGGAAAGACAACATCGTTTCATATAATAAGCGGATTGATAAAAGCGGATAGCGGACATATTTATTTTGATTCTGAAGATATAATTAATATCCCTGTTTATTCAAGGGCTCAAAAGGGAATAGTGTATTTATCTCAGGAATCCTCAATTTTTAGGGGTTTGACTGTTCAAGAGAACATTTTAGCAATTCTTGAAATACTAGGATATGATAAAGATGAGTGTTACAGGGAAAGTGAAATTCTTTTGCAGAAACTTGGCATATATAATCTAAAGGACAGATATGCGTATAATCTTTCAGGCGGTGAAAGAAGGCGTACAGAAATAGCGAGAGCATTAGCTATAAACCCGCATTTCATACTACTTGACGAACCGTTTGTAGGTATTGATCCAATAACAATAGCCGATATCCAGGGTATCATTAAAGATTTAAAGAAATCTGGTATTGGCATTATATTGACAGACCATAATGTCAGAGAGGCGTTAGAGATAATAGATAGAGCATATATAATTTATGACGGCAAGATTTTAATAGAAGGTTCTGCCCAGCAGTTGTTAGATAGTGAAAAAGCAAGAAAAATATATCTTGGTAATAAGTTTAAGATGTAACAAAGTCAGTTTATGGGGTTATAGAGTTAATAGAATCGTGCGATGGTGCGATAGTGCGATAGTGCGATGGTGCGATAGAATAGGAATGTTTATCGTCCGCCCCGTAGGGGCGAGACCTCGCCCAAAGGGCGGGCACAATCCCGCAATCTCACTATTTTTACAAACTCAGATTTATAGTTGACTTTATTTGTATTTTTTGTATTATATTAAGCTGTGGGAGGAGCAATGGTAATTAACATCAGAAGTATTAAAGTAAAGGTTCCAGAAACATTGCTGGATTATATTAATGAAAAGTTGTCAAAAAGCCAAAAGTTTTTCGCCGGAATTAGTAAGATTGAAGTTTTTTTAAGTCGTGAAAAATATCTTTATTGCGCTGAAATTGTTATTAACTTATTGGGTCAGACATTGAAAGTTAAGAAAAAATCATCTGATTTCCGTTCTGCAGTAGATATGGCGGTTAATAAGGTTGAACAGCAATTGGTAAAGGAAAAAGAGAAAGTAAAGGAACATAGAAAAACGGGAAAATACTTGTTACAGGAAGAATCTTTTCAGATTCCGCTTGATTCGTTGAATTTAGATAAGAAAAAATTTACTCCCGAGGTTTTAACCGTTAATGAAGCGATGGACAAAATGGCTGATAACGACTATGTTTTTTGGATATTCATAAACAGTGAAAATAACAAGTTATCGGTTGTTCATAAAAAATATGATTCCAGTTATGGTTTAATTGAGATTGAGAAAAGGAGGAATGTGTAGTATGAAAATTTTGGATTTTTTGTCTGAAAATTTGGTAATTACCGATTTAAAAGGTAGAACTAAAAAAGAGGTTATTAACGAACTAATTGATGTTCTTGCAAAAAGGAAGTTAGTGAAAAATATTGATAAAACGGCAGAATCAATCATGAGAAGGGAAAGTACTGGTTCTACAGGTATCGGGCAAGGTGTTGCCATACCTCATGCAAAAAGCGAGGAAGTTTCAAAGATTGTTGCATCACTTGGTATTTCCAAAACCGGTATTGATTTTGATTCGTTGGATGGAGAACCTGTTTATATTGTTTTTTTAATGATTGCACCGCCAGAATCTATAAGCGAGCATTTGCAGGCAATAGCAAAAATTTCCCGCCTTCTGAAGGATAAGTTTTTTAGACAGTCTTTGCGAGATGCACAATCGACAAATGAAGTTATTAAAATAATTAAGGAAGAGGACGAACTATAATGCAGGATACAGGATACAGGATACAGGATACAGAATACAGAATACAGGATACAGGATACAGGATACAGGATACAGAATACAGAATACAGGATACAGGATACTTAATCCTGAATCCTGAATATAATAATGGATAAAAGTATTACTATCAAGGATTTTTTTGAAAAAAATGAAACAGAATTTTCATTGGAAATTGCCTCAGGTGAGGAAGGTTTAAATAGAAAAATAGGTGTTGCTGAAATAAACAGGCTGGGACTCGTTTTAACTGGATTTTTTGATTATTTTCCTTACCAGCGTGTCCAAATCATCGGTTTGGGAGAAATAACGTACCTTAAATCCCATAAGGTGCACGAAGAAGTTTTTGAAAAAATATTTTCATACGAAATACCTACAATTATTGTTACAAGAAGTCTTGAAATACCCTTAGAATTTTTAAAATTATCCAAAGAAAAAAAAATACCAATCATTAAAACCGCTCTTGAAACAGGTAAATTTTCCACAGGCATAACTTTGTTTTTAGAGGATGTATTAGCTCCCTCAATAGTTAAACATGGGGTATTAGTCAATGTTTCCGGTATGGGTGTTTTGATATTTGGTAACGCATCGATAGGTAAATCTGAAACGGCCCTGGAACTTATTAAAAGGGGGCATGTTCTTGTTGCGGATGATGTTGTTGAAATTAAAAGACAATTCGGTGATGTTTTAGTAGGTTCTGGTGAAGAATTAATCAGACATCATATGGAAATAAGAGGCATCGGAATAATAGATATCAGAAATCTTTTTGGAATTTTTTCGGTAATGGATTCTACTAAAGTAGAATTACTTGTTCAGTTGGAAAACTGGGCGGGTGAGAAAGAATATGAACGGCTTGGACTTGACGATAAATACAGCGAAATATTAGGTGTTCGTATTCCCGAGGTAACAATTCCTGTTAAGCCGGGCAGAAACATCGCAGGTATTATTGAAATAGCAGCGATGAATCAGCGTCTTAAATTGCGTGGCTACCATGCAGCACAGGATCTGAATAAACGGCTTATAGAAATGATGCGTGAAGAAGACAGAAAGAAAAACCTTGAAAAACAATAAAGCAAAAACAGAATTTTTTATTATCACTGGAATATCAGGTGCCGGCAAAAGTCAGGCAATAAACTGTTTTGAGGACCTGGGTTTTTTTTGCGTTGATAATTTACCCCTTTTTTTGGTTGATAAATTTGTTTCACTCAGTTTAAGTTCCAGCGACAAGAGATTCAAGAAAATAGCGCTTGGCATAGATATCCGGGAAGGGCAGGACCTATCGGGTTTTCCTAAAATAATTTCCGGTTTAGTTATACATCCGAGAGTAATTTTCATGGACGCGTCCGATTCGGTATTACTGAGGAGATTTAGCGAAACAAGAAGAAAGCATCCGATAGGCAAGTCGGTAGCAGAATCAATCAGAACAGAACGGAAAATTTTATCAAATATTAAGGCACAAGCGGCAAAAGTTATAGACACCTCGGATAAGAATCTTCAGGAACTCAAGGAAAATATCGCCGATCTTTTGAAAATATCACAGAAAGAGGAGATGAAAATTACGATAATTTCTTTTGGTTATAAATATGGTATTCCTGCAGATACCGATATAATTATGGATGTAAGATTTTTACCAAACCCTTATTATATTAAGGAATTAAAACAACATACAGGTAATGAAAAGAAAGTGAAAGAATATGTTATGGGTTTTGAAGATGCAAAAAGATTTGTAAAATTATTTTTTACAATGTTGTCAAATATTATCCCAAAATATGTGAAAGAAGGCAAATCGTATTTATCAATAGCTTTTGGCTGTACCGGTGGTAAGCATCGTTCAGTTGTTTTAGCCAATATATTAAAAGAGTATCTTGTAAAAAAGAAATTTTCAGTAATATTGAAACATCGTGACATTGATAAATAGTAATCCCGTTGTAATGAAGTATATACTTGTTGACGAAAAACGAAGTTTAAAATTGATTTTAATAACATTACTATCTGGATTAAAACATAGAGACATAATAGATTCTTTTATACTTCATTATAAATGAATCTGAATATATTTTGTTGAATCATAATAAATAACCAAGATATTATAATATGTGGTAATGTCAGTAATATTTCAGTTTTGACAGAACGAATTATGCTATCAGGAGGTAGTTATGACGCAGAATCCATCTTCTCCGGCAGGAAAAAAAGTAAAGCAAGCGGAAGGGTTTGTTGATGTCGGTTTTTCTATACCCGAAACATATGGTGATGATCGTATAATAATATTACCGAGAGATCCATATTGGTTGTTTGCATACTGGGAACTAACAGAAGGCAAGAAACAAGAGATTAGAAAATCGTACGGCGACGACATATTTGATAAGGCACAGATTGTATTACGTATTCATGATGTAACGGGAGTAAAAGATTTTAACGGAAGTAATTCCATAGGATTTAAGGATAATCCCACATCACTTAATGCTCAGAACTGGTATATAAGGGTAGATTTTCCGGGTAGGGCTTGGTGCGTAGAACTTGGACTTAAAACGAAAGACGGAAAGTTTATATTACTATTGAGGTCAAATATAATATCACTACCTATGGACAGAGTATCCGACATAACTGACGAGCAATGGATGTTGCTTACTGGCGATTATGACCAGCTATTGAAGATGTCAGGATTAGATAAGATAGGTGTGGGTTCATTGGAGATGGCTAAGTTTTTAGCAAAGCGTTGGGAGATGCTTAGCGTGATATCATCCGGAGCGTTTTCAGGAGTAAGCTCGTTTAGAAAACCGATAGGCAAGGAAAGGAAATTTTGGCTTATAGCGGATGCCGAATTGATTATATATGGTGCTACGGAACCGACTGCGACATTGACAGTAAGCGGAAAACCAATAAAGTTAAATCCGGACGGTACATTTTCATTGAGGTTTGCATTCCCTGATGGTTTTCAGGAACATGCGATTAAAGCAGTATCCGAAGACGGTGTTGACGAACGCCGGATAACGATAACAGCGGAAAGAAAAACAAAGTAAACATCTATTGAATAGATGTTTGATTACACAGATAAGGAGAGGCGATTACACAGATTATCTAAAGGTTTTTATTCTAATCGATGTAATCGATGTTAAAAATCAGTGTAATCGTTTAAAAAAAATTTATGGAACAAGGGTATTTATGTCTGGTTTTACATGCACATCTTCCTTTCATTCGACATCCTGAATACGATGATTTTTTGGAAGAAGACTGGTTTTTTGAAGCAGCTACTGAAACATACATTCCGTTTTTAGATATGTTTGAACGGCTTATCTCTGAAGGCATCGATTTCCGTATTACTATGTCTTTGACACCTACCCTTTGTGCAATGTTTTCTGATGAGCTTCTTATGAGTAGATACAATAGACATCTTAATAAACTCATAGAACTTTCCGAAAAAGAAGTTTTTAGGACACAACATCAGCATCAATTCCATAAAACGGCTCTGATGTATGAAAGGAAATTAAAAAGGTGCAAATATATAATTGAAAAGCACGGTGGAAATTTAATAAATGGATTCAGAAAAGTGCAGGATGAAGGAAAGCTTGAAATTATCACCTGTTGTGCAACCCATGGGTTCTTACCTCTAAAAATTCATAGGAATGCTGTACGTGCTCAGATAAAGACCGCAGTTGACGATTACAAAGATAAATTTAATAGAAAACCCAAAGGTATCTGGCTTGCCGAATGCGCCTATAATCCCGGTGATGACTATGTATTAAAAGAACAAAAAATAAGATACTTTTTTTTAGATACTCATGGAATATTATATGGTTCACCCAGACCGCGATATGGCGTTTTTGCGCCGATATATTGCCCTTCTGGTGTTGCTGCGTTTGCAAGAGATATGGAGTCGGCACACCAGGTTTGGTCTGCTGAGATCGGATATCCGGGCGACAATAAATATCGCGAGTTTTATAGAGATCTCGGATATGATTTAGATTATAATTACGTAAGACCGTATTTGCATTCGGATGGTATAAGAAGAAATATAGGATTAAAATATTTTAAGATTACCGGAAAAGTTTCGCTTGCAGATAAGCAGCCGTATGATCCGGACGAAGCAAGAGACGTTGCAGCTAGTCATGCGGGTAATTTTATGTTCAATCGGGAAAAACAGGTTGAATTTCTATATCCTTTCCTTAAAAGAAAACCTATAATTGTGTCTATGTATGATGCCGAGCTATTCGGACATTGGTGGTATGAGGGACCTGATTTTATAGAATTTTTATTCAGAAAAATACATTATGATCAGAAAACAATAAAAACCATAACACCAAGCGAATATTTACAAATGTACCCGGAAAATCAGGTAATTCAACCTTCAATGTCTTCCTGGGGTGATAAGGGTTATAATGAGGTATGGCTGAATGGTGCTAATGATTGGATTTACAGACATCTTCATAAAGCCGTGGAAAGAATGGTTGAACTTGCTATAGATAATCCTAATGCGCATCATTTGAAGAAACGGGCATTAAATCAAGCTGCACGTGAATTACTGCTTGCCCAAGCATCCGACTGGGCGTTTATTATGACAACTGGGACAATGGTGTCTTATGCCTGCAAAAGGACCAAGAATCACATATATCAATTCACAAAATTGTATGAACAAATAAAAAGAAATGAAATTGACAGGGATTTTTTATCTGATTTGGAGAGAAGAAACAATATTTTCCCTAATATAGACTATAAGGTATATATATAAAGGCAGGGAATAGTGTATAAGTAATAGTTCATAGTAATCCGCCAGCTGGCGGAGTTCATGGTTCATAGTTGTTATTATTTTCTATGATAAATATTTTAATTATTACACATGAAGATTTTGGAGCAACCTTATTAAAGACTGCTCAAAATATAATGGGAGAACAAGAATTTTCTGTTGCGATATCCGTAGCTAATAACGAAGATCCCGGGACAGTGGAGATTCGGCTTGAAAAAATAATACAATCGTTAAAAATCAAAAACGGTTTATTAATACTACTTGATTTGGTTGGCGGTACTCCTTCAATAATTTGTACATCTTTATTAAAAAGGTTCAATGAAAAAGTTGAGATATTAAGTGGTGTAAATTTATATATGGTTTTGTCTGCATTTACTCACCGACAAAAATTGACGTTATTAGAATTGAAAGAGAAGGTTTTAAGCGATGCCAAAGCGTCAATAATGGATTTAAAAGGAAATTTCTTTAGAGTTTAAGTGGATTACGAGGATTATAAAAGCGATTGCGCAGATAGAAATGTGTGCAATCATTTTCTATGAAAAAGATAAATTTTATTTTTGGTGTTCATAATCATCAACCAGTAGGTAATTATGATGATATTTTTGAAATGGCTATAAAAATGGCATATCAGCCTTTTTTGGATACATTTAAAAAGTACCCGGAAATAAAAATAGTACTACACTATACCGGACCTTTAATTGATTATTTTGAGAAAAAAGATTCAAAAATACTTAATGATTTGAAATCATTTGTAAAAAAAGGACAAGCTGAAATTTTAACTGGCGGATATTATGAGCCCATAATGTCTATAATTTCAGACAAGGATAAAATCGGTCAGATTAAAAAATTGAGCGATTATATTTATAAAAAATTTTCTTATAAATCAAAAGGTATGTGGCTGGCTGAAAGGGTATGGGAGCCATCGCTTGCAAAGGCATTGAATGAGGCAGGTGTTGAATATGTTGTTTTAGATGATGCACCTTTTCTGTCGTTGGGAATTGAAGAAAAAAAATTGAAAGGATATTATATAACCGAAGAGCAGGGTTTTAAGCTGAATATATTTCCGATAAATCAAAAATTAAGATATCTGACTCCTTTTGCTGAGCCGGAAGAAACAATAAAATATTTGAAAAACCAAGTATCAGAAGACCCAGCCGATTTAATTATCATGGTTGATGATGGTGAAAAGTTCGGTTTATGGCCTGAAACCAATAAGACTTGTTATGAAAAAAAATGGCTTGAAAGATTTTTGATTTTATTAAAGGAAAATGCCGATTGGATTAATACGACAACATTTTCAGAATATATACGAAATTATCCTGCCAGAGACCGAATTTACCTTCCGGCTGTTTCTTATTTTGAAATGAGCGAATGGGCACTACCCTCAAAAGCACAGTTAGCTTTTGAAGAGGTTCTGTCGCATGCCGACACCAGTACAAAAAGATTTTTAAAAGGCGGATTCTGGAGAAATTTTTTAACAAAGTATAGTGAATCAAATAATATGCATAAAAAAATGCTTTATGTGAGTGATAAAATACAATCCGCGTCAATTGCTAAGACGGTAAAGCCCGAAGTAATAGAACAGGCAACAAATGCCATTTATAGAAGTCAGTGTAATTGTGCCTACTGGCACGGAGTATTCGGCGGGCTATATCTTCCTCATTTGCGAAGTGCAATTTATAAAAATATAATAGATGCAGAAAATCTATTAAATTTGAATTCAAATAATTCTTTTGAGGTTATAGATTATGATAAAGACGGACAGGATGAGGTGATACTTTCAGGCAAAAATATAAATATATATGCAAAACCGTTTTACGGCGGTACAATTACCGAGATGGACTTTAAACCGCTGAGTTTAAATTTAACTAATATACTAACCAGAAGATTTGAAGCATACCATAAAAAAGTTGATGTTTCAATAATAAAAAAAGAAAACGAAAAGGCTGAACCTATAAAAGGGGCATATTATACAAAAGAATTAGGTTTACAAAAATATCTAAGATATGATTGGTATAACAGATATTCTTTGATTGATCACTTTTTTCATGGTGATACCAATCTTGAAAAATACTCTTGTGGTGAATATGGTGAAGTCGGCGATTTTGTGAATCAACCATACGATTTAGAAATATCAAACGGTAAAAAAGAAAAAAGTATTATATTAAAACGAAACGGATATCTCTGGTTATCTTCGGGACTTATTCCTGTTGAAACTAAGAAGATAATATCAATAAACGAATCAACAACAAATATTCAATATCAAATTACGAATAACTCTGAAAAAGACTGGGAATTTTGGTATGGTTGTGAATTTAATTTTGGATTCTCTAATCCGTTTGATGATAACTGTATTTATTCATCCAGGGAAAAGAAAGAGAATTTTTCAACCGTAACCTCATTTAATAGAATAGATTCCTTTATGATAAACGATATTTATAATAATCTGAAATTAAAAATGGATTTATCCGATAGTTTTGATTTTTGGGTATTTCCTATCTGGACAATTTCTTTATCTGAAGGCGGTTTTGAAAAAACTTATCAGGGCTCATCAATTACATTGAACAAAAAAATTTATCTGAAATCCAAAGAAAAATATAATTTTACACTAAAAATAGAACCGAAGAAAATCAGATAATTGTGCTATCCGTAATAGGGTATATTGGGTTATAGGAATTTTAATTATGATAGATAAAGTAATTGTAATAAAGAATAAATTAGGTTTACATGCGCGTCCCTCCGCACTTTTTGTGCAAGCGACGGGTAGATTTAAGTCATCAATAAAAGTTATAAGGGATAATCAGGAAGTTGACGGCAAATCAATAATGGGTCTTATGATGCTTGCTGCCGGGCAAGGCACCGAATTGCGGTTTTTAATTAACGGTCCTGACGAAACAGAATTGTTAACTGTTGTAGAAGATTTGATAAACAGAAAATTTGAAGAAGAATAAATAAATAAAAAACGATTACACAGATTAAGAGAACCGAGTAATCATATCAAGGATGAGATATGTTATATAAAGGAATAGCGGCTTCGGAAGGTATAGCAATCGGAAAAGCTTTTGTAATAGAAGATGAAGATTTTTCTGCGATTAAAAAATCGATAGTAAAAGAAGATATCCATAAAGAAGTTGAGAAATTCAGGAAAGCCGTTTCCGATACGAAGATTGAATTAGAAAAAGCAAAAGGAAAGGTGGCAAAACATTTCGGAAGAAAACATGTCAAACTTTTTGACGCGTATATTTTTATTGCCGAAGACCCTACTTTTGAAAAAGATGTTTCCACAAAAATATCCAAAGAATTAGTTACTGCCGATTATGCATTGTTTAATATTATTGAAACATATTCAAAGGTATTTGAAAAAATAGAGGATGAATATTTTAGGGAACGCGGCAAAGATATTCTTGATGTCGGTAAGAAGATTATGAAACATATAACCGGCGCTCATAAGAAAATGCTTTCAGAAGTAATTCCAAACTCTATTGTTTTTGCAAATAATCTTACGCCCACAGATACAATTGTTATGAAAGAAGAGAATGTTCTTGGTTTCGCGACAAATATCGGTGGAGTTACGTCACATACTGCGATAATGGCGCGTGCAATGGAAATTCCTGCTATTGTAGGTATGAAAGACATAACTTCGCATGTTATCCACGGCTCCACAGTTATTATTGACGGTAATGAGGGTGTAGTAATTATTGAACCTGATGAAGATACAATTACCAATTATAAAAGAAGACGACAGTCATATATTGCTGAAATAAAAGAACTTTCCAAATATATTGATCTGCCGGCAGTTACCACTGACGGTAAAAAAATTGGTGTTGTTTCAAATATTGAAATTCCTGAAGAAACAAAATCAGTGATATCTCATGGTGCAGAGGGTATAGGACTCTTCAGGACTGAGTATCTTTTCTTAAATAGAAGAGAGTTTCCTAACGAAGAAGAGCAATTTGAATCATACAGAACCGTTGTTGAAAAGATTTTTCCTAATCCTGTAATAATCAGAACTATTGACTTAGGTGGTGATAAGCTTTTACCTTATTTCAATTTAAAAGAAGAAAGAAATCCGTTTATGGGTTTGCGTGCGATAAGATTTTGTCTCAGGCATCCGGAAATTTTTAAAATTCAGTTAAGGGCTATATTAAGGGCATCAATATTCGGAAACATTAAAATAATGTATCCAATGATATCAGGAATTGACGAATTAAGAGCGGCAAATTATTTCTTAAATGAAGTAAAAAAAGAATTAAGCGGTAAAGCAATTCAATTTGATGAAAATATAGAAGTAGGAGCTATGATAGAAATACCGTCAGCGGCTTTAACGGTTGATACACTTGTAAAAGAAATAGATTTTATGTCTATCGGAACGAACGATTTAATTCAATATACTGTTGCAGTCGATAGAATTAACGAATATGTTGCAAACCTTTATGACCCGCTGCATCTTTCTATTTTGAGATTATTAAAAAATATAATTGATGCCGGGAAAAAAGCAGGCAAATGGGTTTCAATGTGCGGTGAGATGGCAGGTGATCCGCTATATACAGAGATATTATTAGGCTTGGGTCTTGAACATTTTAGTGTGGTTTCCACTTCTGTTTTAAGGACAAAAAAAGAGATTAGAAGAATAAATCTTGCGGCTGCAAAAAAAATGGTGGATGATATATTAAACGATTCTAGCATAAGAGATATTATATTAAGAAAAATTAAGCAAAGAAGAAAGCATTAAATATTAACGCAAAATTGTGAGTTAGTGCGATAGCACGATTGTGCGATTGAGCATTGTATAATTGATGAAACTATGTAGAAATATAGATAGGTAATAAGGTAGAGGGTAGAAGGGTAGGTTTTGGTTTTTTCTTTTCCTTTCTCCCTTTTTCACTTTTTATCTTGTTTTTCTATCTCGATATCTCGCTATCCAACAATCACGCAGTACCTTTATTTATGGAAATACGAAATTTTTCAATTATTGCTCATATCGATCATGGTAAATCCACGCTTGCCGACCGTCTTTTAGAGTTTACATCTGCGATTACAACTACACATCACGAACAGGTGCTGGATGCAATGGATTTGGAAAGGGAGCGCGGAATAACAATAAAAGCAAAAACGGTACGGCTGGGTTATAATAAGATTAATGAAGGGAAATATCAGCTGAATCTTATAGATACTCCGGGACACGTTGACTTTACGTACGAAGTATCCCGCGCACTTGCCGCTTGTGAAGGTTGTCTTTTACTTGTAGATGCTTCACAGGGTGTCGAAGCACAAACGCTTTCTAATTTTGAGCTGGCAAAACAGCACAACCTAAAAATAATTCCTGTAATAAACAAGATAGATTTAAAACAAGCGGATGTAATAAAAACACGACAACAGATAGAAAAAATTCTTAAAATATCCGATGAACCCATTCTCGTATCTGCGAAACAGAATATAGGTACAAAAGAAATTATTGATGCGATAATAAATAAAATTCCTGCTCCGGTTGGAGATATAAAAAAACCGCTAAAAGCCTTGGTATTTGATTCTCTTTACGATTCATTCAGAGGAGTGATAATTTACATAAGAATATTCGACGGTGAAATGTATTCCGGTAAGAAAGTATTTTTCTTTTCATCAGGTGAAAAATTTGATGTTGAAGAAGTCGGCTTTTTTGAAATAAAAAATCCATCTGCACCCGCAGGCAGGCATAAAACCGAAAAACTATCAGCCGGTGAAGTCGGCTATGTAATTTTAGGAATTAAAGACATACATAAAATAAAAATCGGGGACACTATCACTGATGCAGAAAATCCCACTGCGAAAGCTCATCCGGGATATAAAGAGTTGAAACCATTTGTTTTCTGTGGTTTATATCCTGTTCAGCCCGGTGATTACGATGCTCTCACAAAAGCAATGGGTAAACTGCATCTTGAGGACTCGGCATTTTTTTATCAACCGGAGACATCGGTAGCGCTCGGTTTTGGTTATAGATGCGGTTTTTTAGGGCTTTTACATATGGATATTATAAAGGAACGGTTGCAGCGGGAATTCGGTCTGAATCTTATCATAACTGCCCCGAATGTAAGATATAGAATAAAGTGTATTGATGGCAGTAAACCTGTTGCAGGTGCCAAAGGGGACGATGCTATTATGGATATTGAAAATCCGTCAAAATTTCCCGAAAAACAATACATAGAAAAAATTTATGAGCCATATATATTATCTACCTTAGTTCTTCCTGCCCAATATGTAGGAAATGTTATGGCGCTTTGTGAAAATAAACGCGGTGATTTTTTAGATATGACATACATTACTGAAGACAAAGTCAAACTTACATATGAAATGCCTTTAGCGGATTCAATCGTGGATTTTTATGACAATTTGAAATCGGTGTCTTCAGGTTATGCTTCGTTTGATTATGAACTTTCTGATTATAAAGAATCCGACTTAGTTAAATTGGATATTCTTGTCAACAATGAGTCTGTCGATGCCCTATCATTTGTTGTTTTTAGGAATAATGCAGAATATTACGGTAGAAAAATAGTGGAAAAATTAAGAGGATTAATTCCTCGGCAGATGTTTGAAGTGCCTATACAAGCGTCAATAGGCGGTAGGATAATCGCCCGCGAAAATGTCCGCGCATTAAGAAAAGATGTTATTGCTAAATGTTACGGCGGCGATATTTCGCGGAAACGCAAGCTTCTTGAAAAGCAAAAAGAGGGTAAAAAGAAAATGAAACAATTCGGTAACGTTTCAATTCCACAAGAAGCATTCCTTGCAGTATTGAAATTGGAAGAATGAGTTTATATAATCAAAAGCAGAGGGATAGATATGAAAAAAGAAAAACATAATATTAAGAAAAAAGACATCTCAAAAAGCGATAAAAAGCATAAGGTTTTAGTTATTGCAAGTGAAATTAAGAATGCAAAATCAATCGGCAAAATTCTTTCGGAAGGCGGCTATATTGTGGAAACAACGAGCAAGCCTATGGAAGTGGTAAATATTTTAAAATCGGCAGATTTTGAGGTTGCCTTGCTTGATGTAGAATTTCTGAATTCAAAAGATTTTTTATTGATTGAAGTCGTCAAGAAAATTCAACCAAAATTAGAAGTAATTATTATGACTCCACAGTCTGTTGTTAATACGGCGATAGAATTTCTTAAGAAAGGTGCAATTGAATATGTTGTAAAGCCTTTTGGGGCGAACGAACTTCTGGCAAGCGTGGAAAAAGTATTACAGATAATAGAACTTAAAGTGCAACTTATAAGTCTGAAGGACCTGGATAAGTCAAAAGACGAGTTCATATCCACTGTTTCGCACGAACTTAAGACACCTCTTACCGCTATTTCCGGTTCTATAGAAGTTATTTTTGAAAGAGAAAGAGCAGAAAATGAAAAAAGAAATGAACAAAGACGGCAAATTGATAAAGATATGCATAAGCTTTTTGCAATAATCGGACGACAAACTAAAAAAATGAAAGAACTTGTCGCCAATCTGCTTGATTTTGTAAAAATAGAAGCAGGATTCATGCAATTGAAAAAAACTAAGTTGCAAATGATTAACATTGTAAAAGAAGTTATCCAAGAAATTAAACCGTTGATTGATGCAAAAAAAATAGAAATCACATCAAATATTGATTCCGATTATGTCAATTGTAACGGTGAAAGCATAAAGATAGTTATTTTAAATTTAATTACAAATTCTATAAAATATACCAAAGAAAACGGGAAAATAAATGTTTCATTCACCAAACAATGTAACAGATTTAAATTTGTTGTTGAAGACAACGGAATAGGAATTGAAAAACAAAATTTGGATAGGATATTTGATAAATTTTACAGGATAGATCGATCGCTTGTAAGGGAAGCAGGCGGTTTTGGTATAGGACTCGCAATATGTAAAAAAATTATAGAGCTTCATAATGGTAAAATTTGGGCAAAATCAAGCGGCTTAGGAAAAGGATCAAAATTCATTTTTACTCTACAATTATAATTAATCTGTTTCATAATACTGCCCAAGGTTGATTTTTGATATTTTTTATATATAATGTAATATATGAATTTAATATTATTTTTGATTTTTTGTGTTATAGAAGTTGGAACCATAGGTTATGTATTTTTAAAAATGCAAGAATATCCTATGGAGTTAAAACTTGGGATTATTGTGGCGGTATCAATCGTTGTGGCAATTGCATTAAGAAAAATAGGAAAAAAATCCAAAGGTTTTATAAAAAAAGCGGTTATAGAAGCAATAGAATGGACGGATACGCTTGTATGGTCGGGAGTTTTTGCATTTTTAATAATGTATTTTTTCCTGCAGGCATTTAAAATACCTTCAGGTTCAATGCGCAATACGCTTTTAGAAGGCGATCATCTATTTGTTAATAAATTTATATATGGTACCCGTATTTTTTATCCGACTATTTCCGATTCAAATTTAAAAATCAAGATGAAAAGAACCTTGGTATTTAAAAAACCCAAAAGAGGAGATATTGTTGTTTTCGCGGCGCCGCCACAAGCGTTAGAACCAATGGAAAGAGAAGCAGGAATTAAAAAGGATTTCGTTAAAAGATGTATCGGAATTTCCGGCGACACAATTGAGATTAAAAAGAAAAAGTTATATTTGAACGGTGTTTTACAAAAAGAACCATATGTTATAATATCCGATATTTATTATGACAATATAATGACACGTGATAAATTCGGACCATTTACCGTGCCTGAAGGCAGTTATTTTATGTTGGGTGATAATAGGGATAATAGTAAGGATTCCAGATATTGGGGTTCATTGGACGAAAAATATATAAAGGGGAAACCGCTTCTAATTTACTGGCCGCCAAAAAGAGTTAGATTGATAAAATGAGATTGTAAAAAACCGACAATCTCCGATTACACCGATTAAAAACAAGGGTAAAGTGTCTATATTAGGGTCTGCTGAAAAACTCCATGCCTACGTTTCCAAGGAACTTCGGCAGGCAGGCAGCATCCCCTGATTTCACAGATTGAAAAGTGGATTACACAGATTAAGTCCCGACGGTAATATCAGTGTAATCTTTCAAAAATCTGTGTAATCGTTTAAAAAAAATTTTATGTTTAATAATTGGCTTACCTGGGCAGTAATGTCCGTAATATTTTTTATAATAGAAATAATTTCACCGACTGCTTTCTTTTTTGCATGTTTTGGTTTAGGTGCTGTTCTTGCATCTGTTGCAACCATATTTCATATAACATGGCTTCCATGGATTGTATTTATTATAGTATCTTTGCTATTAGTGATATTTTCAAGGCCATTGTCGAATAAAATGGTTAAGTTTCCGTCACGTCCTGCGAATATAGATGCTCTAATTAATCAAAAAGGATATGTTTTGGAAGAGATAAAACCAAATAAATATGGCAGAGTTAAAATTGAGGGTGAAGAGTGGCTTGCCGAATCATCAGAAGAAATTCCCAAAAATGTTTGGGTAAAAATAAAAGAAATTAAGGGTGTTCGTTTAATTGTGACAAAAGAAGAATGAAAAAGAATAGTTATAGGGTTCATAGAGTTTATTGAGTTTGTAGGGTTAAAAACCCTATAACGCTAAAACCCTAAAACTCTATAACCAGATTCTGGAGGTTTGATATGCAGCAGATTCCTGTACCATTGATAATTGTAATAGTAGTTTTATTATTCATTTTTGCAAAGACGGCTCTTCGCATAATAAGGCCGTTTGAGAAAGGACTTGTTGAATTTTTAGGTAAATTTAACAGGACGGTTGATTCCGGTTTAGCATTTATTATTCCATTTTTTGAAACGATTAGAAAAGTGGATATGCGTGAACAGGTTTTAGATGTCCCGCCGCAAGATGTCATAACAAAAGATAACGTGTCAGTTACAGTTGATGCTGTTATATATTTTAAGGTTACGGATCCTTTTAAAGTTGTTTATAATGTTGCAAATTTCATAATCGCTGCGACAAAGCTTGCCCAAACTAATTTAAGAAATGTTGTAGGCGATATGCTTTTGGACGAAACATTAACTTCCCGTGAAAAAATCAATATGACACTGAGACAAGTTCTTGATGAAGCAACGGATACATGGGGTGTCAAAGTTACTCGCGTAGAATTACAGAAAATAGATCCTCCAGCGGATATTACTACTGCTATGAGTAAACAGATGAAAGCGGAACGTGAAAAAAGAGCAGTTATACTTGAGGCTGAAGGTGTCAGACAAGCAGCAATTAATCGTGCAGAAGGTGAAAAACAATCCGCGATATTAACAGCCGAAGGAAAAGCGGAAGCTATTAAAAGAGTTGCTGATGCCGAAAAATATCAAATTGAGATTGTTTACAATGCGATTCATTCCGGCAGGCCTACAAATGATTTAATTGCTATAAAATATCTCGAAACTCTTGAAAAAGTTGCCGATGGTCAGGCGACCAAGATATTCTTACCCATGGAAACTTCAGGGGTATTAGGTTCAATCGCCGGGATGGCCGAATTATTTAAAGAAAAGAAAGAAGAAAAAAAATAATAAAATTATTGGTTTCTCCAATAATTTTTGATTACACAGATTATAACGGAGATTACACAGATGACACAAGATGTAATCCTGCCTGCCCGCTAACGGTTCACTTGTCCGCCAATAGTACAGTGGAGGAGTGTGGCGGGAACGGAGTGAAGGATCTCGTTAATGACGGATAAAATAACAAATATTGAAAATACAAGGGGAGATATTAATCTCCCCTTTGGAATTTATATCCATATACCTTTTTGTAAAAAAAAATGCAATTATTGTGATTTTGTAAGCATCGCTAATGATAATCTCATGTGCGAAGATTCAAAATTTATAGATAAATATCTGCAGGCATTATCTAATGAGATTACTTCCAAGATAGCGACATTAAATAATTATTTGCCGAAAACTATTTATATCGGAGGCGGTACACCTTCAATATTGTCAGAAAAGCAAATTATATTTTTATTTGAAAATCTGTATAAAAATTTAAAAAAACAATTCAGCAATGAAGAAATTGAAACTATATTTGAAGTAAACCCTGAATCTATAACATCACACAAATTAGAAACATTAAAAATATACGGTGTGAATCGCTTGAGTTTCGGTTTGCAGTCATATAATGACAGAATTTTAAAATTTCTTGGTAGAATACATACAGTAAAAGACTTTTGCAGTGCGTATGATTTAGCAAAAAGAATCGGATACAAAAATATAAACGTTGATTTAATGTTCGGCATTCCTGAACAATCATTAGATGATTGGAAAGAAACATTAAACAAAACGATAGATTTAAATCCCGAGCATATTTCTATCTATGGATTAACCATTGAAGCAGGAACAAAATTTTTTAGTAGCGGAATAACCGTAAATGATGACTTATCTGCAGATATGTATAAATTTGCAATTGAATTTTTAAAAGAAAAAGGATATCATCATTACGAAATATCTAATTTTTCAAAAAAAGGTTATGAATGCCTGCACAATATAAATTATTGGCAAAATAATCAATATTACGGTTTTGGTTTAGGTGCAACATCATATATTAATAAAAAAAGAATAAAAAATACCGAGGATATAAAAGAATATATTAATGGAAAATATGACTTGGAATTTGAGGAGCTTGGCGAAGAAAAAAAAATGTCTGAGAGTTTGATGTTAGGTTTGCGTTTAATTGACGGTGTTATAATATCGGATAGTATTAAGATTAAATATAATAAGCAGATTAACAATTTAAAAAACTTGGATTTATTAATAGAACATAATAACTTAATAAGATTAAGCGATAAAGGTATTATGTATGCAAATTGCGTTTTCAGAGAATTCCTTTAAGTTCATTTATGGGATTAATAGGTGATGTGTGCGCACAATCGCACCACCCCACTATCGGACTATCGCACATAGCCGAGTGAGCTTTGTACTATTACGGGGTTTATTAAAATGTCTAAACTAAATAACGTTTCTATAATCATGCCGGTGTTTAACGAAAAAGATACAATAATAAAAATTATTGAAAAAATAGCTTCGCTTTCACCTAAAGAAATAGTTGTTGTTGATGACGGCTCAAATGACGGTACCAGAGAATTGCTTGAAAGTATCGTGAATAAGGATCATAAAATAAAGATTATTTTTCATAATAAAAATAAAGGTAAAGGCTCAGCGATAAGAACAGGTTTACAATATATAACGGGCGAAATAGTAACTATTCAAGATGCTGATTTGGAGTATAATCCGGAAGAAATATCCAGTCTTGTTGAACCTATCAATAAAAACATCGCATCAGTGGTTTACGGTTCAAGATTTTTAGAACTAAAAGAAAGAAAATATATGTTGCATTATATGGGTAATAAATTGCTTAATTTCTTAACTAATATTATATATAACTCAAAAATTACAGATATGGAGACATGTTATAAGGTTTTTAAAAAGGATATTATATTATCATTAGATTTAGAGGCAAAAAGATTTGAATTTGAACCCGAAGTCACCGCAAAAATTCTTAAGAAAAAAATTCAAATATATGAATTACCGATTTCATATAAAAGTAGAAGTTACAGTCAGGGAAAAAAGATTGGCTGGAAAGACGGCATAACGGCGTTGTGGACACTGATTAAGTGCAGATTCTAATAAAGGCAGTAAACAGGATACAGTACACAGAATACAGTTTTAAGTCATTTTTTATTTTCTGTATCCTGTATTCTGACTGTCCGCCGAAGATGTGTCAGCAATATGGCGAATAGCCATGTTTATTGATGGCACGTTTATCGTAGGCGGATATTCTGTATCCTATTTCTATGAAAATCCTATTGATAAATCCGCCATGGATGACAAAAGGTGGCATATGGGAAAATATTGCAAGCTGTATGCCTCCATTTGGTTTAGCGGGACTTGCAGCATATCTGGAAGAAAAAAAAATAGAAGTTGAAATATTGGATTCAAACGCCACGGGGCTTAATTATAATAACATCAAGGAAATATTGGGGAGTAAAGCGGTTCCGGATTATATAGGCATAACAGCGTCAACTCCGATGATTTATTCCGCGATAGATGTATCAAAAATAGCCAAAAGCGTGTTCCCGAGCGCAAAAACTGTTTTAGGCGGCGTTCATCCTTCCGTTATGACGGATGAAGTATTAAAAGAAGAATCGATTGATTTTGTTATTCGCGGTGAGGGAGAAGAAACGTTAAATGAACTGATTTCTGGAAAAGAAATCGCGAAAATATCAGGTCTTTCATATAAAATAGGAAATAAAATAATTCATAACCAATCCCGTCCTGTAGTTCAGGACATGGATACGCTTCCCATACCTGCATATCATCTCCTGCCTATAAAAAAATATTTTCCTGCAAAAGGCAGTTATAAACGGCTTCCTGCAATGGGCATGATGACAAGCCGCGGCTGTCCCGGAAGATGCACTTTTTGCATGGGTAACTATCTCGGAGATAAAATAAGAGTCCGTTCTGCTGAAAAAATATTTGAAGAGATATTGCTGCTACATAATAAATACGGTATAAAAGAAATAAGTTTTTACGACGACACCTTTACGACAAGAAAAGAGAATGTAAAAAAATTGTGTGAAAAAATAATCAGTGAAAAACTGGATATTAGCTGGTCATGTTTTGCAAGAGTGGATTTTGTTGATGAAGATTTATTGAAAATAATGAAATTGGCGGGATGCCATCAGATAATGTACGGTGTAGAATCCGGCGATGAAGAAATACTAAAAAATATACACAAGAAAATATCTTTTGAAAAAGTAGAAAAAATAGTAAAAATTACTAAAAAACTTGGGATAGAAGTCAGGGCTGCGTTTATGTTCGGCAATCCCGGGGAAACAATAGAAACGATGCAAAAAACAATTGATTATGCTATCAAATTGAAGCCCGATGTTGTTATCTTTAATATTACCACCCCGTATCCTGGGACTGAAATGTTCAAATGGGCGAAAGAAAAAGGGATTCTGATAACCGAAAACTGGAATGAATATGATTTGTCAAAACCTATTATGAATTTACCTACGGTAAAACCTGAGGATGTTATAAAATATTATAATAAGGCATATAAGGATTTTTACATCCGTCCCGGATATTTATTAAACAGGGTGTTAAAAATAAGAAATTTGTCAGATGTTATAGACGGTGTCTCGGCATTATTAGGTATCGCAAGGAACTGATATGGATATAGGGCATTTTACACTGCAGTTAATGGACAGAATGGATAATTATAATAAATGGATTATTAATAAATTTATTAAATACATAAAGGGCAGTGTTTTAGAAATAGGATGCGGAATCGGAAGTATCACGCAGTACTGTATTGATAAATGTGATGTTACCGCTGTTGACATATCTTCGGAATATATTGATATAGTTAAAAAAAGATTTGGTTATTCTAAAAAATTCAGAGCGCAGATTTTAGATATAGAAAAAGAACTGGATGGTTCAGTTAAAGAAAATAGTTTTGATACAATCGTTTGTTCAAACGTTTTGGAACATATCCGCGATGACATATACGCTTTAAAAAACATGAATACACTTTTGAAAAAAGACGGGTATTTAGTGCTTTTAATACCGGCAGGGAATGCCCTTTTTAGCGATTTAGACAAGAATTTAGGTCATCATAGAAGATATTCTAGAAAAGATATAGAAAATAAATTACTGCAATCGGGTTTTAGTATTGAAAAACAATTCAATATAAATATTATCGGCGCTATTGGATGGTTTATCGCGGGAAAAATACTTAAAAGAAAAGAGTTGAACAAAGACCTTTTAATAACCTTTAATATTTTAACACCATTATTTATTTTTATTGATACAATATTCAGAATTCCGGTTGGTTTATCTATAATAAATATATGCAAAAAAACAAACTAAAAAAAGTTGAGCAGAAGAAATTATTGCCAGAATGGTTTATATGGGTGGTAACCTTTACATGGGGTTTTTATATATTTAAAAATTACTATGCCCAATTCATGCCAAAATCCGATAATTTGGGAATGATGCTTTCCATTGACCAATATGCGGGCATTCTAAATATAGGTAATCTAATATTAATTAAACATATACTTAATATTGTTCTATTATCGGTATTTTTGTTTTCTGCGTTCGGTATCGGACGCGTGTTTTTGAAATTACTGAAAGCAAATTTTGTTCATTCTCTTGAAGAATCAATGTTTTCTATAGGTATTGGTTTTGGAATTATTGCATATTCGGTATTTATTTTAGGTATTTTCGGATTATTATACGGCATGTTAATAAAAGTCTTAATATTATTATTTGCAGTTATAGGTTTTATAGATTTGAAAAAAAGGCCGATGAAATCATTATTTGGAAACGAAAAATTATCTTTAATAGACAAATGTGTATTGGGTATTTTAATATTTGCTATGCTTATAAGTCTGGCAGGTGCGTTGAGCCCTGAAATATTTTATGATTCACTTGTTTATCATTTAGGAGTTCCCAATTATTATAAATTAAATCATAAGATTGTAAATATGCCGTATGTTTTTCTTTCCAACCTTCCTGCAGTGGCAAGCATGCTTTTCACGACAGGTCTACTTATAAAAGATGAAATATTATCTAAACTAATAAACTATTCAGCTTCAATATTTTGTTGTTTAACATTATTTTCCATATCAAAAAGATATTTCAATCTGAAAGTCGGTATATGGGCTTCTTTAATATTTTACACGATTACCCACGTAATGTTAAGTTCATGGTCCTGCGGTACCGAAACGATTTTAGTGTTATTTGCAGTTCTTTCTTTATATGCGTTAATGAATTACAATTCCGAACAAAATAAGTGGTTAATAATATCAAGTATCTTCTCTGGATTAGCGATGGGAGTAAAATATACTGGTATATTTGTTGCGGTAGGTATTATATTTACTTTTTTAATTATAAATAGGCGATTTTCAGCGGATATTATTAAGAAACTTATCATATTTACATTCATTTCAACAATAATTGTAAGTCCCTGGCTTATAAAGAATTATGTATATAAAAAAAATCCCGTATATCCTTATTTAAACAGCATTTTTCCGAAAGACGCATATTCGGATTATACAAAACTTAACGGTTTTATTGTAGAAGCTAGGCAATCCGGAAAATTTGAATTAATAAATTGGCTTAAACATCCGTGGAATATAACTATGGGAAAAATTTCTAATTCTGAAAATTTTACACCTCTATTTTTATTTTTAATACCACTGCTTTTCCTTTTTGGAAAACCTCCCTTAATTCTAATTTATGGAATCAGTTACAGTATAGTTATATGGTTGACATGGTCGTTTTCGACCACTATGATTAGGTTTATGATGCCGGCTTTTCCTATTTTAGGATTGATAATTTCTAATTATAATAATACTGGTAATCATAAATCAGTCAAAAAAGTTTTATCATGGGTAATTATTTTTACCTGTGTTACCGGTATATATTGGGCGGGTTGGATAGCTTATATTCAAGGCGGTTGGAGAGTTGTATTTGGAAAAGAAAAAAAATCTGACTTTTTAAGCAACACACACTCGTCTTATCCGTACGGTTATTATGCAGGAATAGAATTTATAAATAAAGAATTACCAAAATCGGCAAAGATTTTATTTATAGGTGAAGGTAGAAGTTTTTATATAAATAGGATTCCGGTTGTTTCTTCGGCGCATGATTTGACCCCGATAATTGAATATGCAAAAGCATCAAAAAGCGGCGATGAACTCTATAATAATATAAAAAGTCAAGGAATAACGCATATTTTATTCAATCTCGGTGAAGCGATTCGTTTAGGAAAAAGCTACAGAATGTTTCAGTGGGATAACCAGTCACTTTCTGTATATAATGATTTCTGGGAGAAATATGTGAAGGAAATATTTCATAAAGATGAAACACAAAATGGAAATTTCCTTAACCGTGTAGCTGTATACGAAATACTATCCGAACAAGAAGCAAGCCTACCGCATAAACCACCGATGAATTTGATGTCCGAAGTAGTTATTAAAAATATTAAGTAATTTTTTTCTTTTTTAGAAAAAGAAAAAAATTACTTGACAAATATATTATATGTGTTATAATATGACTGACCAGTCAGTCAGTGCGATAAATATAGCGATATTGGGCTATGGTGGGATAGTGCGATTGGATATGTTTTAGATTTTTAAATCTATCCCGCAATCCCACTATCGGACCATCGTATACCACTACGTTTCTAACGGAGTAAAATTATGGCTAAATTGAAAGGATGGAATCCAGAAATTAAAAGGCAAAAGATTCTTGATGCAGCGGTTGAAATTTTAAATCAAAAAGAATACTACAAAAGTCCTATATCTGAAATTGCCAGAAAAGCAGGGGTTGCAAAAGGGACTATATACCTGTATTTTAAGAGCAAGGAAGAGCTTTATTTTTCAATAATATTTATGTTGTTAGATAAAGTAAGGGATATGGCGGATGAAATTCAGAAAAAAAGTATTTCAGCAAACCAAAAATTACTTTTATTTTTAAAAAAACATTCTGATTTTATAGGAAGATACAGGAATATTTTTTTAACGGTTAGACAAAACCTAAAACCGGAAGAAAAAAAATGTCAACACGAAATGCATCTAAAATTTGGAGAATTATTAAATATAATTGTAAAAATCATTGATGAGGGTATAAAAAAGGGGGAATTTAAAAATTATCCCTCTTCTTCATTGGCTATGTTATATTTGTCTTTTATGTTTGTAAATATGCATCAAAAAGTTGATATGCATAATAAAAATAAAATGATGCAAATTGAAATTACACCGCAATTTATTTGGAATGTGTTTTTGAGGGGGATTGCAAAATGATTAAAAACGATTATTTAGATTATAAAACAGGATTACACAGATTAAAGTTCTTTATTTATAGCTTGTTATTGGTTATTGGTTATTGGTTATTGGCTGCCACATCTTATTCTGAGACTCTGAATTTGGAGCAATGCATTGAAATAGCTTTAAAAGAAAACCCAAAAATAAAAATTGCAGAACAAAAGATTATATCTGCAAAGGCAAAAAAAACCGAAGCATTTTCAGGATATCTTCCCAATATTTCAGGTAATTTTAGTTATCTTAAAAAAAGTGAGGTGGAAGGAGCGGATTCTCTGGCAGGTTTGACTTCAGCTTCCCCAAGTTTTAAAATTTCTTTTTCGGATGAAATTTATGATTCAAAACTTTCATTAACACAACCTGTTTTTATGTGGGGAAAGATATATCATTCTAATAAACAATCAAAATTGAATTATAAATATTATGAAGAAGATTATAAAAAAATAAAGCAAGATACGATATTTAGCGTAAAAGAAGCATTTTATAAGGTTATTCTTGCAAAGCAAATGGTTTCTATTGCTAAAGAAGCATTTGAAGTAAATACGTATCATTTAAAATCGGTTGAAAAGTTTTATCAAGAAGGCAAAGTGTCTTCATATGATGTTTCCCGCGCAAAAGTTTTGGTCGCAAATTCTAAAACGAACTTAATCCGTTCTGAAAACGGTTTTGATTTGGCAAAACAATCACTAATAAATGTTTTGAATATAAAAAATAATGACATAGAATTTTTAGGTGAATTGATATACATGCTTACTGAGCAAGACTTGAATAATCTTGTTGAAAAGGCATTGAATAATCGTCCGGAAATTAAACAGATGCTTTTACAAAAACAAATTTCGGAATCGTTGGTAAAATTAATAGCCGCAGGTAATAAACCTAACATAGTAGTTATTGGTTCTGCAGAATGGCAGAATACCGAGTTGGAAAAGAAGAATTGGTATAATACATGGTCGGCTGCTGCTGTTTTAAACATTCCTATATTTGACGGTTTATCTACGTATTATAAGACTAAACAAGCAAAGTCAAATCTTGAACAAGTCATTTTAAGCAAGGAATTATTGGAAGAAGGAATAAAATTGGAAGTACGTTCCGCATATTTCAGTTATAAACAGGCGAAGGGTTCAATTGAAGCTAATAAGGAAAACGTGAGTGCAGCAAAAGAAAATTATTTTACGGCGCAAAAAAGATTCGATCTCGGGCTTATGTCTAATTTAGAGGTAAGAGATGCTCAATTAGATTTAACCCAAGCAGAAACAAATTATGCACAGGCACTATATGATTACAATTTAGCGATTGCATTAATAGAGAGAGCAATTGGTATGGAGGCAAAATGAGCAAAAGTAAAAAACTATTTTTAATAATTTGTTTGGTGTTAGTAGCAATTATTATGGTACGTGTTTCAAGATTTTTTATTAAAAAACCTGCTAAAACCGAAACTTCTGTTCCTGTGAAAATAACTAAACCTGTAATACAAAATGTTGAAGAGATTATTAATCTTACAGGCGATATTAAGGGTCTATCGGAAGCAAAGGTATACTCAAAAGTTCACGGAAAATTAAACGAGAAAAGGAAAGATATAGGGGACATCGTTTCAAAAGATGAGGTGGTTGCTTTGATAGATAGAGACGAACCTGCTCTGGAATTCAAATTATCCGAAGTCAATTCTCCTTTAGATGGTGTAATAACACAATATTTCCTTGATATTGGCGAATCTATTACTCCACAGACACCTATTTTTGAGGTTGCAACAATTGATAAAGTAAAGATTGTTGTAAACATTACGGAGAAAGATATTACTAAAATGAAAAAGGAATTATCCGTTAGATTTATTGTAGATACCTATCCGGATAAGATATTTAAAGGAAAGATATTAAAAATAGGACAATCTATTAATCTTCAGACCCGGACTGTACCTGTTGAAATAGCTGTATCTAATGAAAATAGGCTGCTTAAACCGGGGATGTTTGCAAAAGTGGAGATTATACTTTCGATTCATGAAAACGTGTTAACATTACCTGTTGATGCAATTGGACAGTATGATTCGCAAAAATATGTTTATATAATTAATGGTTCTGTTGCCAGTAAGAAGATTATCAAGACGTCAATCCAACAAAATAATCACTTAGAGATAATAAGCGGACTGACTTTTAACGATACTGTGGTATTGGTCGGCTGGCAAAATCTATCTGATGGAATAAAGGTTGAAGTCGTTGAATAGGAATAAAGGGGTAAACTTTACTTGAATAAAAGCATCTAATTTGATGATAGAATAGACGGGATGAATCCCGCTCATTCTAATAAAATGATAAACGTGAAATTTAAAATAGTAAATATAAAGAAATAATACAATTTTTTATAAGGGGGACTGAGCGGGATGAACCTTGCGGAATTTTCTGTAAAAAGACCGGTAACTACAATAATGTTTTATGTAACGATATTCGTTTTATCTATTGTGGCACTTTCTAAATTGGCAATAGATTTATTACCCGAAATCACTTTTCCTGCTCTTACAATTTCCACAATGTATGAAGGTGCAAGTCCTCAAGAAGTTGAACTTAAAATTACAAAAGTTATAGAGGCACAGGTATCAATAACGCCTAATTTAAAAGAAATGCAGTCAGTATCAAAAGAAAACGGTTCAATTATAACCCTTGTATTTGATTGGGGCACCAATCTTGATGGAGCTGCTAATGATGTAAGGGATAGATTGGATTTTGTAAAAAGATTCCTACCTGAGGGAGCTGATAAACCCCAGCTTTTAAAATTTGATACAAATCAAATGCCTATTGCATTCATTACAGCAAATGCTGTTGAATCATACCCGAAATTAAAAGATATTTTAGAAGATAGGATAGTTGAACCGCTGAAGAGGATTCCCGGTATTGGAAATATATTTATTAGGAGTCCTCTTGAAAGACAAATAAATATAGAAGTAGATAAATTTAAACTGCAATCCAGGGGACTTACTATTTCTGATATTACTAATTCGTTCAGAATGAATAATACAACAATGCCCGCAGGCACTATGAAAATTGCAAGTAAAGAATATTTATTAAGAGTGCCCGGTGAATTTGAAAATGTGGAGGAGATATCAAATATTCCTATCGGTAATTATAAAGGACAGGTTATATATTTAAGGGATGTGGCAAATATTTCAGATTCTTATAGAGAAACCACTGAATATATCAGGGCGAACCGTAAGAAGGCAGCTATGATGATTGTACAGAAAAAATCTGGTGCCAATACCGTAAAGGTTGGGGAAGCAGTAAAAGAAAAATTAAAGGAATTGAAAAGCAAGCTTCCGCCTGATATAGAGTTAAGAATTCTTATGGATTCTTCCGAAGATATCAGAGAAATGATAAATAATTTGCGTGATACCGTTATTATAGGTGGTATCCTTGTCATTTTTGTAACATTTTTCTTTCTTACCAGCTGGCTTTCAAGCATTGTTATACTTATTACCATACCTACATCGTTGATTATTGCATTTTTATTTTTGTATGTTATGGGTTATACTATAAATGTTATGTCCATATCGGCACTTTCCTTGGCAATCGGTATGGTGGTAGATAATGCCATCGTTGTTTTAGAAAATATTGTAAGACATATTCAGGTTTTAAAAGAAGATAGAAAGGATGCAGCGATACACGGCACGAATGAGGTCGGACTAGCCATTGCTGCTTCAACATTTACTACGGTAATAGTTTTTATACCTCTAATATTCACTAAAGGAATAGCCGGAATTATGTTCAAACAGTTGGGAACAATAATATCTCTAACGCTTTTAGTTTCGCTTTTAGTTGCATTAACGCTTTCACCGCTGATGGCATCCGGTTTTATTAAAACAAGAAAGAACGAAGGTGTTTTTGCTGATATAAACAAAAATTTTTTTAATTGGATACACAAAAAATATAATTCTATTCTTGTATATGCTTTAGGACATAGATGGAAAATGGTAGGGATATTTTTTGCTATTTTAATAGGTAGTCTGGCATTGATTCCTGTTTTAGGCACGGAATTTTTTGCTGAAGAAGACGTTGGCACGGTAATTGTTCAAGTAGATATGCCTACCGGGACTAATGTTGATACTACAGATAAAGTTGTTGAACAAATAGAGGATATTTTCGATGAAAATGTTCCGGAAAAAATTCAGATTCTCAGCAGAAGCGGACAACCATCCGGTAGATTTGGCGGGTTTTCAGGTCAAAAAGAAACAAGTTCTACCGGTTTTATCTGGGGGATGCTTGTGGGCAAGGAAAAAAGAAAACGCGGTGTCAAAGAAGTAGCTGAAATGTTAAGAAGCAAAATTAAAAAAATTCCGGGCATATATAAATTCAATGTTACAAGCAGCGATCCTATGCAACAAAGAATGTTTGGTTCAGATAAACCGATTGCTATTGAGATATCAGGACTTGATTTCGAACAACTGGATTTGATTTCAAAAAATATTCAAAATATTTTGGAAAATACAAAAGGAGTCAGAGATGTTTCTATTTCCAGAGAAAAAGCTAATCCGGAATATATTATAAATATTGATAGGAAAAAGGCATCAGCCTTGGGCGTTCCTATCGAAACGATTGCGAATACTATAAATCTATCTTTTGCCGGAAAGACCGCAACAGTATACCGCGAATCCGGACATGAGTACGATATATTTGTCCGTTTACAATCTAAAGATAGGGAAAGCATGGGAGATATTGAAGGTATTGAAGTAAGAAGTATTAACGGCAACAAAATTCCTATAAAAAATTTTGTTGATATTAAAAGTTCGTTAGGACCGGTTGATATTGAAAGAAAAGATCAGGTCAGGATTGTAAAAGTATTAGCAAATACATCCGGAGAAAGATCATTAGGTAAAATTACTACAGAGTTAAAAGAAAAGGTGTCTAAAATTCCTTTAACCAGGGATGTTTCTATTGAATTTGGCGGTTCTATTAAAGAGCAGAGGGAAGCGTTTGCAGATTTGTTGCTGGCTTTTGCACTGGGTCTCTTTTTAACATACATGGTTATGGCTGCACAGTTTGAATCGTTTAAAGATCCGTTTGTTATTATGTTTTCCGTACCATTTGGAATCGTCGGGGTAATATGGGCGCTTTTAATAACGGGACAAACATTCAATGTTTCTTCATTTATAGGTTTGATTATGCTTATCGGAATTGTAGTCAATAATGCAATCGTTTTTCTTGATTATACAATACAGCAAAGAAACAAAGGTGTTAATGTCTATAATGCATTGATAGAATCGGGTAGCATTAGATTACGTCCGATTATGATGACATCAATAACAACAGTATTTGGTATGTTGCCTTTGGCTCTTTCAAGAGGCAAAGGTTCCGAAAGTTGGACACCTCTTGCTGTGACCGTTATCGGCGGGTTAATGGTATCTATGTTTGTAACTTTAATCATTATTCCGGTAATATACTCGCTCTTTGAGGAAAAAAGGAAGAAAAAACATGAAAACATTTAAAAAACTATTTTTTTATTGTTTTATTCTATTTATTGCAGAAGATATTCATTCACAATCTTTTAGTTGGCAGGATGTTTTATCGGAATCAAAAAAACTTAATTCAACATTGATAAGAGCAGAAGAATCAATAAAAAATGCTAGATTGAGTTATCATGTTTCATTTACAAATTTTCTCCCACAATTATCGGCAAGTGCTGGAATTTCTGAATCTAAATCTGATGTCAGTGATATTAGAGAGTCATACTCATATGGTTTATCTGGCCGCTTATCATTATTTTCCGGTTTTAGCGACATCAGTCAGCTTAAATCAAGAAAACTTGATTTACAAATAGCCGAATTGGAATATAAAAGAGTTTTATCGGATACAATTTATAATCTAAAAACAAGTTTTGTAAATTTGTTATATGCACAGGAAACGGTTAAGTTATCCGAAGAAATTTTAAAAAGAAGAAGCGAAATTTATGAACTTGTAAAATTCAAGTATGATGCAGGTCTCGAAGATAAGGGTTCGCTTCTTCGTGTTGAAGCCGATAAGTATCAGGCAGAATATGACTTATCAAAATCAAAACGAAACATAAGAACCGCTTCAGTGCAAATGTTAAAAGACATTGGGAAAGATGAATTTGAGGTAATCGTTGTCACGGGTAGTTTAAATGTGTATATTTCAACGGATGTCGTGCCAACTTACAAAGTTATAAAAGAAATACCTGATTATATGATTGCAGAAAAAAATATGGAAAAATCAGAATATAATATTAAATCTGCAAGAAGCGAGTTTTTCCCAAGTTTATCACTTTCAGGTAGTATTAACAAATCAGGTGAAGATTGGGCATCTATGACAGAATCACAATCAGTCGGATTAAGTTTATCATATCCCTTTTTCCCTGGCGGTAGAAATTTTTATAATTTAAAAATAGCAAAAACTAACAAAAGAATATCAGAAGAGACTTTTAGATTTATAAAGCAAGGTTTAGTAGTCAATTTAGAATCAACATGGAATAATTTTGTGGATGCATCGGAAAATGTAAAAGTTAGCGAAAGATATTTTGATGCGTCCGAGCAGCAATCAGAAATAAGAACCACAAAATATATTAACGGACTAATTTCTTATCAGGACTGGTACACATCAGAAAATGATTATATTAGTTCCAAGAGAACATTGCTTAATTCAAAAAGAAATGCAATACTTTCTGAAATATCCTGGAAAAAATTTTTAGGATTAGCGGAATAAAGTTAGTAGGTAAAGGTAATGTCAAAAATATTATGAAAAATCATGGTTTTTCACTAGATGATGTTTTTTTAACGCCTCATAAATCTAAAATTGGTAAACTCCTCGCTACGCTCGTCAAACATACCAATTTTTTAACGATTTATTCGGCTAAAAACATCTATATCGTTCAAAACCAAATTTTTCAATAATATGTCATTTTTGACATTACGGAGTTATGTGAAGGATAAAATATGCTTGATAATTTACAGAATTATGTGATAGGAATTACATTTACAGGTTCATTCCTAATTCTATTGTTTAAAAAATATTACAGAATTCTTGCTTTATCTTTCACCTTATTGGGTTTGGTTTTGATATCATTCTTGATTCCTTCGGTGTATCAAAATCAAATTTTTCTTTATGAGAAATACTTTGTTGATTTCTTTTCTATAATATTTCTTGCCGATGGTCTTTCTATCTTTATGGCGGTTGTTTCATCGTTTATAGGTTGTATGATATTAATTTACACATTGGATTATATCAGAAGTAATGAAAATCAATACCAGTATTTTTTCTATTTCACACTCTTTATTGCATCAATGCTTGGATTCGTTTTTTCTGCGAATCTGTTATTAATGTATGTTTTCTGGGAAATGATTGCTATTATATTTTGGCGGATTTCGGGTTTTTATGGCGATGATGAACATTTAAACGCATCTGATAAGATGCTTTATACCACATTTTTGGGTTCAGTATTTATGTTAGTTGGTTTTGCTTTAATTTATAATGAATATAATACATTAAATATTTTATCTCTGCGAGGTAAAGAAATATCGTTAATGGCTGCTTTTTTTATAATAGCAGGCTTATTATCAAAATCTGCACAGATTCCTTTTTATGCGTGGCTACCGGAAAATTCCAGAGCTATAATACCGTCGCTTGCTATTTTATTAGCTGCAGAAGTCGGTATTTATGCTTTTGCACGTCTATTTCTAATGACATTCTCGGTCCCTCTAATGGTATTTGATACCGTAATTATCATATCAATATTAACTATAATTATTTCCGGGTCATTGGCATTTTGTGAAAATGATATAAAGAAAATACTTATATATTCTACAATAGCACAAATAGGATATATCTTTTTAGGACTTTCAACAAAAAGTGTTATAGGATTTTCGGCTGCACTTCTATATATAATTGTTCATGGTTTCGGTAAGGCGGGTTTATTTCTATCGGTAGGAATTATAGAAAGACAGACAGGTATTACTGACTTAAGAAAATTGGGTGGACTCTCAAAAGTAATGCCGCTTGTTTCGATAGGTTTTATACTGTGTGCACTATCAATAATAGGTTTACCACCCTTCGGCGGTTTTTTTGCAAAATTATTAATAATTATGTCTCTTGTCCAGCAAGGTAGAATTTTAGCGGCATCTTTGGCTGTAGTTGGTGCAGTTTTTACCCTTTTATATTTATTTAGATTATATAACGCAGTGTTTTTAGGAACGATAAAAAGAAACGAAACGGAACTTAAAACTGAATTGTCGCCGTCTAATGTAACGATGCATCTCGAAGATAAAACAACATTTGAAGAAAACAAAACAATGATTATTGTTGTTTTGATATTCGGCATATTATCCTTACTTTTAGGTTTAATACTAAAGTTACCGTTAAGTTTTATTGAGATGATAAAATGAATTTATTGATTTATCCCATAATTATACCGATAATCGGCGGAATCGTTGTTTTTGCATTCAGAAAAATAGCAAAAATATTTTCTATATTAATAACACTTGTTACGTTAATTATCAGTATTATCATTTTTTCTACAGGAGAAATTGTTTTATTGGAATCTTGGTTACCCTATGGAATAGATTTTTCTCTAAAAAGCTATCCATTGTCAAATGTTTGTATTTTATTTGCAACCTTTATTGCGTTATTAATTTCTATATACTCACTAAAAAGTGAACATAATAAAATTTCTGAATATTATTCGCTGATATTGTTAAACTTGGGTATAGTTAACGGCGTTTTTTTATCCAATAACTTGGTTCTTTTTATACTATTTTGGGAAATTGCAGCAATAATTTTGTATTATTCAATAAGAATAGGAGGAGAAAATTCGTATATTACTGCTACAAAATCACTTTTTATAATCGGATTTTCTGATTTTTGCCTACTATTGGGCATAATTATTGTTTGGAATTTAGCGGGAACTTTTGATATGAGTAAAATAGATATTTCTAATAAATTTTTTCTATTACCTTTTGTCTTGCTTTGTATCGGTTCTATTGCAAAAATAGGCGCGATACCGTTTCATTCGTGGATTCCAGATGCTTCAAAAGATGCACAGGTTGAAATAATGGCATATCTACCGGCATCTATAGATAAACTTTTAGGTGTTTATCTATTAATAAGAATATTTATGGATTTTTTTAAGCTCATTGAATTTGATTTCAATATTTTATTAATCTTAATGTTAATCGGCGCTTTAACTATTATTGTTTCATTGATGATTGCTTTGGTTCAAAATGACCTAAAAAAGATAATTGCATATTTTAATATTTCAAGTGCAGGATATCTGATTTTAGGTATTGCCACAAACACCGCTATGGGGATAGCGGGAGGAATGTCTTATCTTATTAGTACCGTATTTTGGACTTCGTGCTTATTTCTATGTTCAGGAAGTATAGAAAAGCAAATAGGTACGACTAATATTGATGATTTGGGCGGACTCTCAAAAAAAATGCCTATTACTTTTTTTGCTACATTGATTGCAGCTATTTCAATTTCAGGGATACCTCCGTTTTCCGGTTTCTTTGCAAAATGGATAATTTATCAAAACTTAATTGATATTTATAAAACTAATAATTCAAATTTAGTAATACTATTCCTAATCATTGCTATGTTTGGAAGTGCTTTATTATTGGCATCTTCAATAAAAATCATATACTCTGTCTTTTTAGGTAATATAAAAGATAACTTAGTAAATAAAAATATTTCCGATTATCATTGGACAATCTGGTTGCCTGTTTCTATTTTATCAATATTATCTGTAATATTCGGTGTTTTTGCATATCAGATTCCATTAAAACTTTTTATTATGCCTTCACTTGCTGCTAACATCCCGCCTCTTACCCCTGTTTTCACGGGTTTGTGGCAACCATCTATAGCGACATTTTTAATTATAATCGGACTTATAATCGGTATAATAATATATTTAATGCAAGCGGTAAAAAATTTAAGAAGGACAGAAACTTATACATATGGTGAAGATCCGAATATTTATAAAGCAGGATTCCCCGGTAGCGATTTCTATTTATCTATAACCGAAGCAAGTCCGTTCCGTTCACTATACAAAAAAGCATCAAAGGGTATATTCGATGCACATAACATAGCCATATCTTCTATCAAGTTTTTTTCAATATTAATAAGTAATTTTATTGATGAATATTTTCAACATCTCTACGAAATTATTGAGAATATTACTGCTACGATTTCAAAATTATCTTCGTCTTTACAGGGTGGTTTGCTTTCTATATATATATTCTGGTCAATGGTAGGATTTATGGTTTTATTATTTATACTGTGCAGATGAAACATTTATGTTTGAAATATTTATAATATTATTTTCCATATTTGTATTAATTGCGGCTATTGCTGCTGTTGAAATGAAAGATCTGTTATCTTCAATAATGGCATTAAGCGTTGTCGGATTTGGGCTTGTTATAATTTTTATTTTTCTTGCAGCGCCCGAAGTTGTATCAGCACAGTTAGTAATTGAAATCCTGTGTTTTGTTTCTTTGGTTGTTGTTGTGAATAAAACATCAAAGGTTGATGAAACTAAACTTTATTCAATGAGGGAAATATCACCGGTATCAGCCGGATTATTTTTTGCAATTATATTTATTATTTTCGGTTTATGGGGCATACAGGATTTGCCAAAATTCGGGGAGCCGGTTATGAAGGTTTCATCAGTTTATATTCAAAAAGTTATTGCCGAAATAGGTGCAAAGAACATAGTAACAGCGATATTAATGGATTTTAGAGCATTTAATACTCTGATTGAAGTAGTTTTAATAATAACTTTATTTGTCGGAGTTGCAACAATACTCAGAAAAAGAGGAAGAAAAAATGCCGAGAGTGATTAAGATACTAACAAACTATGTGATTGGACCTATTATTACTTTTGGAGTATATGTATTTGTATTCGGACATCTTTTACCCGGAGAAGGTTTTGACGGTGGAATGATTGTGGCATCAATATTTATTTTATGTATAATAGTTTATGGGAAAGAAGAAATGGAAAAAAGAATTAGCATTGGTAATGCTGTATTTATTTCAGTTTTCAGCGGAATTTTAATTATAATAATGGGTTTTGTTGGAATCCTTGGATTAAGGTTTGAACATAAATATTATTTAGATAATTTTTTATCGCAAGGGACATTCAGCCATCTTTTTTCAGGTGGCACAGTACCGATATTTAATATTCTTGTCGGTTTAAGTATTACATTTGGATTTTATGCTATTTTTGCATATCTCTCCGAATATAAGACCGTTGATAAAATAAACAACGGCCTTGATTACACAGACTTTAAAAAATGATTACACAGATACTACAATCGTTTCTTAATCTGTATAATCTTGTCGTTTAATCGATGAAATCAGAGATTGTTGGTTTTTAAACAATCTCAATATAGGACAGAGGCATAAATCATGGGTACATTAATTTATATTTCAAGTTTCTTATTGTTTTTAATAGGTTTATATTGCGTAGTTGTAAAAGATAATCTAATAAAAATCATCATAGGAATAAAAATAATGGGTTATGGCGTCTGTCTTTTCTATATAATGATTTCGTATAAAAGCGATGCCATAGCACCAATAATAATTAAAGGCGTAAAAAATTATACAGACCCGTTACCACAGGCTCTAATACCGGCAATAATGGCAGCGTCATTTGCTGCTATGATATTAATGCTTGCAACGAGCATTCGCCTTTTTGAGAAGCATAAAACACTGGATATGTCTAAAATTAAAGAATTGAAAGGTTAAATTTAATATGCTATTACTAATTTTTATATTATTACCCATAGTGTCTGCTTTAATATTGATTTTATATGAAAGAATTAATAAAGAATCGGGAAGTTTAATTACATTTACATCTACTTTAATAAATTTATCTATTGTAATATTTCTCTTTTTTATATCAAGCGATAATCGAATTGTATACCATATTGGTGGCTGGCCTTCACCGTTAGGTATAAGTTTGGTATTAGATAGTTTTTCGTTATTAATGCTTTTTGTTATAAACTTAATAAGTTGTTTGTCAATGCTTTATTCTATTGATTATATAAAGCATTATGATTCAAGGGCAAAGTTTTTCATTTTAAATTTATTTTTAATTGCAGGCCTGAACGGTGTTGTTCTTTCCGGTGACATTTTTAATCTGTATATATTCTTGGAAATAATAGCGTTTGCATCATATGCTTTAATTGCATTCGGATTGGGCAAAGAAGACCTCGAAGCGTCAATAAGATATCAGGTAATCGGTACTATAGGATCATTCTTTATATTTTTTGGTATAGGATTTTTATATTCCGTAACAGGTTCACTTGATTTGGCAGACATATCAAAAATAATTCATCAGCATTCGGCAACAAATAGGGCGATATTATTTGCAATACCTTTATTATTATTCGGTTTTTCATTAAAAGCAGCACTGGTACCGTTTCATGCTTGGTTACCGGACGCTCATCCTACTGCCCCTGCACCTGTAAGCGCCATGCTTTCAGGTGTAGTTATTAAGGTTTCTGGAATCTACGGAATAGTAAGAATATTTTTTAGTGTTACAGGTGTATCAACTACACTACTTCAAATTCTATTATATGCAGGATTAATATCTGTTTTTTTCGGCGCATTTGCGGCATTATATCAAAATGATTTTAAAAGAATACTTGCTTATTCTTCTATCTCACAAATCGGCTATATAATGCTTGGAATAGGGATAGGGACACCTTTAGGTTATGCAGGCGCTCTTTTACATATAATTAACCATGCTGCATTTAAATCGTTATTTTTCATGGTAGCTGGTGCAGTCAATTATGCAACAGGTAAAAGAGATACACGGGAACTTGGCGGGCTTTCAAAAAAAATGCCGATAACATATATATCCTCTATCTCATCATCGCTTTCACTGGCAGGAATACCTCCGTTTGGCGGATTTTTTTCAAAATTCTTAATACTATTAGCTCTTGTTAAAGCAAATCATTTAACACTTTCAATATTACTTGTCATTAGTTTTTTATTAACCCTCGCTTATTTTATTAAGATTCATAGAAGAGTATTTTTACGTTCAGAAAATTCAGAACTATACAAAAATGTAAAAGAAGTTCCTTATTCAATGAGAATTGCAATGATAATACTTGCGATTATATGCCTTGGCTTGGGACTGACTTTTCCATGGATAATGAAAACGTTCATTAACTCAGCGGTAAATATTTTTACTAACGGTATAAATTACGGAAATATAATATCAGGACTATGAAAAAAACATCACTTTTTGTATTATGTTTTATCATCTGGCTATTAATCGTATGGGAGATTGAAATCCAAAGCGTAATAGTTGGATTTGTCGTTTCCTTAATAATTGCTCAGGTATTTGGCGGAATGAATAAGGAATATGCGTTGCATCTTAGAGAAATCAAATCTATAAATTTTATCGTATTCTTTATAAGAATATTTATAACTTGGATAAAAGCATCTATCAAGCAAATATATGCAATAACAATGCAAACCAAATTCGAATCAAAAGTGATAGAAATAAAACTTTCGGTAACCGAACCAAAAATAATTGCATTTATCGTATGGGCGTTGAATTTTTATCCTGACCTAATAGTAGTTTATGAAAAGGATTCGCTGATAAAAGTAAGTACTATGGAAGGCAATATAGAATGGGTAAAAACCGAAATTAAAGAACTTGAAAATTTGCTTAAAAAGGTATTTATATGAATTTTGCATTAGCAATTCTGACAGTCTCCTGCTTAATGTGTTTGTGGAGATTTTTAAAAGGGCCGACTCGTTCCGATAGATTTTTGGCATTAATAATGTTAACAATTATTGCAGTCGGATTTCTTGGTATTATGTCAGTAAAAACAGAATCTGAATTTCTAATAGACCTTGCGATTGACGTAATGATATTGGCATTTGTAGGAACGCTTGCGGTAATAAAATTTTTTGAAGGAAAAGAACTGGACGAATAAAAAAATGGATAGAATAATAATAATAATCGGTTCACTAATAGTATTTATAGGATGTGTGGGATTCGTGCATATTCCGGGATTTTATTCAAGGGTGCAGATACTTGTTAAATCGATATCATTCGGCATTTCTGTAATACTGTTCGGTGTTTTTATCCATCTGGGATTCGATGGAATGGGCATCCGTGCATTAGTCTGTATATTATTTGTCTGGTTTCTGGTTTCAATAATAGGCTTCGCAATATCATTAACAAAAAAATGAGCTCCGTGTACTAGAATTAGAAGAAAATTAATTATTTTAAAGAGGAGCGAAATCCGCCGAAGCAAAAATCTATTCAGACATTTTGTTTTAACTTTTTTCTGATTTTGCGAAGGCGGATGATTGCTATGAGATATCCTAAATTACGAGAATTAAAAGAAGCAATAAAAGCGTTGATAAAAGGTCCTTATACGACAAAATTTCCTAAGGTCCCCCATAAACCTTTTCCAAGATTCAGGGGTAAACCTGTCCCTGATGAAAAAGGTTGTATCGGTTGTGGTGCTTGTGCTATTGTTTGTCCGCCGCAATCAATAACAATTACGGATGTTATAACAGAAAATCCACCGATCCGTTATTTAAGATGGAGACATGACTATTGTATTTTCTGCGGACAATGTGACAGATTATGCACGTCGCAGGAAGGGGTAAAACTATCAAATGAATTTGACCTTGCCGACATCAAAAGGGATAAGATGTACGATGAAATAAAAAAGGAATTAGTATTGTGTTCGGAATGCGGTGAAATAATTGCACCAAAAGACCAACTATTATTTACGTACAAAAAACTTTTAACAATGACTTACAGTAATATAAACCTAATTGATTTAACACAAAGGGAATTATTAGGTAACATAAATGCTGTCCTTTCCGACACTTCCCAGCCTTTAAGAAGACAATCCTCGGTAAAATTACTTTGTCCTAAATGCAGACACATTGTATGGGTATTTGACGACTCTGGAAGGTGAAATTCGCTCGATAGCAAACTTTTTTGAGACACTCCTTAGAAGTCGCTCTGCAATTTATTTCTGTAGAGTATAGGTCGTAAATTGAAGCTCTACAAAAGTTTCTTGCTCGCTCACCACTGAAATCAAAATCATGGTAAGAATGTAAAGAAAAACCGGTAAATTTCTACTTCGTTTCACGATTAATAGTGTGTATTCCCTATAGTTATTTTTTGTAGCCGCAAAACGCAGCTTTACTTTTTTATTTGCTTAATACTACTAAAAGTTGTAAAATATCATTGTTATTACCATTCCAATATGGCTTGTCTTTCCATAGACGAAGTTTAGTAATAACAAGTGATAAAATAAAGAATTTTATTCTTTTATTTCATATTTACAATCAATGAATAATACAAAAAAAAGTATCCATGAAGAATATGTAGTATGTTATCTTGATTTATTAGGCTATAAAGAATTAATAGATAAATCATATAAAGATGAACAAGTAGTTATCAATACATATAATGTATTCGAAAATATACTAAGATTGATGGATATTTTTAAAAACAGAAAAATTGATAATGTTTTTTCAAAAGCTAATGTTGAAATAATGAAAAAAATAAAATTCCGTATATTTTCCGATTCAGTATTGATTACTATGAAAATGAAAGATGCAAAATTCTCTTTTGATCCTAATGTAGAGGGATATAATGAAAAATTGCAATCTGTTGATTTTTTGCAGATGTATTTGAATATTATTTCTTTTTTCTGTCTTTCAGTTGCAGAAAAATTAGGATATTTCTTTAGAGGAGCAATAACAATTGGACAATATTACCAACAACAAATACTAAATCAAGATAATATTTTTATATTTAGCTAAGCTCTTGCAAATGCAGTTATTCTTGAAGAAAAGGCAAAATATCCTCGTGTTATCATCAGTGATATTTTAAATGATTATTTACAAGAAAAGAATAGTAAAAAATATGATGACCCTATAATAATTTTTGATAAATATGCTGTGCGTTGCTTGAATCTATATCGAACATGTTCATCTAAAAATAATAAACATCAAGAACAAGTAAAAACTAAATTAGAAAAAATATCAGATAATATCAAACGACAGATGAATACACATCGTACTGAGCCCGATGTTATGGAAAAATATATCTATCTTGTAGAACAGTATAATAATTGTGTTGGTAAAATTCCAAGCATGAAGGATATGCAAATCAATATCCAGAAATATTGATGATTTATAGGGATAAGTGTTTTTCGCGTTTTTTGATTTGGAAATTTGAAATTAAAATTTTGAGAAGATTCCACAGATGCATCTGCAAAATTGATTGAGAAACAAAAATACCAGGCAGTGTCTGATAAATCAACTTGGAAAGACAATAAAAAATAATTTTAAAGGACTGTGATATGAAATCAAATTTGATATATGATAAAAATTACAAGAATTGGCTTGTTGATATAAAGATTAAGATTCGTAGTGCTCAATTAAAAGCAGTAGTAAAAGTCAACAATGAGCTTCTTGGTTTGTATTGGCAGCTTGGGGCTGATATAGTTGAGAAACAGACTCACTCAAAATGGGGCGATGGGTTTTTGCTTCAACTAAGCAAAGATTTAACGATAGAATTTCCTGATATGAAAGGATTTTCAATTAGTAATCTTAAATATATTAAACAATGGTATAAATTCTACAACCAGGAAAAAATATTAAGCCAACAAGCTGTTGGCTTAATTGCGAAACAACCTGTATCAACAAACCAAATTAGCCAACAACCTATTGAACAAATCATCCAGATACCATGGGGACACAACATCGCCATTATTACAAAATGTAAAAATATCAAAGAAGCTCTTTATTATGTTCAAAATACTATTACGCACAACTGGAGTCGCAGTGTGCTGGTGCATCAGATAGAAAGAAACCTTTATAAACGGGAAGGCAAATTTATTAATAACTTTGTACTTACATTACCTAAACCCCAATCAGATATTGCCGAACAGACGCTTAAAGATCCTTACATATTCGATTTCTTAAGCATGACAAAAGAGTATGATGAGCGAGAACTTGAAAATGCGATAGTTAACCATGTAACGCAATTTTTGTTGGAACTGGGAGCTGGGTTTGCTTATATTGGCAAACAGGTAGCTCTTAAGGTAGGAGAACGGGAGTTTTTTATTGACCTGTTGTTTTATCATATAAAACTACATTGTTATGTAGTGATTGAATTGAAAACAGTTGATTTTGAACCTGAACATACAGGCAAACTCAATTTCTATCTTAAGGCGGTTGACAGCCAGTTGCGTACGGAAGATGACAAGCCTACAATAGGTATCCTTATTTGCAAAAAGAAAGACAAAGTTGTTGCTGAATATTCCTTAAGCGATATTCATAAGCCTATTGGCGTTTCTCAATATCAATTGACACATTCATTGCCAAAAAAATTCAAATCCAGTCTGCCGACAATTGGTGAAATAGAGGCAGAACTGAGCAAGGATAAAAAGTTATAAATAAAATTTTATGGGAAAAGAATTTAAAACTATAAGTCATACTGATGATTTGGGAATAGTTGTTTACGGAAAAAATCTGAAAGAATTGTTTGAGAGTGCTGCATTTGGTATGTTTTCGCTTATTGCACGTCCAATTAAAGGGAATAAAAGAGAATCTTTTTCAGTAACAGTAACATCAGATAATACAGAATATTTACTTATGGATTTGCTAAACGAGTTACAGCATTATTATTCGATAAGGAAAATATTGTTATGTAGTTTCAGGGTCATGCTTCTTACGAAGAATAAAGTAAATATGAAAATTACGGGCGAAAGGATTTCTAAACATAATATTATAAATAATATTATATCTGCAAAATACCACGATTTAAAAATTGTTAAAACAAGAGCAGGTTATAAAACCGAAATAATATTCGAAGTTTGATTATTGTGTTTTAGAGTTGATAGAATCGTGATATAGTGCGATGGTGCGTTAGTGGGATAGGATAGGATTTTTTAATTAATAATTTAACATTTTCTATCGCACAATCCCACAATCCCGCTATCGCACAATGTTGAATAAACTCTACGAACTCAATAAACTCTACAAACTCTTAAAAGAAAGATGAATTTAGATAAAATTATTATTAAAGGCGCAAGAGAACATAATCTCAAAAATATCAATTTAGAGATTCCAAGAAATAAACTGGTTGTTATTACAGGGCTTTCGGGAAGCGGTAAGTCGTCACTCGCTTTTGATACTATTTATGCAGAGGGGCAACGCAGATATGTTGAGTCGCTTTCTGCATATGCAAGGCAGTTTCTTGAGCAAATGGAAAAACCGGATGTTGATTACATTTCAGGGCTTTCACCGGCTATAGCTATACAACAAAAAGCAATTTCAAGAAATCCGCGTTCTACAGTTGGAACCGTTACGGAGATATATGATTATCTTCGTTTGTTGTTTGCAAGAATCGGTATCCCGCATTGTCCTAAATGCAAAAAAGAGATTAAACCTCAGTCTGCTCAACAGATTGTTTCGGAATTAATGAAGCTTCCTAAAAGTACAAAATTTGTTATTTTATCGCCGATTGTAAAAGGAAGAAAAGGTGAATTTAAAGAACTTTTTAGAAATTTATTACAAAAAGGATTTGTTAGGGCAAAAATAGATGGTAAAACTTATGAATTGGAAAATCCTCCAAAATTGGAAAAATTCAAAAAACACGATATTTTAGTTGTTGTTGATAGACTTGTTGTTTCTGCTGATATAAAATCTCGACTTTCAGAATCGGTTGAATCCACTTTAAAATTGTCCAATGGAACACTAATAGTTGAGATACAAGGAAGCAATAACTCTAAAACTAAATCAAAAGAATTGTGTGATAGTGGGATAGCGGGATGGTGCGATAGTGGTAGAAATACAGAACTATTTTTTTCGGAGCATCATGCCTGCACAAGTTGCGGAATAAGTATTCCCGAAATTTCTCCGAGATTTTTTTCATTTAATGCACCGTATGGTGCATGCCCTGAGTGCGACGGTCTTGGAACTAAGATTGAAATTGATGAAGATTTGGTTGTTCCTGATAAACATCTTTCGGTTTATGACGGTGCTATTACACCATGGTCAAAACCAATTACGACGAAAAGGCACCGATGGTCTGGTGCATGGTCTAATTATTATTTAGATTTATTAAAAGATGTTGCAAGAAGGCATAATTTTTCACTTAATACTCCATATAATAATTTGTCAACTGAAAATAAGAAGTTTTTATTATTTGGTGACAGTGATTTTGAGGGTGTTATTAATAATCTTGAGAGAAGGTACAAAGAAACAGAATCGGAATATGTGCGTGAAGAGATTTTGACAAAGTATATGCGTTCCAATATTTGTGAACGATGCCACGGATGGCGATTGAATGATAGTGCACTTTCTGTTACGGTAGGCGGCAAGAATATTTCCGAAATTACTGAAATGTCAATTAAGGATACTTTATCATTTTTTAAAGATATAAACCTTACTGAAAGCGAAAGATTTATTTCAAAGGAGATTACTAAAGAGATTAATGCGCGTCTTACATTTTTAGAAAATGTCGGACTTGATTATATTACCCTTGCAAGAGAATCGTCAACCCTTGCGGGTGGAGAGGCACAAAGAATCCAGCTCGCAACACAAATAGGTTCCGGTTTAGTTGGTGTTTTGTATGTTTTAGATGAACCGACAATAGGCTTGCATCAACGGGATAACCAGCGGCTTTTGAATACTCTTTTTAATTTACGTGATTTAGGCAATACTTTGATAGTTGTTGAACATGATGAAGAAACTATAAGAATAGCCGATTATATTATTGATTTAGGTCCTGCAGCAGGTGAAAATGGGGGAAAAGTTGTTTTTGCAGGAAATATTAAAGGTTTATTGAAAAATAAATATTCTTTGACTTCAAAATATTTGAACGGAAATCTTAAGATTCCTGTTCCTGAAAAAAATAGAGTTTATACTGATAAATTTATTGAAATAAGAAATGCAAAGCAATTTAATTTAAAAGATATAGATGTTAAATTTCCGCTTGGCAGGTTTACAGTTATTACCGGTGTATCCGGAAGCGGTAAGTCCACTTTGATTTATGAAATTTTTTATAAGTCATTGGCTCAAAAGATATATAAATCTAAAGAGATACCCGGAAGACATAAAGAAATTTTAGGTTGGCAAAATGTAGATAAGGTTATTATCGTTGACCAATCACCGATAGGAAGAACCCCGCGAAGTAATCCGGCCACATATACAGGTGTTTTTACTCCGATTAGGGATTTGTTTAGTCAATTGCCACAATCGAAAGCAAAAGGTTATTTACCGGGTAGATTCTCATTTAATGTTAAAGGTGGTAGATGTGAAAATTGCGAGGGAGACGGAACTAAAAGAATAGAAATGCAGTTTCTTGCAGATGTTTATGTTAAGTGCGAGGTTTGCCATGGTGCAAGGTTTAATGATGAAACTCTGTCTGTCAAGTATAAAAATAAGAGCATTTCCGATGTTTTGAATATGTCGGTAGAAGAAGCACTAAGATTTTTTGAAAATATTCCGCATATTAAAAAGACATTACAAACACTATCTGATGTCGGATTGGAATATATAAAACTGGGACAATCAGCAACCACACTTTCAGGCGGTGAAGCACAGCGAGTAAAACTTGCAACTGAATTGACTAAAAGAGCAACCGGTAAGACAGTATATATTTTAGATGAGCCTACAACGGGACTTCATTTTGCCGATATTCATAAGTTACTTGATGTTTTACATCGGTTAGTGGATGCAAATAATACAGTTGTTGTAATAGAACATAATTTGGATGTGATTAAGACAGCCGATTGGATTGTGGATTTGGGTCCTGAAGGCGGTGACAAAGGCGGAGATATCGTATATCAAGGACAATTAAAAGGAATTCTAAAGTGTCAAAAATCACATACCGCTAAATATCTGAATCAAAAACTAAATTAGCTTAAAAAAATGCATTTTATACTGTAAAAACTTTGTTTCAAAATGATAAATTTTGCCTTGACAATAAGGCATTTTTTATTTATACTTAATTAAATATGAAAATGTTGCGCAATTCGTCTATAATATTGATGGTTTTTGTTGTTTGTGTAAAACATCTTTTTGCTGCTCCTTCAGGCAATATTCAGTTGTTGTTAGCAGCCCCGGATCCTGCAACTGCAGGTGATAAAATACTTTTCCAAATTATAGCGTTAAATACGGGAGCAGAAATATGGAAAAATAGTCAATATTTTTTTGAAGTGGAAATATACGATGCAAATAAAAACTATATTATAAAAACCGACAAAATAACCGGTAAAAGTGATATAGTAAGCAGTGAAACGACATTAATTTACATACCTTTCAACATACCGACTTCTTTTGACGGCGATTATTTCTACAAAGCATCAATAACAGTAAATAATCAAAAAGTGTTTTTAAGTGAATTTCAAAATTTTACAGTTGTTCCGTTGTCAAAAGCGACTATAATATCAAAACCGTCAAAAGTATCATTGGGTGGCAATACAATACTTTCATATAAACAATCCATTAAAACATACGAAATTTACGAATCTTCGCAAGATTATACGGGTTCTTTTAATATTAATTTAGTCGGCAAGACATACGACGCCCCGGTATCACTTAATCTTTATGCTCTTTACAATAAAGAGGATAATTTTGATTTAGATAATTTTCTTTTTAATTTTTATGGAAAAACAGCACAAATCGCCTTCGGAGATATCCAGCCTTCGTACAATTCATTGGTTCTTTACGGTGCAGGTGTCCGAGGATTAAATATTTCCGCAATTAAAGAAAGGTTTGGTGCTTCGGTAGTCGGAGCGGAATCATCAAAAAAAGTTGAAGGTACGGAAACTATAAACGGTACTTTTGAGAGATATTTATATGGTGGTGAAATTAAGCAAGGTTTGGATATTTTAAATGCCTATTTTGCCGTTACATATATACAAAGTATAGACGATAAAGGATCAATTAATGTTAAAGGACCTTCATTGCTGCCTATTAAGAATAATGTGATTGGCGGAACCGGTTATTTTGAGTTGACTGATTATGTCGGTATTAAGGGTGAATATGCTCAATCTGATTATTGGGAAGATATTTCGTCAGGTTCAGTTAAAGATAACGGATTAAAGGCAACGCTTTCACTTACAAATATCAGCAATACTTCATTTATCGGAAGTTATTCACGGATTGAACCTGATTTCAGGTCGCTGGGCGCCCCTTCTTCAACAAATGACAAAGAAATGTATGAAGTTTCCACTAGTTATTCTATACCTGACTGGGTTGGTATTTCCGCTTATTATAATATTTCGCACGACAATCTTGTAGAAGATTCTAATAAAACAACGACAAATCAAAATTTGATTAGTTCTTCTTTGTCTATACAAAGACCAACGATACCAATGCTTACATTTGGTTACTCAATCAATAGCGCCATAGGAGACCCTGATACATCACTTAACAATCAAACAGTAACTCCATCAGCGAGTATTTCTCAATCAATAGGTCAAACAACATTAAGTATTTCGTATCAAAATTCAAAGTTTACCGATAAAACAAAAATTTCAGAAGATCTAAAAACGGATTCCGGAAATCTTAATATTTCAACACGTTTGGGAAAAAATATTTCAATATCTGCAGGTTCTACATTATCTAAAGTATATAATCTAATATCATCAACTGTTACAAACTCAAATTCTTATTCAATGAACGTTAATTTTGCAAATATTATAGAGAATAAACTTTCATCTGCGATATGGGGTTCATACACAAAAAGCCATGATTATCCGTTACAATCTACGGATAATGAAAATATTACTGGAACCGCTGAAATAAGTTATAATATAAAAGATAACCTTTCGGCGACAATAGGATTTACGCATACCGAATACATAAATGATATGAACGCAACAGACACATATAAAGACGAATCGGGAAATATAAGGCTGTCAATGAGTTTTTAAAGTAGGTAATGTCAAAAATATTATGAAAAATCGTGGTTTTTCACTAGACCCCGTAAAGTAATGTTGACAATAATGTTTTCTCAACTTAATATTTCTATAACTAACATAAACTACATTACTAACGGGTAGACGATGCTGATTTCTTAGATCAGTTTAACGCATAAAAAATTCCCGCCTGCATGCCCCAAATTTGTCGTTCAAATGGGCATTTGCTATTTAAAGCATTACGGCGGGCAGGTAAAATTGC
>Ga0208246_1000215_pt1 | contig 53877 bp, 62 predicted proteins | sample RifOxyD2_FD_184039 | JGI IMG/M metagenome (GOLD analysis project Ga0208246, IMG submission 184039) | Soil microbial communities from Rifle, Colorado - Rifle Oxygen_injection D2 (SPAdes) | ecosystem: Environmental > Terrestrial > Deep subsurface > Rock core/Sediment | place: Rifle, Colorado... | reverse complement strand
ACTTAGAGATAAAGTCTCATATTTAGTTAGACGCTCCAAAGCTCATGCCAAAAGCGAACTCTGGTTAAACTACAGATTAGCTAGATTTTTCAATAATAAAAACTTAGGGGGCTAATTTGTCAGTACCTTCTTTGGCAAAAGAGCTAGGCATCAGCGAACCGACACTCTATACTTACCTCGATATTTTAGACAAAACAGGTATTTTTAGAACACTCAAAAAACAGAGTGCAAAACAGAGCAAAAAGCCAGAAAAACTCTACTTTTGCAACACAAACATCCTCTACACCTTAGCCAGTGATCAAAAAATAGTTACCGATATAGGCACTACAAGAGAAACATTTTTTGTAAACGCATTTGCTGAGATTTACTATAGCGAGATAGGAGATTTTCAATTAGGCGAAATTGTATTTGAGGTTGGCGGTAAAGGCAAAAAGTTTGGACAGATAAAAGATGCAGATAAAAGCTATTTGGTCGTAGATATAGATACCACTACGCATAAATATAAAGTGCCGCTTTGGATGTTTGGGCTTATGAATCTTTTTTAAAAGTGAGGCAAGTTCGCCTATGGTTTTTTTTATGATAAAATAGCACAATATAAAAATATGCTAACGATGGCAGTGTTAAAACTGAGTGAAGATTTGGAAAATATATTTAACGAGAAATCAAAAATTTTAAAAGCAACGACACAAGATAGTGATAAAAAAGAGTTTTATGAAGTTATCGAAGAACACGGCACAAACTTAAAAGAGATCTCCAAAAAGCTAGAGTCCCTTACTACTCATCTGCAAAAACAAAGCCTCAAACTTTTAGATAGCTCTTTGGTTGAGATAAACAAACTAAAGTATGCACATAGCAAAGAGATCATAGACTACACAAAGTCACTCTATATACCACGCAGTATAGACAAAAACGCTATAACACTTTTTGCCCTTTTAAACTATTTTCAAAAAAAGTATGTCTTTAAAAATTTTATACTCCATTTTGACGATGAGTCGTTTCAAAAAAAACTGCCATGGGAGAAGATAGAGCTAAATGTAAAACTAAACAACCTTCCGCATCTTCTTGGTATAAGAGGTGAGAGAAGTTTGGATGGGAGCGTGTGTAGGGCAAAGCCTCGCAAATTTTTAGATGGGGTGCTGTTTCAATGGGTTTTGATGGAAGCTTTAGGTGAATTTGTCGTGGACTTTGAAAAACTAAGCGTCATCCCTTGGATGTGGCAAACGATGGTTATGCCGACATACATACTTCCAAAAGAGGCTATAAAAAGACAAAACAGTAAGTTAAATGCGGATTTGATTTTTATAAAGAGGGTTTTGGACTCTAGGGAGTATGCATACCATGTAGTTTGCCTAAAACAAGAAGATGCCGACAGCTTTACTTTTATATCGCAGTTTCCTATAACTACGCAAAGAGCGGCTAGAGTGTTTGAAATGTTTGATTTGAGAAAAGCTTATTATGATTTTTACAAGTCGAAGAAAAAAACCCCGATAAGCTCGGGGAGAGCCGGGTTGGCTCAAAAGAGCCAAGATCGCTTCTCAAACCCATAGTTGTGTCGAAGAAGTGATAGTAACGCTGAGATTGTACCATGAGTAGATAAACCAAAGTGTTACTTGAACAGTGAAATGATAGAGCAAAAAGTGGACAAATCTTGACTAGCTTTGTGCTATACTCTTACAGATGCAACTACAAGGAGCTTTTATGGCAGAGATAAGCACACTGCAAAAGTACACTACCATCATAGAAGAGTTCAAAAAAAGAGCAGATGCAACGCTTGATGCTTACGATGCGTATCTTCAAGAGACTCTTTTGCTGCAACCAAAACAGTTAGGCAGGCTTCTTGATGAGCTTAGCGCAACTTATGAGAGCATAGTGGTGCAGAAAGAGAAGAACAAAAAGAGATACAAGCTCATAAAACCTATAGATATCTTCATAGAGGCATTTGAAAATGCCAACGAGATAGGCTGGCTCTTCTCCATGGCGCAAGAGGGAGACCCAGAGCTTTTCAAAAAACTCTCGGAATACACCAATGAACAAAAACATATCTACCTCTTTAAAAACTCCCCATTTGAAGATATAAAAACACTTGAGGCAAAAGAGACTTTCAAAAAGCTCAAAAGAGCCGTAGAACTTAAAGAGTACAGAAAGATAAAGTTCTTTTACGAAGATGAGGCTTTTGACAATCTGCTCTGCTTGAAACTTCTTTTTATGGACAATAACTGGTACATCGCTTTTGTAGATGAGCAAAAGATGCTTAGGCTCGGGCGCATAGCTTTTATCCAAAAAGTAGAGTACGCTACAAAAATCTCATCTTACACAACTTCTAGTGTGCAGAAGTATCTCGATTTTTTGCTAAATATCCAAAACTCCATGACTCTTTATGGTGAGGTAAAAAAAACTGCCACCCTAAAAGCGCTGCCACACATCGCTAGATACTTTGAAGAGGATATGAAAAAATTTCTCTCTTCACAAAAGTTCGTTCAAAAAGAGAATGACGGAAGCGTTGTTTTTACTCTGGAGTATACGCAAAGCATAGAGATACTCCCTTTTATACAAAAATGGCTTCCAAACATGGTTGTCCTTGAACCTAAAGAGCTCAAAGAGGAGTATTTGCAGCTCATCACACAACTTCTTGAGAACTTCCAGTCCAACTAGTCAAAATAAGTCCAAATTTTTTCATACTATTTTGCAACTAAATAGATAACGGAGAAAGAAAGAGGTTTAAAATATGCAAAAAGGTATCTGGGTTATCGGTGATGTTCATGGCGAATATGAGAAATTACTACTGCTGCTAAGTAAGCTTCCTAAAGATGCCATTGTTTGTTTTACGGGTGACTTGATTGATAGAGGCGAAGAGTCAGCCAAAGTTGTTGAACTAGTCATAAACAATGGCTATTTTTGCGTGCTTGGCAATCATGAAGTAATGATGATAGAGTCAGATGAGAGTAAGCATAACGCAGAGTATTGGTTTAATAACGGTGGCATAGAAACACTAAGCTCCTATGCCAGATGTGATGAAGAAGTTTTTACAAAACATGTTAGATATTTTAAAACTCTTCCTTATTTTGCATACTTTGAGATAGAGGGGCACAAACCCCTAGTCGTATCTCACTCTTATATGCATCATATATGGGTCAGCAAAGAGCATCCATACTCTGAGGATGATGTGGAGGATATTCTTTGGCGGCACATGAAAAAAAGTGAGTATTTTGATGAGCAGAGGGAAGCTCAAAATGGCATCTTTAATATTTTTGGACACACCCCTGTTTATGGTGCTGTTATTACTAATACATACGCAATGATTGATACGGGCGCTGTTTATGAGGATAACAAACACTTCGGCATTTTGAGTGCTATTTGCTACCCCTCTTTGGAAGTTCGATCAACATAACAATTTTTTTGACACTCTCTTTGTTGGTTGATACTGTTTATCTTGAATATGTTAAAAGTGTAGCTTACAAATGCAGGCGCTTGATAGAAATAAAATTGGTGCTGAAGTTGTCTTGACAATCAGGGCATTATATTCCATAAAACAGTTATCATTGTAATAGTTGCAAAAACTATAGTGATTTTATATATAAAACCTCTATTATCCAAGTGTTTTCATAATATGCTTCTATCGCTTCTTTAGACATATTTTTTATATTTTTAAGTTCGGATTCTATATCGATTGTTAATCCCAGATTGTACAAAACTTAGGCATTCCCATTTTATTTGTAGTTAATGGCTATATCAAAGAGAGTGATATCGAAGATGCCATCAGCTTTTTATCCAAGCATACACAAGAGGAGATAGAGTATTTTGCCATTGCCACACAAGAGTGCTCCAAACAGCAGAAAACTAGGGCAGAAGCATTATAGATCTAGCAAAAAGCGGAGGGTTAAAACAACACACCTATAAAAAAATCTCCTCCACTATGCAAGAGCTTATGCAAAAAATAGAGGAGTATTTCTAATGGCAAAAGCAAAATTTGAAAAACTAACACAAACCACAGAGACGACATCCCCGATAACACATCTAGATCTTCAAAAAAAAACAGGGTCGCCCAACAGAAGCAAAGTAAAAGCAGAACAGTCCATTGCCTCAATTACTATCGCTCTTACTCCATTGCAAAAAAAAGAGCTTGAAGCATACGCCAAAAGTGAGTTTCGCTCAGAAGGAAGTGTTATAAAGATGCTACTTATTCAAAAAGGTATCATTAAAATGAATGAATGATTCTATTTATTTATCTTGTATTTAAATATGATAATGTAACTATAAGTAGTGCAAAGTGATACTCGCCCGATTATGCTTCATCTCATAACTCACTTGCTGCAACGACTCTTCATAACTACATCCTGCTTGCGCATACTCAAATATCCGTCTTTTTGCAAAGTTCCATCTAAGCCCATGTGAGGCCTCGGCTATCTCATTTGAAAGAAGTGCCGCTTCTATGATATCTTGATAATAAGCTTGACGGTTGATTTTAAATTTTGGTTTTTTTAAGAGATAGTTTTGAAGTTCGTTGTATGTTTCAAGCATTACTAAAACCTCTCCCTCCTTACCGCCTTTTTCTTTGGTGAAGATGATGCCTCTTTGAGTGTTTGTGATGTTATCAAGCCTTGTTCCTAAAAATTGCTCAGATTTTATAAGTGCAACACCCTCTATTCTCGCTCCGCCTTCATGTTGAATTTTAGCTGCAAGTTGATGGAGTGGGTTTTTGAGATTTGAGATTAAAGTTTCAGGATTTTTATACGCTCGGTTGTGATAGTTGTTGGCTACGAATTTTAAATCTCTTGCTTCATCTAAAATGGTTTGTCTGATTGAAAAGTCATACTCTTTTTTAACGCCATGGATATTTTTTGCAAAAAGTTTCAAAGCAATTTCAAGTTTGCCGAGTGCGGCACTTATCTTTTCTAAGTACTGCTTAGATGGATAGTACTCTATCTTATAGTCCATGTAGGCTTGGATATGTTCTGATTCTATCTTTTCAAAATCTTTTATATTCCAATGCTCTTTGAGGTAGTTGAAAAAATTGTTCCAAATATTTCTATAGCTCTCCATGGTTTTAAAAGAGGCTACCTTTTGAAAATGGTGATGGTTTGGATTGATTCTATCCTCTTTTTTAGCTCCACTTTCAAATATCTGTTTGGCAAGTTGAGAACTTTGATAATAGACGCTTCCTCTAATTTTTTATCCTTTTAAAAAAAATTTAATTTTGATAGTTTCAGCCGCTATCCGAGGCAAGGTTTGTTTAGTCAATCTGCATTTTATTTTCGATTTTTGCATCTAAATCGCCAACATCTCGTACAATACCTGCTAGATGTAAAAAGTTTATAAAATATTTTTAACCGTACTTGCAAATCAAAGCTTGCCAAACTTCTTTGATTGTTTGATAGTGCAAAAAATTTCTAAATCAAAGCAAATGAAAATCTTCTGACGCTCTTTTGGTTACGATGGTGTGATTCACTCGTAAGTGAATCTGAGCTCCAACGATCAATTTTAGGGTTTGTAAAAAAAAGATAAAGCAAGTTTAACACTAAAATTTGTTTGATATTTTTGTACCCCAAAAAGAGGTAGTGACGAATATTTTTTTCAGTTTCCTTTTTTTGGATTATCAAACACAAAAGTGCTTTTGTGACGGTGAATTGTGATAGTTTTGAAAAAGGCTTAAAAAATAGAAAAATAAACAGATTCCAAACAGGTAAATAAACACCTGTTTAGATTTTTTGAAGAAGTTTTTGTGGTGGTTGTCGTCTTTTTTCAATTACTTTTGAAACTTCGCTGTCATTGTAAGGGAAGGTTTCAAGCACAGTAAAAGCATCATAAATAGACTCTTGAATAAAATAAAGTTGTTCATCTGCTTCTTCAACTAGTTCAACTATACTTCTTACTGCTTGAGCGTGTTTATAGCCTTTTAAGAGTTTGTCGATACTATTTTGCGGAACTTCATGAGAGAGATAATGAACTGATTGTTTTAATGCTACTACGAAAATAGATATTAAAAGATTTTGTGCATCTTTTTTGTTAAATCTTTTTATATTGTCCATGCAATATGGTATTGCATACTTGATAATCTCTTTCGTACTATAGACCTGATATGATTTTGAGGTTTGCACTTTGTTGTACTTATCTCTCATATTTATAGTAATAACTTTTGAAAGTGGATCAATAATCATAAAATTATTATCATTTATAATCATCAAAAATTCATAGAACTTAGTATGAAAAGGTTCGTCTATCCAAAGATTATTGTGAACTACTAGTTTATACAAAGAGCTAAGTTCATGTAAACCCTCAAAACTTGGATTGTAAAGTGAATATTTTATTTTATCTGTATTAAGCTCATAAAGTTGCTCAGGTTCTTCATCAATCTTTTCATTCACTGCTTCTTGAACCCACTCCTTTTCTTGTTCAACTTCTTCCTTGTACAATTGATAGAGTTTATACAAGTAATAAAATAAAAAGATAGTACCCACTATTAGGGTATTGCTAAAGAACCTCATTTGAGCTACCTTAGCAATAATTGATTATCATGAAGTGTTTTTGCAAGAAGCTGCGGTGTAAACCTAAACTCTTTTTCAAGCACAGCGGCAACCGAGTATCCCAAAAATGCCAAATTAAAAATCTTATACATAGCTTTTGCTTCAGATTTTGAGATAAAAATATTTTCATCACCGTTGTGTTTGAGTTTTAGATTTTTTGTACTTTGATACTCAGTTATATCGAGGTATTTGTTCTGATGATTGCCAATGTCAAAGAGGTTTAGCTCCTCCATGAGGTGTACTGTATCGCTAAAAGTTGAAGTTAGTATTTGATTACCTATCAAAGCCAACTCGTTTCTTATAAACTTTTTCTTTGCACTATCGTCTGATTCAAAAATATGAAGCAGATATATTTCTTTATCAAGATTGAGTGCAATAGGTATGATTTTAAGCTCAACTCCTGCATCGTCTCTAAGTGTAAATATTTGATCGTGTGCCACTTTTTAGTTCTCCTTTGTTTGTTTGTGTGTTGTTTTCTAGCTCATTCCACAGTTCATAAATAGTGGAATAAGAAACTTCAAGCTTGTGATATTTTGCAAAATAAGTAGCTATATCTCTGAAACTCATTTTTTGCTCTAATCTTAGAGTTCGCACTATTGCCCAATATCCAAGCACCTTTTGCCGTTTTATTTTGGCTTTATTGTTTTTACCTCGAAGCTTTATGACATTAAGATTGACATCATCAAACTCCTTGGCAATTCCATCAATCGCTAAAATAAGTGACGCAAGCGTTAGTGCTGCATTATCCATATCACGATGAACATCTTTCAACTTGTGAAAAAGCTGTTTTTGATACTGGAGGATTTTTAGTTTAGTTGTAATATCAACTTTTGCAAAAAGTCGAAGCCTTTGATTTTGCGATTCAAAATTTAATTTTATAATATTTTCCAGTACCCTTTCTTCCTCAATCGGCATCTTGGCTCCAACTTATATAGTCCTTCATAAAATCATCAATATCTTCAATTTTTACTTTCAAAACAGACCTATCTTCAAGTGTCAAAATATAAAAATTATGAGTCACTTCTACAAAAAAAATAATTTTGTTGAAATTGTTATAGCTAGTTTTTTTTCCTACAAGACGTTTCAATTTTTTATCTTTTAAAAAATCATGATAGTTTTCAAGAGTCTTTAAATGGTTATTCACAAGATTTGCAAAAATCTTTTTTCTCCAAATTCTCTCACTCTTCAACGGTTTTAGACCATCTTTTTTCAGCCATTCTATAAATTCATCAAAATCTTCATAGTTTTGCTTCATCTTCTTCCTCTTCTTCTTTATAGGTTATTGTTATGGTTATTTATATATGTGTCTAATTTTTAGACTTAAAAATCTATGTTTTAGATTTTTTGATATAGATTTTGGACGCTTATCTAATTTTTAGATTCACCTACAATCGCATTGTTTACAAAATCACTCCACCACAGTTTAGTCGTTCGCAAAAAACCGCTTGAAAGATCTTTTTCTACTAAACCCTTGTCAACCAGTTTTTGCACACTGTTGTATGCTGTTGCTCGTGAAAAATCAAACATTTTGCCAAGCGTCTCAATTTTTCCGTAGTACCAACCTCTAAATTCGCTCTCAGGGTTATTGCTAAGATTATAAATAGCGTTGGCGATACAGTAATCGTTGTTGCTAAGTCCATGTTTTATGCGATATTTATGGATTATCGTTGTATATAAAACATCGAATTTTTCTCTTTGCTTCATCCGTATTTCTTAGTATGTTTTGATAGTTTTTGTTAAAAAATCGGCGACATCTAAAAGATTAAATACGACCTTTGCATTTTTAGCCTTACCAAGCTTTTTATAGTTCGGTAGTCCCGTACCTTTTGCGATATAGAGATCTAGCGTTGAACTGCTTATACCTAGCTCACTTGCCATCTCAGGCTTTGAAATTACAGCTCTTTTATATTTTTTTAACAAATATTCATAAAGCCTCTCTTTTTGTAAATCTATATCACTTTGCATAACCTTTCTCCTTTTTGTTTGAGTTAAGAAAAGTATAGAGAAGAAGCGAGAAAATAGCAAAAATCTAAATAAGCAAATAGTGGTAAATAGGCGTATTTAAGGGCATTAGAAACTATAAATTTAGTAATTTTAATGGTAATTTAGAGGTAAATAAAAGTAACTAGAAGTAATTTTTTATGAAATTTGCTAGATTTGGATATTTTGCTAAAAGTGTTACTATTTGTAATAAATTTTATTTGAAAAAGTTGATAACTATAAATATCATATTTTACACTCAGATTATCCATAATCATTATTCTGTTAATTCATAATATATGCTATACTAACTCATAATATTGGAGAAAACTATGTTTGTAAAGAGAAATATAAAGCCCTACATTTTGGAGTTATTAGAATCTTTTAAAATTGTAACCATCGCAGGACCTCGTCAATCTGGCAAAACAACTCTCAGTAAAGAGATAGCAAAAGAGCTAGGGTTTAAATACTATACAATGGATGATGAGACAATTTTAAAAGCTGCACAAGATGATCCACTAACATTTGCAAAGCAACTCTCAAAAACACCTTCGGTCATAGATGAAGTGCAGATGGCAATCGAACTTGTAAAAGCTCTAAAAATGGTTGTAGATGAAGAAAATAAAAACGGTATGTTTCTTTTAACGGGAAGTGCAGACCTTTTTAAGATGAGTGCCATAAATGAATCTTTAGCGGGGAGAATGGTAAGCGTAGATCTTTTCCCGTTTTCTCAATATGAGCTACACCAAAGAAGTGAGAACTTTATAGATATACTCTTTAATGGCACGGTTGCAGACAGAAGTTTTAAAGCCCTAAGCGTAGAAGAACAGGTAAATATCATAACTAAAGGCGGTTTTGCGGGCGTGTACGATAAACCACAAAGAGTATCTCACGCGTGGTTTGAGAGCTATATCGCTGCTCGTATTGAAAAAGATTTAAGCCTTATAAAGCGAGTGAGTCAGGAAAATAAATCCGAAATATTTAAACTGCTCTTGCTTTTAGCTCACAACAACGCAAATCTACTAAAGTACAACTCCCTTGCATCACATCTTGCCATCAAAGATATGACGGTAAAGTCAGATATAGAGATTCTTGAGGCTCTTTATCTCGTCAAAAGAGTAAATCCCTATTTTACCAACAGAGGCAAAAGAGAGGTGAAAACCCCTAAAATTCACTTTATCGACACAGGCTTAGCTTCTCACTTGCTTGGCATAGACAAAGAAGCACTCATACTAAAAGAGCGAGAACACTTAGGAAACCTTGTCGAGAATTTTATCTATACGGAGCTATTAAAACATACAACATATGCTCGAAAAACGACGAAGATATATCACTATAGAGATGCCGACTATGAAGTGGATTTTGTTTTGGAGCAAAGCAATGCAAACATCATAGGCATCGAGGTAAAAGCATCTACAAGCATAAAAAGTTTAGAACTAAGAGGGCTTGTAAAACTTGCTCAAAATAGCGGCGATAATTTTAGAGGTGGGTTCATTTTTTACATGGGTGAACATATCATACCGATGCAAAAAGAGGGATATAAATTTTTAGCACTGCCTATTTCTGTTTTGCTCAGCTAAAACCCTAGACCTAAAATACTATCTCTTCCTGTATCGGGAGCTAGTTTTGCATACCGCAGTGTCATTTTGATATCTTTATGGTTAAGCAGCTTTTGAATAGTAAAAATCGGTGTACCGTTTATCGCTAAATGTGAAGCAAACGTATGTCTAAGTGAGTGAACAACGGCTTTATGTTTTGTGTCAGTATCATCCTCATTGAAAAGTTTATCTAGCAGTGTTTTAGCCTTTAATTTAATTTGATCATATAGATTTGCTGCATTTTCTTTTAAAACAGGGGTGTCAATCTTTAGTTTTTTTACTCTTTTTTTTAAAAGTTCTTCAAGTTCTTGAGAGCCTAAAAAAGCAGTATATCTCTCATTGTTTTTTTCATCTAACACACTTATGGTTTTTGTGTCAAAATTGATATCTCTTGGCGTGATTTTACATATTGCTCCAACTCTAGCCCCTGTTGTTAGAGCCAATAGTGTAAATATATGTAGCTGTTCATCTAGTTTTGCATGCTCCAATAACGTAGCAATTTCTTGTTTACTCAAATATCTCTCCCTAGCGTTATCGATTTTTAAGGATTTGACTTTTTTGAGCGGATTAGCGACGGCAATTTCTCTATCAATGGCATAATTTAAAATCGTACTCAACTCTCCTAAAATGGTATTGACCGTTTTTGGGGCAAACTCTTTTAATTTTAGTGCTTGCAGTTTTTGCGTATCTTCTACAGTTATGCTTTTTATATCTTTCTTGCCAAAAATAGGCGATATATGCATCTCATACTTTCTTTTTGAGAGTTTGTTGTTGCGGTTGTGATTCTCTTTTGATTGATAATGTTCTAATGCTACGCTGTCAAGTGAAACAATCTCTCTTTTCTTTTTTTTAAGGACGGAAGGCGGCTCTTCACCAAGCTTTACTTTATTGATGAACTCATTTCTTTTGTTGTAGGCATATGTTTCAGTAATGCCACTTGACTTTTTTCCAACAGTAAACCAATTTTTTTTATTTTCTGCATCTTTATAATTGATGGAGTATGTTATGTCTCCATCTGTTAATTTGTTAAGATAGACACCTGCATATTTTTTACTTTTTACCCTTGCCAAATTGTTACCCTATTGCTACCCAAAATTTAAAAATCTATGCAAAAGTATAGCAAACTTGATATAATAAAAACAATAGATAAATCCCTATATTAAGGGACTTTAAAAGAGTATAGAAAACTTTAAGAAACTTAATAAATTGTTATAATTAGAGTTCGAATCTCTGAGGGTCCACCACTTCTTTAAATCTCTAAACACTCCTAAATAACGAATCAAAATACACTTTTTAAGAAACGCCAATTCTAATATCAAGTGCAATTTTAACCTAAAATTAACTAGCTAACTTTCTACTCATTTCACTGAAAAATACTTCATATGGAGTTTTATATTCAAGCACTCTTCTAAGTCTATAATTAAGTCTGTTTGGATCTAAAACTTTACAAATAGTTTCTTTTTTCTGTTTCTATTTTAATGATAATAACAGAACTTTGAAAAAAAAGTAAAAGTAGCTGTTAATTTGACTGCATAAACCATATTAAAGTTTTCACTGCTGAAATTAGTTCTTTTTTGCTTGATTTGGCTTATCGACTTTCTTAATAAAATTGCACTTATTTTTAGAATTGGCGATTTTTATATGCGATAAATCTACAAAATCCTCTTAGTGCTAAAATAAAATTCTTCTGTTGCTAAAAACAACTTGATTGATCTCTCTTTTTTTCATATACTTAAAATATAAAATTGTAGGAGAAGATAATGTCAAAAGTAGTTTTAATAACGGGAGCAACTTCAGGAATGGGTGAGCTTAGTGCAAAATTTTTAGCTAAAAATGGTTATATAGTTTATGCAGGTTCAAGAGATGAAAGTACAAATGCCGACACTGGAAATCTAAAATATATCTATATTGATGTTACGAAAACCCAAAGCATAAAAGATGCCATAGCTTCCATCATAAAAAATGAAGGCAAGATTGACGTGCTTGTGAACAATGCCGGTTACGGTCTTTTAGCAACGCTTGAAGAGGGGACTGACGAAGAGATTTTCAATCAATTTGATGTAAATGTTTTCGGGCTTATAAAAACTACAAGAGAGGTGCTTCCTTACATGAGAGAGGCAAAGAGCGGAGTTATCATTAACATCAGTTCATTTTTAGGAAAGATGGGACTTCCGCTTCTTTCTCATTATAACGCTTCAAAATATGCGGTTGAGGGGATTGTGGACTCGCTTAGGTTTGAAGCGTTACCTTTTGGCATAAGAGTGCACTCCATCCAATCCGGGCTTTTTGGTACAAACTTTGTAAAAAAAGGGTTAGTCGCAAATGCACAAACGACAAGCCAAAATTCTCCATACAAAGATTTGGTAGCTCACTTTGTTCCGATTGTGGCAAAAGCTATTAACGAAGGACCAAACCCACAACCGATTGCCGATGCAATAAAGCTGATAATAGAAGATGAAAATGCTCCTATCTCTGTGCCTGTAGGTGCTGAAGCTGTAGCATTTGTTCCATTGAGAAAAGAACTGAGTGACAAAGAGTTTGAACAAAAAATCAAAGATACTTTTGGGATTTAGATGAAAAAGATACTCTTTTATGCACTCATTCTTGCAGCTACGGTTCTGAGTACAATTTTATTAATAGCGTTTTTGATGCCTAAAAAAATAATTCCAAACTATAGCGATGAAAAATTAAGAGAGTTAGCTTTATCAAAGGGGCTTAAGCCCGTTCCTTCTTCATACGAGGAGCTGCTAAAGTTGGTAGACGATGTGAAGAATCCTATGACACCAAAGAAGATTGCACTTGGGTCTGAGCTGTTTTTTGATACAAATCTATCGAAAAACAGAAAAACCAGTTGTGCAACATGCCACTCTTTTGATAAAGATATTCAAAATAGAGGAGCACTTCTAAGCACTCTTATGACAAAGAATCCGGAAATTACAAATTGTGCTGCATGTCATCTTAGAGATCAAAGCGGGGTAGATAGATTTACATTTGCAGAGGGTGACAGTGGCACACAACATCCAAATATGCTAAATACGCAAACTATTCTCAATACATCTTTTGCAAAACATTTCACATGGAGCGGTGAAGTGCAGAGTATACAAGAACAGAGCGCAAACTCATTTCAAGCGCATCACAAAATGAATTTAACGCCAAAAGAAGTAGAGGAGCGAATAAAAGAGAACCAAAAATATGCTGTACTCTTTAATGAGATCTTTAAAGATGGCATAAGCTTTGAAAATACAACCAAAGCGATAGAAACATATGTCAAAACTCTTACGACAAGAAGTGCCTACGATAGATATTTAGAAGGGGACAATAGTGCTATAAGCTATGAAGCAAAAAGAGGTTTGGCAAATTTCATAGGCTTTGGATGCAAGGGATGCCACAATGACATAAGCTTGGGGGGTCAAAGTATACAAAGATTTCCGCTAAGAGAGTTTGCACAGGTTTATGACTTAAAACTAAATTTTGAAATATTTCCAGAACTAAAAAGACTTGATAGCGAATTTCCTTTTGAAAATAACGGCGGATATCTGGGTAAAAAGAATGAGCATCTTTTTCGTGTGCCGATTTTAAGAAATGTTACAAAAACTTCTCCCTATTTTCATAATGGAGCCGTGCCTAAAATACGAGAGGCGGTTGATGTTATGGCGAGACATCAACTTGGCCGCCATTTGACTCTTTCTCAAATAGATGAAATCGTGGCATTTTTACAAACGCTTGAAGGCGATTTAGTCGATTACGGCATAAAAGGTGAAAAATGAGAACCATATATATAAAAACTGCAGTTTTTGTGATGTTTTTTACGGGTATATTACAAATGAAACTCTTTGGCATTGCTTGGGAAAATTTTAGAATTATTCAAGCTTTGCATATTGCTGTTTCTCTTATGATTATATTTTTTTTAATTGCCCCTTTTATTTATGGACATATCTATAAATACTCTTTTGTCAAAAAAGTAAAAAGTCCGGAGGGATGGATTTTGCTTGGTTCATTTTTGCTTCTTTTGTGTAGCGGAATTTATCTATTTTTTATAGGAAATCGCGGTGGAGATCTCTTAGGAATTATCTCTTTTAATATTCATCTATATGGCTCATTTCTTCTTGTTCTCTTTTTTATATACCACACAAAGAAGCAGCAAAAACCAAATCTGGGATTTGCGACGCTTTTGATATTGATTGTTTCTCTTAATACATCTTTTGTTTATGCGGATACTACAAAACTTTCCCAGATGAAAGTAGAGAGCAAGAATGGCTCTTTTCATAGTGAAGATTGGACAAACTCTGCAAAATGTAAATCCTGTCACAGCGATATTTTTGCCCAGTGGAGCGACTCCAACCACAAACATATAGCAGGCTCAAATCCATACTACATGGCGATGGAGACATTGGCCGGCGAAGCAGAGGGCGAGGAGTTTCGTAAATGGTGTATGGGCTGTCACAATCCAAGTGCGATTACAATGGGTTTTGGAAAAACGACACATGCCATGGACGGTAATTTTTTAAGCAATGATATTTTTGAAAAAAATGCAAAAGCGCTTACTGGTGATTTTAAAACACATGGCAATTTTAGACTTGAAGAGGGAGTTTCTTGCATTACATGCCATCAAATAACAAAAGCTGAGGGAAGCGGAAACGCTTCATACACTATTTCACTCGATCGCAAGAAATACGCATTTGAAGATAGCACTTCAAAAGCCGGACACTATCTTAGTGAAAAACTTATTAATTCAAATCCTCAAGTTCATAAGGAGAGTTATTCAAATCCACTCTACAAAGAGAGCAAATATTGCGCCTCATGTCATGATGAGTTTCATCCAAAAACAGATGTGAAAATAGTATCAACATTTAAAGAGTGGGAAAAATCACCATATAACAACCCAAGTGATAAAAGTAAACATAAGACATGTATAGATTGCCATATGACAAATCTTGAAAATGATAAATTTGCACCGCTAAAGGGTGTTTCTACAGACGGCGGAGTTGTAAAAAGAGATGTGAAAGTTCACTATTTTGCAGGTTCAAACCACTTTTTATCAGGGCTGAAAAATAAAGTACATGAAGAGCAGACTATTCAATTGCTCAAAACTTCTGCGAAACTTGATATAGATATAAAAGATTCAAAATTAGTCGTAGGCGTTACGAATGTTGGAGCTGGACATCATCTCCCTACAGGTGTTGCGGATTTTAGAGAGCTATGGCTTGATGTGACGATAACGGATAAAAGCGGTAAAGTTGTACTCTCCAGCGGTAAACTAAAGAGTGACGGAAACATCCAAGACAACAGCAGACTTTTTCAAAAAGTGTTTGGTGATGAGAATGGCAAGCCTGTGGGATTGCTGTTTTGGAAGTATAAAATATTGCTTAGCGATACAAGAATAGCATCAAAAGAGCGAAGAGTCGAGAGTTATGAGATAGATAAAAATGTGATTTATCCGCTAAGCGTGAATGTAAAATTAAACTTCCGAATATATCCTCAGTGGGCAACGGATGCAGTTAAAACAATTTATCCAAACCTTCCAAATCCTCCTGTTCTTGAGTTAATCAAAGTAACTAAAGAGTTTCAGTGAAAATTCTCTTTGGCTTACTTTTACTATCCTCTTTTGCTTTTTGTGAACACATAAAGTGGCAAAATGATTATGAAAAAGCTCTCATGGAGGCTAAAAAAGAAAAAAGAGAGATACTGCTTCTGATATTAAAAAAAGAGTGCGCAAAATGTAAAACTATCTTTACTGATATTTTTAACTCAAAAGAGATAGAGGAAAAGATTAACGAAAAATATATATCCGTAGTAGTCTTTTTTGAAGATAAAAACAGTTATCCGATTGAACTTTTTTATACGCAACAGTTTCCTGCTCTCTTTTTTGTATCAAAAGAGGATGAGTCGTTCTTAGAAGAACCGCTTTTTGGAGAATTTACAAAAGAAGAATTAAAAAAGAGTTTATTGTATAGAAAGTATCTAGATACTAAATAAAGTATCTAGATAGAAGAAAGACTAGTGACTACCACTTTTATCTTTTTTTAACTCTTCAACGATAGAAGATCTGAGATTTTCAAGCTCATTTTGAGGTACATGGTCTTTAGAACATGTTATATGCTCTTTCGCGACTTGAATCGTAGTAGAAATTGCCTTATTATCAATAATTTTCTCAGCTATCATTGCATTTGCCTTGAAGTGTGTCATTCTCCACCCATTTTTTTCACCGGCAGACTCGACAGCCTTTAAAACACTTTTATTAGTGCGATCTCCTACATAAACAGCCGTTTTGCATAGAGTTGCGTCACCGCTCTCCATGTCAGCACTTTTATCTGCGCCTGCAGTTGCACTACAACCTGTTATTAATGCCAATGTTGCAACTGATGCAACAACTATTGATAGAACTTTTTTCATATCGTATTCCCTTTTGAATTTTATAAAAATTAATTCTATTTAAAAAAAATTAATTAATCAATGATATAATAACAAATATAAAAAAAAATTTAAAAAGAGTTACTATTATGCTCCAAGATATTGTAATTGTTCTTGTTATGACTGTTCCTATGTTTATGTTTTCCGTATATCCTGGAATCAGGGCTGGAGAATATTTAGAAAAAAAATATGCTTTGCAGGAGAAACAAAAACGCACTGCGGTAATCTCCGTAACTTTCCTATTTTCCCTCACTCTCTCACTCTTCTTACACTACTTTTAACGATATAAAATCTACTATATATAACCATCAAAAAAAGAGAATAAATTTGCCTGATGTTTCATAAAGTTACAGAAATAATAAAAGTAACCTTAAATTTAAAATTAAGTAAAAAAATTGATTTATATCAATAAACTTTAAACAAAATAGGACTAAACTTCTCTTGATTCTGAAAAATTTAGTAAGTGAGGGAGAAAGTAATGGTTAATGAAGCTTTTGTGGCACAAGACATTCTTGTCGATGATTTCTTGACAATTTTCGTATCTTCTACTCTTGTTTTAGTATTTGGAGGATTCTATGTTGGTATATATACGGCTGTAAAAGTTAAACTGCTTAAAACATGGACTATGCCTTTCGCATATCTATTTTGGGTATTAACAGGTTACTGTTTATACTTAATGGGGAGTTTGATGCATGTTAACGAACTTACGGCCAAGGCTTTAGTTGTTGCTGCAATTGGATTGCTATTGCTTCCACACGCAGTTTATTACATGCAAGATCGTGTTCATGAAGAAAATGAACACTAAATATATATTAACTTATAATTTATAGGAGGCTATAGTGGCTAAAAAATCCGTATGGAGTGATAATCGTTTCTGGCAACGTACAGCAGCATGGATCACAGGGTTTGCATCAGTTCTTCTGATTTGGTTGACATTTGATACAAATGCACAAATTGCAATGGGAAATGATTCAGATTTAAAAAATGGTGTAACTAAAAGGGTTCCAGGACCTACAGTTATCAATTATAAAATTACTTATGAAATGGACAAAAAGCGTCAGCACGAAGTTCCTGTTATAGGTGAAAAAGAGAAATTTTTCGGTAGAGATGATTACTCGGAAGAAGAAGCTACAGAGCTACTTCATTTAGGTAAATTAGGTTCTCAGTCTAAAAACTGTATGAACTGTCACACACTTCTTGGAAATGGTGCATATTATGCTCCGGACTTAACAAAAGCTTGGCTAGATCCGGCATGGGGTCCAACAGGATCAATGCAAGCTATGACAGGTAAAAGCACAAAAGAAGAGGCGATGGCTGAGTTTTTACAAAATCCATCTCAATACCCTACTCATGCTCGTATGATGCCAAATCTTGGTATTACTGCTGAAGAGGCTAAAGGTTTAGTTGCTTTCTTAAAACATATGTCATCAATAGATACAAATGGTTTCCCAAGAAACTTTGGAAAAATGCAAGGAGCAGTAAATGGCAAATAGTTATTTAACATCAGAATCAAAAAAACTGGCAACATGGTATTTTACTGTTGCAGCAACTCTTTTTGGTGCACAATTGCTTTTTGGTCTAGTTGCGGCTATCCAATACGTAATTCCTGGTTTTTTATTTGAAATACTTGACTTTTCAGTTGCTAGAATGTTACACATTAATGCACTTGTTGTTTGGATGGTTTTTGCAATGTTCGGTGCTGTTTACTGGTTATTACCGGATGAAACTGGTATTGAAACTGTAGGTATTGAAGTAGGAAAATTACTTTTCTGGATATTTACTGCTGCTGTTACCGTAGTTGTTCTTGTTTATTTATTTATTCAAGTTGGGCCTGCAGATGCTACGTCAATATGGTTTATCCATGAAGGTCGTGAATATATTGAAGCTCCTCGTTGGGCAGATATAGGTATTACTGTAGTTGCGCTTGGTTTCGTTGCAAATCTTTTCTTAACTGGTATGAAAGGTAAGCGTTCAGGTATCGTTACAGTTCTTATGGCAGATATGATTGCTTTTGCTGGTTTATATTTAACAGGTATGTTCTACACGGACAATATCTCGGTTGATCAATTCTGGTGGTGGTGGGTTATTCACCTTTGGGTTGAAGCTACATGGGAAGTTTATGTTGGTTCAATCGCTGCTTATGGTCTAATCACTATGATTGGTGCACATCGTCAAGTTGTTGAAATGTGGTTATGGATTGAAGTAACTATGTTATTTGGTTCAGGTATTCTTGGACTAGGTCACCACTACTTCTGGATCGGAACACCTGAATACTGGTGGGAAATTGGGGCACTTTTCTCTGCTCTAGAACCGTTACCTCTTGTTGCTATGTTTATTCACGTTCTTTATGACTGGGGTAAAATGCAAGGAGAAGAGAGTGCAAAAGGTCTTGATAGATCTGTAATTACAAATAAACCAGCGTTTACTTGGTTTGTTTTAAATGCATTCGGTAACTTCTTAGGTGCTGGTATCTGGGGATTCTTCCACACGTTACCACAAGTTAACCTTTATACACACGGTACACAGTTTACATCTGCTCACGGACACTTAGCGTTCTTTGGAGCTTATGCAACTATTCTTATCGGTATGATGTATATTGCAGTTCAAGGTAAAAATGGTATTAAAGTACTTAATAACTCAACATCAACTATTTTTGCAACTAGCATGATTGTTGGAGGTGTTGTTGGTATGACTGTAGCACTTACGGTTGCAGGATATTCAGATGTTATTATCTCTCGTGCACAAATGGGTGCTACATGGGCGGGTTACTTTGATGCTCAAGCAACTACTTGGTTAACACAAGGGATGGTTTGGAGACTTATTATGGGTGTTGTAACATTCGTAGGTTTCTTTTTCCTAGCTAAAGATTTATTGACTATCGGTAAATCTAATATTCATGTGCGTTAAGGAGAAATAAGATGAATGCAATGTTTGAACCATTCGTAGACGTAGTGCCGAGTTTTTTCGGTACTTTGGCTCAAGGTCCATTGACTCTAACTATCTTTCTTCATACTGTTATCGTACTTCCAATGTTTTGGATTTACAAACAAGAGAAAGCTCGTTTAGAGCAAGAGGGTAATTAAGTTATATCAGGTGCAGGGCCCTCGGGCCCGCAAAAATATCTATTTTAGAAGGAGAAATAAAATGAGATTGAACAAATTAGTTATGTCAGTAGCTGCAATGGCAGTTGTTACTTCAGGCTTACTTGCTGATACATCTGCTATGGATGTAGAGAAAGTTTTTGAGAAAGAGTGTCAAGGTTGTCACGGTCCTAACCATGAGGGTGGTGTTGGTTCTGACTTACGTCCGGCTGTTACAGCTAAGAAAAATGCTTATGAACTTGCTGCAACTATCTTAAACGGTAAAGCAGGAACTGCTATGCCAGGATTTAAAGAGAAGTTCTCTAAAGCTGATGCTGATAAAATGGTTGATTACCTACAACACTTTAAAGGTAGAAAAATTAATCAACTTACTTTAGAAACAGTTAAAGAAGGCTGGAAAAAACTTAACGATAGAATGGAATTCTTTAAAAAATATCCAAATCCTGCTGACGTTAAGAAAAACACTGACATTTGTTTCGTAACTGAGCGTGATGCTGAGCGTGTTGCATTCGTTGACGGTACAAACGGTAAAATTTTATCTAAGCACCCTGCAGGTTTCGCTGTTCACGTAACAGTTACAAACAAGCGTCAGCCTCGTTATGCTTACTCAATCTCTCGTTCAGGTTTAGTAACAATGTTCGACTTAAATACTCCTGGTCAACAAAAAATTGCTGAAGTACAAGTTGGATCTGAGTCTCGTGGTCTTGCAGTATCTCCAGATGGTAAATTCTTAATGGCTGGTAACTATACTCCGGGCGGAGCTATCTTAATGGATGCTATGACTCTTGAGCCGTTAAAAGTTTACCCGACTTCAAGCGTAATCAAACCAAACGGTGACATCGATTCATCTCGTGTTGCAGGTATTTTTGACACTCCATACGGTCCTTATATTGCATTCGCACTTAAAGACGGTGGACATGTTTACATAGTAGATTATTCTAAACCAAACTACCCAATCGTTGGAGATATTCCAAACATCGGAGATATTCTTCATGATGGTTTCTTAAATGAAGGTAAAGAGATTGGTCGTTACCTATTCATCGCTTCTCAAGGAAGTGACGTTGTTGGTGTTGTGGACTTTAAAACTAAATCTTTAGTAACTAAAATCTATACAGGTCCAGCATCTAAACCACACCCAGGTCAAGGTTCTTCTTGGTTTAACGAAACTTTAGGTCAACAACTTGGAGCAACAGTTAACATGAACTTAGGTCAAGTAACAATTTGGGATGATCACTTCGATGTTATTCGTCATATTCCAACTGGTGGTGGCGGTCTATTCATCGGTACTTCTGAGCATACTCCGTTCTTATGGGCAGATAACGTTCTTGGATCAAGCGATGTTTGGAATCAAGTTCACTTGATTAACAAACAAACTCTTGAACTAGACAGAATTATCACTGTTGGTACAACTGAAGGTACAGTTACAGATCCTGTAACTCACAAAGTTCTATACAAATGGGAAGTTCCAACTGTTAAAGATGCTAAGGGTGCTGTAGTAGTTCCTAGAATTCTTCACGCTGAACCGGCTAACCATGGTCACTGGACTATGATTTCTGAGTGGAATGCAGGTCGTATCGGTATTTATGAAGCAGCAACAGGTAAATTTGTTAAATATATTACTGGTTTAACAACTCCTACGTTTACTTACTCTATTGAGCACAGACAAACTATTCCTGGTGCATAATTCGCACTTTCTCTCCTTCGGGAGAGAATCTTTACATTTTAATATCCTCTAACCTTAATAAAATATCTTTTTAACAATGACAGATATTTGTCAATATTTTAATAATACATAAATTAAGCAATATCCATGAAATTTAATTTTTTTGACATTTATAAGCCATAATTCAAGCTTTGTTTAGTTAAAATAATATATCAAACAAGAGAAAAAAACATGAAAAAAAATATATTAGCAGTCCTTAGTTTAGTTTCATTCTTGTCTGCAAATGAAGCGGAGGGGAAAAAAGTTTTTGAAACTTATTGTTGGGGTTGCCATCATCAAACTGCCGTTGCATTTGGTCCTCCGTTTAGCGAAATAGCTAAAAAAAGAAGCCATGATGAGATTCAAGCATATATTGCCAGCCCTGAATCCATGTATAAATCTTTTGGTTACAAACGGACTGTTATGACAAAAATAGATTTAAGTGATAAAGAGAGAGAAGCTATAACGAAGTATGTACTCTCATATAAAGGTAAATAATGTTTAGACTCTCAAACCTCATATCCTCAGTAGTCGAGGGAAAGCCCGAGCGAGTACTTAACGGTGCTATTGCTATATGGAACTTTACAAACCGCTGTAATCTTTCATGTCTTCACTGCTATTCTAAATCAACTTTAGATGAAGTAGATACGCTTACGACTGAGCAAATTAAAAAAACAATTTTAGAAATGAAAGAAAACGGTATTAAATTTATAATTTTCTCAGGCGGAGAACCGTTAACTAGAAAAGATCTCTTTGAAATAGCTGATTTTTGTAAAGAAAACGGCATCATTACTTATCTTTCAAGCAACGGTCTCTACTTTACAAAAAGCAATGTTCAAAGAATTGTAGACACTTTTAACTACGTTGGAGTAAGTATTGACGGTGATGAGCCTACGCATGATCATTTTCGCGGCTTAAAGGGCGCATTTAGAGAAACACTTAAAGCGGTACAGCTTGCAAATGCAACAGGAGCGAAGGTAGGTATTCGATTTACTATTACAAAAGAGACGATAGATTCACTGGAATATATTTTTGATTTGGCAGAGAGGGAAAATATTCCAAAGGTATATGTTTCTCATCTTGTCTACTCGGGTCGCGGTTTGGATAACCTAAAAATGGATCTCTCAAAAGAGCAAAGAAGAAAATCCGTAGAGTTTATACTTGACAAAGCGTTTGAGTATTATAAAACAGGCAGAGATATTGAAATAGTAACTGGCAACATGGAGCAGGATGCGATTCTATTTTTGGATAGATTTGCCAAAGAGTATCCTAATCTAAAAGAGACAATGCGTGAGCGATTGGTAAGTTGGGGCGGAAACAGCGCAGGACGCAAACTTTTAAATATAAACAGTGAAGGGGATGTTCGTCCGGATCCATTTTTCCCAATAACCGTGGGCAATATAATAAAGCAAAATTTTGGTGAGATCTGGAAAAGCGGCGAGTTGCTAGAGCAGTTACGTATTCATCCAAGAAAGCATCTAAGCGGCATCTGCAGCGAGTGTGAGCAGATAGATATCTGCAATGGAGGCTCAAGAGCAAGAGCATATGCGATTACCGGTGATTTATGGAGTGAAGATCCGTCATGTTATTTAACAAAAGAAGAGAGAAGGATACATTAATTATGACACTAAAAAAAATAGTACTAAGTGCTTCGATAGCTGCACTTTTTTTTCTAAATGCAGAGGCACAAAATTTCAATCAGATGCTTACGGCTTTTAAAACCAATGAGAAACTGTTTGTTGTTGAGCGAGAGAGTGAATCTCTGGCGATTATAGATCAAGGCATGCCAAAGGGAAGCATGTCTGGAGTACATAACATGAACCATGGAGTTGTGAAATTTGATGGCAAAGACGGATATGTCATCTCTCGTGACGGATATATAGTAAAGTTTGATCCTGAAAATGAAAAAATTGTCAAAGAGTATAAAACAAGCGACAGCGCTATCGGCTTTACGATAGAGAAGAACTATATAGCGGTTGCAAATTATGCCAAAAAAAGCGTTGATATCCTAGATAGAGATCTAAATCCAGTACAATCTTTCGAGACTGGCTCAAAGAATGTCGGCATTAAAACATATAAAAATTATCTGGTTTTTTCACAAATGGACAATGACAAAATAACCGTTCTTAAAGATAAAAATGAGGGAAAAGGTCTTCCAAGTTTTGAGATATACAAAGAGTTTAACGATGCCGGAGTTATGCCTTTTGACGCAATGATAAAAGATAATAACTTTATAACAGGATTTTTCAAAAGTGATTTTTTCGGTGTTGTAGATTTAGATACGATGCAATATTCGAAAATCAAAATCTTACTCGGGGATAAAAAACCTGTTTTAAAAGTTCCACATTTCGGATTTTGGAGCATTAGTGACGGAAACGTATTTATTCCTGCAGTTGGAGACAATAAAGTTTTAGTTTATACGTCAGATTTTAAATTTGTAAAAAATATAGAGACGGAGGGTCTTCCGGTCTTTACGGCACTAAGTCCAGATAAAAAATATATGGCGGTAACATTTAGCGGAGATAAATTTCCGGTTGTACAAATCATAGATACGCAAACGTTAGAGATTGTCAAAAGATTTGAATTTGATGGAAAAGTTCTGCATGTAAGATGGTCAAACAGCAGACCGAACCTATATGTGGCGGTTAATGATACAAATAAGATTGCGGTTATAAATACCAAAGACTGGTATTTGGCAAGAGAGTTGTTTAATATCAAAAAGCCATCAGGTATATTTATTTACGAAGAGGCTAAGTAATGGGGAAAGTTTACTTAACGGGCGCAGGTCCAGGAGACATAGAGTTACTTACTCTCAAAGCACTTAGAGTTATTAAAGAGGCTGATGTAATTATTTATGACCGACTTGCAAATCCGGATATTCTAGAAGAAGCTAAAAATGGTTGTGAATTCGTTTATGTAGGCAAAGAGGATGGAAGACACATCGTTCCTCAAGATGATATCAATGAAGTTATTTACCAAAATGCCCTAAAGCATGAAAACGTAGTTCGCTTAAAAGGCGGAGACCCTTTTGTTTTTGGACGCGGCGGCGAAGAAGCACTCTATCTTTATGAGCGCGGTATCGAATTTGAGGTAATTCCGGGAATTACATCTGCTATCAGTGCACCCGCTTATGCAGGTATCCCCGTAACGCATCGCGGAGTTTCTGTAAGTTTTAGAGTCGTAACAGGACATGAGTCTCCAAATAAAAAAGAGTCTCAGATCCCTTGGGAAACATTTAAAACAGATGATACGATTGTTTTTTTAATGGGTCTGCATAATTTGCCGAAAATTTCTAAAAAACTGGTGGAAATCGGAAAGCCTCTTAGCTATCCGTGTGCGGTTATCTCTAGAGGAACAACTGTTCATCAAAGTGTTGTTGTCGGAACACTGGAAGATATCGTTGAAAAAACAAAGGATGTTCCTACTCCTGCACTTATAGTTGTCGGAAAAGTCGTTGAACTTAGAGAACAGCTAAAATGGTTTGGGGACAATGTCTAAAGAGTTAAATACTTCAGAAGCGGTGCTTATAGCCCCCAATATATACTGGGTAGGCATGCATTTAAAGGATGACCCGTTTCAGTGTCATCCGTATCTGATAAAAAATGGCAATGAGTCTATTTTAATAGATCCTGGCTCTATGATAGAGTTTGATGAGACGGTTAGAAAAGTAAAAAGCATTGTAGATCTAAGCGATATAAAGTATATTATACTTCACCACCAAGATCCCGACTTGGCAGCAGCTGTACCGGAGATAGAAAAACTTATTAACAGAGATGATTTGCTAATCGTCACTCACTCCAGAATGTCTGTCTTAGTTAAGCATTACCTTATAAAATCTAGCTATTACGAGATAGACAAGCATGATAATTTTCTTATGACGTCAAGCGGATTTAGGCTCGATTTTTTAACAACTCCTTATTGCCACTCTCCAGGTGCATTTGTAAGCTATGAACCAATTTCTAAAGTTTTGTTTTCAGGCGATATTTTTGGCGGTATAGAAGAGTCATGGGAGTTTTATGCGGATGAGAGTTACTTTTTAAAAGCAAAACAGTTTCATCAAGAGTATATGCCGAGTAAGGATATTTTTAATTATGCACTAGGTAAAATTGAAAAACTCGACATTGATTTGATTGCTCCTCAGCATGGATCCGTAATAGAAAAAAAATATATTTCATCTCTCATTAAAGATATGAAAAATCTTGATTGCGGGCTTTATATAGAAGAGAAATACAATCAAGAACTAATAGATATGATTCAAGAGCTGCAAGAAAAAGAGCAGGCTTTAAAAGAGCGTAATTTAATGCTCTCAGAACAATCTAAAAGAGCAGAAATCGGTGAAATGATTGGAAATATAGCTCATCAATGGCGTCAACCATTGGCTATTATAAATACTTCGCTCGCAATACTCAAAGAAAAAAACAAGGTCAATATACTAAGCAAAGATGAGATAGCAGAGAAACTAGAAAAAATGGAAAAGCGTGTTATATACATGTCTGAAACCATAGAAGACTTTATGAGTTACTATAGTCCTGATAAAGAGAAGTCTTGGTTTAGCATCTATGAAGCGGTAGAGAGAGCACTTGAAATCGTCAATTTACAAGAAAATCGCAAAGGCGTAAAGATAAATCTTTCAATAAGCGGTGATTATAAGATTTATGGACTCATAAATGAATTTATACAGGTAGTCGTTTCAATTTTATCAAATATAAATGATTTAATTACAATTAAAAGTTTAACCCAGACAAATATAACTATCGCACTGCATAAAGAGAATAGCCATGCAACTCTTATAATAGCAGATGACTGCGGTGGAATTGATGAAAATAATTTAAGTAAAATATTTGATCCATATTTTACGACAAAACATAAATCTATGGGAACCGGACTTGGACTGCATATAGCAAAAATGATTATAGAAGATAATTTAGGCGGTCATTTGAGCGCAAAAAACATTTACAATGAAGAAAACAAAAAAGTCGGCGCAGAATTTATTATAAAGATAAAAAATGAATATTGAAAAAATAAGAGATATATCTATTTTACTGGCAGAAGATGAATCAGAGCTTCGTGAATCACTTTGTGAATATTTGCAAATCTTTTTCAATAGAATCTACACTGCTGAGTGTGGAAAGAAAGCATATGACATTTACCTTCAAAAGAGACCTAATATCATTTTAACAGATATAAGTATGCCGAATTTAGACGGTTTGGATATGATCGCAAAAATAAGAAAAGATGATAAAGATACAAAAATAATTGTAATGAGCGCTCATTCTGAGCAAGAAAAACTACTTCATGCCATCAAGCTTCACCTAGAAGCATATCTTATCAAACCGATAAAAATGGATGTACTGAAAAAAATATTGTTTGAAACGGTTGATTTAATAAGAAAAACAACAAGCAGAACCTATGCAAACGACAATATGTATTGGGATGGCTCAACAAATACTCTTTGGCACAATTCTAAAGAGATTAAGTTGAGAAAAATGGAAAACCTGTTGCTAAAATTGCTTTTTTCAGAGCCAAGCTGCTGTTTTAGTGCAAAAGATATTTTCGAGTATCTTCATGAAGAAAAAGAGAACAAAGAGTTTTCAGCTCACGCGGTAACATCCTTAATGAAACGAATTAGAACAAAACTGCCCGAAGATATTATTCAAAATATCTACGGCTCAGGATATAGGGTAACCTCTATTTAGATTAGTACTTCTCTAACTCATATTTTTTGTAGAGAAGTTCCGCTTCTTTATTTCCACTTTTAATAGCCTTTTGTGCCCAAACTTTAGCCTCTTTAAATTTTTCTACTTGAGCATAAATCTCTGCCAAAGCATAATATGAACTCTCATCACCTGCTGCTGCGCTCTTTTCAAACCACTCTGCAGCTTTGTCAAAGTTTAAAAGCTGCATGTGAACACGACCCACATTTTGTTGTGCAATAGCATGTCCACCATTTGCGGCACTTTCTAAAAGCTCTGCGCTTTTTGATACGTTTAAATCAGCACCATCACCGTTATAATACATAAGCGCCAAATTGTACTGTGCGTTTGCATTGTTCTGTTTTGATGAATTGTCCAACAGTTCAAAAGCTCTTTTTTTATCTTTGGCAACACCCTGTCCGTTTAAATAAAACATACCTAAATCGTACTGAGCGGTTGAATTTCCGTTATTTGCCGATTTTTCCAGCCACTCTATTGACTTTGCAGAGTCCTGCTTCGTCCCTAACCCGTTAGCATAAAGATAACTCAAAGCGCTTTGTGCTTTTGCATCCCCATTTAGCGCACTCTTTTCATAGAGCTTAAAAGCTGTCGCATAATCTTTACTCTTAAAAGCCTTTAGTGCTTCATCAGTATTAGCCTCTAAATTAAGCAGCATTAAAAACCAAACCATTATAAACTTAAACATTTTTATCCTTAAAATATTGATGCGGTATTATACATTATACTATTTAGAGTTTCATATCAAAGCCATAAATTAGTGAATCAAATCTGCTTTAACCAAAAGGTCAACCTGATTTCTAACACATAAAAATGCCATACATGGCATTTTAACGCCAAAATCACTTATAAGTATCATTGAAGAGGCATTGATACTCAAAGTGTCGTCAGTAGAAATTATCTGAGCTTTTGCGATTAAAGGTTTTTCTTGTCCATGGAAATCAAGCACTCCGTTAATGATATAACTGTTGCTGCCTTCTGCTTTTGCTATGCTTGAGATAGTGTAAGTAGCAAGTTTAAATTTATCTGCTTCAACTTCTTTGTACATATTTTTATCTCTATCACTTTTGTCGCTCTTAAAGAGATTCATATCAACCCAAAATTTACCTCTGAGAGTTGTTACATCACTGCCATCTATTGTTATATCCGCATTTAGAGAGTTGTTTAACGGATCTATAGTGCTATCCATAAGCATTTCAGTATGTGCCGCGACAGAGCCGCTCTTAAGTTGTAGATTTGCTGCAAGCAACGGTATCGTTAAAAACAGCGCCAGTAGTATCTTTTTCATTTTCATTCCTTAGTGTAAAATTCTTGATAAAGCAACTGCCAAACCAAGTCCAGAGGCTATCCAGCCGACAAAAATCATCATAAAAGCAAGCTTAGATAGATTCACCTCTTTGCTTAAAGTGGTAAAGACCACAACATTGTAATATGAAATAGTAAAAGGATAAACCATGGCCAGTAAAAGAGGCAGTTCAAAATAGGAGAGTGAGTAGCTGGCGATAAAAAGAGCGGCTATAAAGAAGTGCTGCTTTATCTTTGAAGTATCTACAAAGTAGGCCGCCACAAGTCCGACAATATGAAAAGTTGCGATCATTGAAGTCTCTTTTGACCAGATATCTATTCCTGCATGTCTTGAGAGCGTTTCAAAAAGGTTTGAATCCAAAAGTAACCACAACATCAATGGAAGATAGGAAATAAACGATAAAGAGAGTGTTTTGGCGTCTGTGTTAACTTTATAATTTCTAAGCACAATAGCGCAAAAGAGTGCAATTGATGTGAAAATAATTGCCATAAAGACTCTATCACCAACTGCTGAAGTAAAAAAGCATGTCCCTGTCGTATAGGCAATCGCAAGCGCAAAAAATAGCTCTTTTTGCTGTTTTGCCTTAAAAAGATAGATCCCCAACGGTGCCATGAAACCGACTGCCAAGCCCAAAAGGAACAAAGAGAAAATATTAAAGTCAGGATATAAAAATGATAAGCAAAACTGCAAAGTTAAAGCAACAATTATCTTGTGGATCGGATTTTTCAAACCCATCCATGAAAATCCGCTTAACCATGTTCCCATAACACCGCCTAAGAACATAGGAAAAAGTGTCGCTAAGTCTGAATTGTAGTGTGCAACTATGCCGGTTTGAACGATAAGAAGATAGTAGGTCAACTCAGATCCAAGTAAAAGAGAAAGAGCAACGGAATAGATCATAGGCGGCTTCTAAATATAAGATAAATAAGAGCGTATGAAATATCATAAACCCCTACAAACAGACCTAGCGCGTCTATTGATCCTTGAAAAAAGAGAGATAGAAAAATGCTTCCCGTAATCAGACGAGCCAAAGATGTCAGATATGCTAAGGAGTGCGACTCTTTTGTTATTCCGATAAAGTGCAAAATACCCACAAATCCCATAAAACCAAATACTAAGTAGTAGTGTGGAACAAATGCAAATCCTAGAAATTCAAAAATCAGCGGTGCCGATAAAAAGAGTATAAGTGCGCCCAAACCGTCTGATAAAAATCCGTTTAGATGATAAAGCTCTAAAAGAGAGAGCTTTGTTTTACGAATCTTTTTAGCGATATAAAAAATAAGACCGCCGACTGCCACAACTCCTCCAAACAGGCGAATCCACCACATTGTGGTAACATCAATAGCTACAAATCCGGCTTCTGTAAAACCGGCAAGAGAGAGTGAAACAAAGATAAGGGCAATAACCGTAATCCAAAAACTGATAAACTTCTTAGGAAGCGGATAGAAATATTTTAAGATGCTAAGCGACATAAAAAATATACCAAGACCGATAGCCACATGCGCATGAGCCACAATAAGATCATTTCTATGAAACGGCCAGCGGATCTCGGGGATAAAGAGTATATTTCCTTGAATCATTACAAACAAAAATGCCCAGATTGAGATGATCAAATAAGGCGTAGATCTAAGAGTTAATTTCGCATCTTTGCACCACTTTATTAGTAGCGGTGCATAAGCGAAGGTAAGCCATTGATAGATCCACTCCTCCGTGTATGAAAGCTCTCCTCTAAATATGCGCGTTGCAACCGAGAGAGCATAACCTGCAAGCGGAATTATCCAGAGAAGATCCCATTTTGCTTCAAAATTCTCTTTTGCATGAAGCTTTATCATAAGATAAAAAAGAGGGATAAGGGTAAAACTCATACCCAAAGTGTTGTCGCCGTGAGGTCCGATAAGGGTTTTTTCTACCTGTCCGTAAGTCGGATTCATTAAAACTAAAAGTGCCAAAGGTGCGATAAAAAGAAGTGCTTTTGACACCTTTACCCAAAGCGGCGTAACCTCATACTGCTTTATAGTTTTAAAAATAGCGATTATGTAAAAGATGCCCGAAGCCGCAAGTATAAAATTCAACTCATAGGCAAAATCATAAAAAGGCAGACCCCGTTGAACTCCTAAAGAGATAGAGACAACCGCCATAAATAAAAAGAGATGCCAAAGCAAAAAATAGTTTTTTAGAGGCTCTACCGCAACACCGAGATCTAGTTTATCTTTTGCGAAAAGAGCAAAAGGAAGAAGAGAGAGTGCTAGCATAATCGGACCGTAGAGCATAAGCGTTATATGAAGGGAACGTGTTGTTTGCGGATTTAACAAAGTATCGTTTAGAAAACCCAATCCTAAAAGTTGTGCTGAGTAAATTGCACCGACTAAAATAGAGCCTAAAAATATAAAAGCCCATACGGGTATAATTTGCTCTACTAATTTATAAAATTTGTCCATCTTTTAACCTAATAATTTGAGTTGCGTAATCTTCTATCTGCATGTCATGGGAAGCAACCACAACGGTTGTTCCTTTTTTTGCCGCATTTTGTAAAAGTCCGTAGACTATAGCGGAGTTTTTTGAATCCAAACTTCCCGTAGGCTCATCCGCAAAGATGATCTTCGGTTCGTTTATAAGAGCGCGCGCGACTGCGACTCTTTGCCTCTGTCCGCCCGAGATTTCGTTTGGATAACGAGATGAGAGATCTGCTATTCCAAGCTCGCCAAGCACTTTGTTTATATTTTGCTTTTTGTCTTCCAGTGCGGCTAGAGCAATATTTTCATAAACGCTGAGATAGTTTATGAGATAGTGAAACTGAAAAACAAAGCCTATTTTACTCTGGCGAAAGTAGTCGATGTTTGAGATCTCTTCAACACTCTCTCCATCTATCAAAAGCTCTCCTTTTGATGGTTTTAAAAGTGTTGAGAGGATTGAGAGAAGCGTTGATTTTCCGCTTCCGCTCTCTCCGCTTAAAAATAGAAACTCACCGCTTTTGATCTCGAAAGAGAGGTCATAAAGCACCTGCTCGACACCGTAAAAATGTGAAATATTAGATACTTTTATCATGCACACCCTTGATTTATAAGAAGAATCGGATCTGTTTTTGAAGCTATCCACGCAGGAATCAGTGAGCCAAACAGAGCCATGAGTATGGTTGAAAACAGTACATACAAGGAGATCTGCAGTGAAAGCGTACCGTTTACATAGCCTTGAAGCATCTCTATATGAGGCAGCAACGCTAAAATCCCAAGGCTCAGAACAAGGGCAAATAGATATGCAGAGACGCTCATGACAAGCGTTTCAAAAAAGAGGTTTTTTATGATAAAAAGCCGACTTTTGCCGAGTGCCCGCATAATCCCAAACTCCTCTTTGCGGGAATTTACTATCATGCTCATAACCGAAGCAATTCCCATCAAGCCCATGGTAAATGCTAAAAAAGAGATGACAAAAGATGAGTTTTCGATTATCTTAAACTGGTTGTACTCTTTTACGAAATTCTGTGTAGTTTTTACCTCTATTTCGCTATCCAAAGCAGAGATTTTTTTTATGATTTCGTCTATTTCATTAGGCGAATCGCTAGAGACTAAGATAAAAGAGGCAGAGCGGTTAAAAAGTTTTCCGGCATCTTCTATATTCATAACGACTCCGCCCTCTTCAAAACCTATTTCACTGCTGTATGTGCCTGAAATTTTAAACTCTCTGTTGCCTATATTTATATTTGAAGTCGCAAACTGTTTGGCTATGTTCGTCCCCAAAATCACCTCGCTCTTTTTTGGGTATTCTCCGCTTGAGAGCTTATAGTGAGAAAAATGGTTGGTTGTTGTTCCGTATATGCCCGCAATGGGGATATGACCGATGGGAGAAGCTCCGACAATCATGGCATAGCTTGAAGAGACATGCTCAATTTTTTCTATTTTATCCATTAACAAGATATCTACATTTGAGAAAAAAGTGTCTGAAATACCTTTTTGAGTAATGATAATATCTCCATCTGTTTTTATCATCTTCGAGTACATTCCGATTATGCCCTGAGAAACCGAGCTGATTAGAAAAATCGCCATTACTGCTATGGTAATAGATGAAAAAATCAGTAGACTTTTAAATTTGTTTTTAGTAAGTGCCTTTAGTGATATCACTTTTCAATCGCCGCTTTTAACTCTTCTTTTCTCGCAATAAACGAGATATGTTTAATTATGGAATTCTCAACATGTAAAAGCGTAACCATCTCCTCTTTGCCCAAAACAGATTGTTCAAACTTTTCATCATAGTTTAGATACATCGGGTGTTTATATTTTCTAAGTTTTGGCAATGCGAACATTTTTGTAATAACGCTTGGCATTTTGTTTATATCTGCGATAAAAATAGAGTTGTGTTTTTGTAGATAATCGGGGCTTTTGGTGTTTAAGTACTCATTTACTAAAGCTCCGGTGTCTTTTTCAAAAGAAACTATTATGAGTTTTACATCTTTTGGGACTTTTATCTCATTCCCCAGAGGTGTTTCGTACTTAAACTCATTAAGCTTCGTTATAGAAGAAGAGACATTCAAAAAATCAGCGTTTAAGGCTAAAGCAGACAAAACAAAAAATAAGAACAATTTATGCATAACAATTCCTTTAAATAAAAATGTATTATCTTCCTTATTTATAAATTGATAGTTAATACGGTTATCTCGCTATTAGCTTTGTATCTGATATTTAAGCCCCAATATCCCAGACCGTTGCTTACATATAAAATACTCTTGTTGTGAGTGTATAGTCCACTAAAATAGGGCTGAAAAAACTCGACTATTTTGCTAAACGGGTAGATCTGTCCGCCGTGTGTATGTCCGCTTAGTTGAACGTCTATACGGTAAGATCCTATATGCTCTATATCTTTGGGTTGATGTGTAAGAAGAATTGTCGCTAAATTCGGATCCAGCTTTGAAAACAGCTCCTTTATCGGGCGTTTAATTCCGCGTAAAAAACTGTATCTGTCACTGAGTCCTACCAGCTGCAGCTCAAAATCTTTAATTTTCAACTTTACTATTTCATTATCAAGACATGTAATATTGCTATCATCCATAATTCGTTTTAACTCTTTTATGCCATAAACCAAATCATGATTGCCGGTTACAAAGTAAGCTTTTGCTTCAAAGTTTTTAAATATTTCAATATGCTCTTTTAGGTATATAGCCTTTGTTTGAAGGATATCTCCGGTAAAAACTATAAGATCCGGCTCTACATCGTTTATCTTTTCTACCAGCAGTTTGAGATATGCAAGATCTACTTTTTTCGTGAGATGCAAATCCGAGAGCTGAACGATGCGAATTCCGGTTAGGGTGCTCGCATAAAAGTTGTTTTTTATTACGACTTCTTTAATGGGAAAATAGTTCCAACCTATTTGTAACGGCAATTCCACCTACCTTAGTTTTTATATATTATGCTACTATTATTTAAACAAATCAAGGTTAAAAGAACATGAAAGAGTTAAGATTAATAGTAAGTTTGCTTTTTATAGTTATTGCGTTTTCAGGTTTTTGGTCAGGTAAAAGCCCAAAAGAGATAAAAGAAGATAACCGCAAGGAGAGAGTTGAGCGGCTAAAAACAAATAATGAGACTCTTCAGCTGCTTTATAAATATGCACCCGAAGCTAAAAATATGATACTTAACTCTTACGGATATGCAACGTTTAGCAATACCGGAGTAAGCCTTGTCCTCTTATCCGCGGAGGGCGGCAAGGGAGTTGCTCATGACAATAAAACCGGAATGAATACTTATATGAATATGGCATCAGGAGGTATCGGACTCGGTCTTGGCGTTAAAGAGTTCAGAGCTGTCTTTTTGTTTAAGGATAAAAAAGCATATGATAGTTTTGTAAATAACGGCTGGGAGGCGAATGCTCAAGCTGACGCCGCTGCAAAGTATGATGAGAGCGGCGGAGCAGTTGGTGCCGCTGAGACTGTTGCTTCTGGAATTAGACTTTACAAGCTTACTCAAAACGGTTTAGCACTTCAAGCTACCATTCAGGGAACGAAGTATTGGAAAGATAAAGAGTTAAATAAAAATTAGGTTTTGTTTAAGGCAACAAATCCTACAATTGTTTTGATTTTAACAACAAGGGATAGAAGATGAAAAAATTTCTAGTTAGCATTGCTGCAGTTGTAGCATTAAGCTCATCTGTAATGGCAGGCGTAAACTCTCAGACTGGTTGTGGTTTGGGTTCGATGATTATCAAAGATAATTCTACTGCGGTTTTATTGGCGCTTCAAGCTACGACAAACGGCACTTCCGGAAATCAAACATTCGGTATTACATCTGGAACGTTAGGATGTCAAAAAACTAAGTTTGTTATGAATGAACAAGCACAAGAGTTTGTTGCTTCAAACATGGATCAGCTTGCAAAAGAGATTGCAGTGGGTCATGGTGAATGTATAGAGACTTTGGCAGAGCTTTTGGCAGTGTCTGACAAAGTAGCTTTTGCTGCATCGCTTCAGGAGAATTACAACAGCATCTACACAAGTCAAAATGCTACGATGTCTGATGTTCTTGACAACATCTCTGCTACAACTTTATAAAATAAAGAATCCTGAAGATGGAGAGATTTTTCTCTTTATCTTCAACTTATTCTGCTTATACCAAATTTAGGAAATTTCCATTTTTAACAGATCTGTTTTGCTACTCATTTTTTGCATTACTTTTTTAAATGCTTCCGCACATCTTTATAAACAAAAAGCACAGGAGTTGAATTTATCGCAATCAAGATATTGGAATCTGCTTCTTCATAATGTTGATGGAGTCAGCGAGATAGACGATGAAGCGTTTTTCTTTGCAAAAGATGGCAAAAGCAATGCGCAAAGTGAGCTAAATGACACAATAGAGGCTCTTTTAAATGAAACTGTTTTTGATGACAACTCTACCGCATGTAGATTTCCGGCTAGAAAAGCTTGGCTCAAAGAGCAGTTAAACATTATAGATTTTCCAAAAACAGAGTGTAAAGAGTATGAAAAGGTTCTCAAACGCTTAAACCCAAAATCAGTAACCTTAGTCTTTCCATCAGCTCATATAAACTCACCTGCTTCGATGTTCGGACATACTTTTTTACGAATCAACTCTGCATATGATTCCAAACTTCTCTCTTATGCGGTAAATTATGCGGCAGATGCAAATCCAGATAAAGAAAATGCCGTTCTTTTTGCGATAAAAGGGCTATTTGGCGGCTACTTCGGTAAATATTCTCTTCTTCCGTACTATGACAAACTAAAAGAGTATAGAGACAGTGAACAAAGGGATATTTGGGAATATAATTTGAACTTGAGTGAAGAAGAAACGATTAAAATGTTGAAACATATTTGGGAGTTGAATGAAACTCATTCATACTACTATTTTTTTACCGAAAACTGCTCCTATAATATGCTTTGGTTCCTAGAAGCAGCAAGACCCGAGATCCATTTAAGAGAATATTTTAATAATCAAATTATCCCTCTTGAAACAGTACATGCCGCAAAAGCAGAGGGTATTATAAAAGATAATTTTTACAGACCATCAAAGAGAACTACTCTTTTAAAATATGAAGATCTCATAAAAGAAGAGTATCAAACAATACCACTCTTGCTTGTAGATTCAGATATCGGGCAAGAAGATATTACTCTCAACAAAGATATAGATTTACAGCAAAAAAGATATATATTGGAAGCATCGATAGAACTTTTAGAATATAGGTTTAGCAAAAGCAAAATAAAAAAAGAGCAGTACCTAAAGCTTTTTTATGCTCTCTCAAAAGCAAGAGCGGCACTTGGAGCCGGAGAAAAAATAGTAATTAAAACTCCTCCAAATCCTATAGAAAGCCATCAGGCGATAAGAGTTTCTTTAGGCGGCGGAGTAAGAGATGGCGAATCAATAGGTTTTATAGGAATCCGACCTGCATATCACGACTTAGAGGATAGCAGTTACGGTTTTTTACGAGGCACACAGATTGAGTTTCTTGATTTTGAACTCTCTTACTCGCAAAATAAAGCAGAGATTGAAAAGGCAACAATTCTCTCGATTGTTTCACTTGCTCAGAGATCTGATTTTTTTAAAAATTTATCATGGAGAACTAAATTTGGCTGGGATAGAAATTCTCCTAGTGAAGAAGCAGCTTTTATAGGAACCGTAGGCATCGGATTTAGCTGGGGAAATGAACTTGCTTATGTCTATATGATGACTGATCCGCTCTTTTACCTTGATGAAAAGTATATCTCTGCCATAGGTGGAAGTATAGGATTGGTTTTTGACAAATACAACAACATGAGCACAATTTTAGAGACCACAAGAAGATGGTATGACAGCGGATATGAACAGCAGTTGGTAAATATTTCACAAACATTCAGGGCATCACAAAATGTTCAACTGAAATTTAAGTATGATTATAAAGAGAAGAGTGATTTTAAGACAGAGTATGAAGAGAATAGCTTTAGTATGCATCTAAACTGCTATTTTTAGAAGCTCTTATTTTAGTTCTATTTGATATCCGTTAGAGATCTTTTTAAAATCATATCTGTAATACCCGTCAAGTTCAACAACAACTCTGTAATATCCGTCATGATTTCCGATCCGCACATCTTTAAATATATTTTGCTCATCCGTTTTTATGCTATTTTTTATATCTATTTCAATGTCTTTTTTGAAATCCATTACAATCCTATGCGGAGCTACAAGTAAAAAGTTTCTCATAATCTCGTCATTTGTTACTATTTTAAGGCATTTGCCAGATGATAAAATGGATAACTCTTTTATAGATGCGATAGTCGCATAACCTGACTCCTTTTGCTTTGTTTTATTTTTTGCAGGAACATCTTCCGCTTTATCGGATGAAGTGGCTTTTTGAGTTTCTGTAAAAGTTTGAGATACAAAAACAGGCAGATGCCAATCGACAGAGTTGTCTAGTTCTATACTTTTATTCTCTATTGTTCCATCAAGATTTTTAAACTCTAGTATCACTTTTTGAAGTACTCTGGCTTGGGCAGGAAGAGTAATGGCGACTCTTTTTAAAGGTTCTTTATTTCTATTTTCATTTGATGAGATAGGAAGATCTTTTTCCCCCTCTGAGGGGAAAAATGGATTTTCACGAGCATTTAGCGTAAGAAGCAATATGGCAGATATAAATAAAATTCTAATCAAAATTACCCCTAAATTGTTTACATGTATTATATCAAGTTTAGTTACTATTTCGCAGAAATCTCTTTTAATTCAAAATACTCTCTTTGCAGTTCTGCATTCTCGTTTTTGAGTCTATATATTTCACTCTGTAAATATTGTTCATAATCTTGAAGCCCTAAAAAAACTTCTAGGGAATTTGTTCCATACAAAATCATACCAATATAGACTCCCATCCCAAGAACTAGAAAGATAAGAAGCAAGAACTTTACGAGCGATAAACCAAAATATTTCTCCGTAATACTCTGTGTATCGTCTATCCCTTCAAAAAGTTCTTTGTTAAGCATGTGTAATTCTTATTTAAAAAGTTTTGAACCCAAATATTCACCGTAAACTATCTCGTTTTCTATCTCTAAAAGGCGGTTATACTTGGCAGTTCTCTCTCCACGAGCGGTTGAGCCTGTTTTTATCTCACCACAATTAAGCGCTACAGCAAAATCGGCTATAAAAGCGTCTTCACTTTCGCCTGAACGATGACTCATAACGCATTTATATCCATTTCTTTGAGCAAGACGAACAGTAAGCATTGTTTCACTTACCGAGCCTATTTGATTTGGTTTGATAAGAATTGAATTTGCGATATCTTTTTGGATACCCTCATTTAATATACTCGCATTTGTAACGAAAAGATCATCACCGACTAGCTGAACTTTATCTCCTAGTTTCTCAGTTAAAAGTTTCCATCCGTCCCAGTCATCTTCACTTAAGCCGTCTTCGATAGATACGATTGGATATTTTGAGCATAGATCTACATAATAGTCTACCAACTCGGCAGACGTTACTGTTCTGTTTTCACTATCAAGTCTATACCCGCCATCTGTTACTAACTCAGACGCAGCAACATCAAGTGCAATTGCCATCTGTTCGCCGGCTTTATAACCTGCAGCCTCGATCGCCTGCATAATTATCTGAATAGGCTCCTCATTTGAACTTAAATCAGGTGCAAAACCGCCTTCATCCCCAAGTGCGGTATTGTGTTTTTTTGCTTTTAAAATATTTTTTAAGCTATGGTAAACTTCAGCTGAAGCTTGAAGCGAAGTAGCAAAATCTTCAAAACCTACAGGCATAATCATATACTCTTGGAAATCCACAGAGTTGTCCGCATGTGAACCGCCGTTGATGATGTTTAGCATAGGAGTAGGCATAACCATGGCATTTGCGCCGCCTAAATAACGATAAAGAGGAATACCTAGACTTTTTGCAGCAGCACGTGCAACTGCCATTGATACGCCTAGAACAGCATTTGCGCCAAGATTACCGTAGTTGTCAGTTCCATCTAGCTCTTTCATTGTTGCATCTATTACTGCTTGATTAAACGGAGAAAGACCTATTAGCACATCAGCAATTTGGCTGTTTACATTTTCTACCGCTTTAAGTACGCCTTTGCCCATATATCTGCTACCGCCGTCACGAAGTTCTAATGCTTCACGTTTTCCTGTGCTAGCACCAGATGGCACAATTGCGCTCTCTTTTGTTCCGTCACTTAGCTCTACCGTTGTCTTTACCGTAGGATTTCCGCGAGAATCCATTACTTCAATTGCACTTACATTATCTATAAACATTATTTATCACCTCTTTAGTATTATTTTAAGTTTAAATGGTTTAAAGGGTTAGTCATCAACCGTTTCTTCAATCTCATCACTGTCCATCGTCATAAGATTATTTATGCCCATAGCCGTTTTAATTTTTTCTTCTATTTCAAGAGCTAACTTTGGATCTTCTTTAAACTTGGCTTTAACATTTTCACGTCCCTGCCCAAGCTTTATATCTTCATAAGAGAACCAAGCACCGCTTTTGTCTATTATATCTAGTTTTACACCGTAATCAACGAGTTCACCCTCTTTGGATATTCCCTCACCGAACATTATATCAAATTCAGCTTGACGAAATGGGGGTGCAACTTTATTTTTTATAACTTTTGCTTTAACACGATTTCCTATTTGACTCTCTCCCTGTTTAAGAGACGCGATACGTCTAACATCAATGCGAACTGAAGCGTAAAACTTAAGTGCATTTCCGCCTGTCGTTGTCTCCGGAGAACCATAACCCATCATACCGATTTTCATACGAATCTGATTTATAAATATAACCGTACAGTTCATCTTATGTAAAATACCGGTCAATTTACGAAGTGCTTTTGACATGAGGCGTGCTTGTACGCCCACATTTTGATCCGACATTTCACCTTCAATCTCAGATTTTGGAGTAAGTGCCGCAACTGAGTCGATAACAATAAGATCAACTGCACCGCTGCGAGCAATCGTTTCAACGATATCTAATGCCTGCTCACCGTAATCAGGCTGAGATACGAGCAGATTATTGACATCTACTCCAAGGTTTTTAGCATATCCGACATCAAGCGCATGTTCTGCATCTATAAATGCACAAACACCACCTGCTTTTTGGCACTCTGCCGTTATTTGAAGTGCTAAAGTCGTTTTTCCGGAACTTTCAGGTCCATATATTTCAATAACTCTGCCTTGAGGTACTCCGCCGATACCGAGTGCTAAATCAAGACCGAGAGAGCCTGTGCTTATGGCTTCAATAGGCATAATTTCTTTATCACCCAGTCTCATAAGAGCACCCTTGCCGAATGCCTTATCAATCTGTTTCATAGCTAAGTCTAATGATTTTTGTTTATTCGCGTCCATTTTTGGCTCTCTTTTATTAAATTTAGACTTATTATATGTTAATTTTATATTTTCATTTAAAAATATTGCAAATTGACATATTTTTTATACAGAAATTCCATATAAATTGGTGTGATTTTATCCTTATTTGGTTAAAATTTAGTTTATATTTGAATCTCTATTTGTATAGGTAATGAATTTGAAAAAAACACTTATTGCACACTCACCGGATGCTGATGACGTATTTATGTACTATGCCATAAAATTTGGCTGGATAGATATGGAGGGTGTTAAGTTTGAGAATATCGCAGAAGATATTCAAACTCTTAACGAAAAGGCACTGAACGGCGTTTATGAAATAGTGGCTATAAGTTTTGCACTTTACCCTCATATTAGAGAAGATTATGCTCTGCTTCGCACTGCCGTAAGTTTCGGTGACGGTTATGGTCCTAAAATCATCAGAAAAAAAGGTGTTAAGCTCAAACGCAATTTTAAAGTTGCTCTAAGCGGAGAACATACTACAAATGCGATGCTTTTTCGCATTGCTTATCCTGATGCCAGAGTTACTTATATGAATTTTTTAGAGATTGAACAAGCCGTTCTTGAGGGCAAGGTGGACGCAGGAGTTTTAATACATGAGAGTATTTTAACCTACGACAGCGAGCTTGAGATTGAGCGTGAGATGTGGGATATATGGCAAGAGCTCTCAGGAGGAGATCTTCCTCTTCCTCTTGGAGGAATGGCGATTAGCCGCTCAATTCCTCTCAATAAAGCCATAGAGTATGAAGCTACTTTAACAAAAGCCGTGCATGTCGCAAGAGAGCATAAATACAAACTGTCGCAGATGCTTTTAGAGAGAGATTTGGTTCGCATTGATGCTCCGACGCTTGATCAATATCTTGAACTTTATGCAAATGATGACTCTATAACACTAAGCGAGATTCAGTACAGAGCGATAAATAAACTATTTGAGATTGGCTATAAACACGGCTTTTACGACTCTCTTGTAAAAGTTCAAGATTTTATGATACCGACTGAGTATAAAGAATTGAGAAACTCATAATGGAAGCAAAACTCATAACGTTAGGAATTGAAACATTTAAAGTAGCTCTGCTTCTATCACTTCCGGGACTCTTAACCGGCATGTTTATAGGTTTGGCAGTAAGTATATTTCAAGCAACGACACAGATTAATGAGATGACACTTTCGTTCATTCCTAAGATTGTCGGTATTGTGATTGTTGTAATTTTGACAATGCCCTGGATGTTAAACACCATGATAGATTTTTCAACAAATATATTCAATATGATGCCGACCTTTGTTGAGTGATGAAAAAACAGCGTATCAACTTCTCTAAATTCTCCTCGATTAAAATCGGAGAAGAGTTGGATGTCTCAATACTTGAAGATTGCACTGCAGAGCATAAAGATCACTATATTATAGGTTCATGCAATAATATCTTGATAGGCGCACAGCCGCCTCCGCTTCTAAAACTCTCTAAAAACTATGATTATATAAAAATAGAAAATGACTCTCTAAAAATCGGTGCCGCAACTCCATCGGGGAAAATTGCTTCGTTTTGCAAAAAAAACAATATTGCAGATTTCGAGTTTTTATCACATCTCCCGGGAACTTTAGGCGGTCTTGTTTTTATGAATGCAGGGCTTAAAGAGTATGAGGTATTTAATAACCTTATATCTATAAACACATGCGGCGGTAATTTAAAAAAAGAAGAGATCTCTTACGGATATAGATTTACCGATATAAAAACTCCTATTTTAGAAGCCGATTTTAAGCTCAGATTTGGATTTGATGAAGAAAAACTTGCAATGTTTAAGGCTATGCGTTCAAATCAACCCTCAACTCCGAGTGCCGGAAGCTGTTTTAAAAATCCTGAGGGAGATTATGCGGGCAGAGTTATTGAAGCGGTTGGTTTAAAGGGTTTTAGAGTCGGTGGAATGGAGTTTAGTAAAGAGCATGCGAATTTTTTGGTCAATGTTGAAAACGGAACTTTTGATGAAGCAATTTTTTTGATTCAAGAGGCACAAAAAAGAGTTTACAAAAAATTTAAAATTTGGCTTGAATGTGAGATAGCAGTTTTAGATAAAAGATATATGGGCAAGAACTCGCCGCTTTTAAATCCCTACAAAGAGTAGGAATTAAATAGGCAGAACCCTGATTTTTTTAGAAAGTTTCTCTTTTAGGGTTGCTTCGATTGCATAAAGAGTTCCTGTAGCAGAACTTGCACATCCGTTACATGCACCTAGATATCTTATGTAAACATCTACATACTCTTCAGTTGGTTTTACATCGATAACTTCCATATTTCCGCCATCCATTATAAGAAATTGACGAACATTCTCATCAATTACGGCATCAATTGCTTTAATTTGTTGCACCAAAGTCATTGACTCAAAACTGCCTTTTGAGCCTGCATCGGCTGCTGCTTTCATCTTCTCTTCATCCATCTCACGACGTGTATCTCTTAAAATATCCACTAGATAGTACTCCCTTTTTTCATGTCCACCCGGTCTTATACAGCTTTTACAAAAACCACCGGCTTTCGTATAATCAGTAATCTGCTCAATCGTTGTTAAGTCGTTTAGTTTAATAACCTCTTGAAGAGTTTTTAAGCTAACACGAGCACACTCACAAACGATAATCTCCTCTTCAAAAGTCCCTGAATCAACACCCATGTAAAGCCCTGCAGCCTTTTTGATAACATCATAAGCCATAACCGAGCAGTGCATTTTTTGAGGTGGAACTGCCGGAATCTCAGGACTGTCACGAAGAGCAAACTCTACATCGATATTTGTAATCTTTACAGCTTCTTTGACGGTTTTTCCGATACAAAGCTCAGTCATAATATCTGAACTTGCTATCGCCGTTCCACACCCAAAACTTTTAAACTTAGAGTTTACGATTATGTCTGTTTTTGGGTCAACTTCCCAGTAAAGACGCACCGCATCTCCACAACTCTCTGCACCGAAATCGGCAACGATAAGTCTGTTTCCGTGTTCGGCTGCTTCTTGTTCCGTAATCTCGCCTTGATGATTTGGGTTATTCATCAGCGTTGTTACTTTATTTGAGTACGCATCCCATAAAGATGCACCCAGTAAGTCATTTTTTGCCATGGTAGTAATTCTCCTAATTTTTAATGATGTAATTCACAAGCTTTTGACTCTCCGCCGGGGGTCGGTCCAACTTTTGCATAAGAACTTGAAATGGCACGAAGTCTCAAAACCGCTTTTTTGAAATGCTCTATCGTATAATCTATCTCTTTGTCCGTAGTAAAACGGCTAAGACTCAAACGAATGCCCGTGTGAGCAAGTTCATTGTCGGCTCCAATAGCAAGCATTACAGTATTTGCCTGCAGATCTTCACTTGCACATGCACTTCCGGTTGACGCGCCGATTTGACCGTTATTAAGATCCCAAAGCATTCCTTCGCCCTCAACGCCTCTAATAGAAATAAGTATCGTATTTGGTGTACGGTTATCACGATTTCCAACAACGAATGTATCACTTAACTCTAAAAGTGCATCTTCAAGACGGTCTCTTTTTGCTCTGATTGATGCCATTTTTTCTTCTATGTTTGTAGTTGCAAGTTCAATGGCTTTTCCCATTGCAACGATGTACGGAACATTTAGTGTGCCTGAACGGCGACCGCCCATATGCTCACCGCCGTGTAAAAATGGAGATAGTGGCTGAGAATTTTTTATATATAGGGCACCGATACCTTTTGGACCATGAAATTTATGCGCAGACATCGAGAGAAAATCAACATGTACATCTTGGAGATTTACTGGGATTTTACCTACGGCTTGAACAGCATCAGAGTGAAATAAGACACCTTTCTCTTTACAAATTTCACCGATCTCTTTGATAGGATTAATCATTCCCGTCTCATTTGAAGCCCACATGACGGAAACCAAAGCCGTCTTGTCCGTTATAAAACTTCTTACCACATGCGGTTCTACTATTCCTTGATGGTTTACAGGCAAATATGTAACTTTCGTACCCTCTTTCTCTAGCGCTCTACATGCAGAAAGCACAGACGGATGTTCAACTTCCGTCGTTATAATGTGGTTTTTGTCACCGTTTACTATATGATCGTTAAATATTGACTTTAAAACCCAGTTGTTTGATTCCGTCGCACATGATGTAAAAACTATATCATCATTATCGCTTGCATTGAGTGCTTTATAAACTTGGTCTATCGCCTTGCTAAGCGCAGGATGAGATGCTGTACCGAATTTATGAAGTGAATTCGGATTACCGTATATTTCACTAAAAAATGGCTGCATAACTTCTACGACTAACGGGTCAACCATCGTTGTAGCATTATTGTCTAAATAAACTTGCATATTTACCTCACTCAATCGAGTTATTTTTAATTAAGACAATTTTTGTCTTCTTTATATTTTTGATATCATAATAAGTTTGTTATTTGATTAAGCTTAAATGAAACTGTACTTATGGAATATTTAAGCTATAATTATATCAATATAACCAAAAGCAGGAATAATTTATGTGCAATTTTAACAAACAAAATGACGATACAAAAGCATTTATACATCTTTTAATGCAAAAATGCGCAGAGGCAGTCGGCGGTGCCAACTTCCTTCTGAGTTTGATTGAAGCGATGAAAGAGAAAAAACCGAACGCTCTTATACATAGCGCATGTAAAGTTGATTCTAAAGAGCTTGTAATCAAATGGAATAAAATAGTTTTTAAAGACAAATTTGACATTTTGGAAGAGATTGTGTGCTCTCACAAAAGTTCAGAAAATCAAGATTTTAATCTACTCAAAAATGATAGCTTAAAAAAACAGAAAAAGATTTTAAACATGGTAAAAACTTTAACACCTATTGAATTTACGGTAATCTCAAAGGGCACGCAAGGTCATGAAGGTTTTACTTTTAAAATTTTTGAAACAGTTGAAGAAGGTTATGTAAAGATCAATCCTATATTTGCGGCAATGTTTTTTTGCTCAACAGAATATATGAAAAAAGCTCTAAAATACGAGATCTAAACAACTGTCTTATATTCACCGAGCTTTAGATCTTCTACGCTAAAATCGCCAAAACTAACACGGTGAAGAGCTACGACTCGATTTCCGAGGGCTCCAAACATTCGCTTGACTTGGTGATACCTGCCTTCACAAATTTCCAATCTTACATATAATGGTGAGAGTATTTCCATTTTAGCACTAAGAAGCGGTTTTTTTTCTCCCTTTAATAGAAGCTCTCCGCTTGCAAAGATCTCTGCCTCATTGCCCTTAAGCGGCTCGGCAAGTGTTGCTTCGTATACTTTTGCCACATCACTTTTTGGGCTTGTAAGTTTATGATTTAGCTCTCCATCGTCAGTAAGCAAAATCGCTCCGGTAGTATCCGCATCTAATCGCCCGATTGTTGATATTTTTGGATTTCTTCTCTGCCATCTTAGAGGAAGAAGAGAGTAGATAAGCACTCCCTCATCACTGTGTGAGCAGATTACGCCACTTGGTTTATTCATAAGAATTAGCAGATTTTCATTATCAAGAGGCTCATTTTCTACTGTTATATCGTTATGATAAGCTTTTTGTGTTACGTCAAAAATCCTAATGCCATCTACGCATACTAAATTTTTTTTCAGAAATTTCTTTGCTTCGCTTCTTGTGCAGTATCCAAGGTTTGAGAGGTGTGCATCGATTCTTTTGTAGCTATTTTGCATCGAGATCTCTTTTTTAAAAAATCTTATCATCTTTTGGGTTAAATTATATACAAAATAGAAAATGCTATAATCCCGAAAATTAAGAAGTAAAATCTAAGGAACTCTATATTATGGGACAAACTATAACTGAAAAAATATTTTCTGAGCATGTCGGAAAAGCTGTTTATGCAGGAGAGATTATTCGCTGCGATATCGATATGGTTATCGGAAATGATATCACCACTCCTATCTCTATCAAAGCTTTTGAAGATAGCGGTGCGACAAAACTCGCAAATCCTGATGGATTTTCTATCGTCCTTGACCACTTTATCCCTGCAAAAGATATAGCATCCGCAAATCAAGCTAGAGTTTCTCGTGACTTTGCAAAAAAATATAGCCTAAAAAACTTTTTTGATGAAAAAGATATGGGGATTGAACATGCGCTTTTGCCTGAAAAAGGACTTGTAGTCCCAGGTGATGTTATTATCGGAGCGGATAGTCATACATGTACGCATGGGGCTCTCGGCGCATTTTCTACGGGTATGGGTTCAACAGACTTGGCATTTGCGATGGTAACAGGCGGGAACTGGTTTAAAGTTCCGGAGTCTATCAAAGTTGTTCTTAGCGGAAAACCCGGCAAATATACAACCGGTAAAGATATCATCCTAGAAATTATCCGTATGATTGGTGTAGATGGCGCTTTATATAGAACTTTAGAGTTTACGGGAAGCACAATCGAACATCTCACGATGGACGATAGATTTTCTATGTGCAACATGGCGATTGAAGCAGGTGCAAAAAGCGGGATTGTAGCTTATGACAATATCACAGAAGCGTTCTTGTCGGATAAAAATTTAGCTCGTACGCCTAAAATTCATCACTCTGATGTAGATGCTTCTTATGTACAGATTTTAGAAATAGATGTTGCTTCTCTTGATCCTGTTATCGCATACCCGTTTTTACCGTCAAACGGTCATAGCGTAAAACAAGCCGTAGCAGACAAGATCAAGATAGATCAGGCATTTATCGGAAGCTGTACAAACGGTAGACTCAGCGATTTAAAAGTTGCGGCAGAGATACTCAAAGGTAAAAAAGTGCATCCGGATGTTCGCCTAATTGTAACTCCCGGAACGCAGATGATACTAAGAGAAGCTAACAAGCTCGGATATATAGACATAATTGTAGATGCGGGGGGAGTTGTAAGCAACCCTACATGTGGGGCTTGTCTTGGCGGATATATGGGGATTTTGGGAGACAATGAAGTGGCTGTTTCAACAACAAACCGCAACTTTGTCGGTCGTATGGGAAGCAGAAGCTCAAAAGTCTATCTTGCCAACTCAGCAGTTGCGGCCATTTCGGCAATTGAGGGTTATATAGCAGACCCAAGATAGAAAGATATAAACTAATGTTTAGATATCTATATATTTTAAGCCCTCAGATGGTAAAATTCCGAAAAATATGGAGGAAAACAATGAAAAAAATATTACTGGTTCCGGCACTTTTGCTAGGAACTCTTGCATTTGCACAGGATTATAACTATGAGGTTACGCCTGTTATAGGCTATAACATTGCTGAGGGAAATCTTAACTTGGATAATCAGGTTCTATATGGTGCAGAAATGCAATATAACGGTTTTAATTCACCGATTAAACCTGAGTTAAGCATTCTTTATACAGATGCGGATTACGAAAATTCAACAATCAGCACGGACATATATCGTATCGCACTGAACGGTGTTTATGAGTACGGCAAATTTGGTATGATAAAACCGCTTGCAAAAATTGGTTTCGGTTATGAAACGATAGATAAGCATTTGGCAGATAACAGAGACGGTGCATTTTTTAATGCGGGTATCGGTGCAAAAGTTCCTTTTACAGATACAATCGCTCTAAAAGTAGAGTCTGTTTACATGCTAAAAAACAATAACAGCAGATTAAATAGCGATCTTGCGCTCTTGGCAGGTCTTAATTTTGCGTTTGGACCAAAAGCGCAACCTACTCCGGTTGCTGCACCGATTCCTGCGCCTGTAGCAGCACCGGTTGCTCCAGCGCCTAAGCCTGCTCCTGCTCCAAAACCTGTTGACGGTGATAATGATAAAGATGGAGTTTTAAATTCAGTTGATAAGTGTCCTACTACTCCTGCGGGGCATAAGGTAGACAAAGATGGTTGTTCAAAATTGGTAAACTTACATGTAAATTTTGATACTGCGTCTTATAAAGTAAAAGATGCTTACCAATCAAAAGTTAAAGAGTTTGCAGACTTCTTAAAAACTATGCCAAACTATGATGCTAAAATCGTAGGACATACTGACAGCGTAGGAAGTGACAAGAGCAACCAAACTCTATCTGAGAACAGAGCGAATGCAGTTAAAAACCTAATTATCAAAGAGGGTGTTGAAGCAAAAAGAATCTCTTCTAAAGGTATGGGTGAGAAAGCTCCAATCACTACAAATGATACTGCAGAAGGTAAGGCAGAAAATAGAAGAATCGAAGCAGAGTTAATCAAAAAATAGATGTTTGATATACCTTGCGTCATCTTCGCGGGTGGCAAATCAAGCCGAATGGGAGAAGATAAATCTCTTCTTCCTTTTGGCGGTTTTAATACGCTAACAGAGTTTCAACTCTTCCGTCTTCATAAAATTTTCAAAAATGTATATATTTCCTGCAAAGACAAATCAAAATTTAATTTCCAAGCCGACTTTATAGAAGATATAAAATCATCTTCCACGTATGCGCCGACTGCCGGATTTATAGCTGTTTTTGAGTATTTAACATGTGACAGATTTTTTGCCTTTAGCGTAGACACCCCGTTTGTACGTAAAAATGAGATAGAACGACTTATTAATGCAGATAAGTTTGACTATGACTCCACTATCGCCAAAACTGCCAGCGGCATGCAACCGATGTGCGGAATTTACCACCGCTCAATAAGTGAAAAATTTAATCAGATGTTCAAAGAAGAGAATCATAAATTGGGATATTTGCTTAAAAATTCAAAAACTATTTTTGTAGATTTTGAAGATGAAAAACCATTTTTAAATCTTAATCATCCGCATGAATATCAAGAAGCACTCTCTCTTTTAAATCAGTAGTATAAATTAGTTATTTATCAACTATCTGATATAATCTTTACTTAATAATTTTATTAGATTTCTTACAAAAGTGTAAGAAATTTTCTGTCTCGTAAGAGACAAGCTTTAGTGCCACAGCGGCTAGCGTAGTAAAATGGGCTTTGCTCATTTTGCGTTCTATAAGAAACGAGAAGATATGAATTTAACGCATTTAGATGAAAAAGACAGACCTAAGATGGTTGATGTAAGCGAGAAAAATTCAACGACTAGAGTTGCCGTTGCCAGCGGCATTATAGAGATGAGTCAAGATGCTTATGATGCCATAGTTACACAAAAAACAAAAAAGGGTCCGGTACTTCAAACCGCCGTTATAGCGGCTATTATGGGAACCAAAAAGACAAGTGAACTTATACCGATGTGCCATCCACTCAATTTAAGCGGAATTAACTGCGATGTTGAAGAGTTGGCAGAACTTCCAGGATTTAAACTTACCGTTACGGCAAAACTGACAGGTCAAACAGGTGTTGAGATGGAAGCACTGACGGGAACAAGTATCGGGCTTTTAACTATTTATGATATGGTAAAAGCGATAGATAAAGGCATGATTATACGAAACGTACAGTTAGAGAAAAAATCAGGGGGTAAAAGTGGAGATTTTGAGCGATAGAGATGAGAAACTAGAACTTGCCTATCCATGTTCTTGGTCATACAAGCTAATAGCCTCTGAGGCAGAGATGCTTCAGCAGGCGATTCGAGATGTTATAAATGAGAGGGAACATAAGCTGACTCATTCAAAAAATTCAAAGGGCGGCAAGTATATAAGCATGAATTTGGATATGCTTGTGCATAATGAAGATGATAGAAATTTTATCTATCAAGCCCTAAAGGCGCATCAACATATAAAAATGGTACTTTAAAAAAGGAGTTTACTATGGAACTACAAGATCTGCAAAAGATTGATTTCGGGAATTTAACACTTCATGAGATAAAAGATATAACGTCGGAAGTTATCGGCAAGAGAACAAAAGAGTTGCGTGATGAACTAGAAGATCTTCTGTTACAAAAAGAGATGCTTGAAAAAAATATAGAGAAAAAATCAAGTGAGCTACAAGAGGCAAAATATACTATTTTTAATGAAATTGAGTCTGTTATAGATAAAAATGATGCTGCTGCACTTTCAAAACTCCATCAAGCAAAACTTCAATCAATAGATCTTTTTGATCTGCTGGGAGAAACGGTGGAGAGCGCTATCATCACTACACTTGAAAAATCAAAAGACAGCGAAGCTAAAAATACTATTGAAGAAATTATTAAAGAGCTCACTTTTGAAACCATCAAAGAGGGAACGCTTAACACGATTAGAGTGAGAAAAATTCTCTCTACTATTTTACACTCAAGCATAGATATAGCCGAAGCGTCATCAAATTTTTCGGAAGAGATTTTAGAAGCAACTCTAAAAGGCATGAGAGGCGGTCTTATGCAGTCTATTGATAGATTTAAAAAAAGATTGGCATATATGCCGCTTGAGGCAAAACATATTCTTATCGAAGATTATGATACGATAATGCAGGATTTAAATCATACGGATGTGCTCTTTTCGCAAGTTGTGCAAAATATAGCAAATGAGAGTACGCATACAACAAGAAAAACTCTTTTAGAGATTAACCAAAGAATGCACTATGATCTTGAAGAGTTGGTACATATGTCGAAAGAGACGGCACTTGTCATGAGAGAAAAATTCTCTGCATTTGCAAAGACGGCAGTGAAAAAAGCCGATACCGCGCTGCATTCAGATAGCGCAAAAGAGGCAAAAAGAATGGGCATACAAGCTTGGGGGATTGCCAAAACGGCACTTAACAATGCTATTAAATCAGCAAAAAACAAAATTGATTCTAAAGAGTAGCTTTACTCTTTAGAGAGAAAAATTATTTATAGTAGTTGACTACTCTATCCATTTTTGATCCCATATTAAGAAGCAGCATGTCGGCTATAACCAGTGCTGCCATAGCTTCGCAAACTACGGTTCCTCTGATTGCAACACATGGGTCATGTCGTCCTTTAAGTGAAAAATCAACCTCTTCATTATAGATATTTACTGTTTTTTGTTCTTTAAAAATTGATGGAGTAGGCTTAAAGTAGACATTCATAACTATCTCGTCTGCGTTACTGATTCCGCCTAATATTCCGCCGGAGTGGTTACTTAAAAAACCGCTTGCTCTTATTTCGTCATTGTTCTGAGAACCTTTTGTAGAGGCACTAAGCACTCCGTCGCCTATCTCAACGGCTTTAACGGCATTTATGCCCATCATCGCATCTGCCAGTATCGCATCAAGTTTATAGTAAAGCGGCTGTCCTAATCCTGTTGGCGCGCCTTTTACAACTACTCTTGAGATGCCTCCGACTGAATCATGATCATTTTTGGCTCTTAATATGGCATCTTTTTGTGCTTGTTCTTTGTTTGGATCTAGTGCATAAATAAGACTTTCTTTTGCGGATTCATAATCAAAAATTTCTGATTTTATTCCATCTACTTCGCAAATACCGCTCAAAACCTCGATATTAAGTTCCTTTAGCATCAGTTTTGCAACAGCGCCTGCCGCCACTCTTGCAGCAGTTTCTCTTGCAGAGCTTCTTCCTCCGCCTCTGTAATCCCTGATTCCGTATTTGTGAAAATAGGTAAAATCTGCATGTCCGGGACGAAATATATCTTTTATATTTGAGTAGTCTTTTGACTTTTGATCTGTATTGTAAATAACCATGGCGATTGGTGCTCCAGTGCTTTTCCCCTCAAAAACACCGCTTAAAATCTCTACTTTGTCTTCCTCTTTTCTTGCCGTTTCAAACTCTGTTTTACCTGGTTTTCTTCTATCAAGCTCACTTTGAATAAACTCTTCATCTATATTTAAACCTGCAGGAACTCCGTCTAATATACATCCTATAGCTCTTCCATGTGATTCGCCAAAAGTGCTAAATCTTAATTTTTGACCGAAACTATTCACTTTGTTTCCTTATTTAAAAGTTTTAGAGCAATCTCCGCCGCTTCTTGCTGAGCAATTTTTTTACTTTTTCCGGCAGCTCTGGCATACTCTTTGCCCTCGATGATAACTGCAACTTCAAACTCTTTTAGATGATCCGGTCCGCGGCTGGCGACTACCACATACTCAGGCGTTTCTCCAAATCTAGCTTGCGTCAGCTCTTGAAGAGAGGTTTTAAAATCTCTAAAGAGTGAATCCAACGAGATCTCCTTATGATTTTTCTCTATTAAAGCAATGGCTATCTCTTTTGCGACATTGAGCCCAGACTCAAGGTATATTGTGCCGATGATCGCCTCAAAAGCGTTTGAGAGAAGCGATGCTTTTTCTCTTCCGCCGTTGTTCTCCTCCGCATTTGAGAGGTAGATATATTCGCCTAGATTTATAGATCTGGCCAACTTTTCAAATCCGTTTTCATTTACAAGTGCCGCTCTGATTTTTGAGAGATTTCCCTCGTCAGCATTTGGAAACTTAAAAAAGAGATACTCTCCCACTATCAAATCCAAAACCGCATCGCCTAAAAATTCAAGTCGCTCATTATCGTAGGGCTGTTTGTAGCTTTTGTGTGTCAGCGCTTCGATAATGAGCTTTTGATTTTTAAATTTATACCCTAAAATTTCTTCTAGATTTTCTATCTTTCTGATCATTTTATACTCTCTTTCATTTTTTGTGCCTCTCCTTTTGCCAAAATGTCGCATCTCTCATTTTCAATATGTCCATCATGTCCTCTTACCCAAATCGCATTGATTTTATGGACTTTTGAAACCTCAATATATTCTATCCACAGATCCGGATTTTTCACTTTCTTAAAATCTCTTTTTATCCAGCCCTCAAGCCACTCGTTTATCCCTTTTACGACATAAGATGAGTCTGATATTACTTCAACCTCACACGGTTCCCTTAGAGCTCTCAAACCCTCAATAACTCCCAAAAGCTCCATTCTGTTGTTTGTAGTATGGCTTTCTCCGCCGCAGATCTCTCTCTCCTTGTCTCCAAATCTCAGTATTGCCGCATATCCTCCCGGACCGGGGTTTCCTAAGGCGCTACCGTCACTGAAAAGAGTTATTTTCTTCACTAAAATCCTTATGATAATCTTTTACAAGAGAGAGTTCCACTCTGGACGTATCTATTGCATGACAACTGCTGCAGCGATTGAATGCAAATGGATAAACAACTTTACAACTATTGCAAATGTACTCAAATCCAAGTGTGGCATTTGCTTTTGAGTCAAGATTTATTAGAACATCAAGTTCAAAGATAGAGCTTTTTACAGCCTCTTTTATATACCCTTTTGCACTATATAGTTCCCTCAAATAGCTGTTTTGCATAATCGTATCAAAATTTAAATCTTTTTTATTTACACTCCACAGCACATCAACTAGCAGTTCCACTTTAGAGGTGTCTAGATTTTCCCATGCAACTTTTGGATTTACCCTAAATATATATTCAAAAATAAGGTAGGTAAGTTGCGCGCTGTTCTTATGGATATCTAATAATTTATAAATCTTCTCCTCTATAGAGAGATCTGTAGAGTTTAAAATAATCAGAGCATTCAAATAAGCACTCTCAAGTGTAATATCTTTTTTTAACTCGCTAAGAGGTTCTAAAACCTCAAGAGCAAGGTTATAGTTTTTCATCTGTTCATAGATCAAAAGCAGATAGCTAAGTGCTTGAGGCGTTCGCGGATTGTTTTTAAGTATCTCTAAAAAAATCTGCCTTGAACGCTCTAAAAAACCGGCTTTAAAATAAGCTTTGCCTAGCAAATACATAGTGTCTCTATAGTTTGCTTTATCGCCGACTTTTAAAAGTTCACTATATATCTCAATACTTTTTTCGTAATTACCGTTTTTTGTATATGCATTTGCCAGTAAAAGCCAAGACTTTTCGGAAAGGTCACCCTTTGCAATAAGGACTTTAAGCTCATTTTGAGAAGGGGCTGAGTGAAACTGCTTTAAAAATTTATCAAGATG
>Ga0208246_1000207_pt1 | contig 55100 bp, 41 predicted proteins | sample RifOxyD2_FD_184039 | JGI IMG/M metagenome (GOLD analysis project Ga0208246, IMG submission 184039) | Soil microbial communities from Rifle, Colorado - Rifle Oxygen_injection D2 (SPAdes) | ecosystem: Environmental > Terrestrial > Deep subsurface > Rock core/Sediment | place: Rifle, Colorado... | reverse complement strand
GGCGGCAGGGCTGAGCTCTCCCGCAACAACAAAATTCACATATAACGGACAAGCGACTAAACTATATATAACGCTCTGAGTTTTTACAGATAATTTATTAAACAATATTGAGTAATTCTAATTAACTAAATAAAATATATGAAAAGAAATTTGATGTTGGGAATTTTAGTGGTCGTATTGTTAGTAGGTGGTTATATCGTGGTTAGTAAGAAATCCGGACAAAAAGTCGTTGTAAATCCTAAGGTTAATATTGCAATGGTAACTTTTCCAGGCTATGCGCCATTGTATGTGGCTAAAGAGAAAGGTTTTTTTGATGGTGTAGATGTGGAGCTTACAAGAATTGAGTCTATCGGCGATATTCGCGCGGCCATGAGTAGTGGTGATGTAAATATATATGCGGCGACTTATGATATCTATCAATCAACCAAGGATGTTGCGCCGGTTGGTACAGGCTTCTTGGTGGTTGACGAATCACATGGTGCTGATGGTGTTGCCGTTGCCTCAGATATTAATTCTGTAAAAGATTTACGCGGGAAAAAAGTTGGGGCAGAGCCCGGTTTTCCTCCGTATCTTGTATTACAATATTTATTAGACAAAGAGGGAATGTCGTTGCGCGATTTGAATTTTCAAGATATGCCGACTACTGACGCGGGTAATGCGTTCGCGGCCGGGCAGTTAGTAGCGGCTGGTATTTATGAGCCAGCGCTATCAGCGAGCGTAAAAGCGCGCGCGGGATCAAAAGTATTTGCGTCTAGCGCTGATGTGCCTGGGTTGGTTCAGGATTTACTTTTCGCCAATGAAAAATTGACCAAAGAAAATCCAGAAGTATTAGAAAAAGTTGCCGCTGGTTATTTTAAGGCACTTGATTATATCAATACTAATCATGCGGACGCTTACCAAATTATGGCCGCAGCTTTTGGTGTGACAGTTCCGGAGATGGAAGATTTTAAGACGGGTGTAAGTTGGATTGGAAAAGATGAAAATATTAAGTTGTTTGACAAGAACAGTGACATTAATGCTTATAAAACTTTTGACTTGGTTTGTAGTATTCTCAAAAAGAATAATGACACCAATATTTGTTTAGAAGCAAGTGATAAACTTACCGATGAAATTGTCAAAAACTTCAGGTAACAAATTGCAACAGCTGGGGGAAACAAACCGAAATTATTGGCCGGCAATAGTTTCGGTTTTGTTTTTGATTGGGTTATGGTATTTTTTTACTGAATATACAAATTTCATCAACCCGTTATTTTTGCCATCACCAATAAAAGTTGTTGTGGCAGTAGTTGCTCTTTGGGGCAGTGGTTTAGGGATGGATATTTGTGCCACCATAGCGAGAGTGATGGTGGCTTTTACTATCTCTATTGTTATCGCTTTACCTACTGCGTTGTTAATGTCCGAGTCAAAATTTATTAGAAATTTATTTGCTCCGTATATTGATTTTATTAGATATATCCCAGTGCCGGTTTTAATTCCCCTGACTATTCTATTTTTTGGGATTGGAGAAGAAGCTAAAATTGTTTTGCTTTTTGTTGGAACTTTTTTCCAAGTTGTTCTTTTGTTTGATGGTGATTTAACCAAAGTGCCGAAAGATTATTTTGATTTAGCATATTGTTTAAATTTTTCAACCAGGCAACGACTTAAAATGAAATTACAAGCCGCGATTCCAGAAATGTATGATAATATGCGAATTTCACTTGGGTTGAGCTGGTCTTATGTTGTTATTGTTGAGTTGGTGGCGGCCCAAACCGGGATTGGTCATATGATTAAAGAGGCGCAGAGATTTTCGCTTACTGCCAATGTTTATGTGGGAATTTTACTGATGGGCATGATTGGATTTTTTTCTGATTATTTATTTAGAAAAAGTTATCTTAAATTTTTTCCTTATAAAAAATAAATATGGCAGATGTCGCGGTTAAAAAAATTACTAAAATTTATAATAACCAGACAGTGTTGGAAGACATTTCTTTTGATGTTAAAGATGGTGATATTGTAGCCATACTCGGACCGTCTGGATGTGGTAAGACCACCTTATTAAAATGTATTTTAGGTTTAGAAAATTCGGATAAGGGTGAAATATATATTGATTCCAAAAAACAAACCGATTGGTTAAAAAATAATCGGGTGGCTTATGTCCCACAAAAGTATTCCAATTTTAATCATTTAACAGTAGAGCAAAATATATTAGCGGCGCTAACTAATTCTGGAGACGATAAAAAACAAATAGTTGAAAAAATTTTGAAAAATGTTGGGTTAGATAAGCATAAAGGAGTATACCCGGGTAGTTTGTCGGGAGGAATGCAGCAACGGTTGGCCTTAGCGCGAGCATTGGCTCAAAATTCGGATATTATTGCGTTTGATGAGTCGTTAAATTCATTGGATGTAGAGACGCGCCACCAAATGCAGGAATTAATTTTAGAGTTGTGGGTTGAGGGTAAAAAAACTGTTTTATTCGTTACCCACGATATTGAAGAGGCATTATTTTTATCTAAAAAGATTGTCGTGATGGGATCTAACCCCGGAGCAGTCAGGGAAATTATCACAGTTCCATATTCATATCCGCGTCGATCAACGTTGCGTTTTGATGAAAATTTTCAGAAAATACGTCGGGCGTTGTCTTACATAATCCGTTCAGAAACTATTAAAAGTAAATTATCCGAAGGTGAGTCGGCGCAAAGTAACGCGCTTAAAGTCGGGTTGTATTTTTGGCCGGGAAACAGTCCATTTTTTTATGCGCAAGATAAAGGATTGTTTGACAAATATTTGTTGCCAGTTGAGTTGATTTCTTTTAGTGACAACCGCCAAAAAATTGATTATTGGAAATTAAATAAGATTGACATATTAAATGTAACGGTTGATACCGCATTGCGGTTGATAAAAGAAATTCCGAATACGGAAATTATAGCCGGACTTAATATTTCACATGGTGGAGATGCTTTGATAAGTAATAATGGTATCAAATTTATAAAAGAAATAAAAGGTAAAAAGATTGCTTTAGAAAAAGGGGAAATTAGTGAGTTCTTTTTAAAATATATTTTATATAAAAATGGATTAAAAATTGGTGATGTGATTGTTAGGGATATGAAAGGAGACGAGATTGGCGCGGCATTGATTAATGGTAGCGTGGATGCGGCGGTGTTATGGGAGCCATGGCTTTCCAGGGCGATAGAGTTATCCAGGGCGAATGTTTTGGCGACCAGCAGTAGCTATCCTGTGTTCGCCGATGTGTTAATCGCTAAGAAAGATTATATTGAACAGCATGCGGAAAACATAAAAAAAATAATAAAGATTTGGAAAGAGTCAGTTGGGCTATATCTAAAAGATAACAAAGAATTTACGCATGTCGTGGCGCCACTTGTCGGTTTAAGTAGCCAGGAATTAATTCTACAGCTAGATAAAATAGAATTTTTTGATGGATCAATTAGTAGAATTGATAAAATTAGCAAAGAGATAGAGGGTATCATAAAATGATTAATGGGTATAATATACAAAAACCGCCTGATTTGGCGGTTTTTTCATTAATTTTTTTACACCTCACTGATCACATCGAATCCTTTAAAACTACCGGTCAAAGCCAGGCCGATAATTTTACCAGAGCACAGTCCTTTATTTTTTATTTTTTCTGCTACTACGTTTAGGGTCGCGCCCGATCCAACCGCGTCGTCAATCAGCAGAATATTTTTAAACTGGCGTCTGTCATCCACGAAAATGGTGCGGCGCGCGTTTTCCACGCGATCGGACAATTTAGACAGTGATTTTTGGGGTATGGCAACATCGGTTACGGTTTTTACCAAATTCAACTGTGGCAGATTAAGGTTAAGAAGCAGGGCAAATTCTTTTTGGAACTGAATTTGTCTTGGCACGGTGGGCGGGATAAAACCCAAAGCATCAATTTGTTTTTCCTCTATTAACCGCTCCAAGCGCGCGCGGGTGAGCGTCGTTATCATTTTAATCAACTCCGGATTTTGGGCTTGTTTGGCATATAGAAGCAGAGTGCCCAATTTGGTTTTGCCAAATCTTTCAATGCTGTAAAAATCAAAATAATAAACTTCATCCAAAAAAATTTCCGTGAAAGTATTTTGAAATTTTGTCAGGCCATCAATTAATCCGTCGTGCTTATACTGATTATATTTTTGGAGCGTCGTTTGATATTCACGCGCGGTTTTTTCCAGAGGCAAATTGTTTTGTCGGCAGAATTGCGCGAAACCGGATAGGCCGGGCATAAAATTTCCTGCGGATGAGATAAGCAGGTAGCTGTCGTTGATGAATTGCAGGAGCGGTTGATCGCTTAGAGATTCTCCTGCAACCAAGGTTGGTTCGGCCAGGTGGTAATAAACTTTTGGTGGTCGTCCCGATTTAGCTATTTTTTGGGTTGATAGCAATTTGTTGAGATGTTTGTAAAGGGCCTGGTGACTAATACCAAAAAAACGCTTCATTTCGTTGATGGAAGCCGTGTTTTTTTCTTTCAAATAAGCCATTATTTTGTCACTGGTGGTATGTTCTAGGTTCATAGTTGCAGGTTGCATATCAACTATCATATCACAATATCTGAATTTTGTCAAGTATTTATCCCCGTATTTTAACAAAATCGCTAAAATTAGTGGTTTTTTTGTTAAATTAGGAGTGATTTTTGATAATTTTGGTCTTGACAAACATGTGTGTGTGTTATAATGGGTCGTTGCGATTCCGCAATCAAGCGGACGCATCGTGGCCGTGTGCCACAGGATAAATTTATGCTGCGTCAGATGATAAGTGCGCTGTTTCTTGTTCTTCTCATCTCCTGCGCTGAGCAGCGGCTGGAGCCGGAGGTCGTAGTCTACCAGGGGGAGGATACCCGAGTTTTGTTCGAGGTTGAGGGCCTGAAGTTTGAGGCCGTTGGCTTCCTCAGCTCGGAGTACGTGTCAGAAATGCTCACCCGCGCCGCTATCAAAAATCACGGGGCTGTCGGCGGCGAGTATGGGGCGTTTTTGCGGGAGCACCTCGACCAATTTCCGAAGGAATTCAGGAGGTATGTCCTCGTTACCGGGTGGCGTGACCCCGGCAACCCGCAGTACGTCTCGTGCTTCAGCTGGGACGGGGGCGACCGACAGAGTGGTACCAGCACTGGATTTGGCTCGGCCACCACTGGAGCGACGGCTACCGCATCGTGCGTCGCGTGGAGTGAGTTCGGCCACCCCCAAGCCCCGCAATGGGGCGCCCGACTTCGGTCGGGTTTCACACGGCTTTGGCCAGCCGCAAAATTTCGCAAACATTCTTGCAGTAAGAGGTGTGGGCGGAAAAAATACAAATAAATCGCAAGACCACCCCTACCTCGTCAGGATTAAAAAATTTAATTTTGACGAGGGTGGTTTTGCCTGAAAATAAAAATATTCGCTTTTGGCGAATATTTTTTTGTTGGGACAGAGATCCCGACTTTCACCCCAAGAGTACTTGTCGCTTCGCTCGGGCGCGTCGGGATGACAATTTGGTTTATTTAATTTCTTCCAAAAATTCCAAAGTAGATTTTATAGTAACATTGTCAGATGGCAATAAAATTAAATTTTCACCAAATTCTTTTTTTATTGGCGTCAAAAATTCGTCGGCCCAAGATGGCGTCAACACCTCCACACCGGTAAAATCAATTTCCACTTTTTCGTTTTTGTCTTTGGGCAATATATATGCGCGCGCGCTTAAATAGGCCTCTTTGCCAGCAGGGCGAGAGGATAAATTATTTCCGAATTTTTTTAATTCAATACGCATATTTTAAAAATTAATTATTGTGAGCGTCCCCGGCACCAGTTTATCGCTTTGTTTAAAATTTGTTTCTATTCCGGAAATCTCGCAGGTCGCGTCGCCGGAATAAAATTTCAAAGATAAATTATTAGCCCTGATATTTTTGGCAACAAATTTCAAACCGTTACCGCGTTGTTCCGGAAATCGTCCGGATAATATTTCAGTAAATGCGATTCGTAACGCGTCGGCATGATTGGCAGTTTGGGGGCGCACCCGTTTAATTGATGACAGCACGCCTTGTCCGCGGTCGGCTAAAATAATTTTTCGTTTTTCCAAGTCAACCAAAAATAATATTCCCATTACATCACGCCAATTTCCTAAATTATGGTCAAAAGAGTTGTTGCCGATTTCTCCGGCAATGGCCGCGACCGTGAAAGCAAGATCCTCGTTGAATTTCTTTTTTAATTCATTTAACAAACGGTCATGCCGCGCTTGAAAAACATCACGCGTTTGACAAAGTAATTCCGGTTTGATGTTGGCGTTATCATCGGTTGTCGCCCAATCTAAAATTTCGTTGCCGATGGTTTTGTCTGGTTCCATATGGTTAGAGTAATAATACAATACTTTCGGCGGTTTGCCAACTTTAGTAATTTGACCACGTGCCATTAATTTTTTTAGTTGTCTAAATAATGCCGGCGCGCTGATTTGGGTATATACAAGTAGTTCTTTGGGGGTTTTGCCGCCACTTTCTTTAAGATAAGCCACGATTTTATTGCCAGTTTCTGTTTTCATAGTTTATGGTATATGGTTTATTATAAACTATATACTATATTTTGTCAAGTATTAAAAAATCCACTATAATTAGCAGATTTTTGTTGGGGGTGATTGATAACCACCCCCTCGCCCCCTCCTCGGGCAGGAGGGGGAAGTGAGCGAGCGTTTTTTTATTTTTTTCCAACCACCTTTTCTTTTAAATATTCCACCACCTTGCGATTTTGCACTGTAACGGCCAGCATATCTAACACCTCCGGGCGTTTTAGTGCGTCTTCTACTTTATCATCACCTTTGTACGCCACACGGATGGCCTCTTTTTCTTTTTCAATTTCACTTGGTTCCACTTTGATGTTGTTGTCTAACGCGACTTGGCGGGAGACCAGCGCGGCTTTGACGCGAGTAATCGCACGCTCTTCAAAGTCCTTGAAAATTTCGTCTTCGGTTTTTTTCAGGTCTTTTAAATATTTTTCCATATCAATGCCGGCGCGCTCTAAGTCGGCTTTTAATTCGTTAAACATTTTATGTTTTTCCGTGCGCATCAATACTTCGGGCAATTCGCCAAAAGTGGCAACTTCAATAATTTTATGTAAAATTTCTTCTTCTAATCTTTGGGTTTCTTTTTTCTCAGCTTCGGCGGTTAAATTTCCGTGTAATAATTTTTTTAATGTTTCCAAATCGGTTTGGCCCAGGCCTTTCGCAAATTCGTCATCAAGTGTTGGGTACTCCAAAGTGTACACATCTTTTACCAACACTTCAAAATCAATGTCTTTACCGGCCAGATGTTTTTGATAATGATCGGCCGGAAATTTCAAAGTGAAATTTTTCTTATCGTCTTTTTTCAAACCGACAATTTGCTCGGCAAAGCCCGGGATATAGTGGGGTTCTGATAAATATACTTGGTGATTGGGCGCTTGTCCGCCTTCGACCGGCACTTTGTCAATAAACATATTCATAGACACGACCGCTTTGTCGGCGGTAGTAGCCACGCCGTCTTTTAACACTTCTTTACCGCGCATTTTTTTCAAATTATCCAAGACATCGTTCAATTGTTTGTCTTCCACCTTTACCTCTTTTTTAGCAATTTTAATGGTGGCAAGATCCGGTAATTTTAGCGAGGGGAAAAGCGCGACCGTGGCTTTGAAAACAAAATCATTGCCCGGCGCCATTTTTTCCAAAGAAATTTCCGGCATGCCGACAGTGATTAATTTTTCGGCCACGACCGCGGTATGGAAATTTTTTTCTACGATTACCTGCACGGCCTCTTCCAAAATTTTTATTTCGCCAATTTGTTGTTTAACAATATCATAAGGCGCTTTGCCCGGGCGAAAGCCGTGAATGGCGGCGCGCTGGGAAATTCTAGTGGCGGCTGTTTCCATGTCTTTTTGGTAATCAGCTACTGCCACGGTAATTATTAATTCTACTTGGGATTTAGGTCGCTGTTTTAAAGTATGTGTCATATGTTTACTTAATATTTTTGGTGAATTATTTTTTGTTTATTAACAGTTGATTGGTGGAATTGATGATTGGTTGATTAGTTTCCTAATTTTCAAATCAACAAATCATCAAGTTTGTGTGGTCAGTTTAGCGGAAAGTTTGGGTCTTGTCAATATTTGCTTATATTTATCTAATTTGGCACAGTTAGTATATCTTTGCGAGATGGGAAGGATATGACGATGGCCATCAAAAATCCCTCTAAGACAGCTCCTCGATGGTTGGGTAAAATAGTTGACATGTGGTATGGTGGCGGGTCAAGTGTGGGCAAGAAGGCGTCTCCACGTCGTTTGCCCTCGCATCGTGCGTTACCCTCAGTGAGGGCTCTGGTGCAGTGCTGGTGGTTTCCCTCGTCTAGTTCAGAGTAATGTCGATTTCCGACGTCACTCTGTCGGGAGCTTTCCATCTTGCGCCCCTTAAGAACAAAATCATTCTGATCGGGGTGGTTTTTTTAATTCTCTATACAAAAAATTATATTAGTGTATTCTTATATATGAAGGAGTTCCCCATGCGACGTGCATTTGGGTGGGCTACGCTTGGCGCGAGCTTGGTTTTTGTTGGTGGTGCAGTTTTGCTTATCACTGGCAGCGGCTGGCTTGCGATTGTTGGTGGGGTGATTGGTATCTTTTTTTTCGTTGGGTTGGCCTCTTGAGCCGGCCGATGAGAGGGTACCGTCAGCTCGCGCGGTTTAACAACAGGGGGCGAAAACATGAGGACCTTCGCCCCTACCCTAAAAAATAAAAAGACACTCGTTTTGAGCGTCTTTTTTGGACAGAGATCCTGAAACACGACGGCCATGCGGCATCGCGTGGAGTTCAGGATGACAATAAATGGGTGAACCACCCCCTCGCCCCTCCTTGAAAAGGAGGGGGAAAATTATTTCATTAACAAACCTACAATCAACAGTGCCACAATATTCGCCACCTTAATCATCGGGTTAATCGCCGGACCAGCCGTGTCTTTGTACGGGTCGCCGACAGTGTCGCCGGTGACAGCTGCTTGATGAGCAAACGATCCTTTGCCACCATGATTACCAACTTCAATATATTTTTTAGCATTATCCCAAGCACCACCACCAGTGGTCATAGAAATTGCCACAAACAAACCGGTGATAATTGTGCCCAAGAGTAAACCACCTAGGGCTTCAACACCTAAGAGCCATCCTACTAAAATTGGAGCTAGCACCGGAATCGCGGCCGGTAAAACCATTTGACCAATGGCGCCTTTCGTCACAATATCTACCGCTTGGCTGTAATCTGGTTTGGCAGTGCGTTCCATAATTCCGGGGATTTCTTTAAATTGGCGACGAACTTCTTCTACAACTTTACCAGCCACTTTACCAACTGATTCCATAAGGAGTGCGCCAAATAAATATGGTAATAAGCCACCGATAAATAATCCAGCTAAAACTCTTGGGTCATTAATTAAAAATTGAACTGTATCTGGTAATTTGTGAGTGAAATCAGCGAACAACACGAGTGAGGCTAAAGCAGCCGAAGCAATTGCATAGCCCTTGGTTACGGCTTTGGTGGTGTTACCAACTGCGTCCAAAGGATCAGTGATAGCACGGACCTCATCGGACAACTCGGCCATCTCGGCGATACCACCGGCATTGTCAGTAATTGGCCCATAAGCGTCAATGGCGACAATAATACCGGTCATTGATAACATGCTCATCGCGGCCACAGCCACACCATAAATTCCGGCGAAGTGATAAGCGCCCAAAATACCAGCGACAATACATAACACCGGCAAAGCAGTTGATTTCATTGAAACTGCAAGACCAGCAATAACATTGGTGCCGTGTCCGGTTTCAGAGGCCTTGGCAATTTGTTTTACTGGGCCGTATTTGGTGGCAGTATAATATTCTGTAATCCACACCATTGCGCCGGTTAAAAGCAAACCAATGATAGCGCTGAAGAAAATATTATTTACAGAATAATCTTGCAAATCGCCCATTAAATATTTTGTGGCTGGATAAAATCCGATCAAAGCCAACACCGCCGACACCGCCAAACCTTTGTAAAGCGCGTTCATCACATTTTGCGTTTTGCCTAAACGAATGGCAAATGTTCCTAAGATAGAAGCGATAATTGAAATACCACCGAGCACCAATGGGTAGATAACCGCTTTTTCATTGCCGACAAATAACAAGCCACCAAGCACCATCGCGGCCACGGCCGTGACAGCGTATGTCTCAAATAAGTCCGCGGCCATACCAGCACAATCACCAACGTTGTCTCCAACATTGTCGGCAATTACGGCGGGGTTGCGCGGATCATCTTCTGGGATACCTTTTTCTACTTTACCAACGAGGTCGGCACCAACATCAGCGGCCTTGGTATAAATACCACCGCCGATACGAGCAAAAATTGAAATTAAACTTCCGCCAAAACCTAAACCAATCAGCGCAGACAAATCATGTGTTAATAAATAAAAACCGGAAACACCTAAAAGTCCTAAACCCACGACAAGTAAACCGGTAATTGAACCACCGCGGACAGCAACGTTCATTGCTTCTTTAAATCCGGTTTTAGCGGCTTCAGCAGTTCGCACATTGGCACGTACGGAAATATTCATGCCGACATAGCCGGCTAAGCCGGATAATACGGCGCCAACCACAAATCCAAAACCAGTCATCCAATCTATTAAGATGCCAATTAGTAGAAATACCACTACCGCCACATAGGCAATAGTTTTATACTGTCGGCCCAAATAGGCCTTGGCGCCGTCTTGAATGGCGCGGGCAATCGCTTTCATACGATCATCGCCGGCTGGTAACTTATTTATCCAATAAACCAAGACACCGCCGTAGATAATGGCGATAAGCGCCGGTAAAAGCGCGAAAAGTGCTACAGTCATACTTGCTTAAGTTAATGATTAGTTTGCCTATTGAAGGCTTATTTAAGAGTTGATTTAGTCAGTATTTTATGATAAAGTGAGTTAATAGTCAACCCCCCTAATCTTTGGGCGGGAAAAATGTTTATGAAAAATAAAATCCTTTGGGGTTTTTTGCAATTTTTAATATCTATTAAGCGGTCGCTTTGGTGGCTTGGGCCGCGTTTTTTTAAAATTTTAGCCAAGATATTTGGTCCGGTTTTTAGATTGGTTGCTTGGGTCCATTATAAATTGGAATATTTTTGGAAACAATTAGGTCTGACCGGGGAAAATGTTTGGTGGTTGCGTCGCAGTGTAATGCAGGCCGGGGCTTTTTTTGTTTTGGTTTTTTTAAGCATACCTCAGACGAAAATATTAGCGTCTAAAGAAAGTTATTTGGCGGGACGCGGAACATTGGCCTTCAATTTGATTAATATTGATGAAGATTATGCCTTTGAAGAGGTAACAGCGGTTAATGCACCACCGGCACTGGAAGTGGCGCGTCAAGCGGGAGTAGTCGCGGCTGAAGTTGGTGCGTCGGGAAATTCACCAGCTAATATATATGTTACTTGGCGTGATCAAGATTTAGCTGGAACAGTTGCCGGTGGTACGGCTTTAAGCAAGCCCATAATTATGCCTGGTGTTAATGTTAGTGAAAAACGTTCAACGCCAATTGAGTATATAGTTAAGTCAGGTGATTACCTAGGTGGCATTGCCTACGAGTTTAATATTGATATTGCGACTATTTTGTGGGAAAATAATTTAACTTTACGTTCTCTGTTGAAGCCCGGGCAGAAATTAACAATTTTGCCAGTTAGCGGTTTAACCTATACTGTTAAAAAGGGGGATACTTTAGGCAAAATTGCTAAAACTTATGACGCACAAATTGCTGACATTATAAAGTTCAATAAATTAAAAGAAGATGGTACTGATTTAGCGATTGGAGAAAATATTTTAATTCCAAATGGTGTGCGCCCAGCCGAACAAGTGGCGGCGCGTGCGGCGCGTACTACACAAACAACCGCGACGGTCGGTCGTCCACCCGCGTCCAACAGTGCTCCTTCCGCGGAAGGTTTTGTTTGGCCCTCGGCTGCTCGTGTTATTACGCAGTATTATGGCTTGACCCATCACGCCATTGATGTTGCTGGGGGTAATTTTAAGACACCTAATTACGCGTCCAAAGCCGGAACAGTAATTACCTCACAGTGTGGTTGGAATAGCGGTTATGGTTGTTATGTTATAATTGATCACGGCGGTGGGGTGCGCACTTTATATGGCCACAATTCAAAACTGTTGGTGAAAGTGGGCGATCACGTGGAAGCGGGTGAAACTATCGGTATGATGGGTAACACTGGTAAGGTGCGCGGTGTGACTGGTATTCACTTGCATTTTGAGGTGATTATTAATGGCGTGCGCAAGAACCCGCTGGGGTATGTGAAATAGGGAATTTCAGATTTAGGATTTTAGATTTCAGATATGGTATGGTGATTGGTGCTTGTCATTACGAATGAAATGAAGCAATCTCTCGCTGTCATTCCGACCCCAGTGGAGGAATTCCTTAAAGTATGTTTTGGTTGGGAGTTGAAAAAAAACAAATACTATGATAGTATTTTGATATCTGAATGGTACCGTAGCCAAGTAGAAAGGCGTCGGTCTGCAAAACCGACATGCGTGGGTGCGATTCCCACCGGTACCTCGAAATCCGCTTCGTTACAGCGGATTTTTTGTTTGCTAAAATAAGGTTTTAGAGGTAAAATATAGCCATCATAAATATGTTTGGCAATTTACAATACATTGTATTTTTTGGTGCTATTGTGCATTTGTGTGGAACGTTTTTTTATTTGCGCAATACTTTGCGTGGTGTTACCAAGCCGAACAGAGTGAGTTTTCTAATGTGGGGAATTGCGCCTCTTATTAGTACGGCGGCAGCAATTTTAGCTGGAGTCGGTTGGGCGATTCTGCCAACCTTTTTAGCCGGGTTTGGTCCGCTTATAATTTTTGTTGCTTCTTTCGCGAATAAAAATGCGTACTGGAAGTTAGGTTTTTTTGATTATATCTGCGGCCTACTATCTGCTTCGGCTTTGGTTTTGTGGGTGGTTACGAATAACCCATTGCTTGCGATTTTATTTGCGCTTTTGAGCGATGTTGCAGCGGCTATTCCAACCCTTATTAAATCATGGAATTTTCCGGAAACAGAGACGGCGGTATCGTATGTTACCAGCGGGTTTAGTGCGTTTACCGGTTTTTTTGCTGTTCAGCGCGGTGATATTTCCGAATATATTTTTGGTTTATACATAATAACAATGAATATTATTATTTTGTCTTTTTTGTATCGTAAAAAAATCGCGGCGAAATTTGTGAAATTATAGTTTATGAAAAAATTTGTAATAATTGACGGCAACGCCATAATCCATCGCGCCTATCACGCGATCCCGCCCATGAACACCAAAAATGGGACGATGGTCAACGCGGTGTATGGGTTTACGTCAATGCTTTTAAAAGTTTGGGCGGATTTGAAGCCGGAGTATTTGGCTGTGACTTTTGATATGCGGGGGCCGACTTTTCGGCATGAAAAATTTAAGGAATACAAGGCCACGCGCGTGAAAGCGGATCAGGAATTGTATGACCAGATTCCTTTGGTGCACGATGTTGTTCGTGCTTTTAATATTCCGATTTATGAAAAGTCCGGGTATGAGGCCGACGATGTTATCGGTACGGTCGTTCGGATGGTAAAGAATAAACAAGAAGTTGAGTCCTATGTGGTGACGGGCGATAAAGATACTTTGCAGTTGATTGAACCGGGCGTGAAAGTTTTTACTTTGCGCAAAGGTATGAGTGATACGGTAATTTATGATGCCGAGGGCGTAAAAGAAAAATTTGGATTTTTACCGGATAAAATGGTGGATTACAAGGCGCTTGCGGGCGATAGTTCGGATAATATTCCGGGGGTGCCGGGGGTGGGCGAGAAGACGGCGACGGATTTGATTGTAAAAGTTGGTGGTATTGATGAAATTTATAAAAAAATAAATAAATTAAAAGATTTTGGTTTTAAAGATGGGGTGATAAATAAATTGATTGCTGGTGAGGAATCGGCACGGATGAGTTTTGATTTGGCGACGATTGATTGTAATGTTCCCAAAGTTGATTTTAAATTAGAAGATTGTGTGGCGCGTGAATACGATAGAGAGAAAGTTGTGAAAATTTTTCAGGAGTTGGAGTTTACTTCGCTTTTGAAACGGTTGGCGGGGGCGGGTGGCGAAAAGATTGAAGATTCAAGATTGAAGATTAAAAAAGCGAGTAAAGATTGTAAGGTAATTGAATTAAAAACGGCGAGCGAGGTAAAGGGTTTGGTTGAAAAAATTAGCAAAGAAAAAATATTTGCTTGTCGCGAGGCCATGTCCGGACGCGAGGTATATAATTCCGAATTTTATGGCGTGGCGGTGGTGGTTGGTGGTGCGGGGTATTTTCTTGATTCAAAATTATTTAAAGAATTTTTGCCGGTATTTGAATTTTTGGATTGTGAATTGGTTGGTCATGATTTAAAACAGCTGATTAAAGTGTTGGCGATTCTGGATCCCCGCTTTTGCGGGGATGACAAAAACACCACCTGTCATTCCCGTGAAAACGGGAATCCAGTCGCGTCTGTCGGCATTATTAAAAATAAATTATTTGACACGATGATCGCGTCGTATCTGCTGGAACCGGGCAGTCGCGCGCATGACAGCGCCAGTATTGTTTTGAAAGTGTTGGGTCAGGAATTACCAACTGGCGCGGGGCAGAATAGTTTGTTCGGTGTGGATATGCTCGCGGTAACACAAGAATTATACCAACTATCTTTGGCGACCGTTAAATTAAAAACCGATTTAGTCGCGATTAGTGATTTTGGTTTAATGGAAAAAATTGAGATGCCACTTTTGCCGGTTTTGGCGCAGATGGAATTAAATGGCATTGCCGTGGATTTAAAATTACTACAAAAATTATCCGAACAAGTTACCGCGGAGATTAAAACCGTGAGCGCGACTATTTTTGAAATGAGTGGGGCGGAATTCAATATCTCATCGCCCACGCAATTGCGCGAAGTGCTGTTTGAAAAAATGGAAATTCCAGTGGAAGGAATTAAAAAAGGCAAAACCGGTTTGTCCACTTCTGCCGAACAGTTAGAAAAATTACGCGGTCAACATCCGATCATTGAACATATTGAAAATTATCGCGAATTGGAAAAATTGCGCAATACCTATATTGATGTTTTGCCAACTTTGATAAATAAAAAGACCGGCCGGATTCACACTACTTTTAATCAGGCGGTCGCGGCGACGGGGCGCTTGTCATCGTCTGATCCGAATTTGCAAAATATTCCAATTCGGACCGAATTGGGACGTGAGATTCGCAAGGCATTTGTGGCCGAAGACGGCAATGTGCTTATTTCCGCCGATTATTCGCAAATTGAATTGCGCGTGGTGGCCTCCTTGGCACAGGATAAACAAATGATGGAAATATTTGAAGCGGGTTTGGATATTCACGCGGCCACGGCGGCGGCGATTAACCATGTTGATTTGAAAGATGTGACGAAAGAAATGCGCCGCGCGGCCAAGGAAGTTAATTTTGGCGTGTTGTATGGCATGGGCGCATATGGCTTGGCTTGGCGAGCCGATATTCCACAGTGGCAGGCCAAAGATTTTATTGATAAATATTTTAGTGAATTTAGTGGCGTGAAAAAATATTTAGACGCGACTTTGGAGTTTACGAAAAAAGAGGGGTATTGTGAAACTTTGTTTGGGCGACGACGGTATATTCCGGAATTAAACGCGAGCAATCATCAGCTCAAAATGGCCGGCGAACGGATGGCGATTAATCATCCGATTCAAGGGACGGCCGCGGACCTTATCAAAATGGCCATGATTGAGATAGACAAGGTTTTATTTTGTCATTCCGACCGACCGTCGCAGGGAGTGGAGGAATCCCTGAAAGATAAAAATTGTGCTAATAATTCCGTTAAGGGATCCCTCGGCTACGCTCGGGATGACAGCGGGTGTGGTGTGCGTATGATCCTCCAAGTCCACGACGAGTTGGTATTTGAAGTCCAAAAAGAATTGGCTGATGAAGTTGGCAAAAAGGTAAAAGAAATTATGGAAGGCGTGGCCAAATTGCGCGTGCCGATTGTGGTGGAGGTGAATGTTTCTAAAAGTTGGGGGGAGATGAAGTAAAAAGTTAAACAAAAAACCAATGGTGATAAGCCGTTGGTTTTTTTGGTGTGTTGACAGGGGGGGCAATTTGTGGTTGTATATTGGAGGAGGTGTCTATGGTGAATCGTGTCGTGTCGTTTTGCGCGGTGGCTCTGTCGCTGTGCATGGTTACGGCTGTGACGCCGATGGGTTTGATGCTGGTGTTGTTGGTCTATTTCAGGGTGTCGCCGTGGGCGACCATGCTCATCTTCTGCGTTGACATGTTCCTGTGGGCCGCTGTCATCGGCATTCCTTCCTCGCCGCCCCCCATCTCACGGTATCGTGGCCCGACCGTTTACACGGTCAGGTCCGTGTGAAGTTCCCTCCTCGCGCTGTCATCTTCTGGCGAAAAGATGACAGCGCATCCCCCTAATTTTAATCCATGCTCGTTTTGGGCGTGGTTTTTTGTTTGCTTTTCGGACGTAAAAGGATTACAATGTTATGGCGATGAGTACGATAACCACCCCCTCGCCCCCTCCTTGAAAAGGAGGGGTGAAAGTTTGATATGATCATCTATCTATCCGGCCCCGACACCTTTCGGAGCCGACAATATTTAAAAGATTTTTTGGCTAATATTAAATAAAAAGCGTCATCTTGACAGTTAGTATACTCATAAGGTATAATACTCACGAGTATACTAATTAAAGTATCTATCATATGTCATTTATAAATCGTAAACAAGAGTTAAAAATGCTAGATGAAAAATGGCAATCAGATATCGCTCAGTTTTTTATTATTTATGGTAAACGTCGCGTTGGCAAGACCGAGTTGATTAAACAATTTATCAAAGACAAACCAGCGTTATATTTTTTAGCCGATAAACGGACAACCGCGGATCAATTGCGAGAGTTGGGGCAAATAGTTGGCGGCTACTTTAAAGATGAAATTTTAATCAAGAATGGCTTTGCTGACTGGTTGGAAGTATTTATATATTTAAAAACAAAAACGATCACCGAACCTTTGATTTTAGCGATAGATGAATATCCGTATTTGGTTGAAAATGATAAATCCACCAGTTCGCTTTTTCAAAAGGGTTGGGATGAATATTTAAAAAATACTAAAATATTTTTGATACTGTCCGGGTCCAGCATCGCCATGATGGAATCGGAAACGCTGAACCAAAGCGCGCCGTTGTTTGGCAGGCGTACCGGTCAAATTTTGGTTGACCCATTAAATTTTTTGCAATCGCGCCAATTTTTTCCAGAGAAAAATTTTTCTGATTTTTTAAATATCTACACTATTACCGGTGGCATGCCGGCGTATTTGAAACAGTTTGAAGAGGGCGCGGGAATGTCCGAAGAGATTAAGAATAAAATTTTTAACAAAACCGCTTTCTTATACAACGAAGTGGAATTTACGCTAAAAGAAGAGTTGAGGGAACCAAAAAATTATTTAGCAATTTTGCGCGCCATTGCACTCGGGAAAAGAAAGCTAAGTGAAATTGTTAATGAAGTCGGGATGGACACAGCCGCCACCAACAAATATCTTTCGGTGCTTATTAATTTGCGTTTGGTGGAACGGGAGGTGCCGGTAACCGAGGATAAGCCGGAGAAATCGCGTCGCGGTTTGTATAAAATTTTGGATAACTTTTTTTGGTTTTGGTTTCAATATATTTTTCCTTATAAAAGTTATTTGGAAATGGGTAATTATAATTATGTTTTGGAAAAAATGTTTAACGGTTTAAAATATAATGATAAGGTTAATTCCGGTTTTAAACTTATTGTCGCGCAAGTTTATGAGCGTGTCGCGATTGAATTGCTAATCGCCTGGCAAGATAAAATTTTCTCGTTTGAACGGGTGGGTCGTTATTGGGATAATAACCAAGAAATTGATGTGGTGGGGATAAATTCGTCGGAAAAGAAAATAATTTTCGGCGAGTGCAAGTGGTCGGAAAAACCGGTGGGGACAGATATTTATGAAGAATTAAAAAAGAAAGCGGAAAAAGTGGAGTGGAATCTGGGCGACAGAAAAGAATTTTATATTTTATTCAGCAAGAGTGGTTTTACGGCGGAAATGATAAAAATAGCGAAGAGCGAAGGTGTGTTTTTGGTGGAGAAGGATATTGTGAAGTAAAAATAAGCAAACAAAAAACCAACAGTAATAAGCCGTTGGTTTTTTGTTATCTTTTTGAGCTCAACAAGAATTTGCGCACGGGGTGAAGACGGTGCGCGCGTCTTTGGGGTGGTCAAAATGTATATGAAACCCCGGGTTGAAAGAGCAATGTCCAGTTGCCGGTGCCGAGCGTGGTGCCCGGGCCGACCACGAGCGCCAGTGACAAGCCGTTGCCGATTTTGACACTGGTGCCGAGTCCGCCACCGATGAAGTGGGTGTGAGGCGTGTCGCTGTACCCGCAGTTAAACTGGTACACGACCGAGGTGCTCACTCCAACTCGATCGGTGAGCGCGTATGACACTCCGATTCCAGCGCGTGGGGCAGGACGGAAGGTGTCATTCGGCGTTTTGAAGCCGATGAGGGCGGACACACCGAAGTTATTCGGCAGTTTCCACCCGAGCGACAGGTGGAGCCGGGTGGAAACCTCGCCTGGGGAGGTCGCACCGTCTTTAAAGACGATGATCATCCCTTCGGCCATCGCCACCGAGACGCTCGGAGTGGTCGGGTTGGGCTCTTCACCGGCGTTGGCGCACCTTGAGATCATCAAAACTCCGATGATGGTTACCAGCCAGATCATTCCACCCGTCAGAAAACAAGTTTTCGCCACCCTATTCATCTCACCCTCCTTTTTGTAGAAGAACTTGCCGAGACCATCTCGACTTAGCATTATATCATAAAATAATATACATGTCAAGGGTTATTTGGCTAATATAAGGCAAAAAGTAGTCAAGTTTGTAATGATTAAACTAAAATTATCTTGACTTTTTTGGCTTTGTTTACTATAATATTATTATCATAAAAATTATGACAGAAGTAATAAAGTATGATTGAAAATCAATTAAAACAGTTGGGTTTTGGTAAAAATGAAATTAAAATATATTTGGCTTTGTTTGAATTAGGAAAATGTAAGGCGCATGAGGTAATTGTTCATACTGGTTTGCATCGCAATATTGTGTATCAAGATTTAGAGGATTTAGTTAAGCGGGGGTTGGTGACAAAAACTGAAGTTAAAAATGTTTTTGAATACAGCGCCAATAATCCCGAGGCGTTAGTAGAGGAATTTGAAAACAAAAAAGAAATATCGCAAAAAATCGCCGAACAGTTAAAAGAAAAACAAATTGAAACACCGCGCGAGGTGGCGGTGTATGAAGGGGTGGATGGTTTGAAAAAAAGCCGAGCCAAAATTTTAAATTATCAATCCGGTGATGAAGTTTTTATTTTTGGCGCTGATTTAGAACCATCAATGGAAAAAGTAATGCGTAAAATTCATAAAAAACGCGAGGATGCTGGGATTAATATGAAAATTTTATACGACCAAAGCGCTAACAAATTGGATGTTGCTTGGCGTAATACATTGGAGCATAGTAAAGCAAAATTATTGCCATTTAGTCAAAAGTTTCCAATTTGGTTTGCTGGTATTGGAGAGCATTTGGAAATTGGCATACCACAACATAACAATCCCTTAATTTTTAATATTCGCAACCAAGAAGCAGTTGATGGTTTTAAAACTTTTTTTGATTATTTTTGGAATCAAGAAAGCATAAGTTACCAAGGGATAGATGAAGTAGAGTCGGCCTATAATGAAATTTTGGAAAATTCGAGTAATGACCAGAATGTTGTGATTTTTGCAGCTAAGCCAAGCGAGCAGAGAAGTTCTAATTTTAATTTAGAGTGGAATAAGCAATTGCGGAAAAAAGTTAAACGTTTGCGTTTGTTATATTATGGCGCAAATGAAATTAATATCAGTAGGGCAAAAGAAATGTTGGACGTGGGCGCAGAAGCAAAAGTGAGTGGCACTAGCCAGTCGCTTCCAATTTCTACAATTATTGCTGGTGATGTTGTGTTAACGGTGGTTTGGGATAAAAATCCAGCTTGTTTTAAAATAAAAAATAAAACAGTAGCTGATTCTTTAAAAAATAATTTTGAATTATTGTGGAATCAGCAGGTTGGTGTTGAATCTGGCTTAGATCCATTGAAAGATATTATTTATGAAATGTTAGATGAATTAAATTCTGGGGAAGAGTATCGCGTGTTGGGTGCTTCGTATGGCCATGAGACCGGCGGGGTTCAAGAATTGTATGATAAATTTCATACCGACAGAATTAAAAAAGGTGTAGTGACGAAAATGTTAGTTTATCGTGAATCATTTGAGCGGATAAAAAAACGGTTTGAGAGATGCGGTGATCAGTTTGGCAAAGTAAGCCAGTTGAAACAATATGGGTCTGCGCCGAAAATACCTATGCAAATTAATTTATATAATAACAAGGCATTTATAATTTTTTATGGCGAGAGTCCAACTGTAATTAAATTTAATCGGCCGGAATTTTTTGCCGGGTTTAAAACTTATTTTGATGAGCTGTGGAGAAAGGGTGGATAAAGTGTTTTGCATAACATTGGGGAACATATTATAATGAGCTTACTATGATTATCTATATCCACGGCCCCGACACCTTTCGGAGCCGGCAATATTTAAAAGAACAAGTGGAAAAGTTTAAAATTGCCCGCGACCCGCAGGGTTATAATGTTGTGTTTACGGATGCGACTCACGATGAGCCCGGGAAAATTTTGGGCGAGATATCCAGCGCGCCATTTTTGGCTGACAAAAGAATGATTGTGGTGGAAAATATTTTGGCATGCAAGGACAAGGATTTTATGGGTACGCTCATTGAAATGGTAAAAAATAACAAAGTGCCGGAGAGTAACATTGTTTTGTTTTGGCAAGGCGAAGATAAATCAAAAATAAAAGAAGTGGATGAATTAGAAAAATTATTGAAAAAAGAAAAATATGCGAAGGAATTTGAAATGTTAGCGGGCGCGCAATTGTCCGTTTGGATAAAACAGGAATTTGTTAAATCAAAATCGGCCGTCAGTATGCCGGCGTTAAATTTTTTGGCGCAAAACGCGGGTGGCGATATGTGGCGATTGTCGTCTTTAATCGCGCAATTGTCGGCGTATGTTGGCACCAGTTTCCAATGTCATCCTGAACTTGTTTCAGGATCCCCTGATAGCGATGAGATGCTGAAACAAGTTCAGCATGACAAGAAAACCACCGGACGCGAGGTCGGCGTGGAGGATGTAAAATTATTTTTGGATGAAAAAGTTGATGACAATGTTTTTAATATGGTGGAAGCGGTCGTGTCGGGCAATCGCAAACAAGCTTATAAATTATTAACCGAGCAAAGGCGGTTAGGCGAAGAGGACGGAAAATTATTTGGTTTGATATTATGGCAATTTCGGATTTTGGTTAATTTGCGGTCGTTGTTTGAAAATGAAGATAATTTGCCGGCCGATCAAATGGCCAAAAAATTAGGATTACACCCATTCGTGGTTAAAAAGAATTTAGTGTTGGTTCGGCGGTTAAATTTAGATCGACTTAAAGAAATTTACAGCGAACTTTTGGAAATTGATAAAAAAACAAAAACTGGTCGGGGTGATATGGGGTTGTTGGTTGATGTGCTGGTGGGGAGGATTTGAGTGTTGCAATTGTCATTCCCGCGAAAGCGGGAATCCAGTCGCGTGGTCAAATTTCTGGATCCCCGTTTTCACGGGGATGACAAACAAAAAATCTCCTTACTCAGGAGATTTTTGATTTTTAGTAGATTCTTATTTTAACGCATTCACTTTCTTCATCAAGCGCGAAAGCTTACGGGCGGCGGTATTTTTTTTGATGGTGCCGTGTTTGGCGGCTTTACCCAAAGCTTTTTGAGCCAAGCGAATCGCTTTTAAAGCTTCATCTTTGGTGGCGGCTTTTAAAGTGGTTTTGAAACTATCTTTAATGGCCAACTTTTTTGCAGTATTTAAAAGAGCGCGTTTTTTGGCCTGGCGCAAGGCCTTTTTAGCATTTTGTAGATTAGGCATAAATAAGTTTAATTAAGTGGCTGAATTATGCCAGAAAAATTAAAAAAAGTCAAGAGGGGCTAATCCTGTTCCATTTTTGGTCGATCCAGTTGTAGTGGCTCAATCGCTTTTTCTCCATCGGTAATTTTCACCACATCTTTATCAATCTTATTTAATTCTTTATAAGCAATATTGTAAGAATTTACGGTCGTGTTTAAATTATTTCCTAATTTTTTAAAATAGTCATCATAGGCGGTAATGTGCTTGCCTAATTGTTCGACCCGCTCGCGAATTTCTTTAGCAGATTCTTCTATCTTCATTGCGCGTAGACCTTGTAATACAGTTTGTAAATATGCTAGAAACGATGTCGGTGAAACAATTACCACGTGTTTTTCTTTAAACGCATATTCAATTAAATCATGCGTATTTACTTTAACTGCACCAACTTGATTAATTAATAAATCATAATAAATTCCTTCGGCTGGGATAAACATAAACGCGAAATCCATTGTGTTTTCTTTGGGTTTAATGTATTTGCTGGTTTCGTCGATGCGCGCTTTTAAATCATTTTTAAATATTTTTTCTAATTCAATTTTACGAGTCGGGTCACGTTCTTCTACTATGCGATTATAATTTTCTAAACTGAACTTGGAGTCAATTGGTATGACTTTGTCTTTTACAAAAACCGCAGCATCAACGATATCGCCATCTGAAAATTTATATTGCATTTGGTAACTCCCTGGCGGTAAAACATTTTTTAAAACATTTTCTAAATAATATTCGCCCAAGATTCCGCGGTGTTTAGGATTTTGTAAAACGTTTTCTAAATTTTGTAATTGATCGGCAAAGCCCATTACTTGGCGATTGGTTTCATCTAGTTTCGCCAAGCGTTCGGTGACGTCGGTAATTATTTTTACGCTTTGGCCGTGTTGGGATTGCATCGCCTGGTGCATGCTCGCTTGGGTGGCGTTTACAATCTTGTGGGTGTCGGAAGTTTTTTGATCCACCATGCGGGTTAATTCTTGAATTTGGTTTTGGAGCATTATAAGTGGCTGGTTATTTTCAGTTGGTTTTGTTTTTTTTAATAAATTAAATAAAATAATAGCCAGAGCGCCGGCGATGAGAATTAATAATATGGTAGTAAAGATTTGCATAATTATTTAGATAACATACCAAGTATATCATTTAAGTTAGTCTTTGAAAAGGTCTTGCCAAGAGCAAAAAAATGGTGTATTATTTAGCAATAATATCCCCCGCGCGAATCGCCCCCGTAGTTCAACGGATAGAACAGACCCGTCCTAAGGGTAAGATGTGTGTTCAATTCATGCCGGGGGCACATAGTAAAATAAAAATTAAAAAATCAAAATGTAAAATTTACGATTTGAGCGATACAACGGGCCTATGGTCTAGTGGTATGACACAGCATTCGCATTGCTGGAGCGGCAGTTCGATTCTGCCTAGGTCCACACGTCTCCGCTACGCTACGCCGTGTAAACTACGGCTATTAAATTAAATACAAAGTAGAGTTTACAGGGCGTAGTCCCGCAAAGCGGGACGAAGCCCTGGGGATAACATTGGGGATAAGTAGGTCAAAAAGTGGACGTTTGTGTACGCTAGCGTACACAAACTTTTTTCACAGTAATTTTAGGAAATTTAGCCAATCATAGTAATTTGGCTAAAATTAGTTAAAAAAGTACTATTTCAATGCCAATTTATTTGGTATTTTTTTATATAAAAAAAGTTTGTATACACAAGCGTACACAAACTTACTGATTTTGGTTGATTTTGACTATAAAATAGCTATTATTTCCGTATTTGTCATTGTTTCACGTGAAACAATGATATTCTTTTGTTGGTGGGTAGATAGGCACTGTCGCCAAATGGCTCAAATGTCATCCCCGACGTATGCGGGGTTCCAAAAATTTGGCTGAGTTGCGCGAATCCTGGATTCCCGCATACGCCGGGAATGACAAAAAACGCTATTCGGCGACAGCCCAAGATAGAGTTAAAGTAGGTTTGAATTGTGATAATTGGCATTACAGTACAGTGATTCGGTTTTAAAATGTTTCACGTGAAACATTTTATGTGACGGGTTAGTTTTGTAAGTCACTTTTAGTCATCCCATAGTGTTTCACGTGAAACACTATCGGGCAGTGAATAGGATCGTAGAATAGCAAGTATCTGACAAAAAATTATTCAAGTTTGTCCAGTTTTGGACATAAAATTTGAATTAAATAACAAAACAAATGCTATATAGCCAAAATTATCAAAAAAATCCTTTTGAAGGGCGAGGGTTCGTTGAGCCCTCTGTTGACCTCTATCGCAACGGAATGTTGCGAGAGACCAACCCGATTGCTCGACGCATGATGCGATCCCCCTCCTGGGAGAAGTGCCACAGGTCGTGGCGTCGTAGAGTTTCTCCCAATTTCTCTACGGCTTTGTTTTTAGGGAGAATAGACACAGTCATCAGCGCCATTCCTCTGGCGCATTCGGGACCTACATCCTTAATTTTGCTCATGGACATTCTCCTTGAATCATCCAAAAAGATTCTTTTTTTTATACTATCACGGGTAATTTTAATGTTAAGTCTAAAAAAATGTTATTTGTACCTAATTAGGTAAATCTAGTTTTTTTAGTGAGATTATGTGTTATCTGTTTAGCCATTTTGTTGCTTCTATTGGCTCCGGGCTGTTGGCTCTATATTAGTAAAGTTATACACAGTTTTTAGCAAGAAATAAATTACTATATATGGTATAATAAGTAAGTTAAAAATAATTTTCTAATCTAAAGTTATGTTTCAAAAACAATTGACCAAATTTTTTGAATTCGGTTCTTATTTTTTAATTTTATTATCCATTTTGGCGGTGCCGCTTCTCGTGGATAATAATTTGGTAAATCCGTATATCATACCAAAAGAGTATGTATTTGGCGGTCTGGTGCTTTTGGCGGCGCTTTTTTGGGCGGCTCGGATTGTATTGTCTAGAAAAGTTTTGTACCGTCAATCATTTGCCGACAAGGCGTTGGCAATTTTTTTCGTGGCGGCGCTCGCGTCTGCGGCTTTTTCGGTCGGACGTAGCGATTCGTTTTTGGGAGTAGGTGACTATTATGTTTTGAGTTTTATTTTACTGACACTGTCAGTTTTGTTTTATATTGTGACGGTTAATCATTTAACTACTGCCAGGCGTTGGCGCGTAGTGCTTGATGGTGTGGTTTTTGTTGGTGGCCTTACCGCGGCGTTATTTTTATCAAGAGTAATTTTTGGTTTTGATTTGCTGAGCAAAATTGGAATTTCGGCGTGGAATTTAATTGATCCGACTAATACTGCTTTTGGCGTGTGGCTCGTGGTGATTTTTATGTTGTCGGCCGGACAATTAATTAAAAAAAATCATCCGGTAGGCAGGTCGCTGTTTAATTTTTTTGTGGCCTTATTGGCGCTCGGGTGTTTGTTGACTTTGGGATTTGCAATTTTGTGGTGGGTGTTGTTAGTTGCTTTGACGCTCTTACTTTTGCTCGGGATTACTTTTTTAAGCGAAGCGCGCTTGGGGTGGCTGACGGTTTTATTTGCTCTTTTAGTTGCTAATATAATTTTTCTTAGTTTTGGTTCACCGCGTGTTTTACAATCGCCTGTGCCATCGGAAGTGGCTCTCGGCGCTCGTTCTTCGTGGAATATTACTGTGGCCACTATTACCGATGGACCAAAGAATTTTTTGTTGGGTTCTGGGTTAGGATCATTTGGGGTAGATTTTTCTCAATATCGTAGCGCGGATTTTAATAATGATCAGGCGGCTTGGTCGCTTCGTTTTAACCAGCCGTTTAATACGCTTTTGGCATTTTTGTCTGAAGGCGGAGTATTGTTAGCTTTGGCTTTTGCTTTTTTGGTGGTATTTTTCTTGGGTCATGTTTTGTATGTTTGGCTTGGGCAACGAGCGGAAAATATGTTTCGTGGTACATCGGCGGATTTGGGTTGGCGTCATGATGATTTGCGTTTTGAAATTTTCTTGGTGTCTTTAACTTGGGTATTATTAACTGTTTGTACGGGCTTGGTATTTTTTGGGCAAACATTGTGGTGGTTGTGGTGGTTGCTTTTGGGGTTGTCTGGCAGTGGTTTGAGTTTTATTTATCCGAAGGCCTGCAAAATTCATGAATGGGAAATTGAAGATGCCCCACAGTATAGTTTGTCTTTTTCTTTTATTTTGGTGGTGTTGTCGGCCAGTATTGTGATGGCCGGTGTCATGGGCACGCGGATGTATTTAGCGGAACGAGCTTATGCGGTGGCAGTACGGAGCAATGATTTGGGAGTGGTGGAATTAAATTTAAAACAGGCATTAAGTTTGCGTCCTAATTCCAGTGTTTATAATTTTTATTTAGCGCGTTTGTATTTGTCTAAAGCAGTGGAGCTGAGTAAGGTGGCCAAGCCGGATCCGGTCGCGATTAGCGCGCTTATGGGCCAGGCCGTAAATACTGCTCGTCGCGCTACGGATATCGCGCCGTCCGCGGTTGGTTTGTGGGAAAATTTGGCGACGATGTATGAAAATGCCGCGGTGCTGGTTCCAGAGGCGAGGGATTGGGCGATTAAGTCGTGGGTTACTGCGACCGAACTTGAACCGACTAATCCAGTGTTGTGGTATCGACTGGGTAATAATTATTTGGCGGCGACAAAAAATGACGATGCTATTAAAAGTTTTGAAAAAGCAATTATCTTAAAATCGGATTTTGTGGCGGCTGGTGTGGGGTTGTCGCAGGTTTATGAGAACCAACAAGATTTTGATAAGGCGGTTGAGGCCTACAAAAAAATTCTGGGACCGGCTGGTGATAATCTCGAGGTGGCTTATAATTATGGTCGCTTGCTTTATAATCGTAATGCCGTGGGTGATCGTGATAGCGCGGAACAGATCTGGCTGCAGGTCGTTGAAAAGCAAGAAAATTTTTCAAATGTTTTATATAGTTTAGGTATGCTGTATGAAACACGCGGAGATAAGTTTAAAGCATTGGATTATTATTATAAAGTTAAAGAATTAAATCCGGATAATCCTGATATTGTCGCAAAAATAAAATCTCTTGTAGGTGCGCCAGTGGCGGAAAAGAAAAAATAACTTTTTTAGTATGAGATATTGGTTAGCAATTTTTTTAGCGACTGTTTTAGTGGTGGCTCCGGCGCATAGTTTGCGCGCGGCCATGTCTTCGACTGATTATTATATTTACGCGGATGATTTTAGTGTGGGTGGCGGTTTAAGTTCTGGTGGAAGTTATAGTTTACAAGATACGGTTGGCCAATCACCGACCGATATTTCTACTGGTGGCAGTTATGCATTGCATTCTGGCTATCAATATCAAACTCTTGGGTCTATTAGTTTATCAATTTCCGATTCTTCGCTTTCTTTAGGAACTTTGACCAGCACGGGCGCGTCATCAACGGCCGCTACCACTGCTACTATTACTACTGATTCTGCTACCGGGTATGTCTTGTCAATTTCTAATGTAAGTGGCACCAGTTTAGCTGCTGTGAGCGATGGCGCTGTAGATGGTGATGGCAGTTCGGAGGAATATGGGGTGGCAGCCAGCGGTAGTGATGCCGCGTTTGGGACTGATCAAGCGGTAACTTCAAGTTTGGCCTTGGCGTCCAATGCCGGCGCGGTCTCCGGTGGTAGTGCCACGATTTTGACTTTTAAAGCGGTGCGCGGTGCGGCTTCGGAGGCAGGCTCCAAGAGTCAAAGCATTACTCTCTCAGCCGTGGCGAATTTTTAGAGTTACCGACAACTGTCATTCCCGCGAAAGCGGTAATCCAGAAAATTGTCCATCTAATTTGTACTACGACCGGATCCCCATTTTCACGGGGATGACAAAAATTGGGACATCATGAAAAAATTTTTAATAATTATTTTACTCGGGATTTTGGCGCCAACTTTGTCGGCGCGCGCTTTTTCTTTAAGTCCACTTAAGTATATTTTTTCGGTTGACGCCGGCGAAACTGTGAGCGCAGATTTGATTTTAAATAATTATGAATCAAGCGGAGTGGATTTAGAGCCGGTCGTGGTGGGAATGAAGGCCGACGAAAACGGTCGGCCAATTTTTGATAATAGCGCTGAGGTGGTGGCCTGGGCAAAACCCGACTGGAATTTCTTTACTTTAAAAGAAGGGGTGGAAAAAAAAGTAAAATTTTTTATTACCGTGCCGATTGGTACTTATCCCGGTGATTATTATTTGGGTGTAGGGGCGCGTCGCGCTGCCGATAATAAAAATGCCGTTAGTATCGGGGCGCAGGTGTTAACGGTTGTTAATTTAAAAGTGGCCGGGCAAGCGCGTGAGGATTTATCCGTAAATAAATTTGATAATGTTTCGTCGTTTTATAATAAAGATAAAAAATTAGTTTGGGAAATTAAGAATAACGGCAATGTTGAAATGCCCATTAGCGCCGTTTTAAAAATTTATGATTGGCGGGGGCGCTTGGTGAATGAAAATGCGACAAATGTTGGCAATAAAATATTGCCGTTGGCCAGTCGGGTGGGAGAGGCCGATTTTTCGCCCGAGGCCGGTAAATTTTTTTGGCCTGGCCGGTATCAGGCGAATTTGACCGTTGATTATGGTCTTACTAAACAGCAAATAACAACTGTTAAATATTTTTGGTATTTGCCCGGGTGGATTTGGTTTGTGAAGGGGGCAGTTATTGTTTTAATTATTATCGGAATATTTATTGTAAGGAAAAATAAACATGCGATTAAATAAAAAAATATTTTTTTTATTTTTTAGCGCAACTTTGATGTTGGGCAGTTTTTGTTTTTGGACGAGTGTGCGGGCTGATACGCAAAGTAGCGGATTGACGGTCGGGGTAACGATTGGCAGTGGTGGAACTTGTGGAGATGGCACGGTGGATCTGGGTGAGAGTTGTGATGCTGGGAGTAATAATGGTTTATGTTCTTCTACCTGTAGTTCTAGTTGTACAATTAAGGCCGTGACTGACTGTGGTGGTTCCCCTACGGATAATTCCCCTACAATAGATAATATTGTGGTTGACCCGATTACGGCGAGTGGCGCTACAGTGAATTGGACGGTTACCGATGACCACAGTGTTACTGGTGTTAGTTTTGCATATGGTAGAGATACAAATTACAGTAGTAGTAGCGCGCATAGTGGTACATATAGTGTAAACTTGTCTGGTTTGTTAGCCAACACTGTTTATTATTACAAAATTATTGCTTCTGATGATGGTGGCCATACCGTAGAAAGAACTGGCAGTTTTACTACTTTAATTGGAGTGGTGTCAGACACGACGCCACCGAATATTTTGCATTTTCAAATTACTTCGGGCACTACTGCTGTTACTGTCAGTTTTGACACGAGTGAATTGACAACAGCATATATTAGTTACGGTTTAAGCGCTTCCTATACTAGTAGCACGGCTTTAGATGGTGTTTTAGCATCTTCTCATAGTCTAACTGTGCCGGGTTTGTGGCCTAATACTACATATCATTTTCAAATTGTCGTCGAAGATGCGTCGTTCAATAATACTATGACGGCGGATGGAATTTTTACGACATTATTTCCTGATTCACCGGCTGATGTTGGGGATTTTCACTCAATCGCGAGTAATGAAGCGATAATTTTGAGGTGGAATACTGGTAACATAGATTATTTTGCCGGAATTAAATTGTTGCGAAAAAATAATACCACGACACCGGCGAATGGCCCAAATGATTCGAGCGCGGCGGTATTACTCAATAATTCTAGCGCGCAGGAATTTATTGATTACGATGTTTTACCCAATATTCCTTATTCATACACGTTTTATGTTTTTGATATTTTCAATCAACACAGTAGTGGTGTAAGTTTGACCGACGGAATATCAACTGAGGGGCCGGAGATTTGCGGTAACACAGTTGATGATGACCATAATGGTTTGACAGATTGCGCCGATCCGGTTTGTAGCGGTGACGATTCCTGCTTAAGCCCGGCAGAAAATTGTTTTAATGGCATTGATGATGATGGCGACCACGCCGTTGATTGTCTTGATTCTGATTGTGCTGGCGTTTGCTCTCCAACGGCTACTGAAAATTGTTCAAATAGCGTTGACGATGATTCGGACGGCGCGATTGATTGTGCTGATTCCGATTGCGCCGGGTTTGAAGCTTGTAATGGTAGTTTTGGAGAAGTTTGTAATAATTTGTTTGACGATGATTCGGACGGCGCGATTGATTGTGCTGATTCTGATTGCGTTGGGTTTGATCAATGTATCACTCATATCGGTCCGGCTTGTTCTGATGGTACAGATAACGATGGTGATGGCTTGATTGATTTTGGCAGTGACCCTGGTTGTGAAAGTATCAGTGATAGTGATGAAAGCAACAGCACTATTCCGGATTTTGCGCGTTTAAAAACTACTGATTTGATTTTTTTTGCCGGCAATCGGCATATTGCGTTGACGCCGAGTGGTAATAAGATAAGCGCGCTGGCTGGTACCGGTTTTACAATCGTTGTTCCACAAAATAAATTAGCCGCTTCGTTTGATAAAATAAGTTTAATTGTGGATGGGTCAACTTATCAGTTTAGTCTAAATTTGTCGGATGATAATTATTATGCTGATTTTGTTTTGCCGTCTGTGGGACTGCACGGCGCTTACTTATCGGTTGACTATGGTGGCGGGCAGGCGGATAGTTTGTTGATTAATATTAATTCACTTCCATTAGGTTTGTTAAGTGGAGACGGTGTTGCGATCGGCGGAGCTAAGGTTTTATTGTTAGACGCGCAAGGTGTTGTTTTTGATCTTTCAACTTATGGTCAGGATAACCCACTTATTACAACTGTCAGTGGTTTATACGGATGGGCGGCTCCAAGCGGACAATACCAGATAAAAATTACTAAAGAAGGATATTTTGATCGCACTGTAAATATTTATTCTATTTCTGATAATGCTGTCAATGTTAATATTAATTTAATTAAAATTCCAACAGATTTAGCTGGTCAGATTAAGGCGGTTGGTCAGCTGGCAATGCAGACAATTAATGATTTGGCGTCAAACCCTCAAGTTGAGCAAACGGCTACCCAGGTAGTGGCGCCAACAGCGGTTGGAGTGTCCCTTGTGGGTACGGTTATGGTAATCCCCTGGTTCAACTTGGTTGCTCTGTTGCGCTTTGTATTTTTGCAACCATTACTTTTAGTTGGGCGAGGCAAACGCAAGCAGTGGGGCATAGTTTATAATTCTTTAAGCAAATTACCGATTGACTTAGCATTGGTGCGCCTGGTTGATGTTTCTTCTGGGAAAATTGTGCGCTCGCGCGTGACTGACCAGAACGGTCGTTATGCTTTTATTGTCGCCCCTGGTAAATATCGGTTAGAAGTAGTAAAAATGAATTTGATTTTTCCTTCAAAATTATTGTCTGATGTGAAAACCGATGGTCGCCGTCCAGATATTTATCATGGTGAAGAAATTACAGTTAGCGATAACAGAGTATTAGTAACTGCCAACATTCCACTTGATCCAATGGGTGAGAGTAAGGCCCCAAAGCGTATTTTGCGTGAGCGATTTTTACGTCGTGGCCAATCAGCAGTTTCCAGTTTGGGCTTGTTGGTTACACTCGCGACTTTGTATATTTCGCCAGTTTGGTATATGTGGGCGTTATTAGGCGTTCATATCTGTCTGATATTCTTATTTAGACGTTTAGCCAAACCAAAGACCTCCAAGGGTTGGGGTATAGTGTATGATGAAAAAACCCATCAGCCGGTTGGCCGAACTATAGCGCGCTTGTTTGATACTCGCTTTAATCGCTTAGTGGCAACCGAAATTACTGATAAGAAGGGGCGTTATAATTTTTTGGCGGGTGATAATAAGTACTACGTGGTTTACGAGCATAATAATTATAAGCCCAAGAAGACAGATGTAATTGATTTGACTGGGAAAACCGATGACGCGATTGCGCAAGATGCTAGTTTAGAAAAAAAGAATTTATCAACATAGTAAATGACCGTCAAAAATGTTATAATAAGTATTAGAGAATTGGTTGATTATGGCAAAAAAATTATTGGAAAATTTTATTAAGAAAAATATCCGCAATTTTGTAATATCCGGGATTTTTTTGTCGGCTATATTTGGTTTGTGGATTTGGCAAAATAGCGTAGTGGCTGCGAGCGCGCCGTCAATTGTAACCTATCAAGGAAAATTGTTAATTAGCAATTCACCGGCCTCTACTACCGTATCAATGAAATTTGTTTTGTATGATGCTTTGACTGCTGGCTCGGCGCTTTACACGGCGAGTGGGACATTGCCGACGACAAGCACCATTAGTGTTACCCCGACCAGCGGGGTGTTTAGCGTTGATTTGGGTGGAACTGGCACGAACGCGCTTGATCCAACAATTTTCCAAAATAATCAAAGTGTCTATTTGGAAGTTACGGTCGGCAGTCAAACTTTAACCCCCCGTAAACAAATCACCGCCGCGCCCTATGCTTTCAACACTAAATATATTGATGGGTTGGCCACTTCATCACTTGCCAAAGTGGCGACCGATGAAACAATCACCGGTGGTTGGACATTTTCTAGTACTACTGCCTTGGCTACCACAACTATTACCGGCCGACTTGGAATTGGGACGACTACCCCGGATCAGGAATTGACGGTGGTGGGAAGTATTTCTAATCCAGTGAATGGTAATTCTGGAATAACGCAAATTGCTACCACTTCGGTGGGTAGCGCTCCTTGGTCCATCGCCGTCTTCGCCCGTTACGCCTATGTGGCCAATAGCAATGATAATACTATATCAATAGTTGATATATCCAATCCATCCGTCCCCGCCCAAATTGCCATCACCGCGGTTGGTGTTTCTCCTCAGTCCATCGCTGTCTCCGGTCGTTATGCCTATGTAACCAATATTGATGGCGGCACTATTTCCGTCGTTGACATCTCCAACCCATCCGCGCCTATCCAAATTGCCACCACTGCGGTTGGTAATCAACCCCAGTCCATCGCCGTCTCCGGCCGTTACGCATATGTGGTCAATTATGGCGACAACACTATTTCAGTCGTTGACATCTCCAACCCATCCGCGCCTATCCAAATTGCCATCACTGCGGTCGGTAACCAACCTCAGTATATCGCCGTCTCTGGTCGTTATGCTTATGTGGCTAATTTTTTGGACAACACTATTTCAGTCGTTGACATCTCCAATCCATCCGCCCCTATCCAAATTGCCATCACCGCGGTTGGTGTTTCTCCTCAGTCCATCGCCGTCTCCGGTCGTTATGCTTATGTGGCTAGTTATGCTGAAAATATTATATCAATAGTTGACATCTCCAACCCATTCGCACCTATTCAAACTTCCACTGCTGCGGTTGGCTCTGCCCCAATTTCCATTGCCGTCTCCGGTCGTTACGCCTATGTGGCCAATAGCAATGATAATACTATATCAATAGTTGATATATCCAACTCATCCGCCCCCATTCAAATTGCCACCACTGCGGTTGGTAACCAACCTCAGTATATCGCCGTCTCTGGTCGTTACGCGTATGTGGCTAATTATGGCGACAACACTATATCTGTTATCGATATCTCCGGCGCCGAATTCTCCACCCTAATCGCCCACTCCGCCGAAGCAGGTCAACTCCAAGTTCGTAATGATATTATTGCTCAAGGTGTAATCCAAGCCGGTACATCACTTCAAGTCGGCGCCGGTGGTATCCTTTCCAACGGTTCTATTGCCATAACTGCCACCAACACCTATTCCTACTTTGGCGGTGGCATTACCGTGAGCGGTATGACTACCAGCACAAACCTATCAGTAATTGGCACTTCCACCCTACGCAATATTCTCCCTGACACCACTGGTGGCTCTGGCAATATGTCGTTATATAGTATTGGCGATACTTCTCACCGCTGGCTAAATGTTTGGGCACAATACTATAATATTGGTACTTCTACTTATTCACTCAACGCCAACAACGGTGCGTTTAGTATTACTGACTCCGCCTCTGGTGCTGGCAACAATCGTTTTACAATTAACAGTAGTGGTTTTGTTGGTATTGGAACTACTACACCACTTTCTAAATTATCAGTTTCTGGTGATCTATTTTTAGATGGCTCTAATCGTTATCTTAATTTTGGTTCTGCCACTGGTACTAGCGGATATGGTATTTATGATAATAGTGGAATTTTACAATTTAAAAATTCTGGTGGCACTTGGACAAATATTCCCACTTCTACTTTGCCTTCCGCTACAGACGGGCAAACTATGTATTACGCCGGTTCAACTTGGACGGCCACTTCGGCTTTGTATATTTCCAGTTCTACTGGGCGGATTGGGATTGGGACGACTACACCAGACCAGGCTTTGACGGTGGTGGGGAGTATAAGTAATAATTTAAATAGTAATTCTAATATCCAGTTAGTTTCGTCAGTATTATTGAGTGATACTCCCTATGAAGTTACTGTTAGTGGACGTTATGCTTATGTTGTTATTAATTCGGCGACTGGCATATTAAAAGTTGTAGATGTATCCTCACCAAGTTTACCGTCTGTTGTGACAAGCACAGCTCTTGGTATGGAAGGCGCGTATAGCATTGCTGTATCAGGACGCTATGCTTATATTGGTGGTTATCCTGGCGCATTTGCCGTGGTTGATATTTCTAATCCTTCAAATCCACAGGTATTATCCACTACTACAATTGGTAATACCACCGGTGTTACTTCTCAGCCACTTAGTGTTTCAATTTATGGTGATTATGCTATATTAGGTAATTCGAATTCAGATGATTTTGCAATTGTAGATATACATGATCCAATGGCGCCTAGTCTAATCACTACGTCAAGTATTTGGGGCAATAATCCGTCTGATTTAATGATACAGGGTAGGTATTTGTATGTTGCGGAATACGATTATGATAATATTTCAATTTACGATTTAATTAATCCTGTGTCCCCTAATTTAGTTGGGACCAGTACAGTTGGTGCTGGTGCAGGACCGGTTGGCATATTTGTCTCTGGTCGTTACGCATATACTGTTAACCAAAGTAATGATTCCATCTCAGTTATTGATGTTTCTAATCCAGCCGATCCGTCCTTTGTCGCCTCTGCAGTAGTCGGTAATTATCCTCAGGATATTTATGTAACCGGTCGATATGCTTATGTTGCAAATTCCGCATCTGATACTATTTCAATTGTTGATGTTTCTAATCCGTCAGCACCTAGCCAACTTAGCACCTTTGCGGCTGGTGATCAGCCAGTAAGCATTTTTGTGTCTGGGCGATATGCTTATGTAGCGGATATGGCTGGTTTATCTTTGTCGATTCTTGACCTCACCGGCACCGAAGTTGGCACTCTAATCGCTCATTCCGCCGAAGCCGGCCAACTGCAAGTGCGCAATGACATTATCGCTCAAGGTATTATTGTTGCTGGGACTTCTCTTCAAGTTGGTATGGGTGGTATTTTATCAAATGGTTCAATTGCCATAACTGCCACCAACACCTATTCCTACTTTGGCGGTAGCCTGACAGTTGCGTCCTCCACTGCTTTGTCCACCACAACCGTTAGCCAGTTTTTGGGTGTGGGCACAACTAATCCTGGTACACAATTGACAGTAAAAGATACTGGTTTTTCTTCTTTAACATCTTCCAGTCTGAAACAGTCATTATTGTCCGTTGATCAGGTTGCCTTGTCGCAATTAGAAGGCGGTGGATATTTTGGTCGCATCGGCATGTTAAGCAGTCCCTGGCAGCTTGCCTTTAACGATAATTGGGTGGCGACTTCTTTGCCAGCAGGGTTAGCGGGCGGTGCAATTTCTGGTAATGGTAAATATATAATTGGTTTATTACCCGGGTATAATATAGTTACTTCATCTGATTTTCTTAATACCCCCAATTTTGGTTTGGGCGCGCAAAATTTTAAGGCAACGGCAATTTCTGCTGATGGTAAAGTTGCGGTTGTGGCTATTGGTGGCGGTGGAATTTTAATTTCAAAAAATTATCTTGATACTTGGACAGCGACCGGCGCTTCCTCTTTATCTTGGCAGTCAGTCGCCATGTCCGCTGATGGTAAGAGAATCACAGCGGTTGCAACAGGAGGTGATATTTATACTTCATCAGATTTTGGCACCACTTGGAACGCTCGTAGTATGAGTGGTTATAATTGGACCGGTGTGGCCATGTCATCTGATGGTCAGATTCAGGTTGCAGTGGCATCTTCTACTGGCAATTTATATCGGTCGGTTAATTACGGCTTAACTTGGACGGCAGTTACCAATGCCGGAACACGAGATTGGCAAGGTGTTGCCATGTCGGATGATGCTCATTTTCAATTGGCCGCTTCATCTGATGATGGTGTATATTATTCTCGTGATTATGGAGTGACTTGGGATAATGTTGCCCCAGGCACTGGTTGGTATGGTGTGGCAATGTCTGGTAATGGGGCAATTCAAATAGCAGTTATAAATGGTGGTGGTGTTTATTATACTGATGACTATGGTACTAATTGGGAACAAACTGGTTTGACTGACGATGATTGGGTGGGTGTGTCCATATCAGCTGATGGTTCATTTGCAATTACTGCTTCAACCGCGAATACTTTAGGGGTAAACCGTGCCGATTCATATTTAATGACTAGTCATCTTGGAATTAATACTGCTGATTTTTCTCAAAATAAAAGGTTTACAGTAGATGGTGATGGGTTGTTTACTAGTGATTTATCAATAACTGGAACTACTACCATTGGCAGTAATTTACTCGTAAGTGGTCGTGGTAATTTTGGAACACTGACCGTAAACGGCACTATAACCCTATCAGATCTTTCATTCGCGACTGGTACTACATTTACTGTAAATGCGCCAATGGTTACTGGTGCTGTTGGTATTACCATTAACAGTAATTTTGGAGGAACTGAATCTGACCGTTACATTTTATCGTTACGAGCGAGTAATAATAAGGTGTTTTCAGTGTCGGCCAACGGTGACGTGCGTGCGCTTGGAACTGTTTATGCTTCGTCTTCGGCGGTTGGTACTCCCGGCACTCCTGGTGACTTGGCAGAACGAGTAGATATCGCCACTGATGATACAGTTGAAGCTGGTGATGTGATGGTAGTTGACCAATATTCAGTTGATACTTATAGAAGAAGTCAAAAATCATACGAAAGTGCTGTTGCTGGTGTAATTTCCACACAGCCCACAATAACGGTTGGTAATGGTAAGACAAATTATACTGCCGTCATGGCAATGGTTGGACGCGTGCCAGTTAAAGTATCCGGAGAGAACGGCGCAATTATGCGTGGTGATCTTTTAGTCAGCGCGTCTTTGTCGGGTTATGCGATGCGGTATGATTCTGGTAAGGATAATTCACAGGCAGTAGGAGTAATTGGTATTGCTCTTGATAATTTTGATGGTAATGGGACCGGTAAAATTATGTCTTTGATTAGAACCGGTTGGGTCAGCAACAGTAGCCAAACCATTATATTAATTCAAGATAAACTTGATCAGTTGGTGGCGGCTCAGGGTATTAATATCAACTCAAATGTGGAGCAATTAAATGTTGTTCAAAATAGCAACGGACAGATTGCGTATACTGGTGGTGATTTCAATTTATTTGGTTCAAATATTTTAAATGTTTCCGCGATTTATGGCACAGGCGGTCGTTGGGCGATTGATGTTGATGGCAGATTTGTAAGCACAGTTGCAACTCCCGGTGGCCAGACCGAATTACGTGGTATGCAGTCACCATCTTTGGAGTTAATATTTTCTGGTGAAGGGCAATTAGAAAATGGTATGGCAACGATTGCATTTGACAATGATACACAGAGCTTAATTGATGATAGTCAACCAATTAAAGTAAGTATTACTTTAACATCGGGCCAGACAGCTGGTGTTTATATTGATGAAAAAAATTATCAAGGGTTTGTTGTTAAAGAATTAAATAACGGCACCGGTAATGCCACTTTTGATTGGGTCGTGATGAGCAAGCGCAGAGATAAACAGGTGGCGGTTCCTCAAGATATAGTATCGGTTACAACTACTGTCGGAAGTGAAGAGACAGTGTTAAATTTTGAGGATGGTAGTATTTCTGAAACAACTACTAATTTAGATATTTTTACGGATCAAGTTACGCCAACAACGACAGTTGAAGTTAGTTCCACCACTGTTGAACAGGAGGAAGTTGTTGTTACATCAACAGAGAATGTTGATGTAGTAGAATCAGCTACCGACGCAGCCGTTTTAGAAGAACAAGTTAGTGAAACTTTTAGTGATAATACAGGAGGAAATCAGACAACAAGTACGACTGATTTAGTACCGTAAAATTTTTATTATTTTATAAAAAACCACCTTTTAAGGTGGTTTTTTGATAGTTTATCCTTATAGTATTTTTTTTAAAAAAATGGTATAATATGTGTCAGAGAACTGATTGATTATGGGTAAAATACGACTGGAAAATTTATTACTAATTTCGAGCCGAATTTTGGTTATCTTTGGAATTTTTGGTGTTGCTTTTTTTAGTTTTAATTTTATAAAAAAACAGGCAGTCGCCGCTATCGCTCCTTCCGTTGTTACTTATCAAGGGAAATTATTGGTTAGCAATTCTCCGGCTTCTACTACTGTATCAATGAAATTTGTTTTGTATGATGATTTAACTACTGGCTCGGCGCTTTACACGGCAAGCGGCACCGTGGGTGCACCTGCCGTCTTAAGTATTACTCCCACGAGCGGATTATTTAGTATTGATCTTGGCGGTTCCGGCACTAATGCTTTGGACCCGTCAATATTTCAAAGTACTAGCACAATTTACTTGGAAGTTACTGTCGGGATTCAAACACTTTCTCCCCGAAAACAAATTACCGCCGCGCCTTATGCTTTTAACGCGAAATATATTGATGGTTTGGCCACATCATCGCTCGCAAAAGTCGCGACCGATGAAAATATTAGCGGTGCTTGGACATTTTCGGCCACAACTAGTTTGGCAACCACCACAATCTCTTCAACCACGATTTCCACTGCCAATATAACAACTGGCAATTTGGAGACACTTACTGTTGCTGGTACTTCAACGCTGACAAATTTAGAAGTTTCAGGTTATCTCTCTTTACCTGCCAATAGCGTCACTGACGCCATGATCCCGGATACTATTACCGCTTCTAATTATCTATCACTTAATACTTGGACCGGTACAACCACTCTACCGTCAAATATTTTGTTATCTGTTCTTACTCAGGTTGGCACTATCACCACTGGCACCTGGCACGGTACCGCGATTGATGATGCCTATATCTCTAATTCAATTACTGCCTCTAATTATTTGTTGTTAGCGGGCGGTACTATTTCTGGCGACCTAACAGTAAATGGGATAACCGATTTGGCCACTACTACTGCCACTGGTTTAACTATTTCGCAAAATGGTTTAATCCTTACTTCGGCCACACCGGCTGTCACCACTAATGCTCTTTATAACCAAAGTGGCGTGCTTTATTGGAATGGTAGCCAGGTGGGAAGTGGTGTGGGAAGTTCAGCTTCTTGGTCCACGACTTCATATTCCAATTTAGGTTTCACGCCAACCAACACGCCTAATATCGGTTTTGGTTCGGACGGCACTGATCTGTGGATAAAAACGGAAGCGAGCGGCGCTGCTGTTTATATTGATTCTAATTCACGAGTGGGGATTGGCACAACTACGCCAAACAAAACTTTAACTGTAGTGGGTAGTATTAGTAATATATTTGATTCCAATTCTGGATTTTCAGTTTTATCGACGACTGATATTCTAACAGGTGTTCCAACTTCAATTTATGTTGCTGGAAATTATGCTTATATAACCAGTGCTGACACTGTCAGTATTTTTGATATTTCTAATCCGGCTATACCCGTAGAGGTTGGCAGTACAACTTATGCCGGAAGTTACGCTCTTACAGTTTCTGGTAAATACGCATATGTGGCTTCAGAATCTTCTGGTGCTAATCATGGCATCGCCATTCTCGACATTTCCAATCCATCATCCCCGTTAGTAATCTCTTCTTATACTGCTAATTGCGCCCGTTCTATTGCACTATCTGGTAGATATCTTTTTTGGGGTAATAATTGTGATGGTGGCGGAAGCCAGGCCTTGGATTTATTGGGTTTAGGTGGTGGTAGTTTGGTTACTGGTGGCGGTTCGGCCGTTACGAGTATCATACCAATGGCTGCGAAAGGTCATTATTTGTATACAGCTCCCAACAACGGGACTAATTTGAAAGTTTTTGATATCTCAACTGTTGGTAGTGATATGTTTCCAGTTTCCACTGCCTCTGTTGGGTCATCACCATCAGCCATATATATATCTGGTGATTATGCTTATGTTACCAATCAAGATAGTAATACGGTTTCGGTGATAGATATTTCTGACCCCCTGTTGCCTACATCAGCAGCTACGATAGCTGTCGGGTCTGCCCCTAAGTCAATATATGTCTCCGGGCGATATGCTTATGTAGCCAATAGTGGCAGTGGTAGTATAACTATAATTGACGTTTCAGTTCCGACAGCCGCCTCTGTTGTGGGGGTGATGACAATAGGCGGAAGTCCATATGGTATATCTGTGTCAGGGCGCTACGGGTATGTTGTTAATTATTCATCAAATACATTATCAATTTTAGATTTAACTGGTGCCGAGTTTTCGACCATGGTTGCTCACAGTGCTGGAATTGGTCAATTGCAAGTGAGTGATGATATCTCTGCCCAAAGTATTAGTACGCGTGAGTTACGCGTTGGAGCCAATGGAATATTTTCTGATGGGGCATTGATTATTAATGCTACCAATACTAATTCATACTTTAGTGGTGGTATTACTGTCAGTGGCACTGTTGAGGCGTATGGTCTTTCTATTTCAGGCGATGGAAGTTTTAGTGGAACTTTGTCTGCCAATGATATTTCTGCGGGCGATTCTCTAGTTGTTTCTGGCAACGCCACTACCACTGGCAACCAAGTGATATCTGGTAATTTAAATGTTACCGGCACTACCACTCTTGCCACTACCACTATTTCTTCCACCACTATTACTACTGCCAATGTTACCACCCTTAACGCCGGAGACCTAAATGTTTCAGGTAATTCCAGTTTAGGTTCGGTTATTTCCGCTAGTGGCAATATATCACTTTGGACCAACAACGCTAACTATTTAACTTCCTATACAGAATCAGATCCAATTTGGATAGCGGCTTCCAGTTCATTTGTTCGCTGGGATGCAGCCTCCACCACTTTTTGGGACACTGCTTATGGTTGGGGTAATCATGCTCTTGCTAGCTATTTAACTTCCTATACAGAATCAGATCCAATTTGGAATGCTGCTTCTAGTAGCTATCTTACAATAGTCGGCGCGACTTCTATTTATTTACCCCTCTCTGGTGGCACTATTAGTGGTGATCTCACTGTCTCTGGCAACGCCACTACCACTGGCAACCAAGTGATATCTGGTAATTTAAATGTTACCGGCATTTCTACTCTTGCCACTACCACTATTTCTGGTCGGCTTGGTATCGGCACCACTACTCCCGATCAGGCCCTGACAGTTGTGGGAAGTATTAGTAATCCACTAAATACAAATTCTGGCGCTGTACAAGTTGGTTCAGTCGCGGTCGGTTCCAGCACTTTTTGGGTGACTGTTTCCGGTAAATACGCATATGTTACTAATAATGTTTCTGGCACGGTTTCGGTGGTTGATGTTACCAGGCCGGATGCGCCGGTGGAAGTTACTTCGACATCAGTTAGTGGTGCGCCTTATGGGATTGTCGTTTCCGGTCGTTATGCGTATGTCGGCAGTGGAACTTCAGATGTAGTTTCGGTGTTAGATATTGCCAATCCAACTGCGCCGGTGGTGGTGGCCACCACTTCTGTTAGCGGTCTACCCGGTTTTGTGGCGGTGCGTGGTCGTTATTTATATGTTAGCACATATACCGGGAGAAAGCTGGTAGTGATGGATATTTCTAATCCTCTTGCGCCGACGGTTATTGGCAGTGCCGATGGTATTTTAAATCAACGATCAATAGCGTTTTCCGGTCATTATGCCTATGTTGCCGGTGGTAATTCCGATGCTGGGTTGATAGGTGTATTTGATATTTCTAATCCAACCGCGCCTGTATTGGTAGCCACCACAACGGCCGGATTGATTGGTTTTGATATTGCTATTTCCGGTCGTTATGCTTATGTTGCCTCCGCGCTAAGTCAAACATTGGAAGTTATTAATATCTCTAATCCACTAGCACCCACGAGCACTGCTTCTTTAGTTTTAAGCGGAGGGGCATACTCGGTATTTTTAGCTGGAAAGTATGCATATTTAGCTAGTCCCGGCGACAACAGTTTATCAATAGTTAATATTTCAAACCCGGTTACTCCATTTTTGGCAGTGACTACCACAGTAGGGTCTCTGCCTAATTCGGTTTTTGTCTCCGGTCGTTATGCTTATGTTGCGAACTATGGTTCGGCCACTCTTTCAGTGGTTGATCTTTCTGGTGCTGAATTCAGCACTCTTATGGCCCACTCTGCCGAAGTCGGCAATATCCAATCTCGTAACGACATCATCGCCCAAGGTATTGTTGGCGCCAATAGTTTACAAGTTGGTGTTGGCGGAATTTTATCTAATGGTTCAATTGCTGTTACTGTGACCGATACTTCTACTTTTGGTGGTAGCATTAATGTCACGAGCGGGTGTTTAGCGATTAGTGGTGTTTGTTTGTCAAACGGTACCACTCTTAACACCACGATACTTAATGTCAGTAGTACTCTTACCACCAACAGCACCACAATTTTGGTTGGTAATAATTATTTTAATTTTACCGGGGCAAATATTGGTGGAAATGATTATGCGTCTTTGTCTATTGGTAACGGCGCGTCTTCCACTAATGGTGCGGTAGCAATTTGGGGTGATACCACGGTTGGGCCAAGATTTATGTTAGTGGCGACCACATCCGCGCCTTCTGCCAATGTTGGTAACAGCCCATTTTTTGCTGTTGATATGACTAGTGGTTATGCGCGCGTGGATATTGGCAGTACCGGTAACGCCAAATCAGGCTTGTTAAGATTATATGATAACGCCGGTGTGAATAAAATTTATTTGAGCGCCAGTTCTACCGACGGCGATTCGTTTGTGTTGGATAATTTTTTAGTGGGCGCGAATTCCGAGAGTATTGCCAACACTGGTTTTGTTTTGACTAATAACAACAGTTTATACACCGAAGGCGATTTGGGTGTTAATGGTAATATTTATACCGACGGGGCAATTTATATTTCTGGCACTTCTACCCTTGCGATTGTGAATGTTTCCGGCAATACAATTCTCTCGGGTGCGCTTAATGTGAATGGTTTGTCAACTCTTACCACAACTACAGCCAGCAGATTATATTTAACTGAAAACGGTACTGCAACTGGTGCAGGGAATGTTTATTTAACAGAAAGACCATCTGCGGCCGCTCGTCGCATAATGATGTATGGTAATCCGTATAACAGCACTTTTGGGTTTGTGGTTGGGCCAACAGGGATGGTAAAGACCGACACCAGTATTTCGTTGTGGTCAACTGATGCTGACGGTGGTGGGGTTGCAAATTATGGTGCTATACAGAATTTGGGCAGTTCTGGTAGTTCCAGCTTAAGATTTATTACAGGTGTTGTAGATGATGATCTGGGTGATATAATTTTTTATCCGCTAAGTCATGAAATGCTTAGGATATCCTCAAAGAATAATCTTATTTCATTTGCTTCTAGTATTAGCACTTCTTCTATCAATTTATCCTTTGCCACTTCTACCAATTTTTTAAATACCGTCGGTAGTTTTACCAGTTCTACCGCCTTTATATTTAATGCGACTAGTTTTGTTAGCACATCAGCGGACAGATACATTTTATCTTTACGTTCTAACGGCACAGCAGTATTTTCGGTATCGGCAAACGGAGATATTCGAGGCAATAAATTGTGGGCGACTGACGCAGCTATTGGATCTCCCGGAACGCCAGGCGATTTGGCTGAAAAAGTAGATATTGCTGTGGATGATATTGCTGAAGCGGGTGATGTTGTGGTTGTAGATCCAAATGGTATCGACACTTATCGCCGAAGTAGTGAAGCATATAGTCAATCTGTTGCTGGTGTAATTTCAACTAATCCAACAATTACCGTTGGCAATGGCAAAACTTCCAACACCGCCGTCATGGCCATGGTTGGGCGCGTGCCGGTAAAAGTTTCCGGTGAAAATGGCGCGATTAAACGCGGTGATTTATTAGTTTCTGCTTCATTGCCTGGTTACGCCATGAAATATAATCCAGAAGATGATAATGGTTTAAGAATGATCGGCATCGTGGGTGTGGCGTTGGATAATTTTGATGGCGTAAGCACCACTGGTAAAATTATGGCTTTGATTAGAACCGGTTGGGTGAATTCACGCGGTCAAACTATTAACAACATTAAAAGTGATTTGGAAACATTGGCGCAAAGCCAAGGAGTAAACATTAATTCTGATCCTGATAATTTAACCATTCAGTCCGATGGCAGTAATTTAGTATATAGCGGTGGTAGTTTAAATTTAGATGGTAATGGGTTAGTGGGCGTCTCGGCCATTACCGGTGTCAATGGTCGGTGGGAAATAAACGCTGATGGTTGGTTTATCACGCGCGTTGACACCACGAGTGGGCAAAAAGAAATGTATGGTTTGCAATCACCGGCCGCGGAATTTGTATTTTCCAGCTCATCACAGTTGATGAATGGTGAAGCGCGGGTTACTTTTGATGTTGCCGCGCAGGAAATTATTGATACGAACGCGATATTAAAAGTAAGTGTAACTTTAACATCGGGCGAAGCAATGGGTGTGTATGTAACTGATAAAAATGCGACCGGTTTTACGGTAAAAGAAGTGGGGAATGGCACAAGTAACGCGACTTTTGATTGGGTGGTGGTGGTAAAGCGAAAAGATCCTAATACTCCGGTAAGCGCGACGGTTAGTGAACCGATAATAGAAATGCCTGTTTCTTCTGGCGACTCTAGCGGTTTGTCAACCACCTCAACCACCGAAACGCCACTGGTTATTGAATCAACCGTAATCTCAACTACTGAGCCAGCGCCAGCACCGGCTGAAATCATAACCCAGGAGCCGACTGCCACAGTTGAGCCAACACCAGAAACAACGCCTGTTGCTGAACCGGCTCCGGTAGTTGTTGAGCCAATCCCCGAACCAGCGCCAGCCACTGTTGTTGAGTCGACACCGGCGCCACCGCTAGTTATTGAAGAACCAGCTCCGGCCACTCCGTAGTTGCGTTCCCTTGACAATGTATTACAGATGTATTACAATATAAACAAGTAAGTAATTTATTTTATATCAATATGCGCCAAGCACTTTGCATCTCCTTGCCGGTCGCAGAAGCTAAGCAAATCAAATTATTAACCAAAAGACGCGGTTATGAAAATGTTAGCGCGTATGTTAAGTATTTGTTTAAAGCTGACGCAGAGTTAATCTCTGAAACAGAACTGCTACAAGACGCGCGTATCGCTCGTCGTGAATACAAATCTGGTAAAGTAAAACAAGCGAATTCACTCGCCGATTTGCTATGATAATTACAGCACTATTTTATTCATCTAAATTTATAACTGAACTTAGAAGATTGCCAGAGGATATAATCATCTTGGCGACAAAGAAAGAGCAAATATTTAAAGACAACCCCCTTCATCCATCGCTTCGCCTTCACCAACTTCATGGTAAATTAAAAGGACTTTGGTCTGTTTCTATCACCGGCGCTTATCGAATTATATTTGAGCGCCAGAATAATGGTGATATATTATTTGTTTCTATTGGGAAACATGATATTTATCGGAATTTATAGGCAGTTATTGACAGTTGTTAAAAATTAAGGTAATATTGTTTTGTTTACGGAATATAAAATAATGTAAAAAGGGCCCGTAGTATAGCGGTAATACGCGTCCATGGCATGGATGAATTAAGGGTTCGACTCCCTTCGGGTCCACAAAACTTCCTGTTCAAGGAAGTTTTTTAAAAAATATTATGTCTTTTTCCATCGGCATTGTCGGTTTACCAAATGTCGGCAAGTCAACTTTGTTTAACGCGTTAACGCGCAGTAAACAAGCGGACGCGGCCAATTACCCTTTTTGTACCATCGACCCTAATGTCGGTGTGGTTGCGGTTCCGGATGAGCGCTTGGCGAAATTAGCCGAAATTTCTCAATCAAAAAAAATCATTTCAACCGCGATTGAATTTGTGGATATTGCCGGTTTGGTAAAAGGTGCGTCTGAGGGTGAGGGGCTGGGTAATAAATTTTTATCACATATTCGCGAAGTGGACGCCATCGCGCAGGTGGTGCGCGCGTTTTCGGATGGCAATGTTATTCACGTAAATAACAAAGTTGACCCAAAAAATGACAGCGAGGTAATAAATTTAGAATTGGCGTTGGCAGATTTGCAGGTGGTTAGTAAGCGATTAGATACGGCAAAAAAAACTGCCAGAGGCGTGATTGCCAAAGATAAAGAAGTAGAAATTGAATTGCTCACGCGCATTAAAACGCAATTAGAAACCGGTAAACCGGCGCGCGCCTTAGAATACAACGATGAAGAAAAAATTATTTTAAAAGAATTGCAGTTATTGACGGCTAAGCCGATGTTGTATGTGGTGAATGTGGATGAGGCGATTTTTGCGAGTCCCCACCCTACCATCCCCTTATCAGGGGAGGGGGCGATGGTGATTGAAGTGAGCGCGAAGTTGGAGGCGGAGTTGGCGGATTTGAGTGTGGATGAAGCGAAAGAATATTTAAAAACTGCCGGTATTACTGAAACCGGTTTGGATAAATTAGTTGTTGCCAGCTACAAATTGTTGGATTTAATAACTTTTTTAACTTCGGGTGAGCCGGAAACGCGCGCTTGGACAGTTAAAAATGGTGCTAAAGCACCGGAGGCCGCTGGCGTGATTCACACTGATTTTGTGAAAGGGTTTATTAAGGCCGATGTTTGTAATTGGCATGATTTCATTAATGCTGGCGGTTGGTCAAAAATAAAAGAAACCGGAAAACTCCGGTTAGAAGGAAAAGATTATGTTGTGAGAGATGGAGATGTGGTATATTTTCACGTTGCCACATAGTTGTCATTGCGATCCGCCCGAGGCGGAGAAGCAATCTCTTGTTTCGCGAAGATTGCCACATCCCCCGTATTAAGTGCGGGGCTAAAGGCGCTCTTCGCAATGACAAAATTTAAACTTTTCTAAACTTCCAAATTTCGCGCATTACCCTTTGACCGGGACGGCCGTACAACAAGTACGGCTCTTTTGTTTGCAGAGGAATAACTTTGAAACCAAATTTTTCAATTTCTGTTGAGCAGTTAATTGTGAGCCACTTACCATATGATAAAAAGCGAGGGATTATGAATATGATGGCAGTATTCTTTTTGAGGACATTAGCAAATTTTTGAAAAGCACATACATATAATTTGCCAAGTTCCCTTGACTGAATTTCTAATTCAGATTGGCTTTCTCGTCCCGATAGTGGTTTTCCTAAGTATGGCTCGGTCACAATTGTGTCGACAGACTGTTTGGGTAAGAGTTTATCTAAATCATTAATTTCACAACATTCAATTCGCAAATCTGAAATCTGAAATCTGAAATCTGAAATTTTATTAACCCACTCTAAATTTTGTTTGGTATCGGAGATTGCTTTTTCCGAGATATCAGTGCCAATTAAATTTTGGTATCCCATGAGCATGGCCTCAGTTAAGATAGTACCAGATCCACAAAAAGGGTCCAGGATTACGTCATTGGTGCTTGCTTGTGATAAGTTAATCAAAATCATGGCCAGCTTGGGTGGTAACATGCCGCTTTTATCGTCTCTGCCTGGCCTGCCGAAATCTCGTCTTCCGAGTGCTTCAAACGGTTGTACTGCCAGTGTCTTGGCTACCGAAAAACCACCGCCATCTTTGGCAATTAAAAATTCTCTTCCTTTGGTAGTAAGGTTATTGTGGTAAACTGTGGCCGATGATATCTTGCCATCTTTATCAGTGCGTACATAGCGGACAGAGCGCCCGCTATTTTTAAGAGTTAATTTTATTTGTTTAACTAGTGATTCTATGTGTGAGGATAATTTCTCAGAGTAATCGCTTATTCCAAAATTGATCTTACCATCAATTGCCAGAAGTTCTGTTACTATGGTTTCAATCAATATCTCTCTTCGTATTTTTGTTCCGATTTCTATACCAATTTTTATTGTTCCACCCAAACGGTTAATAAGTTTTGGTTCTACTTCTGCCTTAGTGGTCAGAATATTTTCTGATAACATGGTACTGGTGCTGTCAGACAATTTTAAAACCGCGGTGATTTCAGCCGCGGATATTTTTGGTTCTCGTCCCAGTAAAAACCAGTATTTAGAGTTTTTTATCATAAATTGTGCTAGTAGCAATTTCCGGGTAGGAAAAAATATTGCGAATATTTTTTGGCCATGTCACTACTATATTTTTTAGTTTTAGGCTAGCGCGTGCTTTTTGAAGCGCGGTGTCGTCTAAAGCTTCAACATAAGGTGAGGAACCTAAAATTACCACAGTCATACTGTTGGCAATTGTATTATAAATATTATGATAAATAAACCACGCTGAAAAAAGAGCGCTGGCAAGCATCGTCCCAACCACAATAATACTGGCAATTCGCCAACCCAGATAATTTCCGCCTGTTAATTTAACTTGTGCCCAGGCGGGCAAACTTTTTGGTTTATTGGGCGGCATATAATTGTAAATCAATATCAGTATTTACCATTGATAATATAGTGGAGCTTTGTTTTTGACGTTCACTGGCGTTAGATATTTGTAATTGATTAATTACAAAAAAGTATGGTGCTGATTCTAAGTCGGAAAGATATTGTAACGTGTCGGAGTAGGATCCGTTTAGAGATAGTGAAATATTAATGATTTTATTTTCGGGTTTGTCTAGGTTGGGCGCCTGAATATTTTGGGTTAAATTATTTTTACTGGCCATGTTTTCAAAGTAAGTTATAAGCTGTAGTTCCGATCCTTTATGGTAGATGTGTTCAGCGTATCGGTCGGCTTCAAATTTCGTTTCGTTTATTTGTTCAGTGGATTGTCTTTGCTTTATTGCCCCTTGGTATTTTTTTTCTATGAATGTTTTCAAATCATCTGTCTGTTGGCTAATTGTTTTAATGGTGTTAGTAGTTGGTAGAATTGTACCAAAAATTATGCCCGCAGTCACAAGAGTGAATGCGGCTACTATCAATTTAGTTTTGGTCACAAAATTAATTCGCATATTCTTATTGAGCTTGTGTGTTTGAAATAATCTCGGATTGGGCTATTGGCTCTGATAAATCTGCTTGAACGCGTATTTCAAAATTAATATTTTCTTTTTGTAATAACTGTGAAATGGGTGTGGTGTATTTCTTGGTCCAACTATAAGTTTTTATTATATTTTCGTAATTCAAGAGATCGTCACGAGTGAGGGCGATTCCGGAAATAGTTAATTGTTTTTGAGCGCGATTAAATATTAGGCTATTTATCTTTATATTAGATGGTGTAGTTTCTATGAGGTGTTTTAAGACCGGAGTAGTTTGAATATAGTTGGCGGTTGACAGGTTAAATTGACGAATGATATTATTTACGTTTCTGACCTCGCGGTTAGTAGTTGAGCTTTCGCGGTTCACTAGGGTCGCGCTTTGAGCCATGTTGTTGTAGTCTTCCTGTAAGGCCAGCCAGCTCCACACAAAGATAATCGCCAAAAGAGAGTAGAACAAAAGCATTGTTTCCAATAAATCTTTCGCAAATATAAAACGAACCAAATTTTGCAGTTGATTTTTTTTCGTATCTGGCAATAAATTTATGGTAGGACGGTAAAGCATGTTTTTTAAAAGTATTTTTTTGTTCTTACCAGGGTTTTTGTGAGGCATGTAGTGCTAACCCAATGACCGATGCCGCTACTAATCCATGAGCACGCTTTTCAGTTGTGATTGCTTCATTGGGTAAAAGATTTTTCCAGGCATTGCCAGGATGTGTGGAAATTTTTAGCTTACGTGATAAAAAGTCGTCTAAATTTGATAAATTAGCCACTCCACCAGCCATAGTAATGTGAGTTATCGGATTAGGATTAGGAAAGCGGTCGTGGTAGAAAGATAAAGATTTTGCGATATCCGTAGATAATTTGTTTGCAAGCCTAGTCATGATTGTTAAATAGCGTGGCGAGGTTTTAACATGAGTAAGTCCGTGTTTTATTTTAAAACGCTCAGCTTCAGCGTAGCTTATTTTTAATTCTTGCACTAAGGCGGTGTTAATCAATTCGCCTGAGAATTCCATGTTCATGGAAAATTGTAAGGTATTGTGATCATAAATAATAAGGCACGACCTGGTGGCGCCCAGATCTAAGATGGCGCGAGCTTCCTTATGGTACTCTTTTCCAGCAGTAATAAGAGCGCGAGCTAATGTTAGTGCTTCCACTTCCAGTGCGATTGGTTGAAGTCCGACACTTTCTAAAAGATAAGTATATGAGTCAGATATAACTTTAGGGACAGCTCCAATAAGTATGCGGGTAATCTGATTTTTTTTATCGCGATTAATTATTTGCCAATCTAAGTAGGTATCTTCTAAATCATAGGGCAAATGCTTTTCGGCCTGATATAAAATATCTTCCATTGTTGGAATTTCAGATTCGGTGTTAATTTCGATTAGCTTTAAAAAAGATTTTGGTTCTGGTAAGTTTGCTACCACCCACGGTGTCTTAATAGTTTGAAATTTTCCACCTTCTTTACCAAGTAAAAAAAGTATTTTTTTTCTAGCCAACTCTGGCTGTTCAATTTCACCATTAACAATAATACCGGGTGGCAAATCAATCGCGCGCAAAGTTTTTACATTAAAGCTATCGGGGCGTCCGAATAGTCCACTCTTTTTTTCAAGTTGGGCTAATTTTAATGAAAGGTCGCCGATATCAAAACCAAATGCACCGGCGAATGGATTGCGTAAAAACATATTATTGATTTGCGAGATCCCACCCTTGCCCTCCCCTTAAAAAGGGGAGGTGAATTGAGCGGGATTAAAATTGTTGTGCCAAACTATACATCGGCATAATTACCGCGACTGCTACGCCAGCGACCATCACGCCTAATATCAAGATTATCACTGGTTCAATAATTGACGAAAAATTTTTCATTGTACTATCAACTTCATCGCCATAATAATCAGCAATTTCAGTCAGCATTTTTTCTATTTTTCCCGATTGTTCACCAACCATTATCATTTCGGTGACCATAGGAGGAAAAGTTAGTTTATGGCGGCCTAAAGTTTCTGAGAGTGGATCGCCTTTTTTTAATTCTTCGGCTGCGATAAGTAAATTATCGTGATAAGTCACATTGCTTTGTACACTGGCGGTAATTTTGACTGCTTCAATAATTGGCACAGTGCTTTGCAGTAGTGAGCTTAAAGTTATTGAAAATCTGGCTAAATTAATTTTTTTTATTATTTCTCCAAAAATAGGCAACCGGAGATTTGTTATGTGAATAATTTTTTTAATATTTGGCCGATGCATTAAATAAATTCCAAGTGTAATTAATCCGACCAAACCAACACTCGCGTAAATTCCGTAATTTTGGGTGAAATTTACTGTCGCCACCAGTACTCTCGTAGCTAAAGGTAATTCAGCGTCAAAATCGTTAAACATGATAATTATTTTTGGCAAAACAAATATTACCATTTCCAGTCCGATGCCAACGATTGCCAAAAGAATGATGGCCGGATAAATCATTGCCCCCCGTACTCGGCTTAAAAGTTCATGCGTTTTTTTCATCTGAGTTGAGATTTGTCTCAGGGCCTCTTCCATTTTGCCGGCTGATTCTCCCGCCGCGATCATACTAATGTAAACAGGGGGAAATATTTTGGGGTATAAGGCCAAAGCTTCGCTTAATTGCTTCCCTTTTTCCACTTCTTCTTTAATGCCTTTTACAGCCGTTCTCATATTTTTACTTTCCAATTCTTCACTTAAAACTTTAAGGGCGTTGACAATCGGTAGGCCCGCCTCAGTCATTGTTTGCAAGTGGTAGGCGAACATCATTTTTTGGGTAAATGGGACATGAAAAGTAGTTTTTTTAAAGAAAACCATTATTTTTGACATGAATTCCGGCGTTTTATTTGTTGTTTTTTTAATCATATGACCGATAACTTACTTATTCAGTTGTCACACGTAGCACCTCATTAATGGTGGTTACGCCAATTTTTGCTTGGATAAGGCCGTCTTCCATCATAGTAAGCATACCTTGTTCGCGTGCTATTTTTTTAATATCGTCAGCAGTACCATGAGAATTGATCAAAGAAGAAATTTTAGGGGTAATTTCTAAAATTTCATAAATACCTTGGCGGCCTTTATAGCCAGTTTGGCCACAACGGTGGCAACCAGCACCCTGATAAAAAGAAAATTTGCCGCGAATTTTGTTAGTTTCAGCGTGTTCTTTAAATAATTTTTCCATTTTGTTAGCATCAAATGCTTTGGCCAGTTCCGCGGTGGCTGTTTTGTCCAAAGTGTATTCTTTTTTACAGAATTGACAAATTTTACGAACCAAACGCTGGGCGACAATAATATTGGCGGTAAAAGCGACTAAAAACGGTGGCACCCCCATGTCAGTTAAGCGTGGTAGCGCAGTTGGGGCATCGTTCGTGTGTAAAGTGGCAAGTACCAAGTGTCCGGTCATAGCCGCGTTAATGGCAATTTCAGCAGTTTCCTGGTCGCGGATTTCTCCTACCATTATTATATTTGGATCTTGGCGCAGAAGCGAACGCAAGCCAGTTGCAAAAGTAAAATTTGCTTTGGGATTAACTTGACTTTGATTTACTCCTGAAATGCGGTATTCAATCGGATCTTCAACAGTAGAAATATTAACTCCTGGTTGATTTAATATACCCAAAACAGAATATAAAGTAGTTGTTTTTCCCGAGCCGGTTGGACCAGTTACCAAAATCATGCCGTGTGGTTTTTTAATTGCCCGCTCCAGTAACAGACGTTGTTCTTTGAGCAGACCAAGTTGTTCTAGTGAAAGTGGTTTTGCCCCTTCAAGCAAAAGCCGCATTACAATTTTTTCGCCATCATAAACCGGGATAATGGAAACACGAAAGGCCAACTTTTCTTCTTGAATTTGTATTTTAAAACGACCATCCTGCGGCGCCATGTGCTCATCTAATTTGAGATTGGCCAAAATTTTTATTCTGGCAATTACTCCGTTTTGAATCGTTTTTGGCAAAGTCATGGCTAATTTTAAAATGCCGTCAATCCGATAACGCACCAACACTTCCTTTTCCAGTGGTTCAATATGGATGTCTGATGCCCCTTCATAAACAGCATGCTCTAAAATACTATTAACAATATTTACAATTGGTAATTCTTCAGCCGCTTTTTTGAGATCGCCACCAATTTCCATTGCTCCGCTTTCTTGAATTACCCGCAGATGTTCATCAATTTCAGTGTGATAAGAGCGCAAGGATTCACGCAAATCCGAAGGTGTAGTTAAGTATACCTTCGGTTCTAAGCCGGTTTTGCGCCGAAGAAATTCAATAGTTTGAATATCAGTCGGGTCGGTCATCGCAAGTTTAATTGTATCCTTATCTTTTTCAAAAGCAACCACTTGGTGGGTTCCGGCTACTGGACCGGGGATTAAGCTGATAACATCTTGCTTAATTTCGCGTCCTTTAAGTTCAATAAACGGCACATCTAAAATAGTGGAGGCATTTTGATATAACTCAGTTTCGTCAATAGCACCATCGTTAATCAAAACTTCCTCTAAAGTCTTTTTCAATTTGATCGCTTTCGCCGTTAAAGTTCGTAAAGTTTTCTTATCAATTGGTTTTTTTAAATGTGACAGGGATGTTTTGAAAATTTTTGTTTGCAGCATAAACAGAATTTAATAAAAGTTAGAGATATTATAGCACAAAAATTCAATATTAACAAAATACTCTCAAATCTTGTATAAAATGCCGAAAGCGACAGTATTTTTTGTAAAAATAGTCAAAAATTACAGTTTTGCTATTTTTTTATCTAAAATTAGCCAAAATAACGAATTATTTGTAATTTTAGCCACCAAACCATTTATCAACAAGTTATCAACAGGCATCCCCTTGACAAGTCAATCAAAATGTGCTATGATTAACAGTTAAATTATTATAATATAGTAAAAGAAGATATAATCATAAATTATGCCTAATCTTAGCCAAAAAACTATGTTTTACGCCACTATGAGAGAAAGTAAGCGTTCGCAATCCTTAATTGGGTTGGTTTTTGCGTTTGCGCTGTTTTTTAGTTTATTTTTACCGGCTTTTGCCAATGCTACAACGATTTGGCAAGGTGGCGGTTCAAGCCAATCAATTGAAAGTGTCATTGGTGATTCTTTAATCGGTGGAAATAATGGTTTTGGTTGGTCCATTGATTCTGATAATAATGTCGCTGTGGTTGGCTACCCAAGTTATGATAATGAGGCCGGCGCTGTCTATATTTTACAACATAATGACGATGACAGTTGGACCAAATTGGCTAAATTAACCGCCCCAATTTCGCAGCCAAATATAGCGGCGACCGAGGATGATTCAAAAATTTCTGGCGCTCATTTTGGTTGGTCGGTGGCTATTTCCGGAGATACGGTTGTGGTGGGTTCGCCGTCAGATCAAAGAGAGCTGGTCAATGAAGTCGGGCGCAGTTATATTAGAAATTTTGGCGCCGCTTATGTTTTTACCAAACCAGCTGGTGGGTGGGCTGATAGCAGTGACGCAATAAAATTAAATGGGTTTGATCAGGAATTGCAGGAAGGTTTTGGCTGGTCGGTTGATATCGCGAATAATACTGTTGTGGTTGGTTCGCGCGGGTCGCAGATATATGGTAAAGGTGCTATTTATGTTTATAATAAGCCGGTTGACGGCTGGGTATCAACCAGTTCCAGCGTGGCTGTTTTAGTCGGCCCAGAAAATGGCGATGGTATTGGTTATTCAGTTGCTATTGATAGCAACGCCAAAGTGATAGTCGCTGGGGGTACTAACAATAAAAATCACGTGGTCGTTTTCACCAATACCAGCGGTGATTGGTCAAGTTATTCTGGTCCACAGAATTTAACTGTTGATAGTTTAAACAGTCAAGCTGGTTTTGGTATTTCCGTGGCAG
>Ga0208246_1000206_pt1 | contig 55230 bp, 56 predicted proteins | sample RifOxyD2_FD_184039 | JGI IMG/M metagenome (GOLD analysis project Ga0208246, IMG submission 184039) | Soil microbial communities from Rifle, Colorado - Rifle Oxygen_injection D2 (SPAdes) | ecosystem: Environmental > Terrestrial > Deep subsurface > Rock core/Sediment | place: Rifle, Colorado... | reverse complement strand
ACTGAACCGATGCCTTGGTTGATAGTTACGGAAGTAACGTTGGCTGAGGTCCAGGAAAGGGTTGAGGAGTTTCCGTCTACTATGGTTGATGGACTAGCTGTCATTGTGCAGGTAGGTGCAGGATCGGAACAAGCAGGAGCAACCGTCGTTGCGTGAGTCAAAAGAACAGGTACAAAAAAAGAACCGAAAGAAATGAAACCTAAAATAATCAAAGAGAGTCTGGTAGGACTCACTTTATGTTGTGAATTTTTCATAATTTTTAATACACTTAATAAAATATTAAAAAACAAGCCCTAAACCTTTATTTAACCTATATATATCACAAATAGGGACGAAAGTAAAGGTTTTTACCCTAAAATTATAACAAACGATCCTAAACAAAAAAGTTGACAAAAGTAAACAACTCCTATATGATTTTTTTCAGATGTACAAAATATTTCGGTGATTGGCACCGAAATAAAAAAGTTGTTAGGGGGAAAACATGAAAAAGATGCAAGTAGAAGGTTTGCCAACATTCGTGGCATGTGGAGGCACCGGTATGGGTTGCCTAGCAATTCAACCTCGCGAAGGCGGAGGGTTCGCGATCCTGAACACGAATAATCCGAGCAAGTTGCTCAAGATTTCTGCCAGAAATCTTGCCGCTTTCTTTGGAGTCGTGACGAAAACATCCTCTTGGAGAAGAGATGTTTACCAAGAATGGGGGTTCAAGCTCGAAAGAGGAAGAGACCCCAAAAAAGGTGATCTTTTCCTCGTTTGCAACAGCAACGATGGCTGCCGTGTGGTAGCTTCCGAGGGGGAATGGCAAGAATTTCTCAAAGAAATCGGCAAAGGGCAGTTTGGCGAACTACTTCCTGGTTCACTCCAGCATTAATCCCATAAGGGAAACGAACAAAGGGGCACGCTTAGGCGGGCCCCTTCATTAATTATAGAAACAAAACTTTTAGATGCGTCAATTGTGGAATTTTTAACGTTTCAGCATCATCTGAAGTTGCATAACAATTTGAATAAAGCGTAGCGAAACCAGATATGCAGTGTTGTGTGATGTTAGAATCAAAGACATTAAACGGCTAAATGATCAACAAATCTAAAAGTCTATTAACATACTCTACCAAATTACTATCGCCGTCGTCATAAATTTTAATTTCGCACAACTAAACATTAATATTCGCCATCTTAGCATTCGTTTGAATGAAATTTTTCCTTGGAGCCACTTCGGAACCCATTAATTTATCAAAAACTCTATCGGCTTCTTCCGCATCTTCAATAGTAATTCTTTTCAAAATTCTCTTATCTATATCCATCGTAGTTTCAAATAATTCCTCTGGATTCATCTCACCAAGACCCTTATACCTTTGAATAGAAACTTTCTGTGTCTTTTTTGATTTGTCACCCTTTTTACCACCCTCTTTTTCAGACCCTTCTTCTTCATCTTCTTTCTCCTCCTCATCTATATCTCCATCACTTGGCCCCTCTTCGGCAATTTCTTCCACCGCAGACAAATCAACACCTATTTCTTTCAAATAACTTTCTTTTTCTTCATCAGTGTAAACATACTTAACTGTTTTTCCTTGTTTGATTTTATACAAAGGCGGTTGAGCAACATAGATGTAGCCGTTTTCTATAAGTGACTTAAAGTGGCGATAAAACAAAGTTAGAAGCAAGGCCATGATATGTTCACCATCAACGTCGGCATCGGTCGCGATAATAACTTTATGATATCTCAATTTTTCTATATCAAAAGTATCACCAATAGCAGTTCCTAGAGCTACTACTAAATTTTTTATTTCTTGAGAAGCCAACATTCTATCGAGTCTGGCTCTTTCAACATTTAAAATTTTTCCTCGCAAAGGCAAAATAGCCTGGGTCCTTCTGTCTCTTCCTTGTTTTGCAGAACCACCCGCAGAATCTCCCTCAACAATAAATAATTCAGATTCTTCAGCTTTTCTTGTCTGGCAATCGGCCAACTTCCCTGGTAAAGTCCACCCTTCCAGTGCACCCTTTCTTAAGACGCTGTCTTTTGCTGCTTTCGCTGCTTTTCGCGCCTTCAAAGCCAAAACAACCTTATTTATCATGGCTTTAGCGTCGTCAGGATTCTCCTCTAAGAAAGAGTTGAAGGCTTCGCTAAAAACACTTTCTACCAAACCTCTAGCTTCAACTGTACCAAGTTTTGATTTAGTTTGCCCTTCAAATTGGACGTCTCTCAATTTAACAGAAACTACAGCCGTAAGACCTTCGAGAACATCATCCCCGGTAAAGTTTTCTTCTTTTTCTTTGATAAGATTATTTTTTCTACCGTATGAATTTAGGGCCCGAGTCAAAGCGGTCTTAAACCCAGTTAGGTGAGTTCCCCCTTCTGGTGTTGAAGTATTATTAGCAAAAGAAACTATCCTTGAAGAAATGTCATCTACATATTGCAAAGCCACCTCGACTCCTTCTACTCCGTCAGGACTTTTTTCAACATAAAAAATATTCTTATGTACTGGTTTTTGATTTTGATTATAAAATTCAACCAAAGACAAAAGCCCTCCTTCAAAATAAAAAGTTGTGGAAGGAACTTCTAGCCCCAGCTCACTGAAAAGGAAAGCTTTGCTGTCATCAATCTTTCCCTCGTATTCACGAGCATCAACAACAACGATTTTCATTCCCTTCACAAGATAAGCCTGTTGTCGCAAATGGCCGGTAATTTTTTTCCAATCGTATTCTATTTCTGGGAAAATTAGTGGGTCTGCTTCAAAGGTAACAATAGTTCCATGTTCTTTAGAAGAACCAATCTTTTTAACACTGGCTTTCTTTTTTCCTGCACCATACTCCTGCATGTGGACTCCGCCATCGCGGTGAACCACAACTTTTGTATAAGAAGAGAGTGCGTTTACAACAGAAGCACCTACCCCGTGTAAACCACCAGAAACTTGGTAACCCTCTCCTCCGAATTTACCCCCGGCATGAAGAGTTGTCATAATCGTTTCAAGAGCTGAAACTTTTGTTTGTTTGTGAATATCTACCGGAATACCTCGTCCGTTATCAGTAACTCTAACTCTATTTCCTGGCAAAAGAACTACTTCGGCAATATTGGCATGCCCACCCATAGCTTCATCTCGAGCATTGTCAAAAATTTCCCAAATCAAGTGATGCAACCCCTCTAGCCCTGTCGTACCAATATACATTCCTGGACGTTTTCTTACCGGTTCAAGACCTTCAAGAATTGTGATATCTTGAGCTCCGTATGAGGATTTTTTTGTTTTTTCTTCAGGTTTTTTTACCATATTTTAAGTGTTTTTTAGTCAAAAAATATAAGCGAAGCATTCGCCTAATTAAAGATATTATAGCAAAAAAGGGTTATTTTTACTAGCGAATTATCCACTTTTTAGAGGGGTTAGGGTATAGGATTAAGGGGATAGAAAATAATTTTTTATTAAAAAATTATTTTACAAAAATAGCTAATCGACGCCAATATTTTTTGAAGGTATTTATATCAACAAAAAGATTTTCCCCTCCTTGCCCGCCCGAAGGATTAGGGTCTTCTCCTTCATAATCTGGATCATTATAATAGAAGCCTTTTAATTCTTGTTCGTCTTCCTTAAACCCAGTTAAAACCACCGTGTGAAATTTTTTTTCTTCAGTCCATTTCCTTATAGTAGAAATCAAAACTGGCTTGTCTCCTCTTAGTGAAGAAATTATTTCCTCGATTCCTTGCTCTAAAAGTTTTTCTGATTTAATTTTATCTTCTGACTTAAATTCTTTTCTTTCTAAACTCACCCCAAAATTTTTCGCTACATTAATAAGTTCTTGATGAATCCACCCATACTCACCAAAAGCCCCTCTCTCATTTGCAGATAAAACAAAATCACTTACAGACGTCTCGCTTGGCTTCATAAAATCTAAAACCATTTTTAAACAAACAGCCCCACAAGCTCGCGGTTTCCAATGTTCATCTTTTACGTCATCGTATTGAGAATAATATGGAATATCTAATTTTTTTATCATATTTAAATTTCATTCAAAAGGTTATTAATATCCTGATTCCCTTCTTCCTGTTGGCTCTTTGCATTCTCTGCATTTTCTAAAACATTATCAATTCCACCACTCTCTTTTATGGCTTGATTCCCTGGACTGGCGTAATAAAAACCACCACTAACGGCTATCGCTATAATCGCCACAACGATTAAAATTCCAATCAAACCAAATCCTTTTTTCACGTGTCTATAAATTAATTATAAAATAAACTACAAATCACAAAATTGCCGTACCTGTTTTTCAAAATCAACATCCTCGTAATCAACATCCTGGTTATTCACATGGTGACATTCTTTAACTTCTTTAAACTCCATGTCCGTTGAAATTAACTTCATTTCATATAACACATCATCAAAATACCCCGGTAAAAGAGACTTGTACGTAAGGGGAAAATCCAAATCAGAGATATCTTCGACTCTTCTGGTTAATACATTAGTACAATTACTAAACAATGTATTATAAAACTTTGGCTGAGCATAAATTCCATTGATGTCTTCTGCTATTTTTAAGAAAAGTTCTTTTGCTTTTTCATCATCAGCGATTGTAGGATAAATATAAACCCTCTCTCCTCGTACATTTGTTCGTAACCCAACAATATCCCTTTCACTACCAACTACATATATTATTTCAAATGTTCTAAATAATCCCCAAAAAGGAGAAAATTCTTCCCCTAACTCCCTTCTAGTTTCCATCGAAATTACGATGTGTCTGCCATCAAGAAAACCAAAACTTAAAAAAATATGTGCCAATCCTTCAAAATCAGAAAAATGAGAAATAACAACATCAACATTTTGTATGTCACTTAGTTTATACTCTTGGGTAATATAATTTTTATCCACACTCCCGTCTTCTTTCCAGATAAAATCTCTAAAATTTGTAATACTGATAGTATTATCAACAACATCAATTTTTGGTAACTGTTCTTGTCCCTCTTCCCAGCTTCTATCATGGCTCGGTTTTCTTAAAAGAATTATGGTCATAAAAACCAAAAGAGCAAAAACCAAACAAACTATAATAATCTTTTTTATATTTATTTTTTTTCTCACAAAATAAATAATAACACAAATTTAAATGTATAGAATAAGAAAACCCGCAGAACGAGCTTTCTCGTTTGCGGGTTAATCACTTCTTGAAACCAAGGATGATAATCTTTATACCGATAAAGACGATTCCAATGGTCAAGATTGATTGAAGGAGATCTTCTGTTCCCTTTGGGTTCAGCTTATGCAAACCCATTGCAGCAATGACCCCTAAATAAAGCGGGGACCACTTGATCAGGAACCTTCTAACGGGCCTCCAGATCTGGAGAACCATATCCCTGAGCATCCTCCCAAAAAAACGGAAGATTGCCCAGATGATGTTCCACAAACCTGTGAAGAATCTATTCCATGTCATATCTCTCACCTCGTTGATGTTTATATAAACTACATTTCTATTATAAATTATAGCAATAATTGATGTAATTGTCAATACTTTTGCTTCAAACCCCTTTAAAAACTAGGGCTTTTCTCGCGGAATGCTCATATAAATAAAAATCCACAGTAGCTGGGCTACTGTGGATTTTTATTTATTCTAGAAAAAAGTTTATTTATGTTTTTTGCTAGCTTTTACTGCCAACATCTCACGTTTTACCTCAAGTCTTTTTTTTGTCTTTGTTGACCTTGATGTCCTCCCCTTTTCTATTCCTGTTATTCTTTTTGCCATAATATTTTTTAAGCTTACAGTTGACAGTTTACCCCCACATCTTTCTTTTTTTAAAAAAGGTGTGGGGGTTTACAGCCAACAGATTTTTATAAATTTACCTAATTATACACTTTTTTTTCTTTTTGTCTTTATTTTTTATGTTGACATTGTTACAAATTGAGTTTATTATCCTTAACGGAAACGAGCTAGGGTTGTAAATCTTTTAACTTTTTAGTAAAGGAGAAAAAGAAGTTATGGCTTCTAAAAAACAAAAGAAAAAAGAAAACGGAAGTATTTGCAAGATCACCGCTCTTCGCCGCAAGGGAGGAGCATGGAAACCGCTCGAGGTTTCCCTGCTCAGTAAATTCCTTGAGACCCAAATCAGCCAGAATCCGGATTATCCCGAATATCTGCTAATGCGAGGGCATCATACTGACCAAGCTACCTTAAAAATCGTTGGGAAGATTCTCCCTCATACATCTTCACACTTTATGGGGGCAGATAGCCCAAGACTTCCCTTCCATCCAGGGTTTGCATAGCCATCCCCTCCAAGAAAACCCAGGCCCCGCCGATTTCGGCAAGGCCTGGGTTTTAATTTTAAATAATATAAAACAAACTACCTCTTGACCTTAGTAGGGGAATATGTATAAATAGTGAGAGACTCAGTATTTCCAACAAATTTACCAAGGAGCAATTTATGACTTCGAAATCAATCCTGTCAGTTTCTGGCCAAATGGTTCAGGTAAATAGCTCAGCAGAGGCATGCCAAGCCTTTGGAGCGAGTCCTGGTCAACGTGTTTGACACCCTCTTGCCGGCGTAGGTTACGCCGTAGGTGTAGCACCCCCCGAAGCAGAAAAGTGTTCTTATTCGTCCCCGAGTCAATTATGGTGCATTTTCGACAAGTTTGGAGGAAAGGCAATCAGTGTCAATTCTGTGTCCTTAGTCGTTCCCGCCCCCTGACGTTCCAGGCAACAATAGTAGTGCCGTCCAGACCTTTTGGTTACTGGGCGGCACTTTTTTTATTCCTATTTTTCTATCTATACCCATTTTTAAATAAAATTAGATTTATCAAAACATTGACATAAAGTATCTTTTCATAGTATAATATATATAGTTAGAAAGACTTCTAACTATCCCACACCGTAGGGTTTACGGTAATGTTCTTTGCAAGGAGGTTTATATCATGGTCCAGACACCAATGACAGAAGCTCGCCGAAATGAAATCGCCTATCTCTTTCTTCTCAACCAGAGGAGAAAGGATGGGGTTGGGACTCTCAAACCAAACGACATCAAGAGGCAAATTTGCAACACGGCCACGGAGCTTGAAATCCCAGCAGAAGAGGCACAAGAGTTCGTGCACGACATGATGTTCCGGCTCTTTCAAGAATGCTTCCCAATGCCAGGGAAAGAAAAAGAATCTTAAACCTCAACCAGGCTAAACACCAAGGTGAAACTATCTAGTTTCCTAAAGGGGTAATTCTGGCTCCTCCAATTTTGGAGCAAGCGGAGAACAAGAACCTCGCCTCGTGCTTATCCTGTAGCACCAAAGCCCCGATTTCGGTCGGGGCTTTTCTAATTCCTAATTTATTTAGACTTTCTCGTTCCTTTTTTAAATTTTGACTCAAGAGAAAAAAACAAAGGGTGCTGAAAGCACCCTTTAGAGAACAGAGAAATGTCTTATTATGTTTTGCCCATGTTTCAATATCACTCTTTGAGTTTTTGAGCTAGCATAATCAACAATCAAAATTTTTCCATCCCGAATATTAAAATTGTTTGAATTGCAAAAATGATGGCCGTCGTCCCAATCATAGTTTTGAACCATCCTAATCTTTAACCAAAAATCTTTTTTATTCAACAAATTATAAGGAGGTGAAAATCTTTGGATATTTACAAAACCAAGTAGCGAAAAAAAGGTGGGCTCACAAAAATTATTTTTGTATTTAAGCCAAAATAAATACTCTTTAAAATTAGAAATAATTCCGTTTAAAAGATAATATCTCAACCCGGGAAAATCTTTTGAATAACAAGTCCTCGACAGATAAAATTTTAAATGTTTCCATCTCCTATCTTTTTTAATGATAAAGAAGACATCTTTTAAACACACCCAAACCATTATCTTGGGAAATTTAAAAACAAAACAACCCAAAATAATAACAAAACGAGAAGAACCTTGTTTGATTTCCATAAAACACCTCTGTGTTTAATTAACTATATTTTAATTAACTTTCTCAAGTTAGATTATTACACCTAGTACAAAATAGCAAGAGAATTTTAATTCCAAAAAAAACAACTTCCCTTCACCCACTTTTTTTAAATTTTAATAGCTGTCGACTGTTAGCTGTAGGCTGTGAGCTTTATAAAATTTACCTTACCTCCCAACCTTGTTTACTCATCTCCCCCGTAATTTTCTCCATTATTACATTCACCTCTATGTCGGTCAAAGTCCTTCCATTGGACTGAAATACCATGTTAAAAGCATAAGAAGTCTTCTTGGCACCATCTTCTAGGGTTTTCTCAAATACATCAAATAAAGCTGTTCTTACAAGCAACTCTCCTCCATTCTCTTTAATTAAGGCTAATACATCTTGCTCGGTAGTTCCCTCGTTGGTCCAGACTGCGATATCTCGCAACATGAATGGATAAGGTGAAATTTTTTCAAATCGTATTTTTTTATTATCGCCCTCCAAAACATTTTCATAACTTTCTACCTCGGGAAGTTTTTCAATAAGTTCGTCGAGGCTAAGTTCTAAAATCATATTAAAATCCCCTTTCTGTAATTTATTAGTCTTTAACTCACTATTCAAAACAGAAACAACATTTTCCAAAGTTAATTTTTGAAACTCTTCAATTTTTGACTGTTTCATTTTTCTTGTAGGAAGAACGCCAATCGCTAAAGCATTATATTCCCCATCAATTGAAGGAAATACTTTTCCAATTTCAAATAATTTAATTTCTTCTAGTCCTAGCAACGGGGCATTTTTAGCATTAAACTCCAACTTTTCTACCATTGCGTCGACAAGATTAGTTCGCATAAAGCCACGATTACTTGCCAAAGGATTTTCTATTTCCACTTTTCCACTTTCAACCAAAGAATAATTATAAACTTCATTAAAATTTAAATCTGTTAAGATTTTTCTAATCTTGTTTGTATAGTAAAAAATTTTGTGTGCCTTGGCATCATCTTCTTTTCCTTGCCCGTCTGAAAGATTAGGGTTAATAGCAACGGATTTAATATTTTTGAAACCATAGATTCTCCCAATCTCTTCAACCAAATCTTGTTTTATTCTTAGGTCCAATCTTTCAAAAGGAGCAGTTACAACAAACCTTTCTTTATCATCTTCTATCATTCTTCGATAACCGATAATATTTTCAAATTGCTTAGTTTCTGATAATTCTGAAATTTCAGTTCCTATTTTATTATAACGAGAAGAGTGGATTACTTTGTCACCGCCGAGATAAATTCCAACATGATCAACTCCCTCATTCACCTTTATTCCTGGCAAAAATTCGATGGATTCATAATGTATTTTTCCTTCCCCTGTATTTGCAAAAACCAAATCCCCTGCTTGCAAATTTTCTTTCTCAACAGGTTTTCCAAAAACATATTGGTCTACTGAAATTCTAGGAATAGCGACCCCTGCTTGGGCAAATAAATAGGAAGTGAAAGACGAACAATCAAATTTATTTGGGGCATCATAAATGATACTAGCTCCGCTTTCATAAGGGACACCTACAAAGCTGGGTGCTGTTTCCAAAACTTTCTTTAGTGAATTAACTTTCTCATATTCAAAATTTAATTTATTCAAAATACCTTCTACTTCTTTGTCAGAAATATTTATCCCCAAAATTTTATTTACATCTTCTGTGGCAAAGCCGACTTTGTAGAAATCTGGTTTTCTTGGATAGATATCAGCCTTTGCAGAGAATTTTGTTTTTTCTGTACTAGCAATTTCTTTTATCAAAGATACCAACTCATTCATTCCAACCTCTGCTAATTCTGGGCTAATTTCATTTTCAAATCTCTTAGAAGAGTCTGTGAGAATAGCAAAACCGCGAGATGTTTTTCTTACCACAACTGGTTTAAAATTTGCTGCTTCCAAAACAAGACTAGTTGTGTTTCCATCTACCTCGGCTTTTTTACCACCTTTAACTCCGGCAATTGCTAGCGGGGATTCACCGTCTGCAATAATCAAATTAGTTTCTCCTAATTCAACTTCTTTATTGTCTAGTGTTGTGATCTTCTCCCCAGCCTTGGCCCATCTTACAAAAATCTGTCCACCGCTCAATTTGTCTCTGTCAAAAGCGTGCAGTGGTTGTCCAATGCTAAACATCACATAATTAGTAGCATCCACGATGTTATTAATTGATTTTTGCCCGATAGCTTCCAAGCTTTCCTTAAGCCACTCTGGTGATGGTCCAATTTTTATACCTTCAACGACTACAGACAAGTAACGAGGGCAAGCTTTTGTATCTTCAACCTTTATATCAATAGTTTTTACCTCTTCAGATGTTTTCCAACTTTCATTTTTAATTTTATTTAAAGTTAAATTTGTAAGTGTCGCGATTTCTTTTGCCATACCGTAGTGAGACAAACAATCGTGCGCTCGGTTAGGGAGAACGTCCACATCCAAAAGAGTATCTTCCTTTTCGTTTGCCAGGGTTACTTCCTCAACTTTTTCTACTTCAAAAGAATGAGTCATTAACAAATCAGAAAGGCCCTGAGGATCAGGTAATTTTTCATTAAAATATTTTTGTAACCAATTGTGTGAAAAAAGCATGATTTAGTTTATAGTTTTTAGTTGATAGTTTTTAGAATTCCTTTTTAATAATTTCTATGAGTTCTGGAAATTGTTCATACCCATCTTCCTTTGTAATATGCCCAACTCCCTCTAAAGTTATAACTTCGGAACCTAATTTTTCTTCAAAGTCTTTTCTAGTTTGTGCATAAGGAACCCATTCGTCATCGTCTCCTAAGATTGTGATTATCTTACCACAATTATTTTTTACTCTTTCTACATTAATTGGAATTTTAATCCATGGCTCTGCAATTTTTTCAGCCGTAGCATCCTCTAAGTTCTCCAGATTGAACCAACCAGCAACAAAAACACACCCAGCAACTTTTTTATCTTGTTCAGACAAAAATCTCATAATTGTCTGACAACCAATACTATGACCTATAAAAATAGTTTTCTCATCAATATCTTTAGTAATATTTTTAAGGTAATTAATCCATTCATCTATTTTAGGAGTTTCTGGGTCAGGCATTTCAGGAGCAAAAACTTCAAAACCAAGCTTCTTAAAAGACTTTTCCGCATAGGAAAGCCAATCTGTTCCATCCCAACCATGAATTATAAATATTTTTTTCATAAATTTATTTTAAATCTTTGGGACGAATTTCTCTTTAGAGAAATTCGTCCTGTTATGCTGTCGGCTGTTAGCTGTAAGCTGTCAGCTCACCCCAACACCTTACCTTTCTTCCTCAATCAAAACTGTTCCCCAAATCTTAAGTCTCCGGAGTATAACAACCTCACGTCATCAATTCCATATTTCAACATTGCCAATCTTTCTACTCCAATACCAAAAGCAAACCCCTGAAATTCACGAGAATCAATCCCTACACCATTCAAAACTTTTGGGTTAACCATTCCGGCACCCAAAACTTCAATCCAACCATTGTGTCCGCAAGAAGGACATCCTTTTGCATTACACTTAGAACAAATCATATCAATCTCAACCCCGGGTTCAACAAATGGAAAATATCCAGGGCGAAGTCTGATTTGAACATCCTCTCCAAAAAGTTTTTTCAAGACTGTTTCCAAAACTCCTTTTAGTTGGGCCAGCGAAACGTCCTTCCCCACCGTCAAGCCTTCCACCTGGTGGAATTGGGTTTCGTGAGTTGAATCAGTAGCCTCGTTTCGAAAAACTTTTCCAGGAGAAACAATTCTAAAAGGAGGCTTATTTTTTTCCATAAAACGGATTTGTACGTCAGAGGTCTGAGTTCGTAAAAGTTTTCTTAAATCTAACGGTTTCAACCAAAAAGTATCATGCATATCTCTAGCAGGGTGATCCTTGGGAACATTCAACGCGTCGAAGTTATAATGCTCATCTTCAATTTCAGGCCCCTGCGCCACCTCAAAGCCCAATTCAGTAAGAATTGAAACTACATCTTGAATTACTCGAGTTATTGGGTGAATATGCTTTTTGTTTTGTGGGTCCTTATTCTCCTCCATAATTGTTTTATTATATACTAAAAATAAAATTATTTGAATTTTTTGAAAAGACGACGGATTTTGCCAAAGGCAAAATCCGTCGTTACTACTCACTACCAACTACCCACTATTCCCCCGCTAGCTTTTTTAAAAACAAACAAGTAATATTCTTAGTATGGACAACGGAGGAAATCAAAAAGAAAAAACGGCAAAAGACCTAATCGATGCAATGGAATATGCCAACACTGAAGACCGTCAGTTAGTAACCAAGGCTTTTGACTTTGCAAAAAAAGCTCACGAAGGCCAATTCCGGGAATCTAAGGAACCTTATTTTTTTCATGTATTTGAAACAGCAAAAATTCTAGCAGAACTAGGAATGGGACCTGTAGTTGTAGCAACAGGGCTTCTTCACGATGTTATTGAAGATACTGCTATAACAAAAGAAGAAATTGAAGCAGAATTTGGAAAAGAGATATTGTTTCTTATTGAAGGAGTAACAAAATTAGGAAAATTAAAATATCGCGGACTGAAAAGACACACCGAGAGTTTGAGAAAATTTTTCATAGCAACATCACAAGATATTAGAGTGCTTATCGTTAGATTGGCAGACCGACTGCACAACATGCAAACACTAAAATATTTGTCCAAGGAAAAACAAATAAGAAAATCCAGTGAAACATTGGAAATTTTTGCCCCCCTAGCTTATAGATTAGGAATGAGAGTTATAAGCAAAGATCTTGAGGACTTAGCTTTTTCTTTTATTAATCCAGAAAAATATAAAGAAACTCAACTCCTAGCCAAACAAATTACAAAAAGAGATATGAAATTTTTGGAAAAATTTGATAGATCTATTAAAAAAACTTTAGCCAAAGAAAAATTAAGAAATATAAGAACTAGCTTTAGGGTAAAAGGGCTCTACTCTTTATACAAAAAATTACAACGAAAAGATGGAGATATAGAAAAAATTTACGACATAACGGCTTTGCGAATCATAACCGACTCAGTGGGTGATTGTTATAAAATATTAGGAATAATTCATAATACTTGGAAACCCCTTCCTGGTCGCCTCAAAGATTACATCGCTTTACCAAAACCAAACGCTTACCAAAGTCTTCACACAACGATATTCACTGGTAACGGTGGAATTTTGGAAATTCAAATAAGAACAAATGAAATGCACGAGGAAGCAGAACTTGGAGTAGCTTCTCATATTTCATATAAAGAGAGCAATCGTGGGGCGGCTCAATCACAGTTGTTGTGGTTTAAAAGATTTTTACCCCAAATAGAATATCTAAAGAAATCTCCTGAAGACGGAAAAACTAATGGGACGACTCCTGACTGGGTAAAAAAATTAGGAAGCGAGTGTGACAACGAAGAAGGGGAAAAACTTTTTGACGAACTAAAAACAGACTTTTTTGAACACAGAGTTTTTGTCTTTACGCCTAATGGAGATGTTATTGATTTACCAATAAACTCAAGCCCTATTGATTTTGCTTATACTATCCATACAGACATCGGGAAGCATTTATCGGGTGCAAAAGTGAACGGAAAAATGGCATCTTTAGATACAAAGTTAAGAGATGGAGATATTGTTGAGATTGTTACAAACAAATCTAGCAAGCCCACTAGAAAATGGTTAGACGTGGTCAAGACATCAGAAGCAAAAAGAAATATAAAATCAGCTCTCAAGATAAAAGATTAAATAAAATTAATTTTAAAATACTCTCAGGGTGTCGCACACCCCCGTTCCGCTTCGCTCCACTACGGGTGAACGACACCCGTTCGTAATTTAAAAATTTTTTTATTTTTATTCTGGAATCAAACTTGTTACTAAATATATAACGAGAATACCCATTACAATAAAAAAGAATTGTTTTACTGTGCCATTTCCCTCTTTCTTACTTGCATTTAGCTCCGGAATTAAGTCGGACATTGAAATATATAAAAAGTTTCCAGCCACAATTCCTAATGCTGGCCCAATTATTTTATCGATATTTACAGCAGCGAAATAAGCCACCAAAGCCCCTAAAATAGTTGAAAGGGAAACCAAAAAATTAAAGAAAATCGCTTTGCCTTTAGAAAATCCTGAATTTATCAACACAAAAAAATCAGATATCTCCTGAGGAAATTCGTGGAAAAGGACGGCAGTAGTTGTGACGATTCCTATGTTCTTATCAACCAAGAAGGCCAAAGCAATAATAACGCCGTCCACGAAATTATGAATAAAATCCCCCGCTAAAACTAAGTGCCCACCTACTTTAATCTTTTCGTGCTCTTCACAATTTCCTTCATGGTGGTGGTACCACTGCAAAAAGCGAGCGAATAAAAAGAAAAATAAAAAACCAATTAGCGTAAAAATTGAGACGGTCTCAATATCTGATTTTTCAATCGCTTCTGGTAAGATATTAAAAAATATAACAGCTAGAAAAGTTCCAGCAGAAAAACTAAGTAGATGTGGTAAATACTTTTTAAAGTTATCGTATCCCAAAAAAATAAACAAAATCCCGGCTAGAGAGACAAGAGATTCTATTATTGCGGCTATGAGTATATAAAATAACATATTTTTTATTTTCTATAATTATTAGTTAAAAATTTATAACTTCATTCAACAAAACATCCCTCCCTTCTCCTGTCTTCGCTGAATACAAAATTATATTTCCTTCCCCTAAATCCTTTTCTATCTTCTTTACTTGTTTTATTCTAGCACCTTTACTAATCTTATCAATTTTATTAGCCACTACTATATAATCTATATTATTTTCTTGTAACAAACGAAGCATTTCTAAATCAAACTCTGATGGCCCAATTTTAAAATCAATAATTAAAACTACTTTTTTATTTTCGGCTTCGCCAGAAAATAAATACCAAACGATTAATTTTCTCAACTTTTCTCTTTGGTCAGATTTTATTTTTGCAAAACCGTATCCTGGCAAATCAACAAAGTAAGTCTCCTCATTGATAAGGAAAAAGTTTATCTCTCTTGTTTTGCCTGGCATAGAGCTAGATTTAACCAACTTCTTACTCCCTACCAAAGAGTTAATAACGCTAGACTTGCCAACGTTAGAACGACCGATAAAAGCAACCTTTGGTTTTAAATCAAAGATGATATCATCAGTTCCCCTAATTCCCTTTATAAAAGTAGCATTTTCAGTTTTCATATGATTCAGTATAAAGTAGCTGATAACGAGTAGCAAGTAGCAAGACAACTTTTTTATCAAAAACATTCTATCATTCTATAGAATGATAGAATGTTATGTGACAAAATCTCTAAAGTTAGCCTAATAAATCTTTTTTTCTTTTTTGTTTATGAAAACGGATTGCGAATCGATGGGATTCACTATTGGCAAGAAGAATATCTCTTTCATTTTTTAAAATAATATCTGGGTTACCTAAAAATCCTCGCACTCTATGTCGTTCATCTTTTGTCGCGGCAACCACGGCTATCTTAAATCCAAATTCTGTCAAAACTTTTTCCGCTATATTTTTCTGGGCCTTTCCTCCATCTACTACTATTAACTTTGGCAAAGGCCATTCGGTATGCTCAAATCTTCTTCCTAAAATTTCCCTCAAGGCACCCACATCTCCTCCCCCTTTTTGGCGGATATTGAATTTCCGATATTCTGATGTCTCCAAGACTCCCCCGTTTATCACGACCATCACGCCGACTTTGTTTGTCTCGGAAGTATGCGCCACATCATAAGCTTCGATTCGACCAGAATTAGATATATTTTGTTCTTTCAAAAGTGCGATATCTTGGATATGTGAAAGTGCAAAAAGTTGATTTTTGATTTGCCCAGCTCTTTCAAACTCTTGACCTTTTATAAACTGCTTCATCTCTGCTTCCAGCTTTTTCAAAAGGAAATTTTTCTTTCCTTCAAAAAACATTTTTATATTTCTAATAGTTTTTTTATAATCATTTCTTGAGACCACAGAAAAATCTGGTGACAAACCCAGCTCGACATTTAAATTTGATTTTCTTACACTTTTTATTTTGCGAAGACCTACCTCTTTTAAATTAAGGCCGTCTTTTTCTCCCCTAAATGGGAAAATCTTTCTAACAATTTTTAACGCTTCTTTAAGTTGTAATGCGTGAGGAAAAGGCCCAAACTGATACTTTATATTAAAACCAAGACTTTCCTGATATTTCAAATCATGTTCTCGCACCAAAATAACCCGAGGGTAGTCTTCGTCTGTGATAATCACATGATTATAACTTTTGTTGTCTTTACCAAGAGTGTTCGCTTCTGGCAAAAATTTTTTGATTAAATTTGCCTCCAAAATCAATGCTTCTAAAACAGAATCGGTTTGTTTCCAGTCTATTGCTGTGGCACCTTGGACCATTTTTACAATTTTTAAACCCCGACGAAAATCCAAATCATCACCAAAATAACTCTTTACTCGGTCCCTTAAAGAAGTTGCTTTTCCAACATACAAAATATTTTTTTCTTTTTTAAAAAAATAAACACCTGGTTTATCGGGAAGATTATTTAATTGTAGTGAAGAAATTTTCATTTTTTAAAAATTTTTAACTACTTCAAGTGCTTCTTCAAATACTCTCCCGTATAAGAGCCCTTCGTATTGGCAACCTCCTCTGGGGTGCCTTTCGCTACGATTTTTCCACCATTTATTCCCCCGTCCGGCCCGATATCTATAATATAATCAGAAGATTTTATTAAATCCATATTATGTTCTATCACTACCACAGTATTCCCACGGACCACTAACTTTTGCAAAATCTCAATCAATTTTTTAACATCGTCATAATGCAAACCAATAGTCGGCTCATCTAAGAGATAAATTGTTTTGTGAGTAATCGGGCGGTATAACTCAGAAGATATTTTTACTCTTTGAGATTCTCCCCCTGACAAAGTAGAAGCGGGCTGTCCCAACTCCAGATACCCCAGACCCACGTCACACAATGTTTTCAACCTGTCATAAATAGAAGGAATCTCTTCAAAAAAGCTTAGGGCTTCTTCGGCGGTCATCGAAAGAACCTCGTGAATATTTTTCCCTCGATACTTTATTTCCAAAGTCTCTTTAGTAAACCTTTTCCCATTACAAATATCACAGTTAACATGAACAGTTGGAAGGAAGTGCATCTCTACGGCAACCTCACCCTTTCCTTCACAAGCTTCACATCTACCCCCTTTTACATTAAAAGAAAAACGGTTCGCTTTCCAGCCTCTAGCTCTTGCTTCGCTCGTGGCAGCAAACATGTCTCGAATATGAGTAAAAGCGCCCGTGTAAGTAGCCGGATTAGAACGACTAGTTCTTCCAATAGGAGATTGATTAATAAGAATTGCTCGGCTCAAGTATTCTGAACCAGTAAATTTTGAACAGTTAAAAATCTGAGCCGAACGGTATTTTCGGTCAAATCTTGCCCGTAAGTTTTTATGCAATATTTCATACATAAAAGAAGATTTTCCTGACCCAGAAACTCCAGTGATTGTGACAAATTTACCTAAGGGCACTTCAGCTTTTATATTTTTAATATTAAAAATTTTACCTCCCTCTATTTTGAGAGAACCTTTGTCACTCGTTCTTCTTGTTTCGGGAATTTCAATCTTCTTTTCTCCTCTCAAATATGCAAGGGTGCTTGATTTTGAATCATTTTTATCTGCCATCAATAAATCCTCCAGATAACCTGTGACAACCACTTCCCCTCCATGAATGCCTGCTTTTGGTCCAATATCTACCAAATAATCTGATGAAAAAATAGTATCTTCGTCATGTTCCACTACTATAATAGTGTTGCCTAAGTCTTTCAGTTTTAAAAGAGTTTTTACCAACCTAGCATTATCTTTTGAATGAAGTCCGATTGTCGGTTCATCTAAAACGTACAGAGCCCCCACTAGACCAGAGCCAAGCTGACTCGCAAGACGAATTCTCTGTGCTTCTCCTCCTGAAAGAGTATTGGCTCGTCTATCTAAGCTAAGATATTCAATCCCTACATTTATCATAAACTGTAATCTCTCCAAAATTTCTAGAATAAGCATTTCAGAGATTTCTTTTTCCTTGTCTGTCATTTTTATATTTTCAAAAAAATCTTTTGCATCAGAAATAGTAAGAGAGGTAACCTCTACAATATTTTTCTTTTTATTTGCTGAATCCAGAAACACATTTAAAGCTTCAGGACGAAGTCTCGCACCTTTGCACGCAGGACAAGGATCTTTTACCCAAAAGTCCTCTGTCCCCAATCCATTACATTCTGAGCAGGCTCCATAAGGAGAATTGAAAGAAAAAAGACGTGGTTCTATTTCGGGATAAGAATAACCATCGTGAGGACAAGAAAATTTTGTTGAAAGTAGTAACTCTTCACCATCTGAAAAAATATTTTTTACTAAACCATCTGATTCCGCGATAGCTCTTTCAATTGAGTCCCTCAACCTCTCTAATATTGCCTTCTCGATTGATTCCCTAACCCCTTTTGAAATATCTTTTTTATTTTTCTTAAAATCAGAAAGGTAAAAAGTATCGACAACAACATCAATGTTATGTTTTTTTGTTTTTGTAAGAATTATTTGTTCTCTTAATTTTTTTCTTTTTCCATCAACCATTACTTCGGAGTACCCTTTTCCAAGTAAATCATAAAGAAGTTGATAATATTCACCTTTTCTCCCCCGAACCACAGGAGACAAAATTTCAATCTTTTCAACTTTTTCTTTCTCTTTACTTTCTATTTTCTTAATTATAAATTGTTGAATTTCCTCATTAGAAAGTTTTTCTATTTTTCGGTTACATTCTAAACAATAAGGGTGTCCCACTCGAGCATACAAAATACGCATATAATCGTATATTTCGGTAATGGTCGCTACAGTAGAACGAGGATTATTGGAACGAGATTTTTGGTCAATAGAGATAGCTGGCGAAAGCCCCGAGATTTCGTCTACATCTGGTTTTTGCATCTGAGAAATAAATTGCCTAGCATAAGCCGACAAAGATTCTATGTATCTCCTCTGTCCTTCCGCAAAAATCGTATCGAAAACAAGGGAAGATTTCCCAGAACCAGAAAGTCCGGTTACCGCCACCATTTTATTTCGGGGCATCTTAACATTAATATTTTTCAAATTATGAGTCCTGGCACCACGAACAACAATCCAATCTTGTTTTTGATTTTCGTTTTTAGAAACATCTATCTTTTTATTTTGATCTTTTTTTATCATTTCTTTTTTTATTTTTGTTTGGTTCATTGACAATTCTTTCCAATTCACGGATTTCATCTCTCAAAATTGCTGCCGTTTCAAAATCTAAGATTTTAACTGAGGCGTCCATTTTCTTTTTCTTTTCATTGATAAATCTTTTTGGATTTTTTCTGAGAAAATCTGCATCTATCAATAAAAGTTGTTCAACCGTTTTTTGATGCTCACTTTTCATTTGGTCACTAATACTGGTAATTTTCTTTTGAATCGTCTTTGGGGTAATGCCGTGCTTTTTGTTATAAGCAAGTTGTATTTTCCTTCTTCTATCTGTTTCTTCTATCGCTTTCTGAATAGAACCCGTGATTTTGTCTGCATATAAAAGGACTCTTCCTTTCACATTTCTCGCCGCCCGTCCAATAGTTTGGATAAGAGCAGTGCTTGAACGCAAAAACCCTTCTTTATCTGCATCCAAGATTCCTATCAACTCTACTTCTGGCATATCAAGTCCTTCACGAAGCAAGTTAACCCCCACTAAAACATCGTATTTCCCCTTTCTGAAGTCAGTGATTATGTCTATTCTTTCTACTGTTCCGATATCACTATGAATGTACACAGACTTTATCCCTTTCTCCTCCAAATACTCTGCCAAATCTTCTGCCATCCTTTTCGTAAGGGTAGTCGCCAAAACTCGCCCTCCTCCTTTGATAGTTTTTTCGGCTTCTTCAATAAAATCTTGTACCTGACTCTTTTGTTTTTTGGTCTCTTGGATAGATTTAATAACTATTTCTGGGTCAATCAAGCCTGTTGGACGAATGATTTGTTCGGCCACATTAGTAGAATTTTCTATTTCATATTTTCCAGGAGTAGCAGAAGTATAAATCACTTGACCAATTTTACTATCAAATTCTTCAAAAGTAAGAGGTCGGTTGTCCTTGGCGCTCGGTAACCGGAAACCAAACTCTACCAAAGTATTTTTTCGAGAACGGTCTCCAGCATACATTCCTCCGATTTGTGGAACAGCCACGTGAGACTCGTCTATAATAGTTAAAAATTCCCCAGGAAAATAATCGAGCAACGTATAAGGGGGTTCTCCTTCTTTTCTCTCGTCAAAATACCGAGAATAATTTTCAATACCACTCACGTATCCCACCTCTCTCATCAAGGCTATATCATATTTTGTTCTCCTTTTTATTCTTTCAGCTTCCAAAGGCTTCCCTTCTTTTTCAAATTTTTTCAACTGCCTTTCTAAATCTACTTCAATTTTTTTTAATGCCTTTTCTTTTTTTTCTAGATTAGTGACAAAATGTTTTGCGGGAAACAGAAAATAAAGATCTTTTTCCTCTAAAATAGATTGGGAAATACCATCTATTTTTTGAATAGAAAAAATAATGCCATTTTCTATTTGAATTCGATAAACACATTTTTCGTTTACTGGCATTATTTCTATAGCACCACCCACCACTCTAAATTTTCCCGGAGTTAAATCAACATTGGTTCTTTCAAAATAAAGTCTTACTAAATCTCTAATAAAATTAGCCTGAATTATTTTTGCATTTTTTTGAATTTTTAAATGAATATTTTCGTATTCTTTTGGATTTCCCAATCCGTAAATACAAGAGACAGTCGCCACCACAATCACATCTTTTCTTGTCAGCAAGGATTGGGTTGTCGCATGTCGCAACCTTTCAACCTCGACGTTGATACTTGCTTCTTTTTCTATATAAGTATCAGACACCGACACATAAGCTTCTGGCTGATAATAATCGTAATAAGAAACAAAATAATGCACCGCATTTTCTGGAAAAAATTCTTTATATTCTTGTGCTAATTGAGCAGCAAGAGTTTTGTTATGGGCTATTACCAAAGTAGGTTTATTTATCTGAGAAATGACATTCGCTACGGTAAAGGTTTTCCCGGAACCAGTCACGCCTAAGAGAGTCTGATGTCTCTCACCAGATTTTACTCCCTTTACCAAGGAGGTTATCGCTGCTTCTTGATCCCCGGCGGGTTTATATTCCGAGAAAACTTTAAAATTAACTTTCATACTTAAAATACTATACAACAAACGTTAATGTTGCGCTATCTTCGGACGTAAAAACGACAAAGATACCTATTAAGGGGGTTCTATTAATTTTTATTTAAAGCAACGGCACCACTACTCACTAAAACCAACCACTATACTCTAACTACTAAGTAAAAAACCTTGATACTTGATACTTGATACTTTATACTTATTTTCATGAATCTAAAGACAATATGTGTATTCGGTGATAGTTTGGTTTATGGCGTAGGTGATTCGCAAGAAGGAGGCTGGGTTAGTCGCTTACAATCGAAATTAAAAGAAAAATATAATTTGCGAAACTATGGAATTCCAGGGGATCATTCCGGAGACTTGTTAGAGAGAATCGATGAAGAATGCAAAGAAAAAAAACCTGATATAATAATTTTTTCTATTGGAGCCAATGATTCTCAGTATAAAGAAAAGGAAGAAGTAAATTTTATAAAATTAAAAACCTTCAAAGAAAACCTAGAGAAACTTTTTACATATGCAAAAAAAATAACCCCTGAAATTATTTTTGTGGGATTACCTAGAATGAATGATTCGGTGACAACTAAGTGGAATTTTGCTTGGCATTTCTGCAATAAAAATTTAGAGAAATATGACTCTGAAATTAAAAATTTTTGCGAAAAAAATAACTTACAATATATACCTATATATGATTTGATGGGAAAAGGAGATTTAAGTGATGGAGCCCATCCCAATAATGAGGGGTACAAAAAAATTGCCGAAAGAATACAAACATTTCTATAAAACAACAAGGACTACCGCTAGACAAAAAACAAAGACTATTCTCCCTTTTCTTCTTCTTCGAAAGTTTTATCTATTTTTCTTAAGATGCTTTCCAAGCTTTCATCGGCTTTCACGATATATCCCTTTACCCCCGCTTGTACACTAAGCTCAATCTCCTTACTAACTTTATCCATTTCAGAAGTTTGAGAAGCAATGAGAATAGGGGTACGTGATTCTCCATCTTCTTTATTAATTTCTTGCAAAAAGTCCCAACCACCCATCTCTGGCATTAACATATCAAGAATTATTAAATCTGGTTTTTCTTCTTTTATTTTTTGTAAACCAACTTTTCCATTTTCTGCAGAGAGAACCATATACCTATCTTCTGGTAAATAATCAGAAAGTATTTTTACAAAGGTTTCGCTATCATCAATTATTAGTATTTTTTTCATAGTCAATAAAAATTAGAATTATTAAAATAATTATATCAACGGTAATGTGAAAAAGAAAGTAGTCCCTTCCCCTTCTTTTGAGACAGCCCCTATTTCACCTCCATGTCCCTCTACAATTCCCTTGGTTATAACCAGACCCAATCCTGTACCTTTTTGTTTCTTTAGAACTTCAGCATTTTGTTTAAGTTGTTTAAACTTTCCAAAAAGATTTTTCATTTCAGATTCTTTTATCCCAAAACCATTGTCAGAAATCAATACAATCAAGGCGGGTTTACCTGCTAATTTTTCTATAGGAATATATTCTCCCAAAGAATACCCAGCGTTTCTGGCTTCTACTTGCAAGTCCTCTCCTTCCCTGTGTGGGAACACAATAACTTTTACCTCCCCGCTTTCTCTTGTAAATTTTAAAGCATTAGAAATCAAATTATTAAGAGCGTGCTTTATTCCTTCAGAATCAACTAAAATGTTATCGGGGATTCCTTCACTTAACATTAAACTAAGTTTTATATTAGAATTTTTTGCAGAAACATCATAAAAACTCACCCTTTCTTCAGCAAGATCTTTTATATCTACGGGTTCCTTATTGACTTCAAAATTTTCAGACTCTAACTTAGCAACATCTAAAATATCAGTCACCAAATCAAGCATGTTAGAAGAATTTTGATAAACCATTTTTATATATTCATCATATCTCTCCGAATTGGGGTCCAATGTTTTTTTAACAAGAAGACTACTAATCTTTTTTATACCGTCCAGTGGCGAGCGAAGTTCATGAACAAGCATAGAAGTAAAATCTTTCCTAATCTTTTCTAACTCTACTTCTGTAGTAACATCATGGAAAATAACTACTCCTCCCAAAATAGCTTCTTTGCCTATTTCGGAAATACTTTTAACTGGAGAGACAAAAATCTGAAAAAAACGGTCGCCCAAAAGAACTCTTTCAGATGCGTAGGTTTTATTTAACTTTAAGCTCTCCTCAAGCCTCCCCCTTATATCAAACTTTCCTCCTAGATTATCAATAAAATCAAAGATGGTGATATCATCTTTGTCCTGCAAACCAATAGCTTTTTGGGCAGCGGGATTTATAACCCCGATACGATAATCCAAATCGGTCATAAAGACTCCGTCCGTCATGCTTTCAACCATCGCATTTAACTTTTTCTGTTCGGCTTCGACAACCTCTTGTAATCTGGTTACAGCTTGAGACGCTTGATTGGTGATTTTATACAAGATAGTCATCTCATCTTCCTTGTATAAACCTGCTTGGGTATGCGCAACAGTAAGAATTCCCTCAACCTTCCCCCCAATAACTATAGGAATGTTAAAAAAAGAGCGAACTGGTTCTTCAACCTCATCGATTATAATCGCCCCAGATAAAATTTCCTCCACGTGATCCTCTTTAAAGTCCCTATCGAGCAAAGCCGAAAGAGAACCCAGCATTCTATTACGAATATCATTAACAAACTTACGGTTAACTGATTTTTCCAAATGAACCCTAAAGATTACTTTCTCTGGTTCTAGCAACATATAAGAAACTGCACTGTATTCAATAAATTGATGGAGAGAACCCGTAATAATATCGACGATTTGTTTTACATCAAGAGAATAACCAACTCTGTCTCCCAATTCTTTAAGGATAGCCAACTCGTACATCTTGTGATCCATCTCCTCTTTCTTCTTTGTTAGGTCAAACCTAAAAAGACTATCCTTTCTGAGGACATAAAGCCACGACGACAGAGCAATGATTGCCAAAGCTATAATTAAAAAAAACTCCATAGATAATCTTTTTTATTCTTCCTTCGGTTCTGGTGAAAGACCTCCTATTTCTTTCTGTGCAGATTTTATTGCGCTTAGTGACCAAACAAAAACAACAAACCAAACACCAAAAACCGCTAGTCCCCAGTACACCGCTTTGTCTATATTTTCTAGCATATAAACAGTTGTAATAGCTCCCAAACAATACATCTGGGCCAACATTGATATTACAAGTACTTTGGTGATTTTTCCCACCAAAGATCCTTCTACCATCCTATAAACCTTCCTTCCTTGAGTAAATAAGTAAATACTCCCTGCAACCAAAACTGGCCAACCAACAGTCAAAATTATAATCTTAGTCATATATAACATATCATTATATTATCTACTAATAAAAACTAAACGGTTATGTCAATCTCTGGGTACTTTGTCATTATTATTCCCACTATGTTCTTAACAATAAGTCCAGACAAGCTAACATACTCATCTATAAGTTTCTGCAGAATCTCTTTAGGATCACCGGCTATCCCTGTCACAGTTCCGTCATCCTCAACAGATAATTCTGATATGTTACGTGCTTTTAAAACGGAAATATCAGGACCAAGAATAACTATTTGTTTTTTAATAATTTCGGTTAATAAAACCTTATATTTTTCATTATCTTCCATAATTTTTTTTAGTTTATAGCTTGTAATTTTAGTTTTTAGAAAAAAATATATTTTAAATTTTTTTCATTATTGACTATCAAACGTGAGCTACAATCTTTTCATTATTAACTTTTAATAAACACGACCTTTTACTTTAATATTTCGTTTATCTTTTTCAAGATAACTTCGCTGCTCGTATCCGCTTTCAGAATAAAATCAGTAACTCTAAAATCTTTCACTAAATCCCATGCCCCCACGTAATTAGAGGAAACAATTATTGGTATTTTTTTGTCTTTCAGCTTTTCTAAAACAAAAAATCCATTTTCCCCCGTCATAATTATATCCAACACAATCAGATCTGGGTTTTCTGATTCAAACTTTTTGTATCCTTCTATCCCATCAAAGGCAGAAATCACTTCGTACCCGTCCTCTTTGAGTAAATCTCCTAGGGCGTCATGGTATATTTTGTTATCATCTATAATTAAAATCTTTTTCATATTCATAAATAAACAGTTTAAACCTTAGTATACTAATTTAAAAATCATTTTGCTATTTAATTTGTGTTAATAACTAAGATTACGAGGTGAGTTTTTGCACAGTTTTGTTAAAGAAAAATGAAATCTAGTGATATAATTTATCTAAATTTATATATTTCTTAGTCGCATGAAATGCCATGTGTCTGTGTATTTAATTCTTATGGAAAAGAAAACGAAAGCAACAAAATTCTTGCAGAAGAAAGAGCTCACTCCAGGGGCTGATGTAAAAGATTATTTATACGAAAAAAAACATGTAAGGTATTACGGTGATTTTTTCATGCACATCGCTCTATCTGATGATGGGAAAAAATGGTTGGACTCAAAATGTATTATTTTGGGACCAAGAGACAATAATTTTGATTATAATCCTATTGCTGTTATGGGGGTTTTTACTACACCTAAAGGAATTTTAGTTATCTACAATAGCCCTAGTCAATTAGATAAAGTTACTAAAATAAAAGTAGGAATGGCCCTGTTTGATTTAAAGAATCCAATGAACCTTCTTTGGAGAAGCGCTGAACCTGTATTTGAAAAGGAAGTAAAGACAACAAAATATATAAACTCTGGGGAGGCAAAGAAAGTTAAAGACGAAATAGTCCTCTCTTGGAAACTTGGTCCCCTCGAAAAAATAAAAGCTAAAATACCTTGCCCTTATTTTTGTTTTGAAGAAAAACACAAAAAAGAAGTAAGAAAATTAAGTGTAAAAAAACACACAGAGAATCCCATCATTAAACCACGAGAAGAAAACGCTTGGGAATCCAAAGCTACCTTCAACCCAGCAGCTATTTATATAGGGGGGAAAGTTCACCTACTTTACAGAGCGATAGGACATAGCGATATGTCAGTTTTAGGGTATGTTTCAAGTGAGGACGGTATCAACATTACAGAGAGGTTGTCTTATCCTATCTATTCCAAGCCAAATATGACTGCGGAAAAAAGAGAGGGGGTGAAACCTGTTCTTTATACCTCTGGAGGAAGTTGGAATGGTGGTTGCGAAGACCCCAGAATTACTTTAATCGAAGGTAAAATATACTTATCTTACACAGCCTTTGATGGATGGGGTTCAATAAGAATAGGGTTATCATCAATAAGCATGAGAGACTTTCTCCAACAAAAATGGAATTGGAAGGAACCTGTTCTTATATCTAAACCCGGAGAAATGCACAAAAATTGGATTATTTTCCCAGAAAAAATCAAAGGAAAGTATGCTGTTCTACATACCCTTAGGCCCAACATTTTAATAGACTATGTTGATGATTTAGACAGCTTGGGCGAAGGTAACTATATAAATAGTGTTCCTGGGCTTCGAGTTGCCCCTAAAGGTTGCGAAAACCTTTGGCTAAGAGCCTCCGGGGCTCCTCCTATAAAAACAAAAGAGGGTTGGCTCTTGATTTGTCATGTTATGGATGTTCGCGACCCTAACAAATATAAACTAGGGGCCATTCTTTTGGATTTAGATAATCCAGAAAAAATAATCGCAATAAGTAATTACCCTATCTTAGAACCAGAAGAGGATTACGAAAATAACGGGCTTAAACATGGGGTAGCTTTTTGTTGCGGAGCAATAGTTAAAGATGAAAAATTATTTATTTATTATGGGGGATCAGATACATACTCTTGTGTGGCTTCTGTCGACTTAAATAAATTTTTAAAAAAACTTATCAAAAATAACCAAATTAAAAAATAAAAATGTTTGTTTTAAGAAGATCAAAATACAACCCAATCCTCTCGCCTGTCCGACAACATAATTGGGAGTCCTTTGCGACTTTTAATTGGTCCCCTATTCAAATAGAAGACAAGCTACATTGTGTTTACCGTGCAATGTCTTTACCAGAACCATTAGAAAATGGTGAGAAGATAAGTATGTCTGTAATTGGACACGCAAGTAGTGACGACGGAATAGAGTTTGACAATAGACTTCCTTTTATCGTTCCAGAAGAGAGCTGGGAAAAATATGGGTGTGAAGACCCTCGTGTAACAAAACTTGACGGAAAATACTATATTTTTTACACCGCCTTGTCAGAGTTCCCTTTTAGGGCAGAAGGAATAAAAGTAGCCGTAGCTATATCAAAAGATTTAGAAACAATAGAAGAAAGGCACCTAGTTACCCCCTTCAACGCAAAAGCGATGGCAATGTTCCCTGAAAAAATTAACGGGAAAACAGTAGTCATCTTCGGAGTAAATACCGACAACCCTCCTGCTAAAATTGCTATTGCTGAATTTGATAAAGAAGAGGACCTGTGGAATGAAAAAATTTGGAATAAATGGTACGAAAATATTGATGAGCACACAATAGATCCTAGGCGTAGTGAAAGAGATCATGTTGAGGTAGGAGCCCCTCCAATAAAGACGGAACATGGATGGCTGTTGGTATACTCTTATATAAAAGATTATTTTAATGAAAAAAATAGAGTTTTTGGGATAGAAGCATTACTATTAGACTTAAATGATCCTAAGAAAATTATAGGAAGGACTAGTGGACCAATAATGGTCCCAGAAACGACCTACGAAAAATATGGTCATCTTTCTGACATCATCTTCCCTTCTGGTGCTATGGTTAGGGGAGAAAATCTTGAAATTTATTATGGTTCGACTGACACCCTTTCTTGTCGAGCAAAAGTTAACTTAAAAAATTTAATGGAAAGTATGATACCAGAAATGGTTTCAGAAAAAATTAAAAGATTTGAAGGTAACCCAATCCTTGAACCTATAAAAGAACACCTCTGGGAAAATAAATACGTCTTTAATCCAACATCAATATATCTAGACGGAAAATTTAATATTCTCTACAGGGCAATGGGAGATGAGGAAATATCAGTAATTGGATTAGCAAAGAGCAATGATGGTTTTCATATTGATGAAAGATTACCAGAACCTATATATAAACCAAGAGAGCTTTTTGAATCAAAAGGATGCGAAGATGCGAGAATAGTAGAGATTGGGGAACGTCTTCATATGACTTATACGGCTTTTGATGGGATAAATGTCCCTAAAATAGCGGTAACATCAATAGCCACAAAGGATTTTATAGAAAAGAAATGGGACTGGGAAATCCCCACTTTAATATCTCAGACAAAATATATGGACAAAGATGCCTGTATTCTTCCACAAAAAACATCCAAGGGCTATATGGTTTTTCATAGAATGGGAGACAGCATTTGCTGTGACTTCGTAAAAAGTTTACACTTTGATAAATTAAAAAAATGTATACAACTTCTCTTACCGCGTTTCGGCATGTGGGATAGTAAGAAAGTAGGAATCTCTGCCCCTCCTTTTTTATGTGATGCTGGTTGGATTTTAATTTATCACGGAGTAGGAGATGACAACGCTTACAAAGTGGGGGTAGCTCTCTTTGATAAAGATGACCCCTCCAATCTTATTGCTACAACGTCTGCTCCGATCCTTGAACCAGAACTTGATTACGAAAAAAACGGACAGATACCAAATGTGGTTTTTCCTTGTGGAACAGTGTTAAAAGATAACGTGGTTTATATCTATTATGGAGGAGCGGATAGCGTTGTCGCAGTAGCTACAATAAAACTGGATGATTTAATAAAAATGTTTGATTAGTGAATATGAAAAATTATGAAACTAAAGAAATCTTTGTTTTCGATTTAGACGGGACCCTGGCAGAAAGTAAAAGTAACATCGACAAAGAAACTGCCACCCTTTTAGAAAAAATACTCACAAAGAAAAAAATTGCAGTAATATCAGGAGGAACCTTCTCCCAAATTAAAAAAGCCGTCGTATCCAAACTAAATTTAAATCAAAAAAAGATTTCAAATTTATCTATTCTTCCCACAAGTGGTTCTAGTTTTTTCCAATACGAAAATAAAAAATGGAAGAAAATTTACAGCCAAAAATTAAGCAAAGAAGAGATGGAAAAAATCATAGGAAATCTGAGAAAATCACTCTCAGAGGCTGGGTACAAGAAACCAAGAACTACTTATGGAGAAATAATCGAAAACAGAAAAACTCAAATAACTTTTTCAGGATTAGGACAAAAAGCTCCGTTAGAAGCCAAACTTGCTTGGGACCCACAGAGGACTTTACGAAAAAAAATCGTAAAACTTTTTGAAAAATTATCCCCCGACTTTGAAACAAGAATCGGTGGGTCAACTTCTATAGATATAAATAAAAAAGGTCTTGATAAATCTTTTGGGATTGAGCAAATAAAAAGAGTCTTTGATTTGGGAAATAGCCAAATTCTATTTGTAGGCGATGCTCTCTTTCCAGGAGGAAATGATTACGCAGTTAAAAAAACAAAAGTAGAAACACTCTCAGTAAAAGACCCAGAAGAAACTAAAAAATATTTACGCGAAATAATAGACTCAATTTAAAAAGTTAGTATTCTGAATCTATACAAAAGAAAACCTACCCACAAAACTAAGATTAAATAATAAGTTGACCAACCTTTTACTAAGGGGAAATACCTTGAAAGTGCTTTCGGGTACCAACGATATCCCCCACCTAACCAAGCTATTAGACTAACAGTGACACTGTCAATCAGCAAAATAAAAAATACTACGACTTCAAAAGAAAATTTCATAATTCAAATTCAATTATAACACCCTGAAACTATTTCAAAAAATTTTTCTTACCAGTCCTTGTACCAACAAGTGCCTGTATCTTCGTATTTCCAAGCATACCATAAGCCAAAACTCTGTGATTACCATCGTCAATATCATATTTACATTTTTTGTATCCCTTCCTTAAAGAAGCTCGCCGAAGTTTATTACGAATGACACCTCCTTTCATGACAATAATAGGAATATATTTCACTATTTCGTCAGCATATTTCATCATCTCTTCTATATACAAAACCCTGCTAGTCCTTAAAGTAAGCTTATTCTTATCTTCTAAATATGGTTTAATAAAATTAACAGTGTCCAAAATTGACCCTTTGGTTGCCACGTCAGGCAATCCTCCCATCCGAGGCCATGCTCCGCAATCTTTTAGATCAATCTCTTCTAATTTCCAAGTTGAATTTAAATAACCTTCATATCTAGCATCGGCTTTTTTATGGTAGGCGCCGAAATCATATTTGGAAAGTTCCTTTAAAGATAACTTTTTTGATTTTTTAACGATTTCCTTTACGGCCTTAGGCAATTTATTTTTCATATGTTTTTGGGGAATTTTAAAAATACTTCCAAGCAACTCATTACTTATATAAAAAATTCTCAGGGCTTCAAGCGGTGTAACTTTTTTAGATTTCATGTTCAATATTATAACAAAAATTTTAGATAATCTGCGAAGTTATTAACACGAAGTAACTAGTTTAATAAGGAAATGTTCATAAAAAAAAACACCCCGCCGAAGCAGGGTGTTTTTTTGTTGTACTTAAACTCTACTGATGTTAACAGCATTAAGTCCTTTTTGACCTTCTGCTACTTCAAAAGAAAGTTCATCGCCTTCGCGAAGTTCGTTGAATTGTACGTTCTTTAATTCATTTGCATGAAAGAAAAGATCTTTTTCTTTTCCTTCTTGTGTAATGAATCCAAAACCATTATTCAAACGAACGATTTTTCCGTTTTCCATTTCTATAAGAGAAACTATGTTAATAAACTATCAAATGCAGAGTGCTGTTTGATAAAACCCGACTTCGATTCTCTTACAGCTACGATTTGATTGCTACAATAATACCATACCTCATATGCGATTGTCCAGTGAATTGCAACCCTTACTATCCAACAAAGGTTAAGGCCTTACCCGTCTTTCCCCCACGACCAGTTCGCCCAATGCGGTGAATATAATCCTCGTAGGTAGAAGGAAGCTCGTAGTTAATTACGTGACTAACATTGGGGATATCAAGTCCTCGAGCAGCTACATCAGTAGCTACCAAAACACTAACAGTATTCTCTTTAAATAATTTCAAAGCGTGCTGGCGTTGCCCGTGATTTTTGTTTCCATGAATTGAGCCAGTCTTAATTCCCTTTTGAGTAAGAAGTTCCGACAAACGCTCGACACCAATTTTTGTCCTTCCAAAAATTAATACCTTGTTAAACTCAGGCTTGATTAATAACCCGTGCAAAAGATCAAACTTAGTTTCCTTTTGTGAATAAATAACATCTTGGTCAATGCTATAAGCAGTGTCCCCTGTCTTAACGGAAATATTAATTGGATCATTTAAGAAATCATTAATTATTCGTTTGATGTCATCCGACAACGTAGCTGAAAAGAAAAGTGTCTGACGATTCTTTGGCATAGCATCCATCAAGAAGCGCATGTCATTCACAAATCCCATATCAAGCATACGATCAGACTCATCTAAAACGATGGTCTGAAAATTATTTAATCTTAAATTTCCTCTGTCGATAAGGTCTTTAATTCTTCCAGGAGTTCCGATAACAAAATTATAATCACGACGTAAGTCTTTTATCTGACGAAAAATCGGCATACCTCCAACAGCACAAACTGAAAAGATACGTAACCCAGAAGCAAATCTTACCAATTCTTGGTTAATTTGAAGAGCCAACTCTCTTGTAGGGGCAAGAATTATTACATTCTGTTTCTTATTCTTAGCCACCTTATCCAAAAGCGGAATAATGAAAGCGGCTGTCTTCCCCGTACCGGTATTGGCAATGCCCACGATATCACGGCCGTCTAAAACAGGCTGAATAGCCTGATCTTGAATAGGTGTTGGGTCAATATACCCGGCACCTATAATATTACTTTTTAAACGTTCATCGATGAGAAAGCTGGCAAAAGTATTTACCGCCTCATAAGGCTTAATTTCGGCAACAGGAACAGCCTTGTTTATAAACTTTGATACATCACTAAACTGACTTTGTCCTCGACGAGATTTCCCGGCACCAGAACGCCCGCCACCGAAACGTCGACCTTGGTTGTTACTGTTGCTAAATCTACTCGTACTAGGGCGTCTACTGGATCTTTGACCTTGGCCACTACCAGAACTACTTACACTAGAACGTCTACCGAAGCTTTGGCTTCGGCTCACTTGTTTTCTATACATATTTTTTCTTCTAGTCTTTTAATTAAGAGATAAGGGTTCGATACCCTTTTTGCTTTTGCTTGGATACTTGTGAAAATAGGTTCTTCACTTGTTCCTTGCTAGTCAAATAAGTCGACTAGGATCTCTTTAGTTCCAGAAGAATAAAATAATATGGATACAGGGAGATATAACTTATGGCAGGAGTATATTATAATTAGTGGGATATGTCAATCTTTTGAGAATATTTCTACTGATTTTTAAGATGCGTGGTTGATTTTATTCATTTATTAATGTATTATGTTCCATACAAAAATCGCTTTGCGCGTTTTTTTTATTTTTTAACTTTAGTCAAAATTAATCACTACAAACTACTCACTACCAACTACTAACTAGAAAATTATGGAAATCAGAAACATTGCAATCATCGCCCATGTAGACCATGGAAAAACAGCCATCACCGATGCTCTTATGAGACAGACGGGTATGTTTGTCGACGGGATGAGTATGGATACCGACAAAATTGAACAGGAGCGAGGAATTACTATTTATGCAAAGAATACATCCCTTACTTATAAGAATGTAAAAATTAATATTGTTGATACCCCTGGCCACGCAGACTTTGGATCAGAAGTGGAACGAGTACTTCGTTCTATTGATTCAGTTCTCTTGGTAGTTGATGCCCAAGAGGGACCGATGCCTCAAACTCGCTTTGTGCTGAAGAAATCTTTAGAGCTTGGATTAAAACCCATTGTTGTTATCAACAAAATAGATAAACCAGCCGCTGACCCAGTACAAGCATGTGAAGATGTCCTTGAGCTTTTCATGGAACTCGGCGCTAATGACGAACAACTTAACTTTTCTACTGTCTACGCGATTGGACGTGATGGTATTGCAAAGAAAAATTTGGAAGATGATTCAAAAGATTTAACTCCTCTTTTAAATACAATTCTGGAAGTAGTTTCCCCTGCCCCAGCAAATATTGATGCTCCAGCAAAAGCCCAAGTATTTAACCTTGGTTATGATAATTTCCTTGGGAGATTGGCAATCTGTAGAATATATGAAGGTGTGCTAAAAGACGGAGGGGCTGTTTTCGTGAAGAAACCAAACGGAGAAATTAGAAAAGGTAAAATAACAAAACTATTTACATTTAAGGGAGTTTCCAGGAACGAAGTTAAAGAAGCCACTGCTGGTGATATCGCCATGGTGGCGGGACTTCCTAATGCTTTTATTGGAGAGACCATCACCACCGACGAAAATGCAGAAACTCTTCCCGCTATCAAAGTTGATGAACCAACCATCACACTTGATTTCTTAGTGAACAATTCTCCTTTTGCAGGACGAGAGGGTAAATATGTAACTGGGCGACAAATTCGTGAACGCTTGGAAAAGGAACTTGAAATAAACGTTGGTCTTGAAGTGGATTTTTCAGAAGGAACAGCTAAAGTCGCTGGCCGAGGAGAATTACACATTGCGGTACTACTTGAAAATATGAGAAGAGAAGGTTACGAACTCCAAGTATCACAACCCCATATAATTATAAAAGAAGAAGATGGTGAAAAACTAGAACCCTACGAAGAGGTAACTATTGATGTGCCTGTTGAATCCCAAGGGATTGTAATAGAAAAACTCGGACAAAGAAAAGGAATGCTTTTGGAAATGAAGCAACACGAAAATACAATGCGTTTGATTCTTGAAATACCAACAAGGGGTCTTTTGGGTTATCGCGGACAATTTGTTGTTGATACTAAAGGAGAAGGTATTCTTTCAAGCAGAGTTATCGGATTTAAGAAATATGCTGGAGAAATATCAAAGAGAGCGACAGGTTCGATGATATCTATGGTTAGCGGAAAAGCCCTTGGTTTTTCTTTGTTCAACTTACAGGAACGTGGTGAATTATATATTGGAGCAAATGTAGAAGTGTACGAAGGTATGGTTATTGGTAGTACTTCAAAGGGAGAAGAAATGGCAGTCAACCCAATCAAAGGAAAGCAATTAACAAACATGAGAGCCTCTGGTTCTGATGAAAATATTACGCTTACCCCGCCAAAAGGACTTTCGATTGAATCGGGGCTTGAAATAATGGCAAATGATGAATATTTAGAAGTTACTCCCAAGAGCGTTAGATTGAGGAAAAAATATTTAACTGAGACTGAGCGTTCAAAAAATAAAAGAAAATAAATAAATCCATATTTGACGAACTTCTTTGTCGACTTCGAAAAAAACTTCCTCACCTTATGTTTATAAGGCTCGGAAGTTTTTTTCTTGTCTCCTCAAATTTCATCCAAATCTGAATTTATTTTAATATTAAATGAAAATAAAAAACCGCCCAACAAAAATTGCCATTTGGACGGTTTTTTATTTGGGTGGCTGTTTAATGAAAAGAAACTTTCATTATAATGGAATTCTTATAAAAATTGGGGAAGTAATAACTTATCTGCCACCAATCTCCACTGGCACTTGGGTTAAAGGATATCTCTCTTACATCGAAGCCAAGATATTTAACTCCGTTTGCAACAAATAAAGTAATTTTTCCATTTGAGGCCCCGGGAGAATAATGAACCCCGACGATACGGTAACTCCACGAAAGACTTGGCACTCTACCATCCTCAAAACTGATAATTTTTCCGATTAAACCGCGAGGATTCCCAGACAATTTATAATTTTCACCATTAGCAAAAGAAAAATCGGGGAAAGACACAGCCATCATAGTAATCAATACAAAAAAAGAAAATTTCTTCACAATCAACTCCTTAATTTTTGTTTAAACTACTTAAAAAGTCTACCTCTTTTTCTACCAAAAATATACATCATTACATTTCAATTGTAAAGATCCTTTTACCTAAATAATAGGGCGAACTTCAATATACCTTTTTTTCCAAGCTCTTTTAAAAGCACCTACTGACAAGTTTCCTCCTTCTGATTTGCCAGCTGGATCATTATAATAGACAACGTCGCCATCAATCCCACTGATCACAACAAGATGAGGAATAGGATTTTGAGGGTCAAAGGTGTAGTGTACCGAAGCAATCACGGGACCTTCTTCTACCGCTGTTTCAAATTGAGCAAAAGCAGTATCCATGTTAGCTGAAGAGAGGTCATAATTCATACCTTCGAGGCCATGGTCATCTGCAAGAAGCGCAAGGTCTCGATGTATCCACCCAGCATCTTTCAGGTATGCTCCGGAAGCAATCCCTTCATTTAAAAGTGTGTCGACTGAGACTTCCCCTGGTTCATAATACTCAACAAGCATTGCCAAGCTAGCAATCCCACAACCAATCTTTTGCCATTTCACAGCACTAATGTCTTCAAACTGCGAAAAAAATGGAACATCAAAAACACTTACTGTTTTAGGAGTATCATTTTTAGGTTCCTCTACTACTTCTGTAACTTTTAGAGTATTTAAAGACTTAAGAATGTGGCCAACAGGGGCTTGTACAGACGGAACAACATCCCCCAAGCTTTCGGGAATTGATAAATAAGATACAGAATTAACCGCTACGGCGTAAGAAAAGCTGTAAAAGGTCCCCAAAACGACCATGACTACGGTTACAAGAATGATTTTACTGTACGTCAAATTACTCAAAAGTTTACACTATCTGCCTGGGGACATCAAGCTATTTTTTGTGTCCCTATTTTTTAGTCTTTTACAATTACAAGGGTTCCTAATTCGGCCCAATTATAGAGCTCCTGTGCTTTTTCTGGCCAGAGATTAACACAGCCGTGTGAGTATTCTTTCCCAAAACTGGTGTGCCAATAAGCCCCATGAATTACAGCTCCTCCATGCGTGAAATACAAATTCCAAGGAACACCAGGGAGATCATAATATTGATTAGCAATATTAGGGATCGGTCCCTGCATATATCGACTCGGGGTTTTTCTAAAAATAGTAAATTCCCCTCGAGGTGTCGGGGTAAGTTCTAGGCCAGTAGATATTTTCTCTGTCATAAACAAAATGTCCCCATCATAGGCATAAAGCGTTTGAGAAGAACGATCCACAATAATCTTTTTTGTAGTTGTGGCGGCAGAATTTTCTTCATCATAGATAGTCCGAATACCTTCATCAAGGAGAACCCTAACGTGGTCAGCAGAAACATACCAGTTTCCCTTTACCCGTTCTGGATAACGAAGCCACTCATCAAAAATAATCTTATACCAAACCTGTCCCTCATTCTCAACCTTCCCTCCGACCTTAAGCACAATACCATTTCTAAGACGACTTACTACTGGATATTCTACCCCTGGGCCTGAGCGCACATTCAAACACTCCTCCTCAAAGTGCGGGCCACATCCATCTATAACTTCAACATACTCAAAAAGAACTTTTTTAATAGGAAGGATCTTTTCTGATGTGATTTCCACAACTACTTCTTCTTCGTGGAGAAATGGGTTTGCTGGAGCTTCAAGATATTTTGATGAGGGGTCATCAATATACTCTTGGAGTGAAGAAGTTTCTTGTTCACTAAGCAAATTTGGTTTAAACAAGATGAGTATAATAAAAAAAAGAAGTATAAAAAGTACCCCTGAGAAAATAATAATTGTGTTTCGATGGTGTTTTTGAGTTACGAACATACCTACAGTATAGTCTTTTTACGTAACTTTTGAAATTGTTTTTTGTTTTATAATATAAGGAAAGCCACCGGTGAAGGTGGCTCTTTTTGGTCGAGGAAACTGGATATCTTATGATAATTTTGCCCATGGCACATGTTGACGGTTGGCGATATCAAACAACTCAAGTTGCATATCCGCACGAAGATGAAAGTTATGGTGTTTCGAATCAAAATCGTAAATTGGAGCGAAGCACAGATTCTCTGGAAGATTAACTCCGCCAGTATGCATCTCCTTCAATTTTCTGAGTAATTCAAGATACCGTTTGGTATCTTCTCTGATGAGTTCGTCACGACCTTATTCTCTTTCTATCATCATGTCGACCACGGCTATCTCCTTCTCAGCTTATTTTTTTAATAACACAAACAGTGTGCGCCTCTTCAAGATTCTTGCATCTAATCACCTCTGCAAGGCCATCAAATTGGGCACATTCCCAGAAAATTCTATCTCCTGGTAAAAGTTTCCATCCAACAGGAACATTTGTTTCGATTTCCTCCCCGCGGTCAAAAGGTTGAAAGGATTCTAAAAATATCATTAAAAACGCTAAGTCACCCCTGGTCCTAATCATGCTTTCCTCCTCAAACACAAAAATATATTGATTTAGAGCTTGTTTCCATCTACTAAGATACGATATCGTAGCTAATTTGTAAAGAAGAATTGCTGAATTAACACCTGAAGCGCACCCAAACACAAACCCGTGGTATAGAATAGTTTTGTTACAAGCTAATCAAATACCACGGGTATGTATAAACATATTAAACGAGATGATCGCATATGTATAGCCTTGATGTTAAAGCAAAGCTATACACATACGAAAATAGGAAAAGAATTAGGTTTTCATCGGACAACAATATCTCGAGAAATTAAGAGAAATCGTGATGAAACAAAAATTTACAAAGTTTCTTTTGCAGACAAAAGAGCAAAGATAAAAAGGAAGTTGTCTAAAAAAGAATATCGAATTATTGATAATGATTTAATAAAGAAAAGAAAAATCAAAAAATATTTAAAAAAAGATTGGTCACCTGAACAAATAGCAAAAACTCTGAGATTAAATCCTCACACGACGATTTATCGATATATTGATAGATTTCCTGAGTTAAAAAAATATCTTCGCAGACAAGGGAGACAAAGAAGAAAGTATGGAACAAAAGCTAATTTAAGTAGATACCAAGCCAATAAACGAACTATTCACGAAAGACCTGTGTATGACTACACAAAAGGTCATTGGGAGGGAGATACTATTGTTGGAAAGGAAAGAAAATTAAGAATAGTTACTTATGTAGATAGAGTGTCAGGGTATTTAATTGCTGATTTAACCACAGCTAAAGCCGATGATATCCATTCCCTTGTTAAACATCAATTTAAAAACAAACCTTGCAAAACAATTACTTACGATAATGGAAGTGAGTTTGCTTTACACAAAATGATAGAAAGAGACACGAAAGCACTTGTTTGCTTTGCAGATAAGGGTAAACCTCAACAAAGAGGTTCTAACGAAAATATCAATGGTTTATTAAGACAATATTTTCCTAAAGGTTCACCTTTTGCTACAATTACTAACAAAGATGTTCAACGGGCTGTTTATAGATTGAATAGCCGACCACGTAAACGTCTTAACTATTTAACACCTCGGCAAGTTTTTAAAGGTGTGCACTTCAAGAGTTAATTCAAGAAGGGTATTTGACACAAATGTATAAGTCGTGATATAAATTAGATATGTATAAAAATTATACACAGCTAAATATAACTAATTGGAACACCTGCGCGGGTATGTCTTTCGTGCTTCCAAGTAAATCATTTATGTTTAGCTATGATAGTTTTAATCTCCTCCCCCTTATTTTAAAAGTCTAAAATAAACAAAAAACTTCTCTTAGAAAAATCTCAGCTAAACATAAATCAGCCGAGATTTTTTGTTTAGCTAAACCGTTTTGGTTCTTTGAAAATTAAACTAGGAGAAAGCCATGCAAAAAAGTGATGCGCAGAGAAATGTCAGGCTGTTTGGGTGGTTTGTGATCCTTTCAGAACCATTATTTTGGGGACCAATATTGATATCCTATATTATAAATATAGGAAAAATGAGTTTGCCAGAAATTTATTTTATGGAGTCAATTGTTTTGCTTGGAGTTGTTTTTTTAGAAATTCCTTCAGGAGCATTGGCTGATTTAATCGGAAGAAAAAAAACTATTATTCTTGGGAGTATCTTGCACACTATAAGTATTATTGTTTTTAGTATCTCCGACTCACCCAAGGAAATATGGTTAGCAAACATCATTTGGATGATTGGGTATTCTATGCAATCGGGGGCTGACGTAGCTTTGCTCTATGATTCTTTGAAAGAAGACGGGAGAGAGACCGAGTACTCCAAGATTATTGGAGGAAACTTAGCTAACCGCCTTTTGGTAATCACATTTAGTTGTTTGATTGCTGGGTGGATGTTCAAGGTAAACCCAAGGCTTCCTTTGTTCTTATCAACCCCAACAGTCTTAATTTCAACATTTTTAGCATTTTATTTCACGGAACCTTTAAAAACCGAAAAATACAATATTAAAAAACAGTTTGAGATAATGAAGGCCGGATTAAAAATAGTGCTAAAAAACGGAAAAATATTGTGGATAATATTTTTTACGTTACTGATTAGTGTCGCCTCCAAGATTTGGTTTTTCACATATAATCCTTATTTTGAATTAGTAGAACTCAAAATAGAATACTACGGAGTTATGTTTTCTTTATTAAACATAACAGCTTGGTATTTTAGCCGTAATGCACATATTTTTGTACAAAAAAATAATACACAAAAGTGTGCATTCATCATCGTTCTGCTAGTAGGGGTTCCAGTCTTGCTTATGGGATTATTTGTGTCAAAAATATCCTTACTGGCTATTTTATTCCAAAATGTTGTTAGAGGTTTTTTAACTCCATTTTCAAGCGACCTCCTCAACAAACAAATAGGTTCATCAAACCGGGCAACCGTAATTTCGATTCAATCTGCGTTTAATGGCTTCGCTCAATTTTGTTCTTTAAGTATTTTTGGCTATATACTAAAAATCTATTCTTTAGGTTTTTGTATGCAAATCTTAGGTCTGTCTGTATTGTTATTGGGATTTATAATAATCCTACAGTATCGCAGAATATTTTTGGGGAACTCGGCTACCAAAAAAAATGTTTAAAAAAAAAGCGACTTCTTATGAAGTCGCCTTTTTATTATTTAGTCTCCTTATCTTCCTCTTCATCAGATGGCTTTTCTTTATCCTCTGTAGAAAAGTCGGCATCTCTAGTCTGTCCCTCGGTAGTACCACTTTCTGAGGCCTGTGCGCCCTGTGCTGGTGTTTCCTGGGCATGTTTAGCCATCTCTGACCCTATTTTCTGCATTTCGGTTGATAGCTCGTCTGTTGCCTTTTTGATCTGTTCAATATCGTCACCATCCTTTGTCTTTCTCAAAGCCTCTATCTTTTCGTTCACTGACTTTTTAATATCTTCAGAAATTTTTCCTTCTGCATCCTTGAGAGCTTTTTCTGCTGTGTAAATAATTTGTTCGGCAAGATTTTTTGTATCAATAACATCCTTTTTCTTCTTGTCGTCGGCTTCATGGATTTCTGCATCTTTTTGCATTTTTTCAATATCAACATCGGTCAAACCAGAGCTAGCTTCAATTCTTATAGATTGCTCTTTTCCAGAAGCTTTATCTTTGGCTTTAACTTTTAAAATTCCATTAGCATCAATATCAAAAGTTACCTCAACCTGAGGAACTCCTCTTGGTGCTGGTGGAATTCCGTCTAGAATAAATTTTCCTAAACTTTTATTATCATTGGACATAGATCTTTCTCCTTGAACGATATGAATCTCTGTTGAAGTTTGATTGTCTGATGCTGTTGAGAAAACCTGAGATTTTGAAGTCGGGATAGTTGTATTTCTAGTGATAAGCTTTGTAGCTACTCCTCCCATCGTTTCAATTCCTAATGACAAAGGAATAACGTCTAGAAGAAGAACGTCTTTTACATCTCCTTGTAAAATTCCTGCTTGGATAGCTGCTCCGTCAGCCACAACCTCATCTGGGTTGATTGATTGATTGGGTTCTTTTCCATTGAACAAAGCTTTTACCGCCTCTTTAATTGCAGGCATTCTTGTTTGCCCACCCACCAAAACAATTTCATCAATATCAGATATCTCGAATGGAGAAGTCTCTATCGCTTTTTTAGTAATTTCAATAGCTCTATCTATATAATCTCTGGCCAAGTCTTCTAATTTTGCTCTGCTTAATTTTAAGAGAAGGTGTTTAGGGCCATCGGCATCAGAAGTAATGAAAGGGATATTAATTTCTGTTTCAGGAGTAGAAGAAAGTTCAATCTTTGCTTTTTCAGCGGCCTCGTCTAACCTTTGCAAAGCCAAAGGATCTTTAGAAATATCGATTCCACTTTCTTTCTTAAATTCTCCTGTAATCCATTTTATTATTTTCTGGTCAATATCTTTACCTCCCATATGGCTGTCTCCGTCGGTTGATTTAACTTCTACCACATCATCTCCAACTTCAAGAACAGACACATCAAATGTTCCTCCTCCAAAGTCAAAAATTACAATTTGTTGATCTTTCTTTTTATTAAAACCGTATGACAAAGCTGCCGCGGTTGGTTCGTTTATTATTCTCTTAACATCAAGCCCTGCGATTTTCCCCGCATCTTTTGTCGCTTTTCTTTGTGCGTCATTGAAATAAGCAGGTACTGTAATTATTGCTTCTGTAATTTTTTCACCCAATTTAGCTTCTGCATCAGCTTTTAATTTTTGAAGAAACATAGCAGAAATTTCTTCTGGTTTGTACCATTTGTCACCCATCTTAACTTCCACGCCACCAGTATCAGACTTCCTTATCTCGAAAGGAACCGTCTCCCTGTCTTTTTGAACTTCTTTATCATCAAAATTATGGCCAATGAATCTCTTTATACCAAAGATTGTGTTACTAGGATTTGTAACAGCCTGTCGCTTAGCCAAAAGACCAGCGAGTCTTTCTCCCGTTTTTGAAATAGCTACGATAGATGGTGTTGTCCTTGACCCCTCGGCATTTTCAATAATCTTGGACTCACCGCCCTCAATAATCGCCATCGCTGAATTAGTTGTACCTAAATCTATACCTAATATTTTACTCATATTCCTAATTTTGATTAACTTATAATCTTTTCCGCTGGAGGCGTATCCGCCTCCAGCGGAAAATTATTTTTAATAATTATTTCTCAAACTCTCCTACTTTTACCTTGGCTTCCTTCAAAATCTTGCCATTTAGTTCATACCCCTTCTGGATTACTTCCAATATTATACTGTCTTTCTCTTCCTCGTCAACTTTTATCATCTCAACCGAGGTATGTTTTCTCATATCAAATTTTTCGCCTTTGGGATCAATCTGTTCAACGCCATTGTCTTTCAAAACAGAAATCATTTGATTGTAAATATATTCTACTCCTTTCAGCCATTGTTCTGGAACACCTTCAATATTTTTAAATGCCATATCAAAACTATCTAAAACGGGAATTATTTGGATGATTAAATCTCCCTTAGCAAAATTCACAAAATCTTTTCTACGTTCTTCAAAATCTTTTTTAGCATTTATCAAATCGGCTTTTGCTCTTTGCCAACCCGCCAGATATTCTTGCTTCTCTTCCGTACAACTTTTAAGTTTTTCCCGTATTTTTTTAATATCACCCCCAAAAGAACTTTCCTTCATATTCTCCTCATCAACCTCGATGGTTATATCGTCGTTGACAATATCTTCCTCATTTTTTTCTTCTTTTTTATCTTGTTTTTTAGACATAATTTAAAAACATTTAAGATTTAATTTGCAGTTTTTTGACTCACATTTACATTTAAAATCATCTAAGGATTCAATTTTAGAATAATCGGATGTGATTTCTTCTCCTTTTTCTATTTTACGAATAGCTACATCGCAATTATTTTTAGGAACAGTGTTGGAATCACAGGAATGGTTGATGTATCTTTCAGGTTTTTGCATGAGATAATATTTATTATCCTCAAAAAGTACATACTCCTTTTTCCATATCAGACAATTCATTAACTTGTTTTTTAGTTATTTTTTTTGGGTGCCAACTTAAAACAATCTCACCTTTTTTAAAATCACGGCTTGCAAACACTCCTCTACCGTGCAAATTTGATTTTTTTATAAAAATATCTCTAGACATAGTAGATAAACAACAAATTATAAACAATATCTAAATTTTAATAATCAAAATATAAAATTTATTTATTTGTAGATTAAAGGTTCCCCTATTTTAACAAATAAAATAGCTTGTTGGTACTTGACAACACCTCATAATAATATCAATATGAAACCTAGGAAATTAAGTTCCTAAATTTAAAATCTCGAAGAAAATCTTCACGAAAATCATTGTCAAAACTGACGAGGTAGAGGAAACTGTCGAAGTAACAGGCTGGGCGGAGCGAGTGTTAACCCAACTGGCAAGAATTGAGGAAACAACCCCTCAGCAAGCCCTCCTGAGGCTTGCTGAACTCGGGGCAAAGAACACACCAAGATTTAATGTCTGTTAACTCTGAAGCTCCTTCACCCACCATATTTTATTTTTCACAAACAAAATAACAAACGGCTAAGCTTCTACGAAGCTTAGCCGTTTAATTATTACTTACTACTCAATACTTACTACTTATTACCAGCAATGGAGTAAACGATAATAAAAAAACCGCCATATGGCGGTTTTTTTATTATCGTTTACTCCATTGCGGAGCCTTTCTAGCTTTTTTAAGTCCCGGTTTCTTTCTCTCCTTCATCCTCGGATCTCTTTTCAAAAACCCAGCTTTTTTAAGCTTACTTTTAGCGTCTTCATCAAATTTAAGAATAGCTCTTGAAATACCGTGTCTCAAAGCATCAGCTTGTCCGCTGATCCCTCCACCATTGATTAAGGCTGTTACAGAAAATTTTGCTTTCACTCCTGATTTCTCAAATGCTTCCTCGGAAACAGCCTGTAACTCTTTTACAGAAAAATAACCTTCTAAATCTTTTTCCTTATTTACAACAAAAGAATTAGCCTTGGCCTCTGTGATTCGTACTCTAGCAATAGCTGTTTTCCTTCTACCAACAGCTTCGTAATATTTACCACCAACTTTCTTTTTGGTGTCTTTATCTTCTGCTATTTTTTTTGTTGTTGTTTCTTTTATCATTTTCAATTCTTATTTAAGATAATTATTCAGTTATCATTAAGTTTTTTAATACTTTAGATCTTAACTTGTTGGCAGGTAACATCCCGTAAATAGCAAGTTTCAAAACTTCGGCATATCCCTTCTTTTCGATAACTTGTTTCATTTTTTTTACTTTTCGTCCTCCCGGGTAACCAGAGTAAGTCTGGTACTCTTTATTATCAAGTTTCTTATTTTCAACATTTAACTTAGACACATTGGTTATCTTTACTTTTACATCAGCAACTTTATTTTTTTCAAAAGCTGGGGAATTTTTTCCCATAAGTAAAATTGCCGCTTCACTTGCGACTCTTCCTAATTTTTTTTCTGTTGCATCTATTGTATGTTCCATTTTTTTAAGCTTACAGTTTACAGCCGACAGTTTACAGCTTTTTTAAAAATTTGCTTCACAAATTTTTACTACTCACTACTCACTACCAACTACTCACTACTTTTAAACTCTACAGAGTATAATCATTTTCTAAAATTTTGCAAACTAATCTATATTAAAATTAAATAAGTTCGATTTGCGCCATTTCACTTCCGTCCCCTGGCCTATTTAATAATTTTACGATTCTTGTATAACCGCCATCTCTTTCTTTATATTTAGGAGCTATCACATCAAAAATTTTCTTTGTAGCCTCGACTCCCCCACTTCCTAAACGAGAGGAAACCATTCTTCTAGAAACAAGATCACCGGCCTTTCCTTTGGTTATAATTTTTTCAACAAAAGGTCTTACCTCTTTTGCTTTTGCTTCGGTCGTTTTGATTTTTTCCTTTAAAATCAAAGAGATAGCCAAAGAACGTAACAGTGCTGTTCTCTGTTTTGTAACTCTCCCTAATTTTCTTATTGATGATCCGTGTTTCATGTTTTAGTTTATAGTTTATAGTTTATAGTTTATAGTTTTCAAAAAAAAATTTTCTACTCACTACTCACTAACAACTACTCACTAATTTTAGCTTTTTAATGTTATTCCAAAATTACTTAATGCTCTTTTGATCTCTTGTAAACCCTTGCTTCCAAGTCCTTCCAAGCTTGTCAAATCCTTCTCTTTTTTTCTAGCCAAACCTCCAACAGTTCTTATATTGGCTTCTGACAAGGCATTTGTTGTTCTTACAGACAAATCAAGAGAATCTATTCTAGTCTTTAAAAACTCTTCGTCAATAGTTTTTTTCTCTCCAGAATCATCATCACCACCATCTTCATCCCCAACAACTTCCTCAATTTCCACTTCTTCTTCCTTAAAACCAACAACGGCCTTAAGTTGCTTTATCATTATCTCAATTGAGTTTTCTAGGGCTGCATTGGCTGTTAGAGTTCCGTCAGTTTCAATAAGGATTCTAAGTCTGTTGAAGTCAGTTCTGTCTCCCACACGCATGTTTTCTACTTCATAACTCGCTCTTCTTATCGGTGTAAAAAACGCATCTAATGGAATGGACCCTATTTCAACTTTTCCTTTCGAAGAATCATCTTTTGAAAGGTATCCTAACCCTTGCTCTACAGTAATTTTCATATCAAGAGTTGTATTTTTGTCAGTTATAGTAGCAATATATTGGTCTGGATTTAAAATCTCAACTTGTCCAGGTACTTCTATATCTTTCGCTGTAACAGTTTTTAGTCCCTTTACTTTTAGGGTAAGTTCTTGGGGTTCATCAGACAACATCTTAACCCTTACTTTTTTCAAGTTTAGAATCATATTTATAACATCATCCTTTACACCGTCCATCGTTGAAAATTCATGAGGAACACCATCAATTTTGACTGATGTTATTGCAGCCCCAGGCAGAGACGACAAAATAATCCTTCTAATAGAATTTCCTAGTGTGTATCCATATCCAGGGTAAAGACCGTCTATCTCATAGGTACCTTTAAAATCTTCTTCCTTAACAATTCTCGGCTTTGAAGGCAATAAAATGTTTAGATTAGACATAAAAATTAATTTTAGATTAAATTATAAAATTGATAAAAAAATATACTATATTTTATGGTTTTTTGCAAGTCCCAGTAAAAAGTTGTTATCTGCTATAGAATTCAAAAACTGAACGCAAATCAAAAATTTCTCCGTCGCTCATCTTTGGTAAACCTAAAACCTGACCTTCGTTCTTGCTTATATCAAAAGATAACCATGTTGGTATTGTACTATCTTTCATTCTATCACTTAAATCAGCAAAAAGAACTTTTCCAACACTTTGAATCCTGATTCCGACTGTTTCTCCAACGGAAACCTTGTAAGACGGGATATTTAGTTTTTTACCATTTACTGTGATATGTCCGTGATTTACTATTTGTCTAGCCTTGGCTCTAGTTTCGGCTAATCCTAATCTAAAAACTGTATTATCTAAACGAGATTCAATGTCTTGGAATAACTTTTCATAAATATTTATACCCTTTTGCGCCATTACGTTATTAACGTACTTTACTAACTGACCCTCTTTTAGGTCATAAGTGAATCTTAATTTTTGTTTTTCGATTAGTTGCTTTCCGTAATCAGTTACCTGTTTTCTTCTACCTTTCTTTTTTTGATCATTTTTTTTACTCTCGGACAACGCAAACTTCTGTGTTTGACATTTTTCGTAGACCCCAGAGCCTAATCTCCTACAAATTTTATATTTCGACTGTTTATTCATATTCTAGTTTTTAGTTGATATTGTTAGTAAAGTTTTTATTTTATACTCTTCTTGGTTTTTTGGGTCGAGGTCCATTGTGCGGAACTGGAGTAACATCCTTTATAACCTTGATATCGGCGCTACCGCCTGTTAGAAACCCTCTAATAGCTGATTCCCTTCCTGCTCCAACCCCCTTTACGACAACGTTAACATCTTTGATTCCAATCATGGTAGACTTTTCTCCAACAAGCTCTCCAACCTTGGCAGCCGCAAAAGGGGTTCCTTTCTTAGCACCCTTGAAACCAAGGGACCCACAGGACGAAGCAAAAACTAAATTTCCTTTGTCATCAGTAAGAGATACCTTTGTATTATTGTAAGTTGACTGAACATATAAAGTCCCTGTTGTTAATTTCCTTTTTAAAACACGAGAAAGGGACCTTGCTTTCAAAGCTGACTTATCTCCACCTACTTTTTTTACAATTCTTTTTTTCCCCATAATGATTGGTAATAATAAAATATTAAACTACTTCTTATCAACCTTCGTTCTACCTGAACCCATGGTCTTTCTAACGTTCCCTCTTACTGTCCTTGAATTTGTTTTTGTGCTTTGCCCTCTTGCTGGTAATTTTTTTGCATGTCGAGATCCTCTGTATGTACCAATGTCTTTCAACCTCTTGATATTCCCAGAAATCTCTCTTTTTAAATCTCCTTCTATCTTATAGGCCTCTACGGACTCTCTTATCTTGTTTTCTTCTTCAGGAGACAAATCTTTCGCCTTCTTTCCATAATCTACTTTTGATTTATCTAAAATTTTATGGGCAAGAGGACGACCAACCCCATATAGAGAGGTCAACCCTATTTCTAGTCTTTTTGCGTCTGGGATTGTTATTCCTAAAATTCTCATTTTTTTAATTACTTATTATTACTTAATACTTAATGCTTAATATTAGTTAAAAAATCTTTGATTTTTTAACCCTGTCTTTGTTTATGTTTAGGGTTCGCGCAAATAACGTGCAAACGTCCTTTCCTTCGGACGCTCTTACAATTCACACAAATTTTTTTAACTGATGATCTAACTTTCATAAAATAAAATCTTATCTACTTGAAAACAGTAAATTAAAACTAGTCTAATATATCAATTTATTTAATAAATGTAAAGCTATAATTTATGTCCTCTTTATAATTCGGCCTTTCCCCCCATAAGGGTCAATAACAACGAGTACTTTGTCCCCTATTAGAACCTTTATTCTGTGCATTCTCATCTTACCTGACAGGTAGGCTAAAATATCATCTTTTGAGTTGTTCAACTTAACCCTAAACAAAGTATTGGGCAATGCTTCTGTAACAACACCAGAAACTTCTAAATTTTTTATATTTTTTTCTTCCATTGAAACTTACAAGAGTCTAGCAAAAACGCACGTTTTTTGCAATTAAAATATAGTGGAATCTACTAAAGGTTTTCCAGACTAGCTGAAAATACTTTTTCTATTTTAATTTTATCAACATTTTGGGGAAAATTTCTTTTCCAAAACGGACTTATGGAAACCTCGGCCTCTTTTATCCCAGAAAAATTAGCCAAAATTATGTTCACGTTTTTCTTAGGTTGACCAGAAAAATCACCTTTCATTTTCTCCTCATCAAAAGTCCATATAAAATTAGCGGAACCACTTATGTCAAAATCAAAGCTGTCATTATCCTCAATAGAAACAAGGTCTTTTTCTTCCACACTAAAATTTAAATCTTCGATATTTGAAATCTCCAATGTCTCACTAGCCATATCTTCAGGAAGAATATTATTAGCTAGATATTGACTCAAACTATCCCTATCAAACGAAACAGCCCTCAAGAAACCTTTCTCAACAACCTGAACGGAGTCACCCAAATCAATATTATCCTGAGATTCAAAATCTATAAAAATTCCGTCCTCATATAGAATAAGATTTCCTGGAATCTGCGCGTATACACTTTCTTTTAATTTTTTAACTAAATCTTCGTGAATGCTCTGCTTCATGTCTTTTAATTCAGAATCATCAACCATCTTCATGATTCCAGAGTAACCCCCTTTCATAGCAGTCTTTGAACGTGCATAAAACTTACTAAACTTATCTGTCCCTTTAAAGCCAGGAACGGTAAAATCAGTTAAACCAATGTTGTAACTCTCTCCGGGAGAATCAGCGTAAACAGTAACTACGACGCTACCAGGGACACTTTTTCCTCCAACCACGGTCTTCCCAGGAACGACAACGGACTTAGGAATTCTATAAATCAAACCCTCTGGTGTTTCAAATCTAGTATTTATAACCAGCCTCTGTGGAGCAGAACTATCATCATTAAAAATAATAATCTCGCCCGATGATTTCTTGTCAACATCTTTTTCCGTTAAATTACTTGTAGACATACTCCCTGTTTCTTCTAAAGTAATTACGTTATAAGAAATATCCTCGGTATCTTTGTCGCTATCGCTAGAAGAAAAAGCCGTAAAAGTTGCGCTAAACTCAACTTGTTCCTGTTTAGGAACTAAAGTGATCTTAGCCCCAGAAAAAATATTAGATATGACAAACAGGAATAGAACCAAGAAAATAACCCCTAAAAACCACCAAATTTTTTTTGATTGGTTATTTTTAGAAGACACCATTCCTTCAGAAGACCTAATTCCTTCAATAGGACCAGAAAAGTCAGACAAATTATTGGAACTAGAAACATCTTCTCTTTTTCTGGATAAAGGGATATCTCTTATCGATCTTTTTTTGGGAGGCATAACATCCTGTAAAATATTTTTCGTCATAAAATATAAATGTAAATATGATTAAATTTAATAAAAGAATACCACAATATTTTTTTTAATTCTATAGATAATTGCTAGTCTATTGACCAGTTGTGGAAAATTACTCAAAGAATTTGTTTACAAACATCAACTCAATACCAAAAAAGATGTCATCCTCATTCACTTCTCCTAATTCACAAAAATTACGAAGATCCTTGCTGGTTACTAATATAGAATTTGATGTTTTGTTGTATCCAGGGAAAACTAATCTGGTAAAAGGCCAGTCTTTTATTAACTTCTTAAAAAAAGCTCCCATATTGTCATCGGCTATTATATAGATCGTTCTGGGAGAAATGGCCCCTTGAGACAACTCGGAAATTCCTTTCTCCAAAAATTCTAACCACCTTTTCTTCAATTCTTCTAAGGATATTTCAATTTTATCAAAAGTTTGCTGGTTGGTGATATTTTCATTATAAATATTCATAATAGAAATAGCTCCGTTGTATGTTGTTTTAAAATTTTTTATTATTTCTCTCAAAAAAATATTTCTTCCAATAGGAAAAGTTTGATTTTCTCTCAAGACACCATCTTTAACAAAAGAAACCTCTGTTACCTCCCCACTAATATCAATAAAGATAAAATCTTTTTCAGAATTAAAAATATCCCGCAAGCTACCAAAAGCTGACAAGGCAAAAGAGTGTAAGCGCAAATTGTCTACATCAAATTTTTTTCTTATACTTTTTTGAATTTTTTCAGAAATATCCCTTGATAAAAGACTCATAAAAAAAGATGTTTCAGCCTCTTTTACTTTCTTTTTATAAGGATTATTAACAATGTACCCATTCAACTTTATTTGGATTATTTTTTTATCCATTACATCAATCTCATTATTTTTCCCCAAAATACTTGAGTATTCTCCTGACTCTAATTTAATGAAAGCCTCTTCTTCTTTTTGAATGATTGATTTTAACAAACTTTCTGTTATCTCAAATGATTTATCCTTTTTGATTTTTATTTTTTTTGTTTGAGAAACACACCAAGGAGACGAGAAAAAACAAAAAGCATTTTTTATTGCTTTGTTTTTAATTTTAAGAAAATTAAGATGAACCAAACCGTTTTTTTCCAAATCAGAAACAACTGAATTAAGAGTTTTTAACATTGAATCAATAAATTTATTAGCATCTAGCTTTTCATGGAAAACCATTTGTTCTCTAACACTATATAAAATTTTTGGCTTATCTTCCTTTTTTCCAGGAATCAAAACGATTGCTCCCCCAACACTTGAGGATCCAATATCAAAAATAGCCGCAATTTCTTGCTTCCCCTTTTTTTGTGAGCTAAAAAAAGATGTCATAATAAATCATTATACCATGTCCTGTCTTAATAAAACAAAAAGTAGTGAATAATGCATCCACAAAAAGTGTGGATTTTTTATAAGAGCTTTCTTATTTCTTCTATTTTAAATTTTGCCTCGGCACTCCCTATACCACAGAAAGGAATATCAACACCTACTTCTTAATGTTTCAATAAAAGGTATAGCGGTTTATAATATAGTTATGAACCTAATTAAAGTTATACCAATATACAGAAATAAATTTCAAGAACCAATCTTATTTTTTTCTTCAAAAAAATTTTCTGTAGGTTCTATCGTATTGACCCTTTATGGAAAAAAAAATAAACCATCTCTGATCGTGGAAATAAATAGTTTGGAAGAAAAAAAATTCTTTCTGAGAAGCAACAAAATTAAAATTCAAAAAATAGACAGTGATTTTGAGTTATCTCTTTTAAAAAATGAAATTATTGAGTTTATTTTCAAAATCCTACCAAGAACAAACTACAAAATTAATGAAATTTTTCAGAAAGTAATTCCCTTAAAAATTATTCAGGAAATAAACAAAATAGACGAAAAAACCAATCCACTAATAGACAGAGTGGCTCTCAACAAGAAATTAACGGCAAACTTTATTGGGAATGAACTGATAAAAGCAAAAAAACCGGTCCAGGAAGATCTCGTGGGAGATGTCGGTATTAAAAAAATAAGTTCATTTCTTTCTCAAACAAAGAAGACAAAAAGTTCTCTCCACTCAGAAAAACACTACCTGGCAGATGAAATAAGAAATTACTTTGGGGAAACTGCAGAAAAAGGAAAAGGTTCCTTCGGTTTTTATATAGGTTTTTTTAAAAGGATTCCCACACAATCAATCTATCAGTATTGGTCAGAAGCAAAGCAAAGTAAGCATCCTAGACTCAAACAACAAAAAATTTTTTGGTGGAAAATCGGACAGCACTTAAAAGATGCAAAAAAATAAACCGCCGTTTTCTTATTGACAGAGAATTTTTAATACTATAAAGTTTTAAGATTCTCAGGGCTGACCACTTTTTTGTCATGGGTAGGGCGAACCTTATTGAAAAATAAGAGAAGACCCGAATTGGCTCTCCACATGACGACTTGTGGCAATTAAGTGCCAGCTTTGGGAATACCTTTTTTGCACCGCTAACCGTGGTGCATTCTTTTTTTAAATTTTTGACTTTATAAACTTTTAACTTTAGACTTATTGTATATGCTAAAAATCCTGCAAAAAGAAAATAAAATACTCAGAGAGAAGACTGCGAAAGTTCCATCTGATGAATTAAAGTCAAAAAAAATAAAAAAAATTATAGCAGAAATGTTTATTACACTAAACAATGCTAGAGATGGTGTGGCTCTTGCGGCTCCCCAAATAGGAGAATCTCTGAAAATTTTTGTATTATCAGGAAAAGTATTTCAAGCTGAGGAAGAGACAGAAAAAGTGGAAGAAAACCTTGTTTTTATCAACCCAGAAATAATAAAAAGTTCAAAGACACGAAAATGGATGGAAGAAGGGTGTCTGAGTGTGAAAGGTTTAACAGGAAGAGTCAGCCGAGCAACAAAATGTACCATAAAGGCCCAAGATGAAAACGGTAACTATTTCACAAGAGGAGGAAGCAATTTATTGGCTCAAATATTCCAACACGAAATGGACCACCTAGAGGGAGTTCTGTTTATTGATAAAGCAAAAGACTTAAGAGAACTAGACAAAAACGATTAAAATAAGAAATCGCCGCCCGAACTGCGGGCGACGATACAAAAAACATTTATCATTCAAGCACAACCTTGACACATTTAATCCCCCGAACAATAAAAACTACACCGCCGATGAAAAGAAAAACTCCAAGGTTGTACAAAAAATCAGACTTGAAGAAAAAAAATAATCCACCGAGAAGCAATAGAACCACCCCAATGACTACCTGAGAAAAGGCAGAAAAAAGAAAGAGGCATCTGCAATCACTAACTTCTCTTTCTGAAGGTATAAACAAAACTCTTGAAATCGAAATCATTGAATCCCCTCCTTATAGTGGTTACCTTTATCTAAAAAACTATCCTATAATTAAACTATCATAAAATATGAAAAAAGAAAATGAAAAATTAAATATTGTATTTTTTGGAACACCAAAGTTTTCTGTTCAAATAATGGAAAAACTAAAAGGTAATGACCTTACTCCTTCCCTTTTAATCACAACTCCAAATAAACCCAAGGGGCGAAAATTAATATTGACTCCACCAGAAACTAAAATCTGGGCAGAAGAAAATAAAATTAAAGTTCTCCAACCAACCAAACTTAAAGATCCAGAGTTTTTAAAAGAAATGTCCGCAAATAACTGGGACTTATTTATTGTGGCTTCCTATGGAAAAATTATTCCTAAAGAAATTCTAGACATGCCTAAATATGGAACTATCAATGTTCACCCTTCCTTACTTCCCCGTTTACGTGGTGCCTCCCCAATGCAGTCTGCAATTCTCAGTGAAGATAAAACCGGAGTGACAATAATGCTTATGGACGAAGAAATGGATCACGGACCCATCCTAATACAAAAAGATTTAGAGATTGATAATTGGCCACCTAATATAGAAGAACTGGAAGAAAAATTAGCTCAACTTGGAGGGCAAATGTTAGTAGAAACAATTCCTCTTTGGGTTGAAGGAAAAATTGAAGCAATAAATCAAGACCATGAAAAAGCGACTTATATAGATAAAATTAGTAAGGAAGAAGCCTTTATAGATTTGAAAGAAAGCCCAGAAAAAAATTATAGAAAAATCCAAGCACTTCAAAAGATAAAGCCTTATTTTTTCACAAAAAAAAATGGTCAAAAAATAAGATTGATAATTAAAAAAGCACAATTAGAAGATGGAAATTTGGAAATACTTCGTGTCGTTCCTGAGGGTAAAAAAGAAATGGATTATAAAGATTTTTTGAGAGGAAATAATTAGTAAAGTCAACAGCTCACAGCCTACAGTTTACCCCCACACCTTTGTTTTTAATAAAAACAAAGGTGTGGGGGCTAACAGCCAAAACAAAAATCGCCTGAGGCGATTTTTGTTTTGGTATTATCAACCCTATTTTATAAATATTACTTAAGGGTCACACTTTCAATAACAACAGCTTCAACAGGTCTGTCATTCACACCTGTCGCTACTTTACTTATCTGCTCCACAATATCCATTCCGTTTACAACTTTTCCAAAAACAGTGTGCTTGTCGTTTAAGAAACTGTTATCAGCCACATTTATAAAAAATTGGCTTCCGTTTGTATTAGGGCCGGCATTCGCCATCGCGATAGTCCCTATTGCATTTGAGTTATCTGCTCCTATTTCATCTGCGAAATTGTATCCTGGACCTCCTGTTCCCCACATATCTTGACTGGCGTCATCTTTGCTCAAAGGATCTCCTCCTTGAATCATAAAACCAGAGATAACTCTGTGAAATTTGGTTCCGTTATAAAAACCCTCGCCGGCAAGCTTTGTGAAATTACCCACTGTTAGGGGTACCTTTTCACTAAATAACTCGATCTCAATATCTCCTAAATTAGTTTTTAGTAAAACATTTGAGGAACTATCTGTCACCGCTACTTCTTGATTATTATTATCTGTTGAATTACCCATAAAAACAAAAATTATTATTACTAATATAACTACAAAAGGTAGGCCCCATTTTAAATTTTCCTTTATCATAATATCTTATTTATCGTTTTTAAAACCTTTTAGTAAATTCTTCATTTTTGAAGCACCTCTTTTAAAAAGAGTCTGCTTTTTGTCTTTATAAGAAGTCATCTTTCTCATGATGCTCTCACGAACATCATCGATGGCTGCATATAAATTATCTTTCTCCGAAACCGCACCAAAAATTTTTCCAGCAGTATGAATACTTACTTCTGCCTTAAAAAAATCTCCGGATTGGCGATGTCTTGTTGTTTTGCTAACGCGTGCATTACATTCAATACTTTCATCGCTACTATCAATAAACTTATCTAAACTATCAATTTTAGATTTGAAATAATCTTCAATTGCTTTTGTTAACTCAATATTATTTGCTTTTATACGAACGTTTTTCATAGATTAATTATATCAAATTTTTAATTAATGCAAAACTAGTCAACATCTATACTAATCAACTTGCTAGGAGAGTGGTGGCCGTTTATTATCTTTATTTTCTTGGTTTCTACAGCAAAAAAATCAGACAACAAAAACATTACTTTTTTATTAGCTAAATTTTTTTCAGCCTTATCTTTTACCCTAACCTCAAAATAATCATCTTTTATTTTCAAAAGATTATCTTTTTTTGACTTGGGAAAAACTTTTACTTTTATATACACAATCAAATTATAACATGAAAAAAGGCCAAGATTATAACAAGAGTGGCTTAAAACTGAAAACATTAAATTAATAAAAAGTCAACTAGTTTTGCTGAATTAACACCTGAAGCGCACCCAAACACAAACCCGTGGTATAGAATAGTTTTGTTACAAGCTAATCAAATACCACGGGTATGTATAAACATATTAAACGAGATGATCGCATATGTATAGCC
>Ga0208246_1000200_pt1 | contig 55916 bp, 59 predicted proteins | sample RifOxyD2_FD_184039 | JGI IMG/M metagenome (GOLD analysis project Ga0208246, IMG submission 184039) | Soil microbial communities from Rifle, Colorado - Rifle Oxygen_injection D2 (SPAdes) | ecosystem: Environmental > Terrestrial > Deep subsurface > Rock core/Sediment | place: Rifle, Colorado... | reverse complement strand
GGAGCCAGTTAGTAGAGCATCCCAAAAATGCATCGCGCGCTTCGCGCGTAAGTGTGGCGGGAATTTCAAAATCCCAAGAATTCAAAAGGATTTCCCAAGATTTTTTTGCAGAAATTAAAAGCGTGCGAGCGTCGAGAAGATGGTTCACTGAATTTCATTCAGTCAAAATAATAATTTTGTGAGCCAATCGTGAAGCGATAATTTAAAAACCAAAAGCAATATGAAATATTTTTTATACATAAGGAAATCAACCGACGAGGACGACAGACAAGTTTTGTCGCTTGAAGCACAAGAGTTTGAATTGAATGAATTTGCCAGACGAGAGCATTTGATTGTTGTCGAAACATTTCGCGAATCTTTAACCGCGAAATGTCCCGGCAGACCAATTTTTAATCAAATGCTCGACAAAATGGAACGTGGCGAAGCGGAAGGAATTTTAGCGTGGCATCCGGACAGACTTGCGAGAAATAGCGTAGACGGCGGAAGAATAATTTATTTTGTAGATTCATTAAAAATAACCGCGCTAAAATTCCCAACCTTTTGGTTTGAAGCCACACCCCAAGGCAAATTCATGCTATCCATTGCTTTTGGACAATCGAAGTATTTTGTAGATAATCTTTCAGAAAATACCAAACGCGGTTTGCGTCAAAAGTTAAGACGAGGCGAATGGCCTGGTTGGGCTCCGCTCGGATATTTAAATGACCAAGTTAAACATAATATTATGAAAGACCTCGAGCATTTTCGCCTCGTCAAGAAACTTTTTGAATTATACGCAACCGGCAATTACTCGATGAAAGATTTACAAAATACTGCAAAAAATATCGGCTTGTTTGGAAAAAGTGGAAAAGTCCCATCGGTTTCCTTAATCCAACACACCATTTCCAACCCATTTTATTACGGAGTTTTTAAATATAATGGTGAATTACACGAAGGCAAACACGAGCCAATGATATCAAAGAAACTTTTTGATAAATGCTCGGAAGTAATGGCAAGAAAATCGCAACCGAAAAAACGCCATATTGCAAAGCCGACACTTCGCGGATTATTAAATTGTGCCGATTGCGGATGTGCCATTACTTCCGAAACACAAAAAGGACATCATTATTATCATTGTACTAAAAAACGAGGAAATTGTTCGCAGGGCTACATTCGCGAAGAATTTCTCGTTCTACAAATTAATGATGTCCTTCAAAAAGTTTCCTTACCGCCGTCTTGGGCAGATGAGATGCTCGCGAAATTAGAAACAGAACGCGAGCAAGAGCGACAAGACGGATTGATTTTTGCTCAAAATCTGAAAGCTCAAATTGAGGATTTAAATATTAAAATTGAAAAATTACTTGACGCACATATTGATGGGCTTATTCCGAAAGACGAATATGTGCTGAAAAAACAAAAAATCCTCAATCAAAAAATTGAGCTTTCAGATAAATTACGAGATTTTGAGCAAAAGGGAAATTTTTGGCTCGAACCGATGCGACTTTTCATTTTAGATAGCAAACAAGCCCTAATTATCGCTTCCGAAGAAAATTTGGAAGACAAGAAAAATTTTCTTAAAAAGATTGGCTCGAACCATCTTCTCGACGCTCACACGCTTTTAATTTCTGCAAAAAAATCTTGGGAAATCCTTTTGAATTCTTGGGATTTTGAAATTCCCGCCACACTTACGCGTGAAGCGCGCGATGCATTTTTGGGATGCTCTACTAACTGGCTCCGAGGGTAGGGATCGAACCTACGACCAACCGCTTAACAGGCGGCCGCTCTACCGCTGAGCTACCTCGGAATGGGCTTGAATTATAAAGAACCCTAGAGCTAGCTTAACAAAATTTTTATAAAAAAACAACATAACTTTTTTAATTTTAAATTTAGAAAGATAAAGTGGAGGGCGGAGGCATTGCCTCCGCCGATTCCAAAATGCGGAGCTAGAGTTTATTTTTAGCTACTTTTTTTGCTCTTCTTTTATTTTAGTAAAAACAATATTGTCACCATCAGAAATAAACTCAAATTTATTATTTAGCATAGGTTCTAATTTTTCCCATTGCATCATATCAAAGATGAATAATAATTCATCTTTGGAATAAGCACCTAATTCAATATTTTTACTTCTTAAATTGAAATTTTTTTCAGCCACTGCTTGTGCCCGTCTTTTAGCCTTTTCTAAAAACTCCTTATCAAACCTTTCTTGTTTCCCGGGATCATCAGAAAAAGGACCAGGTTGTTCTTGTTTCATTCTCATATTTTAAGTATATCAAATTACAAAAATAAGTGAAGTTTTTTTTTACTTTTTTGGGACTTCGCAAGGACTGTCCTTGATAGAAAAGCAAATTAAATTGTTTGTGCTATAATAGAAAGATGGAAGAACCATTTAAAAAAGAAGAGAAGTTTAAAGTGAGGTGCAGGAGTTGTTATAAAGAAGTGGAAGTAACTTTGTCACGTTACGGTGCAGGGTATACTGCAATTTGTCCTGAATGTGGGAAGCTTGCTTATAACGGTGATAAGAGACCTTCCTCAATAGTTTAGGTCGATAAAAAATTAAAAATAATTTCTTAAAAAATTTATGATTAAAAAAATATTATCGGTTTTTGGTATGCTTTTGGCTTTTTCGTTAATCGTGACTACTGCACTTGCTCAAACAACATCAACATCTTCTACAATTGCTACAAAAATAGCATGTGTGGGAGCTGCTGTGGCTGTTCGTGAAGCTGCTATCAGTACTGCAGTCGCTACTCATGCACAGAAAGTATCCGCTGCTTATGCTACCCGTGCAAATGAATTGGCTGGTGCATACTCAAACACTACTGAAAAGACGTTAAGGGCTGGAATCAAGGTGGCTTGGGCTGATTTTAATAAAACAGTAAAAGCTGCTACTGCTACATGGAAGACAAGTAAAAATGCTATTTGGTCAACATACAAGACTGCGGTCAAAACATGTAAAGCTTCTAGCAGTATTTCTGATTCTTCAAATTCTTCTTCTGAAGTTTCCGGACAGTAAAAACAAAACATTGTTTTTTAAAAGAAAAATTTCTATCTAAAGTAGGGATTTTTCTTTTTTCTTTTTTATGCTATGATATCGTTATGGCAAAAAGAGGTACAACACTTAGTCCTAAAAATAGATCAAGGCGTTCTCATAAGACCAAGAAGCGTTTGGCCATCAAGAAATTGATGCTTGAGAAAAAAGCCCTAAGAAAGAAGTCTAAATAGAACTTCTTATTAAAAAACTCACACTAAACGAGTGTCTTTTTGTGCTTGTTAGCATTTTTTCGTTGTGTTATTATGTCTATATTATGGAAAACATAAAAAATCATGGTGGTTGGGTTGTGGGATTAGTATTATTAGTTTTTTCTGCTATTTTTTTCTTAGCAGCGCAGAATTTTTCAAAACAAGGTTCTTATGTGGAAGTAAAAGGATTGTCGGAAAAGATAGTAAAAGCAGACGTGGCTATTTGGTCAATGAATTTTGAAGTTAAGTCAAATAATATTGACGTATTGTATGCTGATATTAATAAAAATATTTCTTCTATAAATTCTTTTCTTGTAGAAAAAGGTTTTGAGGCTTCGGAAATAAATGTCGCTCCGGTAAATATATATCAAGACACTTACAAAGATGCATTGTTTAGATACAATGCAAATGTTCAGCTTTCTCTTTATACGAAAAAAGTGGATTTGGTGAAATCTGCTTCCAAAGACACTTTGCTTTTAGTAAAAAAAGGAGTTACTTTAAATCAAAATTCTATTGAATTTCAATTCTCAGATATTAATAGTGTTAAACCGGAAATGTTAGCAGAAGCAATAAAGAATGCTAGAGATGCAGCTACGCAATTTGCCACAGAATCAGGTTCAAAGCTAGGCAGTGTGGCACGAGGTAATCAAGGCGTATTTGATATCACAGACAAAGACCCCGGTTCTCCAGAATTCAAGAAAATCCGAGTTGTTTCCACATTAAGATTCTTAATAAACTAAATTCCAAGAAATTTACTCCAGAAGGATTATATGGTTAAAAAAAATCTATCAAAAAAGACCAAGAAAGTAGTCATGGTCAGTGGGGGATTTGATCCAGTGCATATTGGTCATGTGCGTCTTTTTAAGGAAGCAAAAAAGCTCGGTGATGAACTCGTGGTTGTTATTAATAATGATAATTGGTTGAAACTAAAAAAGGGATATGTTTTCATGCCGGAACACGAAAGAAAAGAAATCATTGAAGCATTTGATGGAGTAGATAAAGTTATTTTGAGTAGTCATGAAAAAGATACTAAAGACATAAGTATTTCCAAAGATATACTCTCGCTTCGTCCACACATTTTTGCAAAAGGTGGAGACAGGCATACGGGAAACATTCCTTCGCCGGAAGTGCTGGTTTGCAATAAGATAGGTTGTAAAATAGTAAATGATGTCGGACATGGTGGTAAGGTACAAAGTTCTTCAGAATTGGTAAAAAAAGCGAGAGCTAAAAAAATTAAAAAACATGTTGCCAGATAAAAAAATTATATCTTTTGATATTGACGGCACTTTAACCGCGAGTAAAACTCTCATAACGGAGAGCATGGCGAATTTAATTAAAGAGCTTGTTAAAAAGAAAATGGTTGTTGCAATAGCCGGAGGGAATTTTAAACAACTTGAAACTCAATTCCTTCCTCCATTTTTAAATGATAAATCGATGATGCCTTTTATTCGTAATTTTACATTGTTGCCAACTTCCGGAAGTCAAAGGTATGAATATGATGAAAAAGAAAATGAATGGGTATTAACAGACAAAGAGCCATTAGATAGCGGTGTAAAAAAAAGAGCGATAGAATTATTGCAATATGTGATTGATTCTAATTTATATGAGATACCACATAATCCGACAGGAAATATTATTGAAGATAGAGACACGCAGATTACTTTTACTCCAAATGGTCAACAAGCTCCTGTAGTTATAAAGCTAGCTTTTGACCCTGATAGAAAAAAAAGAGAAAAGATTAAGGCATTTCTCGAACCAAAATTGCCGGAAGTTAGTATTATGATTAATGGGACTTCCAGTATTGATATCCTCCCAAAAGGATTTAACAAAGCAGTAGGACTCATGAGATTTCTTAATAAAATGGGTTTGGAAAAATCTGATGTTATTTTCGTCGGAGATGGAATTTTCCCTGGTGGTAATGATTATTCTGTATTTGAAGCTGGTTTTGACACAATAGCGGTAAAAAATCCGGAAGAGACTGAATTACTCATAAAAAAATGGCTTAAATAAAGCTTTTTTATTTGCTTGTAGCCTCTATTTATTGATATAATAAGCAGGCATGAAGACATTTATTATAAAAAGGCCTTGGGGACAGTTTGATCAATTTACTCAAAGTGAGGTTGTCACAGTTAAAATTTTGTCAGTTAATCCGGACACCTCTCTGAGTTTGCAGTATCATAATCATCGAGATGAATTTTGGAGAGTTATTTCTGGACACCCTCTTTTAACTATCGGTGAAAATAAAATAAAAGCTAATCCTGGAGATGAATTTACAATTTTAAGAAAAGAAAAACATCGGATAGAAGCCAAAGACGACGCTGTGCAGATTTTAGAAATTTCTTATGATGATCATTTTGATGAAAATGATATTGTTAGAATAGAAGATAAATATGGAAGAATTTAATTATGTTTTTACTTACTAGACATGAAGGCGGACCTATTTTGATACCTGATGATAATTTGCCTTGGGAAAAAGAAGGGGTGTTTAATCCTGGCGTGGTTCAAATAGGAAAAGAAGTTATAATGCTTTATCGCGCCGTCGGGGAGACTAGTTCTTATGTTTCTCATTTTGGCCTTGCGAAAAGCGAAGATGGTATTTTATTTAAACGAGTTTCTAATATGCCGGTCTTTGGACCCAAAGAATTATTTGATAAATGGGGAACAGAAGATCCACGAATTGTAAAAATTGAAGATGATTTTTATATAACTTATGTGGCTTTGGCTAAAAGGGTAATGTCGGACGGTAAATTTTCAAAAAATATCGAAACGACGACCGCTTTACTCAAAACTCGGGATTTTATTTCATTTAAAAATCTCGGAATTATTTCTGCGGAGAATTCAGACAATAAAGATATCGTTCTTTTTCCTAAAAAAATAAACGGAAGATATTGTATGTTACATCGTCCAAATCATTGGCATAAGGCTTGGTGTGATCATCTCAAGACGAATGGAGAAGTCATGAATTGGCCATGTAATCTTTCTAATTTACCACAGAATCCCAGCATCTGGATTGCTTGGTCTGATGATTTAAAAAACTGGAAAGACCATCAAGTATTTTTAGAATCATCTCATCCTGGAGATTCAAAAATCGGTCCCGGCTTGCCACCAATCGAAACCAAAGAAGGATGGCTCGTCATTTATCATCATGCGATACTTACCAACAAAAAAGATTCTTTTTTTTATTCAGCTCGTGCTGCTTTATTTGATTTAAATGACCCAACTCGCTTAATCGGGAAATTACCTCACCATATTCTGGCGCCGGAAATGCCTTATGAAAAAGAGAAAATTTCTGATATTATTTTTCCCACCGGTGGTTTTGTTTCCGGGGATACATTATTTATTTATTATGGCGCCTCTGACCGTTATGTTTGTCTAGCGACTGGATCTTTATCGCAACTTTTATCTGAATTAAAGCAATCAAATCCAAGTAAAATATAATGTCTATTTCAAAAAAAGAAAAATATTGGGTTGTTTATGTGACGACCTTTCCTCCGCGTGAGTGTGGTATCGCCACATTTAGCGCCGATTTGATTGATTATTCCGATGAACTTTTTTTTGGGAAAATAGAATCAAGGGTTGTTGCAATGAATAATTTTAAAATTCCCAAACAGGATTACTCTTCAAAAGTAATTTTTGAAATACAGGAAGATGATAAAGTTGAGTATGTTTTAACTGCCGAGAAGCTTAATGCGATTCCAGAGGTTAAAATAATTTCTATACAGCACGAATTCGGAATTTTCGGTAAAAATTATGGAGAAAACATTATTCTTTTTTTAGAAAAATTAAAAAAACCCAAGGCAGTTACGTTTCATACTGTCTTGCCAAATCCCGATATTAGAATGAAATTGGTTATGGAGAAAATAATTTACCATACCGATCTGCTAATTGTAATGACTGAATTGTCAAAAAAACTTCTTGTCGAAGTTTATGGGGCAAAAGTAGACAAGGTAAAAGTTATTCCACATGGAATTAATCCAAAACTATATGTGGATACTTTTTTAGCAAAAAAGACATTGAATCTGAAAAACAAGACTATTTTAACAACCTTCGGACTCTTAAGTAGTGGAAAAGGTGTTGAGTACGGCATAACAGCATTACCGCAGATTATAGAAAAATTTCCTAATGTTGTTTACTTGATATTAGGGCAGACACACCCTGTCGTATTAAAAAATGAGGGAGAAGTTTATAGGAATAAACTTATTGCATTAGTTCACCAACTAGGAGTACAAAAAAATGTGATATTTAATAATAAATATCTTTCTAAAGACGACCTTTTGCTTTTTTTACAGGCCACAGATATTTATCTCTCGCTTTCACAAAATCCCGATCAGGCAGTTTCTGGTACTTTAACCTATGCTCTTGGCGCTGGCAGAGCGGTAATTTCAACTTCATTTATGCAGGCAAAAGAAATTGTTATCAAAGAAGTTGGTAGGCTGATTCGTTTTAATGATTCTAAAGATGTCGTGTCCGAAGTTTTAAATTTACTTGAAAATAAAGAACAATTGCAAAGTATGGGACGATCCGCGTATTTCTTTACCAGAAATATGACTTGGCCAAATGTTGCGCTTTCTTATATGAGTGCATTTTCTTCCATCTTACCGTCAATTTCAGAAAAAAATAAGTTTATGCTTCCTATAAAAATTGATCATGTACAGAAATTATCTGATGATTTCGGTATTTTTCAATTTGCTTCATTAAGCGATCCTGACCCTAAGTGGGGATATACTCTTGACGACAATGCCCGGGCACTTGTCGCTCTTTGTTGGTATAACGATTTATGGCCATCTCCGGAAGCTGAAATTTTAATAAGTATTTATTTTGAATTTATTAAACGGTCTTCTGTAGAGAGCGGGGGGTTCCTTAATTATTTTAATAGTGGAAAAAAACCACAAAATGAACTTAATGAAAATGAAAATCTGGAAGATGCAAATGCTCGCGCTCTATGGGCGCTCGCAGTGGCGGCAACAAATACAAAAATTCCAAGTATAAAAAATAAAGCATTAGCTCTTTTTCAAAAACAATTTAAACTTCATAAAAATGTCAGTTCTCCTCGGGCAGTGGCATTTTACATAAAAGCTTTTGCCGAAAATAAATTGCATCATAAAAATGTTGATGAGGTTGATAATAAAATACGATTTTATGCCGATTTTTTAGTTGATTTGTTTAAAGACGCTAGCAATGATAAATGGCAATGGTTTGAAAAAATTCTAGCATATTCAAATGCCGTATTGCCTGAAGCATTACTTATTGCCTATACGATTACCGAAAACCCAATTTATTTTAGAGTAGCAAAAGCTTCTCTTGATTTTTTAATTGAGCATTCATTTGAGGAAGATGTTTGTGTTCCAGTGGGGCAGGATGGTTGGTTTAAAAAAAATGGCATAAAAGAGCGTTATGACCAACAGCCCGAAGAAGTTTCTGCGCTAGTTCTTGCGCTTCATAAAATGATTTTGATTAATGATGATCCTTTTTATCGCAAAAAAATGATGTTGGCCTTTGATTGGTTTTTAGGAAATAATTTAGCGAAACAGGTGATTTATACGCATAATACCGGCGGTTGTTATGATGGAATTGGTAAAAAGAGTTTAAATCTTAACCAAGGGGCCGAATCAACTATATCTTATCTTTTAGCCAGATTAACAATGGAAATTAGTCAAGAATAGAATGGGAAATAAAAGTATTATTATGATATAATAAAATATATGCAAATAAATTTACAAGGTAAAAATATGGAGTTGACGGAGCCTATCAAGGAATATGTTTTAAAAAGAGTTACCAATTTAGGTAAATTGCTTTCTGGTATCGAAGAGAAAGGTGGAAAAGTGATGGTGAATTTTGAAGTTGGGAAGTCCACGAATCATCACAAGGGTGGCGATGTTTTTCATACAGATTGTTTGATAAAAATAGATGGTAAAGATTTTTACGGAAGTGCCGATAAAGAAGATTTGTATGAGGCAATAGATGCCATAAAAGACAGTCTTTATAATGAATTAAATAAAAACAAAGACCGCAGTCAGACACTTTTATATCGTGGAGCTCGCAGTATCAAGAAAATGATGAAAGGTTTATCCAGAAGGAATCCCTTTACTGCTAAGAAAGATTAGTCCCGACGCTTGCGGGTCGGGATCCCGACTTTACGTCGGGATTTTCAAAAACTCCTCGTATTTTATCTTTTTTTTACCTTCAGGTAGAACTTTTTTGATTATGAATTTGTCTTCTTCCAGCGTTGCATCAGTGATGATGATTCTTTTATTATTTTTAAAAAAGAATATGCGGGGCCATAAGGCATAAGCTCTAAATTTGTTGTAATTTTTAATAGCATCATCATTTAAATCTATTAGTCCGTCTTCTTTTTTAATTTTTTTGCAATTTGTTGCTTCAGTTTCATTTTGTGGTATTGCTTTTATTTTTCCAGCAATAATTTGAGGTAAATTTTTTACTAAAAGTTCTCCACCTATTTTTATCAGACGCTTGCGTAGTTCAGATGCTTTTTCGTTTGGTAATATTTCTACTTTTTCTTGCGCAATAATCGGTCCGGAATCCATTTTGTATGCCATTTGTTGAATTGTAACGCCTGTAATAGTGTCATCATTTAGTATGGCAGACTCCACAGGGGAAGCTCCACGGTATTTCGGCAAAAGGGAATAATGTATATTTATAGAACTAAGTTTTGGAATATTTAAAATATCTTCCGGAATTATTTTTCCATAAGCAACAACCAAGAAAAGTTGAAAGTTGAAAGTTGAAAGTTTTAAAGTAAATTCATGATCAAATTTTTCTGGCTTCAAACAATCTATGTTGTTATTTTTTGCAAAATTAGCAACAGGAGATATTTCTAGATTCATTCCTCTTCCTCTTCTTGCATCAGGAGAAGTTATAATTAAAGATGGCAAAAAACCCGCTTGTTTTAAAATTTCCAGCGTTTCACTAGCCACGTCCGGTGTTCCAAAAAATATGAAATTGAATTTTTTTGTATTCACTTTATGAACTTTATGAACTTTATAACTTTTTACTTTATAAACTACTTCTGGGGAATTTCCGCCTTTATATCTTTAGCGTGATCAATAAAAAGTATGCCATTTAAATGATCTGTTTCATGTTGGAAAATCTGTGCAAGGAGTCCTGATGCGCCTCTGGTAAACTTTTTTCCATTTTCATCATAGGCTGTTATTGTCACCTTTTTTGATCTGAAAGTTTTACCATAAAGTGGACGAACTGAAAGGCAACCTTCTGGCATCCATTCTTTTTCTTTTGAAAGTCTGGATATTTTTGGATTAATAAAGATGAGGTCTTTTGTTTCTATGATTTCATTTCGGATATCTTCTTTTGTTGGAATTAAATTGTTTTGATTTAATTGTTTTTCTTCTGTGCTCATTTCTGACGGTCTTTCATTTTCTGTAGGTTTTTTTAGGAAATCTTTTACGAAAATTTTGCCGGCTACAGCAAAGATTCGTAGTCTATATCCTATTTGTGGTGCAGCTATAGCTACACCATCATCTTGGCTTTTGAGTGCTTCAGACATTTCTTTCAAGACTTTTTTTATTTTTGCTGTCTTAATGTCTACTATTGGAACTTCCTCTGCATTTTGGTGTAAAACTTTTTCATTTTTTTGAAGAATTTTTTTTGGCATGGTGTTTTTTAGAACCTAGAAGCTATAACCTAGAACCTAATTTTACTTAAGTTCTTTTAGGTATTCTAGAAGTTTATTTAGTTTTACAGTATTTTGAGATCTATTTGACATATCTCGCACTATTACAGAATTGTCTATGGCTTCTTTTACTCCAAAGATGAGCGCATAGGGGATAGCGAGTCTTTCCGCAATTGCTAATTGAGAGCCTAGGCTGTCTTTTGAAAGCGCTTGAGCTATAGGAACATGGGCTTTGCGTAGTATTTCAATTATATTTAAGCTTTTTAATTTTGCTTCAGAACCAAGTTGAATGAAATACATTTTTGGCTTTTTCAAGATGCGAGGTGAAAGTTTCTTATACCAAGGTGATGCAACTATTCGGTCCACACCGATAGATATACCAACTGCTGGCACATCTTTTTTTCCTCCAATTTGGCGAGCTAGATAATCGTAACGTCCACCACCGGCTAGAGCGAGAGGGCTTCCATCTTCTGCTCCACCTTGTTCTAGAATTTCAAAAACAGTTCGAGTGTAATATGAAAGTCCACGAACTAGATTTTTATTTATATTGTATGGGATATTCATCTCTTCTAAATATTCCAAGACTTCCTTGAAGTGTTTTTTACAGGAAGGGCATAGGAATGAAACACTATCAGGAGCATTTTCATTTATTATTTTTGTTTTTTCTTCTTTAGAGTCTAGGATACGAAGGGGATTAGTCTTTAGGCGTTCGCGGTCTATCGGTGCTAGGTCGCTCATATGTTTTCTATAATAACTTGTAAGTTCTTTTAGATATCCATTTCTACATTCTTTATCACCAATGGAATTAATATCAATAGAAAGATTTTCTGCTCCGGCTTCTTCTAAGATAGTCATACCGGTTTTAATTACAAGTGCATCCATGATACTTTTTTCATTTCCTAGTGAGTCTAGGTCAAATTGCCAAAATTGTCGGTAGCGTCCACGTTGAGGTTTGTCATGTCTAAAAACTGGACCGTATTGGTATAGCATTACTGGTTGAGGAAATGTCTGCATTCCGTGTTCAATGTAAGCGCGTACTGTAGGCGCAGTATGTTCCGGTCGAAGGGCTAAATGGTCTCCACCTTTAGTTTTTAGGTTATACATTTCTTTATCTACGATGTCAGTGCCTTCTCCTATACCAGAAGTGAAAATTTCTTCATTTTCTAAAATAGGAGTTTCTATAGGTTTGAAGCCATAATAAACTGCAACTTCTTGTGCTTTTTCAAAAAATCCTTGAAAAGCATAATATTGTTCATTCATTAAATCCCTCATTCCTTTTGGTGAAGATATTTCTGCTCCTTTATTTTTATTTGTTGTTTTTTTCATATTTTTTTACTTGTCCCGTAGTGAGCTTTGCTCTACTACTGGGATTGTTTATAATTTCCTGGCAAAATACTTATTTTATTTATTGGTAATAATTGTAAAAATGCTCTACCTATTAAAAGATTTCTTTTTACTGCTCCCCAAAGTCTGGAATCAGAACTACCGCTTCTATTGTCACCCATCACAAAATATTCATCATTTTTTAATTCAAAATGAGTAGTATTTTCTGAAATATTTTTTACATAAGGTTCATTTAAAATAAACCCTTTTGGATTTTCATTATTTATTATAATCACTGTACTACCAGAAATGTCTACAGTTTCGTTTGGTAGACCGATAATTCTTTTAATAAAAAATTTTGTTGGGTCATTTGGGTATCGAAAGACTATCACGTCATCCCTCTCTGGATTTTCTAACCTGTAAGATATCTTATCAACGATTAAATAATTTCCATTTTCAAAAGTCGGCACCATGGAGCTTCCAGAAACAACAAAAGGCTCTGCGATAAAAACGCGGATGGGGATAACTATTACGAGTGCTAAAATTGCAAAACGGACAAGTTCCCAGAATGATTGCTTTGCTGTCTGGGGTTTTTCTATTGTTTGATTTTCCATCCCGTTAGAAGCAGATCGCGATCAACTCGCGTGTCTGATATATTAAGTTATTAATTTTCTCTACATTTGTTTTCATATTTTTGTTTATATTTATATTGCGATCGCGGCTTCTAACGGGACCATATGTAGCAATATCATAGCACAAAAAATCCTTGACATAGATGGATAATTTGTTTTGTAATAGATTATAGACCTCTCCCCAACCCCTCTCCTTATTAAGGAGAGGGGAAAGAAAGGGGGTGAGGTGAATTGAATTTTGTGTTATTATGTAATTATGAAATTAGTCGTTGGTTTAGGTAATCCGGGCGCGGAATATGAAAATACCAGACACAATACTGGGCGTATTATGGTTGGCTTGGTGGAGAAAAAATTAGAAGATAAGCTTAAAATTAAATTTCTTACACCAGACAATTTTATGAATAATTCCGGCAAAGCTGTGGCCCCACTCGTAAAATCAAAAAAAGATTTAGAAAATCTTATTGTGATTTATGATGATGTGGACTTACCACTTGGAAAAATTAAAATTTCTTTTAATCGTTCTTCTGGTGGACATAATGGTTTGAATTCCGTAATAAAGGCTCTAAAAAGTCAGGAATTTTTGCGTATTCGAGTGGGTATTTCTCCTGCCACACCAAAAGGCGTGGTAAAAAAACCAAAAGGGGAGAAAGTGATGCTTAATTTCTTATTGGGAGAATACAAAAAGTCAGAATTAGAAACTATCAAAAAACTTTCAAAGAAAATTTCTGAAGCAATAGAAACTATTTTTACAGAAGGCAAAGAAAAAGCAATGAGTCTTTATAATTAATAATAAAAAATATGCGTGAAATACTAATAGTAAAAGATCCTAAAGTAGAAAAAGCAAAAATGGAAATTTTGGCTATTCGTGACGAAGTTGCTCTAGTCGGAGCCAATGATTTTGAAATCCCTACTTTAAATACTCTTGTTGAGTGTTTAGAAAAAGGAGAATGCTCTATAGAATATGCAATAAAAGAAGCAAGAAATATTCTTTTGAGAAAACAAGACTATCATTAGTTAAATCTCTTTGACCGCTTCTATTATAATGCTCTTTTCGCCATTACGCAAAGAGACTTTACCGGAAAGAGCTATACATTTTTCTGGAGCTAATACATCTATTGATTCTTTATAGAGAGAAGGAAAAGCCACAGCTTCTATAGAATCCGTAAAGTCCGCGATTTTTAAGAATGCCATTCTTTCATTGTTTTTTGTGATGACTTGTCTTACTGTTTCTATTATCCCTCCTATGGTTATTTGCATTCCATTTCTCACCTCTTCTTTTATTTTTTTTATATTCATGTTTTTACTTTCCAACTTTTCGCGAATACGATCGAGTGGATGTCCAGAAATATAAAGTCCAAGTAATTCTTTTTCCCAAAGTAGCTTTTCTGCTTGGGTCGCATTTGTTCCTGTTTCAAGTTTAAAAGAAGGTATTTCTGTTTTTAAAGTTCCAAAAAGGGAGATTTGGTTTTTATCTTGTTTATTTGTTTCGTGATTGTATTCGAGCATTGCTTCTAAGTTGGATAACAAAATTCCTCGATCTGCCCAATCATCCATACATCCAGATTTTATCAACGCTTCCATTGATTTTTTATTTAAATTTTTATGTTTTATTCTATCTAGGAAGTCTGAAATTGATTTGAATTTACCCCCGCCTGCAGAAGCTATGCCTTCAGCATTGTGGGCAGGATTTAGTTTCCTCTCAGAAATAATAGCGTCTGAAATATCTGTTCCTAAATTTTTAATTGTATAAAATCCAAATCTAATTTTTTTACTTTTATTTTTATCACTTATGACTGTGTCTTTTTCATTTGGTAAGCAAGTGAATCCTCCATAACTTTCATTTATGTGCGGAGGAAGAACAGCGATATTCATATTTTTACATTCTTCAATGATTTCAGAAATTTTCTCTACATCGCCGGATTCGGCAGTGAGTATAGCGGCCATATATTCTACAGGATAATTTGCTTTCATGTAAGCCGTCTGATAGGCGACTTTGCCATAAGAGGCAGCGTGTGCTTTGTTGAAACCGTAAGCTTGGAACGGTTCAAAAAGTTTCCAGAGTTTTTCTGCAAATTCAGGAGTTTGTCCGTTTGTAATTATTCCTTTGGTAAATTTTTCTCTTTGTGCCGCCATTTCTTTTGGTATTTTTTTACCGACAGCTTTACGGAATTTATCTGCTTCTTCCCAGTTGTAACCGGCAAGTTCTATGGCGCAGAAAAGTAGGTCATCTTGATAGACGATGAGCCCATATGATTCTCCTAAGAATTTTTTCATTCGGGGGTCTAAATATTTAACCAGAATAGGATTGTGTTTTCGTTTGATATATTCTGGAATAGATTCCATCGGACCCGGACGATATAAGGCCACCATCGCATTAATATCGTGAATAGATGTGGGCTTTAATTCTTTTAGATATCTGGTCATGCCGGAGCCGTTTAATTGGAAAAGTCCTTCAGTTTGTCCTTTGGCTAAAAGAGAAAAAGTTTTTTTGTCATCAAGGGGAATACGTTCTATATCTATGTCTATATTGTAAAATCTTTTTACTAGACTGACTGCATCTGCTAAAATTGCTAAGTTTCTAATTCCAAGAAAGTCGAATTTCAAAAGTCCAGCCTCTTCAATGTTATACATGTCATATTGAGTGATTATTTTATTTTCTCCTTTTGGATCGTATTGGAGCGGAACATATTCTACGAGAGGTAGAGGGGAGATGACTACACCGGCTGCGTGCACAGAAATGTGTCTGACACAGCCTTCCATTTTTTTTGCCAAATCTATTATTTTTTTAGTATCTTTTTCTTTATCATAAGCATCTTTTAGCTCTGGCACTATTTCCATCGCATAATCTATCGTCATCGGCATACCTTGAGAGCCCATCGGAATCATTTTAGAAATTCTGTCGCCGATAACATAAGGGTAAGCCAGTGCTCTGGCAACATCCCTCACTGCGCCACGCGCCATCATGGTTCCAAAAGTTCCTATTTGTGCTACTTTATCTTCACCATATTTACTCTTTACATATTCGATCATTTCATCCCGTCTGTTGTCGGCAAAATCCATATCGATATCAGGTGGTGATGGACGAAATGGGTTTAAAAATCTTTCGAATGGGAGTTTGTATTCTATAGGGTTAACATTTGTGATGCCTAGAAGGTAGGTAGCCATTGAGCCTGCGACGGATCCTCTAATCGTAGTTAGAATTTTATTTTCTTTGGCATGACGTAGTAGGTCGCCAACGACGAGGAAATACGGAGCGTAACCTTTATCTTTTATAACTTTTAATTCATATTCTATGCGCTCTATTATTGTTGGTGTTTTTTCTAAATTTAATCTTTTAAAACCTTCATAGGTAAGCTCGCGAAGTTTTTCATCATAACTTTTTCCATCCTCTACTTTAAAATCAGGGAAAACCCATTTACCGAGTTCAAGTTCTAAATTACACATATCAGCTATTTTTGCTGTGTTTTCTACCGCTTCTGGAATATCTTTAAACACTTCGAAAGCTTTTTCTGTATCAATAAAAGAGAAATCATCATTAGAAAATTCAAATTTAGATCCTTCTTTTCCATCACCCTGAGTATTTATTTGAAGCAAGGTGTGATGAGCTTCATGGTCTTCGTTGCACTCGTAATGTGAGTCTTGGGTAGCGACTACTGGTATATTATGTTTTTTGCCTAGGGCTATTAGTGCAGAACGAACTTCTTTGTCGTTTTCTACCGATGGGTGACATTGAATTTCTATAAAATAATTTTCTTTTCTAAAAATATCTTGATATTCGAGAACCAACTCGTCAGCTTTTTTCATATCACCTTTTAAAATTGTTTGGGAAAGTTCTCCACCTAAACATCCCGACAAAGCAATAATACCCTTAGAATATTTTCGTAAAATTTCTTTATCCATTCTTGGTTTGTAATAATATCCTTCCAAGTTTGCAATGGTGACCAGCTTCATCAGATTTTTATAACCTTCCAAATTCTTTGCGAGCAAAATTAAATGGTAGTATCTCTTTGTGCCTCCAACTTCTGTCGTCCTATCCTTACGATTTCCGGCAGTCATATAAGCCTCCACTCCGATGATGGGTTTGATACCTTCTTTTTTGGCGAGTTTGTAAAATTCAATTGCGCCATACATATTGCCATGGTCCGTCAGAGCGATAGCTGACATTTTGTATTTTTTAGCGAGAGCCACTAAATCCTCAGGTTTTGAAAGCCCGTCTAATAAGGAGTAATGGCTATGCGTATGTAAGTGTATAAAGCTTTTTTCCATTTTTCATATAATAGCACTTTTTTGTGTTTTTGATATAATATCAGAATGAAAAACTTATCAATGAATGTGAAGGGTGGAATTATAGGATTAGTTTTATTTTGTTTAGTTTTTGTAATTTTAAGTTTACAAAATACGGGAAAAGTTTCTATTTCTGATGCCTTTTTTTGTAGTGGGGCTGAAGGAGGGTATTGTTTAATAAATTATGGATTAGTTTTACTTTTTATATTTTTTGGTTCTTTTATCGGCTGGCTTTATGGAAAAATTAAAAATAGAAATAAAATTTAATAAATGGACATCTCATTTTTTAATAAAAAAATCTTAGAGAATGTTAATTCTTTTGAAGAACCTTTTGCGTCTAATATAACGAAAGCTTTAGACATACTTGCAATATCAGGTAATGAAATAAGTCTTCCACACAGTAAAAGTTTAGGTAGAGGGTTGTTTGAATTAAGATGTCTTGGAACAGGTGTGAGAATTTTCTATGCATTTTCAAAGCAAGAAGCTGTTGTTCTTCATATTGTCCTTAAAAAACAAGCTAAAATATTAAAAAGAGACTTGGAATTAGCAAGAAAAAGACAAAAACAACTTGCATAAATATCACATATATGTAATACTATAAATATATGAAAAAATATAAAAAGTTAAAATATAATGTTTCAGATGAAGAAGTTGGGAAATATGAACCAATATCTTTTTCTGATGTAAAAAAAGAGTGGCTAAAAGATCCAAAGTTTAGAAAATCTTACGATGATCTAGAACCAGAATATTCTATCATTAGAGCTATTCTTAGAAAGAGAATTGAGAGTAAGATGTCTCAAAAAGATTTGGCAAAAAAACTTGGCACAAAACAATCTGCTATTTCTCGTCTTGAATCTGGAAATTATAATCCAACACTTTCTTTTTTGAAAAAGCTCTCTAGTACGCTTGGAGGTAAATTAGAAATTAAAATTTAATTCAAAAAGTGGTATAGTAATAATATGAAAACAATCAAAGTTGGAATCAATGGTTTTGGGAGAATCGGTCGGGCCTTTTTAAAAGTCGCTTGGGATAGGCCGGAGATTGAGATAGTGGCAGTGAATGATTTAGGAAGTGTGGAGAATATGGCTTATCTTTTAAAATACGATACGGTTTATCGAGAATGGAAGCATCCCATTAGAGCTGAAGTCTTTAACGGGACAGGTGATAATTATATTGTGATTGATAACAAGAGGGTGAAAGTTTTAGCAGAAAAAGAACCAAGTAAACTTCCTTGGAAAGATTTAGGTGTGGATGTCGTTGTGGAATCTACCGGACTTTTCACTACTTTTGATAAAGCAAAAATGCATTTGGATGCAGGTGCAAAAAAAGTTGTCATTTCTGCGCCAGCCAAAGGCGGTGATGATGTTAGTGTAAAAGGTGAGACGATTTTACTCGGAGTAAATGAAGAAAAATTTGGCACTTGCGATATTACTTCAAACGCATCTTGTACGACAAATGCTGCTTCACCGCTTATTGCTATATTAGATGAAACTTTAGGAATAGAAAAAGCGATTTTAAATACAGTGCATGGATATACAGCGAGCCAAGGAATCGTGGATGGACCAAATAAGAAAGATTTTCGTGAAGGTCGTGCTGCAGCACAAAATATTGTGCCTTCTTCTACTGGCGCAGCTATCGCAGTTACAAAAGCGTTTACAAAACTCACAGGTCTTTTTGATGGTATTTCAATGCGAGTGCCTGTGGTTGCTGGATCAATCGTTGATATTACTTTTATTTCTAAAAAAGATACGACAGCTGAAGAGGTGAATGAAATTCTTAAAAAAGCATCAAAAGATAAAAGGTGGAAAGGGATTTTTGGTGTAACCGAAGAAGAGCTCGTTTCTTCCGATATTTTAGGAAGTTCTTATGGTTCTATTGCAGACCTCAAACTCACTCGTGTCGTGGGTGGAAACCTCGTAAAAGTTATGGGGTGGTATGATAACGAAATGGGATATACATATACGTTAGTAGATCATGTTATTAAAACTGGGGGAACGATTAAATAAAATGAAAATATTTATTGGAACAGACCATGCAGGTTATGTGCTCAAGGAATTCCTTGTGACTTCTTTGAAAGCGTCGGGTCACGAAGTTGTAGACAAAGGCGCATTTGAATACAATGAAGGGGATGATTATCCGGATTTTGTTATTCCTGTTGCGAAGGAAGTTTCAAAAGATCCGGAAAGAGTAAAGGGTATAATTCTTGGAGCGACAGGGGAAGGCGAAGCGATGGTGGCGAACAAGTTTCCTCATGTGAGAGCGATTGTTTATTATGGCAAGTCACATAGCGTGGTGGATGATGAAGCTGATGTCCTTATTCGTTCGAGAGAGCATAACAATTCAAACATCCTTTCTCTTGGCGCTAGATATTTTACTGAAGAATCTATGATGGAAGCAGTAAATCTTTGGATTAGCACTCCTTTTTCTGGTGATGAACGCCATGTTCGCAGGTTGGCAAAGATAGATAAGATAGATTTACAGAAATAATTAGCTGATATGAAAAATAAATCTAAAGAATTGAAAGTAGCGATAAAAACTGCACTTAAAGCTGGGAAAGTTTTAGAAAAATACTTTGAGACAGAAATATTGAAAGATCAGAAAGAAGATAAAAGTATTGTGACTTTGGCTGATGGGGAATCTGAAGATATAATAAAAAAAATAATATCAAAAGCTTTTCCGGAACATTCAATTTTAGGTGAAGAAACGGGGATGACAGGTAGAAAAAGCGATTTTGTCTGGCATGTTGATCCTGTGGACGGGACGAGGAATTTTGCAAATGGTATTCCAATTTTTGCAGTTTCGATTGCTCTTGTGCATAAGGGTAATGTGATTGTTGGCGTAGTTTACAATCCTATTTCCCACTCTCTTTTTTATGCGGAATTGGGCAAGGGATCGTATTTAAATGATAAAAGAATTTTTATTTCAAAAGATCATACTGATCATGCCATAGTTACAATATCTCCAGGAAAATTAGAAGAAGGAAAACAATTTCAGTTGGATCTTTACCATAATTTTCCTAAAATAGTTCGTTCAGTAAGAAATTTAGGTTCTACAGCTACAGAACTCGCTTATGTTGCTCGGGGTGGACTAGAGGCCAACATTCAGCTTGGTGGAAATAATTCTTATGATTTTGCGGCGGGTAGCTTGTTGGTGCAAGAGGCCGGAGGAAAAATAACTACATTTGATGGTGGTCTTTGGAAATTTCCAGAAAATAAATTTATTGCTTCAAATGGGGTCTTTCATGACTTGCTCGTTATTGAAGTTAAGAGACAAAAAGAAAAATTAGGTATAAAATAAAGCTATGGCAGAAATAATTCCGGCAATTTTAGAAAAAAATTTTGATGAAATAAAAAACAAGCTTACTGCACTGCGACATCAGGTAAAATGTGCGCATCTAGATGTCTGCGACGGTGTGGCTGTGCCGAGTACTAGTTGGCCTTTTAGTTCTGGAGGAATTGAAGATTATGATTTTCGAAAAATAATGAATGAAGAAGAAGGAATGCCTTTTTGGGAAGAATTTGATTTTGAATTTGATCTGATGGTGGCGGACGCAGTGGAGAATTTTGATTTATATATGAAGCTTGGAGGGAAAAGAATGATTTTTCATCCGGATTTGAAAGGGAGTGTCGAAGAATTTGAGCATTTCTTGGAAGGATTGGATATGTATGTTCGGGACAATGTGGAAATAGGTGTGGCTTTTCTGCCGAGTGATGATTTGTCAGTTGTTTCCCGTTTGTCTCACAAGGCTGATTTCTTACATTGTATGGGTTCCGATAAAATCGGTTTTCAAGGTGAAGCTTTTTCCGATAAAGCACTGGAGAATATAAAATTTTTAAAAAAGAATTTACCTGGAGTAATTATCTCCGTAGATATTGGAATTAATTTACAGAATGCAGAAAAGATACTGGACGCTGGTGCTGACAGGCTCACTATCGGTTCTAGTATTTGGAAGAGCAAAGATCCTATCGGCACGCTCCAATCTTTCCAAAGTTTGGTATAATTGAATTATGCTTTTAACTGAAGACCCCGAAGGAGAGCAGAGCTCCCTACGGGGCAGGAAAAATTTTTAAACCAATATGGCTTACTTAAGTGAGGAAAAGATAATACAGCTAGAGAAAACTGCGAATGATATTCGTAAGAGCATTATTGAAATGCTTTTTGAGGCGGGAAGTGGACATACAGCAGGCGCCCTCGGCATGGCGGATGTTTTTACTTTTTTTTATTTTCATATCTTAAAACATGATCCTAAAAATCCAGAATGGGAAGAGCGCGATAGGCTTGTGCTTAGCAATGGGCACATCTGTCCGGTCTTATATTCTACGATGGCGCATGCTGGATATTTCCCGCTGGAAGAATTAAAAACTTTGCGAAAATTCGGTACTCGTTTACAAGGGCATCCACACAGAGAATATTTGCCTTTTGTTGAAACTTCTTCGGGTCCACTCGGACTCGGGCTTTCACAAGCTTCTGGTATGGCTTTGGCTGACAAGATGGATGGAAAGAGTAAAGACAGATTTATTTATTGTTTTTTATCTGATGGGGAATTAGATGAAGGGAATTCTTGGGAGGCAATGATGTTCGCGGGGAAAAATAAATTGCGAAATTTAATTGCTGTGATAGACAGAAACAACATTCAGATAAGTGGTAATACTGAGAAAGTCATGCCTCTTGAGCCTCTAGCAGACAAAATAAGAGCTTTTAATTGGCATGTGATAGAAGTCGATGGGCATGATTTTAAAGTTTTTAATAAAGCGGTAGAAGAGGCGCAGAAGGTTCAAGATAAACCGATAGTTATAATTGCCAATACGATACCCGGCAAAGGAGTTTCTTTTATGGAAAGAAATTATAAATGGCATGGTAAAACGCCAAATAAAGAAGAAGCCAAAATGGCTTTGGAAGAATTGCGTAGATTTAGTAAAAAATAAAAAGTTAATTTCATTATAATGTTAAACCCAAAATTAAAACTTAATCCTAAGATATTTAATCCAGATTGTGAGCAAGTATCTATCCGAAAAGGTTTCGGACAAGGTTTAACCTTGTCTGGAGAAATGAATAAAAATGTTGTCGGACTTTGTGGAGATTTAGTTGAATCCACACAGATGAATATGTTTGTAGAAAAATTTTCGGAGCGTTTTATTGAGGTGGGTGTGGCAGAGCAAAACTTGGTGACTATAGCTTCTGGTATGTCGGCGATGGGGAAAATTCCTTTTTGTGCTTCTTATGCGATGTTTTCTCCGGGTAGAAATTGGGAACAAATACGGACTACGATAGCCTATAATGATAGGCCGGTAAAAATAGTGGGCTCGCATGCGGGGATTTCTGTCGGTTCAGACGGTGGCACACACCAAGCATTAGAAGACATAGCTTTGATGCGGGTGATGCCAAATATGGAAGTAATTTCTCCTTGTGATGCCATAGAAGCTAAAAAAGCTACGCTTGCTTTAGCAAAAAGTGGGAAGCCAGGATATTTGCGCTTGGCTCGCGAGAAGACACCTGTTGTTACTACTGAAGAAACATCTTTTAATATTGGAAAAGCAGAAATTTATTGGTTGCCGGATGTGGGAATGGCTCAAGTGGGAATAATAGTCACTGGTGGACTGATGCATCGTGCTCTTCTTGCTGCAAAAGAATTAGAAGGCGAAAGTCCTTTGGGTATAAAGACAAAAGTAATGAATTTGTCTACCATAAAACCAATAGATGCGAATGCAATTATTGCTCTCGCAAAAGAAACAAAAAGAATTGTGACAGTGGAAGACCATCAGGTGATGGGGGGAATGGGTTCAGCTGTTGCAGAAGTTCTCGCGCAAAATTATCCTGTGCCGATGGAGTTTGTCGGGGTGCAAGACAGGTTTGGGCAGAGTGGTACACCCGATGAGCTCATAGAACATTATGGTATGGGTAAAGATTCTATAAAAAAAGCGGTAAAGAAAGTGCTAAAAAGAAAATCATAAAATGAACTTTTGGAGGGGTTTCGAGGCTGACGAGCCGAGAATTTCAGGATTTTTTAAGCTTCAAAAATCCGTACCGGAAAAAGTTGCATTTTATGATTTTCTATAATTTTGTTGCTTTATAGTCTATTGGAGCGTTTTTGAGATATTCTTCGATTTTTTCTTGAGAGAGAAGCCCTTTCTGCGCGCCGACTTGCTGGACTACGGACATGGCGTTGATACCTCCCCAAGCCATAGCTTCGGGCAAGGTCTTACCTAAAATAGTGGCAGATACAATAGTTGAAGAAAAAGCGTCTCCTGCGCCGGTTCGGCTATATGGAGGTTTTGGATCTGGGTATGGATTAATGAAATAAATTTCTTTTCCGTCATAAGCATATGCGCCTTTTGGTCCGTCAGTGATAATGACATTTTCTGGTCCGAGCTCATGCATCTTTTTTAATAAATCTTTTACACCTAAATCTTCTATGCCGAGGATTTTTTCCGCTTCTTCGACATTACAGAAAAACATCTTTGCATGTTTATAGAGTCGCGCGAGTTTTTCTTTACCTAATTTGATTTCAAATTTACCAGGCTGGAAAGCAAGCTTGATGTCTGGGTGAGAATCTAAATAATCCGCTAGTTGTAAATGGAAAGGAAAGGCTGTCTCATTGACAGAGCTAAAATAAATCCATTTTGGATTTCCAATTTCTGGCAGAGTATATTTATAATCTTGATGCTTTATTAAAATAGTTCGTTCTGCGCCATACCACAACACATAATGATAGTTTGTTTTAGCGTTTTCGTTGATTTTTATAAAACTAGGATCTATTTTTTCTTTCTTTAATACAGATAAACAATCTTCTCCTTCTCTATCATCACCGACATTTGTGACGAGCGCTGTCTTTAGTCCGAGTCGAGCAGCAGACACAGCGGCATTTCCTGCATTTCCTACAGCGGAAACAACAAAAACATCTTCATAAGGCACTTTGTCGGCAAAAGGGATACAGATTTTATAGCTTGGTGTGTCTGGAATTCCGTCTATTTGCGCATCTTTTAATTTTATAAATGCATCTACTACAATATCCCCAATTGCCAAGAAATCCATTTTATTATCATTTTTTGTCATGGTATTATTCTAGCACATTATGAAAGAATACAAAAAATTAATTTTTATTATAGTGGTGGCATTATTCTTCTCTTTATTTAATTTAGCGCGAGCCGAAGTGTTGATAAATGAAGTACAAGTAAAACCTACGGGAGAAAGTTTCATTGAACTTTATAATTTTGGTAGTTCTCAAGATTTGACTAATTGGACGATTAAACGTAGGACAGCTAGTGGGTCAGAATATTCACTTGTTTCGGCAAGTCGTTTGAAAGATAAATCTATTTCAGCCAATAGTTATTTTTTATTAGTTAATGAAAATTATATAGGCGAGATTACACCTGATACAATGTGGGCTAAATCGTATGATCTTGCAAATGATAATACTATTCTTTTATATAATGAAAATGAAAATTTAATTAGTAAAATCAGTTGGGGAGGTGTAGTTGATTGTACTAGTTCTTGCCCTGCGAATCCTCCTGAAGGACAGAGTATCCAAAAGACTAGTAATGGTTCTTGGGTAAGTGCTACACCAACGCCAGGGGCTGTAAATTCGTCTTTATCTTCAGACAGCAATAATTCAAATAATACTAGTTCTACTTCTGTTACAACAGAAATAAAAACTAAAACATCAGAAATTCCTAAAATAAAAACTAAAATTTTAGCTAAAAATTTTTCTTTTGTTGGTATACCTATGATTTTTGAGGCAAATGCTACTGGATATTCAAATGAGATACTTTCTTATGGCAGATATTTTTGGAATTTTGGCGATGGAGATTCACTAGAAGTAAAAATGAGTGAAAATAAAAAATTTACTCATACTTATTTTTATGGAGGTGAATATGACGTTACTTTGGAATATTATCAAAATTATTACGGAGATGTGCCGGATGCATCTGACAAAATGATAGTAAAAGTAGTAGAAGCAAGTATTTTTATATCAAGAGTAGGGGAGGAAAAAGATTTTTTTATAGAATTATCAAACAATACTAATTATGATGCTGATATTTCAAATTGGATTCTTTCAAGCAATGGAAAAAGTTTTACAATACCAAGGAATACAACAATAGGAGCAAAAAGGAAAATGATTATTTCTCCAAAAATTACAGGTTTTTCTATTCTAGACAGGGATACTCTAAAATTATTAACTTCGCAATGGGAAACTGTTTTTGATTATGGAGCGTCTGTTATTAAATTTACACCAAAAAAAGTTGCATCAGCTACTATTGCACAGACCCCCTCTTTAATTCTCCCCCTTAGTAAGGGGGAGACGTCAAAGGTAGATGGGGTGAATACTGATGTGCAAGTCTCAGCAGAAAACCTCCCTGCTTCAGCTATTTCAAGTGATGTTGTGAAAGATAATCCAATTAGGACTTATTTTTTATCTTTTATTTTAACTATTTTTATTGGAGCTAGTGCTGGTGTAGTATATTTTATTCGTCAGAAAAAAGTGGTTTCTAGTGCTGGGGATGATTTCAAGATACTCGATGAGTAATCTAAAATTCTTTTTTAATAAGTTTTTTGTGCTATATTGTATTCGCTATGTCATTAAAAATTGGAATTGTTGGCTTGCCAAACGTCGGTAAATCGACGCTTTTTAACGCGCTGACGAAAAAGAGTGTGCCGGCTGAGAATTATCCTTTTTGCACGATTGATCCATCGGTGGGTATTGTGCCTGTGCCGGACGAAAGAGTAGGTAAACTTTCAGAATTTTCGAAGTCAAAAAAAACTATTCCGGCAGTTATTGAATTCGTGGACATAGCGGGCTTGGTTGCTGGTGCTTCAAAGGGCGAAGGTCTTGGTAATAAATTCCTTACCAACATTAGAGAGGTTGATGTCGTCGCTCATGTCGTCAGAACTTTTCAGGACAATTCTATAATTCATGTGGCAAACAAGGTGGACCCGATGCAGGACATCGGGGTTATAAATCTTGAACTTGTTTTGGCTGACATGGAGGTTGTTTCGAAAAGGATCGCAAGCTTGAGCAGGGAAATAAAAAAGGGAGATAAAGAAATAATTCTCGAAGACGGCATCTTAAAAAGAATAGAAAAAGTTTTAGAAGCAGGATATTTTGCAACGGAAGCAAATTTAAATGAAGAAGAGAAATTTAAAATAAAATCCTTGAATCTGCTTACTCTTAAACCAATGCTTTATGTTTTGAACACATCGCAGGCGAGTGAAAATCTAGATATAAATTTGTCCGGTTTTTCTGTAAAAGTGGACCCTGTATTTGAATCTGGTTTTAATGATTTGATTAAGCAAAGTTATAAACTTTTAGGTTTGGAAACATTTTTTACAACTGGAGAAGATGAAACTAGGGCATGGACTATAAAAGCCTATTCCACTGCGCCAGTGGCGGGCATGGCTATTCATACTGATTTTAAAGATAAATTTATTCGTGCAGAAGTTATCTCTACTGAAAAGTTATTGGGGGCCGGTTCGTATGGGAAAGCACGGGAAAAAGGATGGGTTCGCACCGAAGGAAAAGAATATATAGTAAAAGATGGAGATGTGATTGAGTTTTTGATATAAACCCCAGCGGTGAAACCGCTGTAAAAATTTGATGTATAATTAAACAATGGCAAACAGAGAAAAAATCGCGTTAGGGGAATATTATCATATTTACAATCGTGGTGTAGACAAAAGATCAATTACAAAAGATGGTAAAGACATAGAAAGGTTTATGCAGAGTCTTGAATTTTTTAATTCCAAAGAACCAGTAATAAGTTTGCGTGAAGTTATTTCTGATGAGAATATAAAACTTAAAGATTCTCTGGTGGAAATTATTTGTTATTGTTTAAATCCAAACCATTATCACTTTTTATTGAAAGAAATAGAAGAAGGTGGAATTAGTGAATTCATGAAAAGACTTAATGGGGGATACACTTGGTATTTTAATAACAGACATAAAAGATCAGGTTCTCTTTTTCAGGGAGTATTTAAATCAGTACATATTAAATCTAACGAGCAACTTTTACATATTAGTGCATATATAAATTTAAATAACAGAGTTCACAAAATCAGCGGTGAAACCGCTGAAAAAGTTAGATCAAGCTGGGGTGAGTATATGGGAAAGCTTGGTAAAAAGATTTGTAATAAAGAAATAATATTGGGGCAATTTAAATTTATTAAAGAATACAAGAATTTTACAGAGTCTTCATTGGTTAAAATTTTAAGGCTTAAAAAAGATAAAGATAGTCCTTTAATGCTTATCGGGGAGCATCTTTTTTAATCCTCAGCGGTGAAACCGCTGGAAAAAGAAATAGCTATATAGCAGTATTTTTGATATAGTATTTTTATGACATTATACTTTTTTGCTTGGACTGCTTCACTATTATTTGGTTTAGAGGGTATAATTGCAAAATTAGTTAACAAACATTCTATTAATAATGTTTGGTTGTTTAATTTTATTTGGGCTCTTTTTTCATTTCTTTTTGTAATTCCAGTGGCATTCTATTTTGGTGCAGGAATTCCTTTGTCTTGGAATTATATTTTTCTAGGCTCAATCTTTTTTGCATTGGCTACTGTACTTAATACGATTTCTTTATCTAGATTAGATATTTCTGTATTTGTTCCATTGTTTTCTTTTCGCACTGCAATGGCGGTTATTATAAGTTCTTTTTTTATTCAAGAAATTTTGACGGTGCATCAATATTTTCTTATAGCCATAATTCTTATTTTTGGGATTTTTGTAAGTTTTGATGAACATTTTTCTTTTAAATCTTTTTTTAATCGGAACATATTAATTGCTTTAACTTGTATGTTTTTTTATGTTATTTTGTCTATTTTCCTAAAAAAATCTATCGCGATAAATGACTTTTGGACTACAACACTCTGGATAACTCTTCTCGGCCAATGTTGGCTTTTGTTTACTATTCCATTGTTTAAAAAGGTAGAGCTGGCGATAAATGTAAAACAATGTTTAAATGTAGCAGTAGTCGCTTTTATTGGAACTGTAGGAATGTTAGCGGCTAATGCGGCTTATGCAAAAAATGTAAGTCTTTCAACAGTAATAATTTCTTTACCGTTATCGATGATTATTGCTTTTTTGTTTTCTATATTTGCACCAGAGCTTCTTGAGAAGCATTCTTTAAAGGTCTACGCTGTTCGTTTTACGGCAGCGATTATTATGATAATAGCAGCTATAAATTTATAAATGACAAATGAAGTTAAAATTTTTTGTTTGAAAGAGTGGTCTTCAGGAAAAGAAAAAGAAGATTATGAACTTTTAGATACGGGTGACAGAGAAAGGCTTGAACGTTTTGGCAAGTATACTTTTGTGCGTCCGTATGAAGATGCTGTTTGGCCGAAAACTTTAGAGAATGGAAAATGGGAAAAAATAGATGGTAAATTTTGGAGTTCTAAAGAAGGGGCAAAAAGTGGATGGGATATGGAACATAAAGTTGAGCTCAAATGGGAAATGTCTTATAAAGGTATAAAATTTTTGGCTTCACCGACTCCATTTAGACATTTAGGATTTTTCCCCGAACAGGCGAGTCATTGGGATTTTATTGAAGAAAAAATTAAAAGTGTAGGTAGGCCTGTAAAATTCTTGAATTTATTCGGCTACACCGGAGTGGCTAGCCTTTTTGCTTTGCGCGCTGGAGCGGAAGTGACGCATTTGGATGCTTCAAAGCAAACTTTGAATTGGGCGAAAGAAAATGAGAAATTGAATAATCTTGCGCAAGGGGTTGCGCAAGGGGAGTCCTTGCGAGTGATAGAAGATGATGCTTTAAAATTTTTAGAGAGAGAAGAAAAAAGGGGAAATAAATATGATGCGATAGTTATGGATCCGCCGAAATTTGGCCGAGGACCAAAAGGGGAAGTGTGGAAAATAGAAGAGATGTTGCCGAAACTCCTTTCTGCTGTGCGAAAAGTTTTAAGTGATAAACCTCTTTTTGTTATTTTAACTTCTTACGCTATTGATGCTTCTTCGCTTTCACTTGGCCACGCTTTGAAAGATATGATGAAACCTGCCCGCAATGCTTCAGGCATAGATGATGCAGGCGGGGATTTTGGTGGGGATGTAGAATCCGGCGAGCTTTGTGTTTTGGAAAAATCAAATAATCGTATTATTCCTCTTGCGAACACGGCAGTCTGGAGTGCACTAGAAAAATAGCTATTTTTTGCTATAATAAATAGATTATGCAAACACAATCAAAAGTTTTGAAATGGTCTCTTATTATTGGTATCGTTATTGTGCTAAATATGTTTTTTAATTATGCACTTTCTTTAGTTTATAAACAGCCAAAGTATGAGGTATTTTGTCCAAATACTTCTCAAGTAGTCACTATTCCTGATACTCAGAAAGCTTGTGTAGATAAAGGTGGACAATGGACAAACGATACTTATTATGGCAAGCCAGTAATTATGGGAGAAATCCAGCCGAAAGGTTATTGTGATTTACAATTTACTTGCCGAAACAATTTTGAAGCAAAACAAAAAGTTTATGACAGAAATGTTTTCATTACCCTAGTCCTCTTGGGCGCTATTTGTGTTGCATTTGGAAATTTCTTTAAAAGAAATCTAGTTGTCGGTATTGCTTTGTCTTTAGCTGGAGTCCTTTCTTTTATTATTGCTTCGATGAAATATTGGAGTTCTGCGGATGATTTGATAAAAGTCATAATTTTAGCTATTGCACTCGCTATTCTCATTTGGTTGGCAATTAAAAGATTTAAGAATGATTAATAAATAATGAAAGAATATAATCATTTAAAGATAGAAAAGAAGTGGCAGAAAGAATGGGAGAAAAAGGGAATCTATCATGCAGAAGATAAATCTAAAAAACCAAAGTTTTATGGGCTTATAGAATTTCCATATCCATCTGGTGAAGGTCTTCACGTGGGGCACATCAGAAGCAACACAGCGATGGATATCATTTGTCGAAAACGCCGAGCTGAAGGTTTTAATGTTTTATATCCGATTGGCTGGGATGCATTTGGTTTACCGACGGAAAATTATGCCATCAAAACAGGAATCCATCCACAAAAAGTGACGAAAAAGAATACGGACATTTTTCGCAAACAGCTCAAGGCTGGCGGTTTTTCTTTTGATTGGTCTAGAGAAGTAAATACGACTGATCCTGAATACTATAAATGGACACAGTGGATATTTTTGAAAATGTATGAAAAAGGTTTAGCTTATAAAGATAAGATAAATATAAATTGGTGCCCAAAAGATAAAATTGGTCTTGCAAATGAAGAAGTGGTAGACGGATGTTGTGAGCGTTGTGGAACGGAGGTGGAAAAGCGCGAAAAAGAGCAGTGGATGCTCGCTATCACAAAATATGCCGAGAGATTAGATAAAGATTTAGATGATGTAAATTTTCTAGAAAAAATAAAAATTCAACAAAGAAATTGGATAGGGAGGTCTGAGGGAGTTGAGATAGAATTTAGGCTGTCGGGTGTTGGACACCCGACAGCAATCAAAGTTTTTACGACTCGACCGGATACGATTTTTGGAGCGACTTTTATTGCTTTGGCTCCGGAAATTGCCAAGAAAATTACCGGTAAAGATTTTGGCATCAAAATAGAAATAGATCGAGAAAATAAGGAAAAGATTGGTGTTGATACTGGGTTAAAAGCAAAAAATCCTGCGAATGGTGAAATGTTGCCGGTATTTGTTGTTAATTATGTTTCGGCAGAATATGGCACGGGGGCAATCATGGGTGTACCCGCAGATGATGAACGTGACAAAGAATTTGCAGAAAAATATAAATTACCAATTATTGAAAATTATAAGAAGGCAGGTTTTAAAGATTACGGAAAGAAAATTACTCAATTCAAACTTCGTGATTGGGTTTTTTCTAGGCAGAGATATTGGGGCGAGCCTATTCCGATGATAAATTGTGAAAAATGCGGATGGGTTCCGGTGCCGGAACGTGATTTGCCAGTGGAGCTTCCGAAAGTAAAGAATTATCAGCCGACGGATAGCGGAGAGTCTCCCCTCGCGAATATTACAAAATGGGTCAATGTAAAATGTCCAAAATGTAAAGGGCATGCAAAGAGGGAAACAGACACAATGCCAAACTGGGCTGGTTCGAGTTGGTATTTTCTTCGTTATATTGATCCGAAAAATAAAAAATCCTTTGCAGATTTTAAGAAACTTAAATATTGGCTTGGAAATGACCCACGCCACAGCGGGGTGGATTGGTATAACGGGGGAATGGAGCACACGACTCTACATCTTTTGTATTCTCGTTTCTGGCATAAATTCCTTTTTGATATTGGAGTTGTTCCTACTTCTGAACCTTATGCAAAAAGAACTTCCCATGGGATGATTTTGGCTGAAGGGGGAGTGAAAATGTCAAAATCAAAAGGTAATGTCATAAATCCGGATGAAATAATTAAAATTTATGGAGCCGATACTTTGCGAATTTATGAAATGTTTATAGGGCCATTTGATCAATCCGTCGCTTGGTCTACTGACAGTATCATTGGGTCTAGAAGATTTTTGGAGCGAGTATGGAACTTGCAATATAAAGTACAAAAAAATAAAAAATATACAGAGTTTGAGATTGAAAAAACGATAAAGAAAGTGTCAGAAGACATAGAAGAAATGAAATTTAACACAGCTATTTCCACGCTTATGATTTTTGTGAATGAAATAGGGAAATTAGATTTTATATCACAAGATGTGTATGAAACTTTTTTAAAGCTCCTTTCTCCTTTTGCACCGCATATGACCGAAGGACTCTGGAAAATACTGGGACACAAAAATTCAATTAATTTCGAATCATGGCCTGTGTATGATCTTTCAAAAATAAAAAATAAGCAAATAAAAATAGTAGTGCAGATAAATGGCAAAGTCCGAGCTGAGATAATGATAAGAGCCGAAATTTCTGAAGAAGAAGTCAAAAAACAAGCAATTTCTAATGAAACTGTTTCGAGGCATTTGTCCGGTAAAGAGATAAAAAAGGTAATTTACGTGAAAAATAGGCTTATTAATATAGTTGTGTAATATTTTTGATTTTGTTTATTAAATATGGAGAAAATTTTTAGAATTTTTAGTAAAGAATCTATAAATATAAATCAAGCGGCGCTTGTTTTGGGTTTTTTTACTTTACTTTCTCAGATTTTGGCGCTTTTTCGTGACCGTTCTATTGCTTATTTTATCGGTCCTTCGTCATCGCTCGACGTTTATTATGCAGCTTTTCGTGTTCCAGACCTTATCTTTATTTGTATAGCATCACTCGCTTCTGTGACAGTGCTCATTCCTTTCTTGGTAGCCAAGATGCCTGCCCGCCAATCGGCAGGCGGGAAAGGTGAAGAAGTAACAGAAGAATCGCAGAAATTTTTAAATGATATTTTTACTATTTTTTTTATTATTATAGTAGCTGTCTCTTTTGTTGCATTTTTATTAATGCCATTTTTGGTTTCTATTATCGCTCCAGGTTTTACACCATTTTTCCAAAAAGAATTAATCATCCTTTCTCGTATAATGTTGCTCTCTCCGATACTTTTAGGACTTTCAAATCTTTTTGGCACAGTTACCCAGCTTTTTAGAAAATTTTTTATTTATGCTTTAAGCCCGATTTTTTACAATTTAGGAATAATTGTCGGAGTGACATTTTTTTATCGTTTTTTTGGTATTTATGGTTTGGCTTTAGGTGTCGCCTTTGGCGCATTGATGCATTTTATTATTCAAGCCATTGCTTCTAGCTCTTGTGGATTTACACCCAGATTTTCTTTACCCTTCCTTTCTATTAATTTTAAAGACATAAAAAGTGTTGTCATCACTTCACTTCCTAGGACTCTTGGTCTTGCTTTTAACAACATTGCTTTGATTGCCATAATTTCTCTTGCTTCATTTTTGAAAAGTGGTTCTATTTCCATATTTAATTTTGCTTTCAACCTTCAGTCTGTTCCTCTGAACATTATAGGCATTTCTTATGCAGTAGCTGCTTTTCCCACTTTAGCGAAATCAGTTTCTATGGGAAAAATGGATGAATTTAAAAATCATTTAAAATCCGCGGCTCGACAAATAGTCTTTTGGTCTTTTCCGGTTATATTTCTCTTTATTGTTGTCCGTGCCCAGATAGTGCGCGTTATACTCGGTTCAGGAAGTTTCTCTTGGGAGTCTACTCGTCTAGTGGCTGCTTGTTTGGCAGTTTTTTCTTTTTCGATTTTAGCGCAAGGCATGATCACCCTTCTTTCTCGTTCTTATTATGCCAATGGTGACACAAAGCGTCCTTTGATAGTAAATTTTTCTTGTTCTATTTTGATTGTATTTTTATCTTTTTTCTTCACTTTTCTTTTTCAAAACGTATCAGTATTTCGTTTCTTCATAGAATCAATATTAAAAGTGAGTGATATTCCCGGCACCGAGGTATTGATGTTGCCTCTTGCTTATTCTGTCGGCACTATTTTAAATTCTATTTTGCTTTGGTTTTTTGTCAGGAGAGATTTTATGAAAGGGGAATCTTTTATCACTAAAACTTTCTTTCAGAGTTTGGGCGCATCATTTTTCCTCGGCTTGACGGCTTATATTGGTTTAAATATTCTTTCACCGATTTTTGGCACTACGACATTTTGGGGAGTATTTTTACAAGGATTTATTTCTGGCATAGCGGGCATATTTGTTGCTATTTTAGTCTTACATTTACTTCAAAATGAAGAGCTCAAAGACCTTCAGAAAGTCTTGAAAACCAAGTTCTGGAAAGCGGTGATTATCGCTCCACCTCAAGAAGAGCTTTGACCCCCACACCTTTCTTGGTATTATTCTGCTTTTTCAACATAATTAACACCATAATCATAATATTATATAAAAAATTATTTTTCTTAATTATTTTTATCTGCAGAATAAAAAGCGATACCAAGAAAGGTGTGGGGGTTTGAAACATAGGCTTTTTCTGTTAGAATAGGCTTTATATACATGCAAAACACAGAAAAGGACTATTCAAAATTGCACCGAGGATTGGTGCTTAAATATTTTTGGCAGGAGATGAGGCATTACAAGGTGTCCTTTTTTGCTGTTATTATCCTTACAATAATTAGTTCTGCCCTTGATATTCTTGTTCCACTTCAGTACTTAAAACTTTGGAATGTTCTAAGTACTAATAATTTTGCAATTGTTCCGGTGGCTAAATCTATAATTCTTTTTATTTTGTTATTAAATTTCTTTCGTTGGGCTTTTCGTAGAATTTCAGGTTTTTCTCTTGCATATTTTGAAGCGAGAACTATTGCCGGACTTCGAAAGCAAGCTTTTTCTTATTTGATTGGTCACTCTTATTCATTTTTTGCGAATAATTTTACTGGTTCTTTAACTCAAAGGATAAATAAATATGCCAGAGCTTTTGAACAGATTACTGACAGAATAATGTCTGACGGATTGCCACTTTTTGTTCGCGGGATAGGTACCATTATTGCAATTTATACTTTACTTCCGAAATACTCTCTTATTTTAGGAATTTTTTGTGTAGTGTTTTTGTTAACAGCTTTTATTTATATCCGTTTGAAATTAAAATACGATGTTATAGCTTCAGAAGCGGATTCAAAAACTACTGGTGCTTTGTCTGACTCAATTGGAAACCATTCTTCAATTCAATTATTTACAGGTCATGAATATGAAAAAGAGCTTATAGGTGGAGTTGTGGAGGAGCAAAGAAAGAAAAAAGTTTTTAATTGGTATTTATGGGAAGGACTTAGCTCTTTAGAAAGTTTTTATTCGTTTTTGATTGAATTTATTATTTTTTGGATTGTTCTTGGCGACTGGAAGCTTGGACTTATAACCTTGCCGGTTATTGTTTTGTTGCAAAATTACTTAATTCGTTTAATAGAAAATCTCTGGAGTTTTGGTTCCCTTGTGCGTGCATATTATGAAAACTTTGCTGATGCGCAAGAAATGGCTGGAATCTTAAGTACACCTTATGAAATTATTGATAAATCAGTTAAGGCAATGGGTAACATAAAAGGAGAAGTGGTATTTGATAATGTTACATATATTTATGAAAATAATAATCTAAAGGTATTAGATGGTTTTTTCTTAACAATTCCATCTGGGCAGAAAATTGCAATTGTCGGTTCTTCAGGGGCTGGAAAAACGACTTTCATGCGTCTTCTCCTTAGATTATTCAATTTAACTTCCGGAAAGATTACAATTGATGGAATTGATATAAGTAAAATTTCTCAAAAAAATCTTCGAGAAAAAATATCTTTTGTTCCGCAAGACCCTATTTTATTCCATCGTACCTTGATGGAAAATATTCGTTATGGTAGGAGAGACGCGACCGATGAAGAAGTATTGATAGCCGCTCATCTCGCTCATTGTGACGAATTTATTGATGCATTACCACATGGTTATGAAACTTATGTAGGAGAAAGAGGGGTTAAACTTTCTGGTGGAGAACGCCAACGTGTAGCTATTGCTCGTGCTATTTTGAAAGATGCTCCAATTCTTATTTTAGATGAAGCGACGAGTTCTCTGGATTCCCATTCAGAATCTTTAATTCAAGATGCACTTCATAAACTAATAAAAGGCAAGACGACAATCGTCATTGCACATAGACTTTCAACTATTAGAGAAATGGATAGAATTATTGTTATTGAAAAAGGAAAAATCATAGAAGACGGAGTTCATAATGAACTTCTAAAGAAAAAAGATGGTTTGTATAAAAAACTTTGGGATCTTCAGGCGGGAGGATTTAAAAATAGAATTTAATTTATGGATTTAAAACATATCAGAAATTTTTCAATAATTGCGCACATTGACCATGGCAAAAGCACTTTGGCAGATAGAATGCTTGAAATTACACACACTGTTCCAGAACGTTTAATGCGTGACCAAGTGCTCGATTCTATGGAGTTGGAACGAGAACGTGGAATCACTATTAAGATGCAACCTGTGAGAATGGAGTATGTTTTTAATAAGGAAAAATATGTCTTAAATCTTATTGACACCCCTGGGCATGTGGACTTTTCCTACGAGGTTTCTCGTGCTTTAAAGGCGGTAGAAGGCTCTATTTTATTGATTGACTCTACACAAGGGGTTCAGGCTCAAACGCTCACTACGCTCGCTATGGCGCGCTTGCCCCGCCCTAGAGATGGGCGGGGTGAAGAGGCTAATGTGATAATTCCTGTCATTACAAAGATTGATTCTCCGCTTGCTAGAATTTCGGATGTAAAAGAAGAGGTTGTGAAGCTTTTAAATTGTAATGAAGAAGAGATTTTACAAGTATCTGGGCGCACAGGTGAAGGAGTAGAAAATTTATTGCAAGAAATTATAAAACGTATTCCTGCGCCAGTAGAGACTCATGAAAATAAAAGCGACAACGTGTTACGTGCGCTCATTTTTGATTTTAAATATTCAAATCATCGAGGAGTTATAGTTTTCGTGCGAGTGCTTGATGGTAAAGTTAGAAAAGGCGAGAGTTTAATTTTTGCAGTATCAGGTGAGAAATTTATTGCACTCGAGGTTGGAACTTTTTCTCCAGAAGAAACAGCTCGCGAATCTCTTTCTTCGGGTGAGATCGGTTATATTGTGACTGGGATAAAAAAGCCGGGTATCGCTTCTGTCGGAGATACGATTACAAAATTCGCAAATCCTATGCCAGCTCTTTCTGGATATATGCAACCTATGCCAGTGGTTTGGGCGAGTATTTTTCCGGAAGATGCGGATGATTTTACTTTATTAAAACAAGCTTTAGGCAAACTGAAACTTTCCGATTCTTCTTTTTCTTATGAAGAAGAATCTTCGGGGTCTCTCGGACGAGGTTTTCGTTGTGGTTTCCTCGGCATGCTTCATTTAGAAATCATAACTGAGAGAATGAAAAGAGAGTTTAATTTAAATTTAGTCATTACTACGCCTTCTATTGTTTATGAAGTAGAAAATAACAATGGAAAGAAAGAGAAAATTTATTCACCATATTTTTTTCCTGATGACAGTAGTATTAAAAATGTTTTTGAGCCATGGGTTAATGCAAAAATAATTACTCCATCAAATTATTTGGGTAATATTATGCAAATATTATTTGACCATGAAGGAGAGGTAGGAGATACAGAAAATTTTGGAGACAATAGGTCATCCATCTCTATCAGGATGCCACTGCGAGAGCTTATGCGTAATTTCTTTGATGAATTAAAAAGCACTACTTCGGGCTATGGGTCTATTTCTTATGATATAGCTGAAAATCGTAAGGCAGATGTTACCAGACTCGACGTATTGGTTGCGGATGAAGCAGTTCCAGCTTTTTCGAAAGTTATTTCCAAGAAAAGAGTGGAAATTGAAGCACAGGAGTCCGTCGATAAATTGGAGAGTCTTTTACCTAGACAAATGTTTACTTTGAAAATTCAAGGAAAAGCGTTTGGCCGAATTATTTCATCACGCACACTTTCCGGTATGAAAAAAGACGTCACTGCCCATATGTATGGAGGTGATATCACACGTAAAATGAAACTTCGCGAGAAGCAAAAGAAAGGCAAGAAGAAAATGAAAGAACGTGGCCGAGTAAACATCCCTCAAGATGTATTCTTGAAAATGATGCGTTCTAGTGAGTAGCTAAATTTACATAATTTCTTGAAACTGCGCCCTCGAGGTCATAAGGACAGGGGACCCACACGTTTCTTAAAATTATGTAAATTTAGCTACTTTAAGTAGTTCAGAATAAGAACTTTATAAACTTTATGAACTTTCTACTTGAGATTAAATATCGGCGAGTATAGCAAAATCATGCTGACAATGATGAGGATGCTGACGACTGCCCAAACTACTTGTATTTTCTTTTGATTTTTCTTGTTGAAAAACATATACTTAATATAGCACATCATGAAAAGTTTTCAAAAAAAGAGAGGCTGGAGAAATATAATGCAATCAAAGCCTGTTTTGGTGTTTTTGGGTATTTTGGTATTTATTTTTGCTTGGGGAGTTGTTGGTTTTATGGGAAAGATGCAATCCACTATAGAGAATAGAAAAATAGCAGAAGAAAAAGTTTTAGAATTACAGAAAGAAAAAGACAAGCTTTCGACAGGTATTTCTAAATTAAAAACAGATAGTGGAGTAGAGGAAAGTATAAGGGAAAAATTTGGTTTAGCGAAAGATGGAGAAGGGGTGATTATTGTGGTTGAAGATAAAAATTCGGCAAAAGTCCCTGCAGAAGCAAATACGGGTGGTTTCTTTTCTTTTTTTACGAACTGGTTTAAATAAATTATGTTAATTAAGCCTTATTTGTGATATAATTACAGCATGAAAATCGTATTTTTTGAGATTTTTAATGAAATTCAAGATAAAGAAAAGAAGGCTTTGGAAAAGTTATTTCCGAATGATGAAGTTTCTTTTTTTATAGAAAGGTTAAGTGAAGAAAATGTGAATTCAGTCAAAGATGCAGAGATTGTATCTGTTTTTACTAATTCATCAGTTAATAAAAAAGTCATTGATTCCTTACCGAAATTAAAATTTATAAATACCAGTTCCACTGGTTTTGAGCATATTGATACAGATTATTGCGCCAGAAAGGGGATAAAAGTTTCAAATGTTCCGGCTTATGGGTCTGTGACAGTTGCAGAGTTTGTCTTTGCTCTCCTTTTGAATCTTTCCAGAAAAGTTGAAAAAGCCAATAATCAATTACGACAAGAAGATAATTTTAATATTGATGCATTGCGTGGTTTTGATTTAAAAGGGAAAATTCTGGGTGTCATCGGTACGGGGAAAATTGGTAAAAATGTGATAAAGATTGCCCGTGGTTTTGGTATGAATGTTATTGCTTATGATTTATATCCAGATTTGGTTTTTGCAAAAGAAAATAATTTTGAATACAAGAGTTTTGTAGAAGTTATTTCAAATTCTGATGTTATCACTTTACATACTCCATATACCAAAGAAAATCATCATTTAATAAATAAAGAAAACATTATAAAAATGAAAGAAGGAGTGTATTTGATAAATACGGCTCGTGGCGCGCTTATTGATACAGAGGCTTTGCTTTGGGGTTTAAAGAAGGGAATCATTGCCGGAGCTGGACTAGACGTCTTGGAAGATGAGAGGAATTTGAAAGAAGAAATTAAAATTTTAACTAGTGGAAAAATAAATGCAATAAAGAATTACAAGACTTTATTGCAAGATCATGCCTTGATAGATATGCCTCAAGTCATAGTCACTCCGCATATTGCTTTTTATTCAAAAGAAGCGGAAGAAGAAATTATGAAAGTCACGGTCAGCAACATTGCTGGTTTTATTTCTAATAATCCTATAAATCTTGTTAAATAATACCTGTCCCGTACTAAATTTTATGAAAAAACAAATGGTCAATATTATTAATAATTTAAAATTTTAGTACCGGGATGGCTACACGTTGGATTAAAAATTTTGATGAACTAGCAACGACTCCGAATCGTAAATTAGCTTTACAGATTGCTGAGAGTGGACTCGAGTCTATCAGCACATCAAACGTCATTTCAAATTCTATCAAATTAGAAAATGATGTTTTGAGTATTATGGGGGAAAGTTTTATTTTATCGAAATTTAAAAATATAAAAGTAGTTGGTTTTGGTAAAGCTTCCGCTTTAGCGGCGCTGGCTATAGAGCAAGTGCTGGGGTCTAAAATTAAAATAGGCGCTGTTGTCAGTTTGCGTGAAATTGATAATCTTAAATACGTTGAAAATTTTATTGGCACTCATCCAAAGCCAAGCCAGTCAAACATAGATGCCGGAGAAAAGATATATAAAATAGTCAAAGATTCCACAGCAGAAGACTTGATTATTGTGCTTGTTTCTGGAGGAGGGTCTTCACTTTTGTGCTATTCAGAAGATGAATGCAAGCAGAATAATTCTCTTTATGATGAATTTTTAAAATACGGACAGAAAATTACAGAGATGAACACAATTCGAAAACACATTTCAATTTTAAAGGGTGGAGGTCTGGCAAAGCTCGCATATCCGGCGACAGTTATTGGGATAATCTTTTCTGATATACCGGGGAATAATTTTTGTGATGTGGCGTCTGGACCGACTTATAAAGACAAGAGTACGATAGCTGATGCAGAAGCTATCATAGATAAATATAATCTTGGTAAATTTATTTTAATTGAAACTCCAAAAGAAGATAAATATTTTGAAAAAGTTCATAATTTTGTATTAGTTTCGAATACTACAGCGGTAGAGGCGATGGAGAAAAAAGCTAAAGAACTTGGTTTTAATACAAAGATTGCCTCAACTGAATTATATGATGAGACGGGAATAGCGCTCGGAAAGATTTTTAGTGGAAAATCTGAAAATACAGTTGTCCTTGCAGCCGGTGAGCCAAAGCTCGTAGTGAATAAAAAAGGGGGAAGCGGGGGGAGGAATTTATATATGGGATTAGAAGCAATTCAAAATGGTTTGATTGACGAAGATTCAGTATTGATACCTCTTGCTTCCGATGGGATGGACAATTCCGACTCAGCTGGAGCAGTAGTGGACAAAAATACAATAGAAAATATAAAAAAGTTAAATATAGATGTAAAAGATGCCTTGGACCGCTTCGACGCTTATCCAGTATTCCAAAAGTCCGGTGACATGATTATGACCGGCCCCACTGGCGCAAATGTTTCAGATTTGATGATTTTATTGACGAAGAAATAAAAAAGAAGCCCTCTACTTAACTTGGTCGGAAACCGACCAGAGGTGTAGAGGGCGATGTGAGAGGCTATCTCAATAAGTGTAAGGCCTCTTCGTTGATGAATTCATGCACATGCACTGTGAGCAGGATCTTTAAATTCAGCCAGATGATTGGCGAGCAAAGGCACTTTCGTTTTTTGGAGAAAGATTTTGATATTCCTGCTGTTTTAGCGCTGTTTGGAAATAATATTTGCTTAATTTCAAAAGATAATAATAAAATCAAAATTGTCATTGTAGAAGATGAGCTAATGTTTAAGATTACTCATTTTTTGTTTGAGCATATGTGGGTCAGTCTTTCAAAATAATTTTCGCAAGGACTTTTCGCAAGGACAGTCCTTGCGAAAAGTCTGGTTGCTTATTATAATATGTGAATGTTAAGAAAAGATCCATTTGTAACTGGTGAGTATTATCACATTTATAATCGTGGTATAGATAAAAGAATAATTTTTAAATTAAAGAGAGATTATGAACGTTTTATGATACTTCTTTATCTTGCAAATTCTAATGATTCTTTTCGTCTTGATGATTTTTTAAATAAGCAACATAAAACATTTGAGGAAATTTTAGTTTTAGATAAAGGAGAAACTCTTGTTTCTATAGGAGCATGGTGCATAATGACGAACCATTTTCATTTGTTGGTCAAACAAGAGGTTGATGGGGGAATTACTAAATTCATGAAAAAATTAGGGACAGGGTATTCTATGTTTTTTAATATTAAATATCAGAGAACAGGAGCACTTTTTGGCGGGCCTTTCAAATCAAAATTAATTGGAAATGATGATAATTATATGAGGCAACTTTTTGCTTATATCCATATAAATTCTTTAGAGATAAAATTTCCTAATTGGGAAGAACAAGTAAATAAAAAACCATCAGTCGAAATGAAAAAATTCCTTGAGTCCTATAAGTATTCAAGTTATTGTGATTATATTGGGAAGGCTAGAGTTGAAAAGAATATAATTAAGCCGGAAAGTTTTCCAGACTACTTTAGCGGTCTCCAATCTTTTAAAGATTTTATAGAAAACTATTTTATCGAGAATGAACCACCTTTCGCAAGGACTGTCCTTGCGAAAAGGAAGGTGTAAAATATATGACCGGCCCTACTGGTGCAAACGTTTCTGACTTGATGATTCTACTCACGAAGAAATAAGGTTTTCTTAACAAATATTTTTAATTTATACACAATCTATTTAGATAACACGAAATGATTTCGTGTGTAGTAAACCGGCCAAAATAAGCCATTCCATGAAAGGATAAATTATGAAGAAGGTTACTAAGTTCCATGACAAGAGGTTGCAGTTTCTGTTGAAGCGTGACGATGAGTTCAGGAAGACAAAGATGTTCCACTATGCCAACAAGTTGGTGGATTGTGTTGTTGAACTTGTCGAAGTGGGGCATGCTCCAATCCACTTTCCTATTGCCGGGGCGGTGGTAATCCCCCTTGGAGAAAGTAATCGAAAAGTCTTCGATGAGGTTCGTGAAAAAGCCAGTAGGGCTGAAGCCCAGATGGGTCCAGGGGTTGCCGATGCGTGTATCTTCGTTGTGATTACATTCTTCGGCAACAAAAATAATCCTTTGCTTTCGCTATTTGGTGGGGTGGATTCTGATGGGGCAAGGAAGCTCGATGTCATGATGGTCTCTAATACCCTGGAATCAATTCATTTGATTAGGGCGAGACAGTTTGCTTTGATCGGTCCAAAGCTCTAATCATAACGAAAACTACAAACAATTTACCAAGTCCAGTTTTCTGGCCGGGTGCTTCCATCGGAGGCACCCGTCTTTATTTTTATATCCATTTTCTACTCTTTTCCTATCGCTTCGGAGATGTTTTTGTAGCCGTCTTTTTGGAGGAGCTCTACCAGCCCGAGGTTTATGGAGCTGATTGCTTGCGGGCCTTCGAAAATCATTCCAGTCATAATTTGCACGAGTGAAGCGCCAGCTTTTATTTTTCTATAAGCATCCTCGGCTGTGAATACTCCACCTGAGCCGATTAATACAAATCTACTTGCTTTGCTACCTGTTTTTTTGTAAATATATTTAATTAATTCTAAAGATAAATCTTCCACTACTTTTCCGGAAAGTCCGCCAAATTCTGGGACCATTTTATCTATGATGTTTATATTATTACGATTTCTTGTAAGGTTTGTACAGATGAAGCCATCGATTTTCCATTTTACTGCCACGTCAATTATTTCATCTATTTCTTTTTGATTTAAATCAGGAGACAATTTTAAAAAGATTGGTTTATTTTTAGGAAGAGAAAAGATTTTTTGAAGTAATGCATCTAATTTTATACTATCAGTAAAAGGTTGCCCGCCGAAAGCATTTGGACAGCTGATATTGATGGTAAAATAGTCACCAATATCAGTGAAAGCTTTGTATGCTTTGAAATAATCTTCAATTGCTTTTTTTGTATCAACTGTCTCTCTACTGTTAGTTTTTGCTATATTAATTCCAACTGGTATATCAAATTTTTTGTCATTTAGTTTTTTTAATTTTTTAGAAATGATTTCACAACCGTCATTTTTTAAACCGTAATAAACAGCTAAAGATTTTGATTCCCTTAATCTCCAAAGACGTGGCTTTGGATTGCCTTCACAAGCCTCCCCGGTGATCGAACCAATTTCTGTAAAACCAAAACCGACTGAAGGTAAAATATCAATCAAATTGGCATTTTTATCAAAGCCAGCCGAAAGACCGACGGGATTTTTAAAATTTATACCCAAGATATTTTGATTAAGGGATGGATTTGAATAATTAAAGAAAAAGCCGGTTATTTTTTTAGTGATGGAATATTTACCTAAAAACTGGCCAAATATAATCATATAATCATGAATTTTTTCAGCATCAATCTGAAAAAAAATGGGCTTTAAAATCCATTTATATTTTTTCTCCAATATGTAATTTCTGGCTTTTATTAATATATCCATCCCGTTAGAAGCAGATCGCGATCAACTCGCGTGTCTGATATATTAAGTTATTAATTTTATCTATATTTATTTTCATATTTTTGTTTATATTTATATTGCGATCGCGGCTTCTAACGGGATCCATGTATTTCGTATAGTAGCAAAAATATGTTAAAATTAAAAGCATAATGACAAGACAAGAGAATTATAAAATAAGTAAAATTTTAGCGGAAGAAATAAAAGATTCACGGGAAAATCCCACAATAAAAGTATCAGTTTTTGTCGGTGATATATCTGATAGTTTTTCTGTACCTTCAGGAGCGAGCACAGGCATTCATGAAGCGCATGAATTACGCGATGTTGATGGCAAAGGCGTGCAAAATGCAATTAAAAAAGTAAATACAGTTATCGCGAGCGCTTTAGTTGGCCAAGATGTTTTGAATCAAAAAGAAATAGACAGGTTGATGATTGAGTTGGATGGAACTAAAAATAAAGATAATCTGGGTGCTAATTCTATGGTTGGTGTCAGTATTGCTTGCGCAAAAACAGCGGCAAAAGTTACAAACCAAGAAGTGTATCAATATCTGCAAACTCTCATAGAGATAAAACCTTCACGCAAGGTGCCGTATCTTTTTATAAATTTATTAGAAGGTGGCAAGCATACGGACAATGGCCTAGCTTTTCAGGAATATCATGTAATACCAAATGTGGAAGATGCGACGGAAGCTTTGGATATGAGTATTAAAATACAAAATACTTTAAAAGAAATAATTACAAAAGATTTAGGAGAGGAATCTCTCGTTTTAGGTGATGAAGGAGGTTTTGCTCCAAAGACAAAAGATATTCGTAAACCGCTTTTATATTTAACTGAGGCTATCAAACAGAATAATTTACAAGATAAAGTTTATTTATCTCTCGATGTGGCTTCCTCTTCGTTTTTCAAGGATGGTATTTATGAGATTGCTGAAAAAAAAGTTACGAAAGAAGAATTGTTTGTAATTTATAAATCTTTAATTTCTAAATTTAATTTATTTTCTATCGAAGATCCATTTGATGAAGAAGATTTTGAAAGTTTCAAAAAGATAAAAGATGTAAAAGATAGTTTGTTTATTGTTGGGGATGACCTGACTGTTTCCAATCAAATTTTATTAAAGAAAGCCATAGAAAAAGGAAGCGTAAATGCGATGATTATCAAACCAAATCAAATTGGCACATTGTCGGAGACACTAGAGACGATGAGGTTAGCAAGAGAAAATAATATAGAAATCATTGTAAGCCACAGGAGCGGTGAAACAAATGACGATTTTATTTCAGATTTAGCTTATGCTTTTAGTTGTTTTGGTTTAAAAACCGGTTCTTCTTTTAGGCCGGAAAGAATGGTAAAATATCAAAGATTAATAGAGATATCTAAATAATATGAATTCAAAAGCACAAATCGTTGCTACCATCGGGCCGTCTTCTGAAGGCAAGAAAATAGTTCGAGAAATGATAGAGCATAATATGGACGTCGCTCGTTTAAATTCTTCTTGGGGCACTTATGGAGAGCATTCAGAATATATTAAAAACATCAGGGAAATGGCAGAGAAGGTGGGTAGGCATATTCCGATTATTCTAGATTTATCCGGCCCCAGAATTCAAGGAAAAAATGGGCATAAATTTGACTATAAGGCTATAGAAGCTCTAACTTGCAAAGATGTGGTTGATTTAGAATTCGGCATAGTAGAGAAGGTGGATTACATAGCTATGTCTTTTGTTGGAAACGCTGAAGATGTTTTAAAATTGAGAGAGAAAATGCGTGAATTTGGAAAAGTTATTCCAATTATTGCAAAAATAGAACGTAAAATTGCAGTTCATAATATTGATGAAATAATAAAAGTTGCTGATGCTATTATGATTGCGCGAGGGGATTTGGGAAACGAAATTCCTTTGGAGCAGATTCCATTTATTGAAAAAGATATTATTAAAAAATGTAAGACAGCAGGCAAGCCAGTAATCGTGGCGACTCAGATGATGCTCTCAATGACAGAAAATACAGAGCCTACTCGCGCAGAAGTCACAGATGTGGCTTATGCTATCATAAACGGCGCGGATGCTGTGATGCTCTCAGAAGAGTCTGCAAATGGCAAGCATCCACTCGAAGCTGTAATAATGATGGAGAAGGGAATAAAAGAGGCAGAAAAGCATTCAAAAGATATTAAAATAAATAAGCTGTAATATATAAATAAAGCGGGATTAGTTTAGTGGTAGAATGAGTCCTTCCCAAGGATTAGACGGGGTTTCGATTACCCCATCCCGCACTATTGATTTGTAGCCCTTTTTTGGTATTACTGTAAATGGATAGCGAAATTCCCCTTCACCTATCCGGATTAACGAAAGTTCAAAGAGGCTGAAACCTTTGCGAATGCAAAAGAATGCCGTTGATTTTGAATCGGGGAAAGAGGAAGGTAGCGCAGATATGAACCTTGTAAAGTTGGTAAAAATCGCTCGTAGAAAAACCTCCAATGGTTGGCTCGCAAAGTTGTCCGTATCGTGGAAAGAGCAGACTGGGTCTAAGTTCAATCCTGTCGGAAGAGCCTTAGACCTTTGGTGGCTGTGGTTGTATGCATGGACAAACATCGTAGTGCTTCTCCTGTGGTGGATGATAGACTTGGAATTTAGGTTGTGTATTATGACAGGCAGCACTCTTAGCCTGTGGGGGATAGTCGGAGGTTTCCTCATGGGTTCGCTGTTCTGTGCAATCCTCGGCATCTTGTTCGACGGCTATTCAAAGGATGTCCGACGTTTCATCAGGGTTCTTACGGTGTTAGAAGGTGCGACGAATACGCCCATGGAAGAATGGCACGACGACGATGACATTCCTAAAGTTGCTTTCAACCACTTGAAATGTCGTGCGTCGGACGTCAAACTGGCTGAACGAGAAGAATAACTTGAGTATGAAAGTGCTCCATGGAAGAAGAAGAACCAAAATCTGTCTTCTCCAAAGAGGCAAAGGTTCGACTTTGAGTTTAAACTTCTAACGACCATGTTGCCATCCTTGCCGAAAGATAAGGGGGTTTACTACCGGAACAAAGCATCGGTTCCAGCGGAAAGCTGAGAACATCAAGGCCATTACAAGGATAGCCCTCATCGGCTTCTCTTGTGATGGCTATCTTTTTATATCCTGTACCTTTCATTTGCTTTTTATTTTTGTATGATATAATAGAAATCCATTAATAATTAATTTTTTATATTTTTATGAAAAACGTAACAATTTATTCAACTCCGACCTGTCATTTCTGTCATATGGCAAAAGATTTTTTTAAGGAAAAAGGTGTAGCTTTTACTGAATACAATGTAGCAAGTGATCTTGAAAAAAGGAAAGAAATGGTGGCAAAAAGTGGGCAGATGGGTGTGCCAGTTATTGTCATTGGTGATGAATTTGTTGTTGGTTTTAACAAACCTAAAATAGTTCAACTTCTTGGACTTTAATAGAACTAATAGATTCCTTATTTTAATATTTTGTTATATCTAATGCTGTGTTATAATGTCAGTATGAGAATACACACAAAAGAAAAGATAAAGAAGTTAAAGTTATTACGACAAAAAGGTTACAGTATAAACGATTTAGTGACTAAGTTACAAATTCCAAAAACAACTGTTTGGCATCATATTCATAAAGTTAAAGTATCATCTAAATTTTTATCTTTAATAAAATCAAGACAAGGAGGTAGTAAAAAACGTAAAGAATTGAAACTAATTGAAGCAAAGGTTAGATCTATAAATTTACTTAAGAGTGATGATAGAGAATCTATATTAATATTTGCTATGTTGTATTGGGCAGAGGGAACAAAAAAGGCATTTCAGTTTATAAATTCTGACGGGCGCATGATTGTTTTATGGTTGAATATATTAAGAAATATAATTGGTGTATCAAATGATAAAATAACTCCTGTTATGAGAATATATACTGGAATGAATAGAAAAGTATGTTTGAGTTATTGGTCTAAAATAACAAAGTTTCCTAAATCAAAATTTATTATTCGTCTTAATGATGGTGGAAAAAGTGGAAAAACAAAATATGGTATGTGTAGAATTGATGTAAAAAAGTCTGGAAATTTATTAAAATTAGTTCTTTCTATTATTAACGAAGTTTGTCTTGAGTATGGTATAGTCTTGTAAGTATTGTCCTCGTAGTTCAATGGATAGAACGGCTCACTCCTAACGAGCTGATCCAGGTTCGACTCCCGGCGAGGACACAAAGTTTTGATTTTTTTATTTATTTTTGCTAGTATTTACTTATGTCACCAGAAGAAAAAAGACTTTTAGAAAGGAGCGTAAGCTTGGGAGAAGAAAACAACAAGATGTTGCATTCTATGAGGCGCTCTGCTCGTTGGGCGAGTTTTTTTAGAGCCATCTATTGGATATTAATTATTGGTTCTGCTGTGGGCGCGTATTATTTTATTCAGCCATATGTTGACCAGATGGTGAATGTATATAGCGGAGCGCAGAGTAATTTGAATGATGTTAATAAAATAATTCAAAGTTTTAAGAAGTAAATTTAAGTATACGATAAATGTCTGGGTAGTTTTTATCTTAAAATTTTAGTGTTCTACCTTTATAATTTAAAGCTTCTTTTAGAAATAGATCCCCATCTTTTGTGCTATGTTCAATCATATGGCAGTTTGCGCATAGCAGGACACATTTTTGCATTTCTTTCTTTATAGAATCCCAACTTTTATTTGCCACATTCCCAATAGTAAAATCTTTTCCTTTTAAATGGTGAAATTGAAGCGTCGCCTGATTTCCTTTCCACCCACATTTTTCACATTTTCCTCCCAAAAATTCAATCGCGGCCGCTTTTGCGCGAAATCTTCTTATTTTAGTATTACAAGAACCACATCTAGCAATGCATCTACTTTGGTAGTTTTTAAATTCGTGATGACATAATTTACAGATTCTCATTATATCTAGTATAGCATAATTTGCTCTATCAAAAAACTATTGCAAAAACTGTATTTTTTAGTATTATGAATAGGTTAGTTTGTTGTAAGCCGAGGTAGCTCAGTGGTAGAGCTTTCGCCTGAAGAGCGATAGGTCGGCAGTCCGATTCTGCCCCTCGGCACCCCATAATTAGACAGATTTAATCTTTACGTTATTTTTCTTTTCCTTGTCTACCTTTTTGATTTTGATTGTGAGGAGTCCGTGACGTTCTGTAGCATCTACTTCTTCTGGTTCTACTTCGGCTGGTAGGGAAATAGTACGGGAAAATCTACCCCAGTAGAGTTCTTTTGAGAAATAATTATCTTCGTCTATGGTTCTACTTTCTTCGCGGTGGCCTTTGATAGTTATCATGTCGCGAGCAATGGATAATTCTAAATCTTCTGGTTTTACTCCGGCAACCATTGTCTGCACGATAATTTCAGTAGGATTTTGATATACATCCACAGCTAATTCTGCTTCTTCATTTTCTTCTTCTATCCAGTTATTATCCTTTTTATCCTTGTTATTTTTACTTCCGTTCTTTTTTGTTTCTTCGTATTCTTCTTCTACATTTACACTCCCAGTTAATCTCTCCCAAAAACTTCTTTTTTTATCCATCCCGTTTAGAAATCATACCATTCGTACATATATATTTTATACATAAAAACAGTAGATGTTTGTTATTTTAATAAATTTTCCCGTTCTGTAGATTTCTAACGGGATCCATAGTTTTAATTCATTCTTCTTACTTTTTCATAAAGTAACATTACAATAATAGTGACGACCCATAGAAAACCAAAAATTTTTAATATTTCTAAAAAATAACTTCCATCACCAACCTTCACCTTTATTATAAAAAAATTAAAGGTACTATGCAAGGCGATAGCAAGTGTAAGGCCGATAAAAAGATACATTTTCTTTTCTAATCCTTTAAGGTGTAGAGAAATACCTAGTGCAATACCTAAAATTCCGCTGGAAACAGTGTGGAGTAGGGTAGATCCTAGGAATCTAAGCTGGCTGGTCATTAAACCGACTACGTCTTGGCCCAAAGTGAGGGGCTTTATTAAGAATAAAGTGTTTTCAAGAGCGGCAAAGCCTAGGGCTGCGGTTATCATATAAATAGGCCAGTCTATTGGTTCTTCTATATGGTTTGTTTTATAAAGAACAATCAATACAACTATATATTTTATTATTTCTTCTGCACATACCCAGAGGATAAGTTGCCAATCAGGAGAGATTATTTGGGCTTGGATAAATTTCTGAATTGGAAGAACGCATATTACAGCAATCATACCCATGATAAAAACTATAGTGAGAAGACTTTTTGGTTCAGGTTTATTTTCTTCTTCTTTGAGCCAGAACCACAACCATAAAAGAGCTGGAATAATTCCTCCTAAAAATGCCAAACTTAAAATTTTTGGATCACTTGTCATTTTATTTTGGCCACTTTTCCACCATTAATAATTGTTTGTCTTGTCTTGGTATAATAGACCATATTTCTTCGGTGACGAAAGGCATGAATGGGTGAAGGGTTTTTAGCAGGGTAGTCAGATGTGTGTAAAGTAATGTTTTTGCAGAGTCAGTATTTTTATTTTCTAGGATTTTTTTCTTTGATCGTTCGATAATGATATCTGCGAAGGTATGCCAAAAATAATGATAAAGTTTTTCAGCAACGATATAGAATTTATATTCATCCATTTCTTTTGTAATTTCTTTAATTAGCATTTTTAATTCTTCGTCTGATTTCTTATCTTCTTCGTCATAAACCGGATTTTCTGGAATTATAAAATCTTTCGTATTATCCAGCACAAAACGTGTAGCGTTCCATATCTTATTTGCGAAATTTTTATAACCTCTAATCCTGTCTTCAGCCAAGGCAAGTGATGTTCCAGGCGTATTGCCTACAACCATTCCTATTCTAAAAGCATCTGTGCCGTATTTTTCTGTTAAAGTTAGGGGATCAATGACATTTCCCTTGCTTTTGCTCATTTTAATCCCTTTTGCATCGAGAACGAGTCCGTGCAAATAAACAGTCTTAAATGGTATTTGTCCTGTTACGTATAGTCCCAACATAATCATGCGAGAAACCCAAAAGAATATTATTTCTCCTGCAGTTTCCATAACATCCGTGGGGTAAAATGTTTTAAAATCTTTTGAGTCGGGATATCCCAAAGTGATATAAGGCCATTGCCCAGAAGAAAACCAAGTATCAAAAGTATCATTATCTTGTATGACTTTATCACCACATTTATCGCATTTAGTTATTTTATTTTCTAAATCTACGATACCATGCCCGCATTTTTCACATATTTTTGCAGGAATGGGAATACCCCAGACAATTTGCCTTGAAATATTCCAGTCCATAATGTTCTCTAACCAGTGAACTGTTATTTTTTTATAATGCTCGGGAAGATATATTATTTCCCCATTGTTGATTTTTTCCAGAGCTTTTTCAGCCAATGGTTTCATTTTTATAAACCACTGACTTTTTATTTGTGGTTCAATTACTGTTCCACATTTATAGCATGTTCGGACTATGTGTTTATAGTTATCATCGATTTTTTCCACTAAACCTTTTTTTTGAAGTTTTTCAATAATTAAAGGTCTGGCTTTTTTAATATGTTGACCCGTGAATTCTCCGGCAATCGGCAAAAGCTTTCCATTCTCATCAATAATTTGTTCTTTTTCCAATTTATGTCTCTCGGCAATTTCAAAATCTGTTACGTCATGCCAAGGTGTGATAGTCATCACGCCTGTGCCAAATTCCATATCGATTGCTTCGTCTTTTATAATTGTTGCTTCAATGGGTCCATTTATCCATTCCAATTTTATTTTTTGCCCATCAGTATAGTCTTTATAGCGTTTATCTTTCGGATGCATGACAACATACTTGTCGCCGAATTTTGTCTCCGGTCTGGATGTGGCAATGGTAAAGGGTCCATATTTTAAATAATAAAAACTATCAGTGCGTTCTTCATCTTTGATTTCCAGATCTGAAAAAGATGTTTGATGTTTTGGACACCAAGATACAATTCTGTTTCCTCGATAAATTAAGTTGTCATCATACATCCTTTTAAAAGTCTGGTGCACCGTCTTGATTACATCATCATCTAAGGTGAATTTTTCACGTGACCAATCACAAGAAGCCCCCATCTTTTTTATTTGAGATTTTATATTTTTTGAATTATTAAGAGTAAAATCAAGAATTTCTTTATACAATTCTTTTGGATCCATGCCAAACCTTGTTCTTCCTTCTTTTTCCAATTTTTTTTCATATACCACCTGTGTTTCAAAACCGGCGTGATCAAGTCCGGGTAGCCAAAGTGTCTTAAACCCTTGCATTCTTTTATAACGGACTATTATGTCTTCAATGGTCATAACCAGACCGTGTCCGGCGTGCAAAGAACCGTTGGCATTAGTAGGGGGCATTATAAGCGTAAAAGGTTTTGCATTTGGGTCAGTATTGTTATCTGGATTAAAAAAACCGCTATCTTCCCATAGCTTGTAAATTCTATCTTCTGTTTCTTTCGGGTTATATGGCTTCTTCAGCTTTTCATTCATCCCGTTAGAGATTTTCATAATTTTTTACTTATTATCATATTAAATATCTGAGCTATGTATCGCGTTATCTCTAACGGGATGCATATTCAAATAATATCATACCCGCCCGTCCTTTGGCGAGGTTAAAGCCTTAGATTGCCAGTTGCTTTTATGGTAGCCGGCTTTGGAACTTTTTTCCTATTTTTTATGTAATTCAAGTATCCTGCGATGCCTATCATAAGGGCGTTATCACCAGCAAGGCCTTTTGGTGGAAAATATATTTTTACCCCGCCGAGCTGGCCGGGGCAAGTTTTTTTAGTTGTGAGGTCTTGCCTAGCAACTTTTTTCATCTCTCTTTGTAGATGCGTATTGCAAGCGACTCCGCCGGCGACTATGAGAGTTTTTATTTTATATGTTTCTATGGCTTTAGCTGTTTTGTAAAATAAACACTCAATTGCTGCGTTTTCAAATTCTAGTGCAATTTGTGCTTTTGTTGCTTGATCTATTTTTTTAATTCCTCCCAAATCTCTAATTAAATATAAAACAGCAGTTTTTAATCCGGCATATGAAAAATCAAAATTTTTGCTGTGAAGCATGGGGCGGGGAAGAGAGAAGGAAAAACCAATTTTTTCTGGGTCGCTGTCTGTGCGTGCTCGCACAGCGCTGCCTCTCGGCCCGTCAGCCTGCGAGATACCCAGAAAATATTGTTTTTCCTTCGCTCTTTCTTCTTCCGCTAATTTTGAAATCTGTGGACCGCCAGGGTAGGGAAGGTCTAGCATTCTAGCTACTTTATCAAAAGCTTCGCCGACAGCGTCGTCTAGCGTTTCGCCGATTATTTCATATTGCATAAATTTATTTGAAACTACGAGTTGTGTATGTCCACCAGAAACGAGCAGGGTAAGTATGGGAGTTTTAATTTTAGGAATTTTAAATGTTCCTTTATTTTTTCCAAATACAGAAAGTACATGTCCCTCCATATGGTTTACAGGAATCAAAGGTACTTTCCATTTTTTCGCCAAATCTTGCGCAAATGAAATACCTTCCCAAAGGCACATTTCCAAACCTGGGCCATAAGTTACAATGATTGCGTCCACAGGCTTTTTTTTCTTTAGCAATTTTGCTTGCTTCAAACTCGCTTCAAGAATAATCGGCAAATTCTTTTTATGTTCACGTTTTGCAAGTATTGGGTATACTCCGCCGTAGGGGATATGGATTTGTATTTGGGAATTTGAGTTATTTGCCAATACCTTAAAAGAAGCGTTTGTGGCGCCTCCTTTTACTTCTAGTATACTTATTGCTGTGTCGTCACAACTTGTCTCAATGCTCAAAATTTTCATGTGCGCGTTGAGGGGATTGAACCCCCGGCCTACTTTACGTCAAAAAGTCGCTCTACCACTGAGCTAAACGCGCAAGTGACATAGCTTATTTATAGCATTTTTTGTTGAATCCTTTCAAGCGCCAAGATGAAAGCGCCCATACGCAGAGATGTTTTATATTCTTTGGCTTTTTCCAACATTTCTTTAGAGGCTTTTTCCATCTTTTGTTTTAGTTTTTTGAAAACTTCTTTTTCCGTCCAATGTTCTTGTTTTAGGTTTTGTTCCCACTCAAAATAAGATACAGTGACACCTCCAGAGTTTGCCAATATGTCCGGTATTATGGGTATATTATTTTTAAATAAAATTTCATCTGCTTCTGGTGTTAAGGGGCCGTTGGCAAGTTCTAAAATTGCTTTTGCTTTTATTTTACTTGCATTAGCGTCTGTAATGACATTTTCAAAAGCAGCTGGGACTAGTAGGTCGCAGGGGAGTTCCAGCAATTCTTCATTTGTGATATTTTTTGCATCTTCAAAATTTTTCAAGCCACCTGTTTTTTTCTTGTGTGCCTCTACTTTTTTTAAATCTAGTCCATCTTTTTTAAATATTGCGCTCTTTGAGTCTGATACAGCTATAACTGTGTGTCCATTTTCTGTAAAAATACGTGCTGCATGTCCGCCCACATTTCCAAAACCTTGGATTGCAATAGTACATTTTTTTGGAAGTTTAATTTGTTCACGCAAAGAATTAAAAACATAAAACCCACCGAGTCCTGTCGCATTTTCTCTACCCAGAGACCCTCCGACATTGATTGGTTTTCCGGTAAATGTTGCCCCAGTCTTGTCGCCGGTTATTTTTGCGTATTCGTCCGCCATCCATGCCATTATTTCTGGAGTTGTGTTTACATCCGGTGCAGGCACGTCTTTGTGTGGTCCTAAAATGTCGGAAAGTCCTCGCACCCATCCGCGGGAAAGTCTTTCCAGTTCTCCTTTGGATAAATTTTTTGGATCAACAGTTATTCCTCCTTTACCGCCACCCATCGGTATGTCTGCCACTGCGCACTTGAGCGTCATCCAGAAAGCGAGAGCCTTTACCTCATTTATCTCAGTTAGTGGATGGTATCTGATTCCGCCTTTGTAGGGACCTAGGGCATCGTTGTATTGTACTCTGTATCCTTCAAAGGCTTTTTCTGAGCCATCGTCCATTTTTATTGGAATTAAGATTTTTTTTATTTTATTTGGTTCGTGTAAATGCGCAATAAACTCATCGCTAAAATTTTTGATTTTAGCAACTTTATTTAATTGCGTCATTGCGTTTTCGAAAGGGTTTGGCATTTTATAATCTTGAAAATCTGTTCAATATTTCTAATTCTGTTTTAGTATTTGCGCCTAAAGCTTCATGGGGCTCTATTTCTATAGATTCTATTTCGACTTTTTCTGTATTTGCTATTTTAATTAAATCGGTTAAATAATACTCTTTTTGCGCATTGTCATCTTTTAAAGATTCGAGGTTTTTCCAAAGCCAAGGAGCATCAAAACAAAAATAGCATGGGTTTACTTCTGTTATTTTTATTTCCTCATCATTTGCATCTTTAAATTGAATATCTTTTACAATTTTTCCGTTTTTATCTCTTATAATTCTGGAGAAATTTACGAAGTTTATTCTCCAATCTTTAAAATCTGGTAGTTTGACTGTTGCCATTGTGATTTTCTTTCCAGAGCTTAGATGTTTTTCCACTATTTTTTTTATAGTGTTGGCATTTACAAAAGGTTGGTCACCGTATAATACAAAAATGTGTTCGGCTTTGTCTTTTAGATATTCTCTAGTCAAACCTACTGCATGTCCTGTGCCGAGGGGAGATCCTTGGTCAATATAATGATATTTATTTCCTAAAGTATTTTCTACTAATTCTTTTTTGTACCCGACTACGATAACTGGGTTTTTATCAATACCTGAATTTTCTACTGATTTTAGTAGATGTGTAATCATTGGTTTACCACCGACAGGCAAGAGAACTTTCGGTAATTCATTTTGCATTCTGTTTCCTTTTCCTGCAGCTAAAATTACAATTTTTATTTTATTCATGTCTGAAGATTATAGCAGTAAATTTTTTTCTTTTCCATTCGCTATATAAAAAAAAGCCCTCGATCCAGCCAGAGCCAGATCGAGGGGTATGTGTGCTTCAGCATAGAACAAGTCTGGCCGATAGCACGAAAGTAGCCGACGCAGTACACATTGGGGAGGGAACGGGCCTGAGGAAGGCGCCGCCAATACATACTACGCCGGCAAAAAAGGAACTGGACACTACTGTCACTAGTTTATCACGACACTAAAATAAAGTCAATCCCTTCGCATCCTTTCAACACCTTGTAATCACTTCAGCCTTTACCAGCATAAAATACAAGGCATATGTCATATACAACAAATCATAGGTTGCCACGTGTTAGACGGGACGCAGTACGAATGCTCCGGAAAGG
>Ga0208246_1000194_pt1 | contig 56502 bp, 59 predicted proteins | sample RifOxyD2_FD_184039 | JGI IMG/M metagenome (GOLD analysis project Ga0208246, IMG submission 184039) | Soil microbial communities from Rifle, Colorado - Rifle Oxygen_injection D2 (SPAdes) | ecosystem: Environmental > Terrestrial > Deep subsurface > Rock core/Sediment | place: Rifle, Colorado... | reverse complement strand
CAGATGCGGAAAAGCGCGCCAAAGTCCAACTCATTATTACCAAAATTGCCTTAGAAGAAAAAATCGTTTCCGACCCGGAAATAGTAAAAAAAGAAGTTGAAAACTTATTAAAAACCTACAAGGATGCCACCGAGGACCGCACCCGTGCCTATGTGGAAATGATGCTCACTAACGAAAAAGTATTTGAGTGGTTGGAAAATCAAAAATAAATTCTACTATAAACATACGGCACCTTAAACTTTCGCTGCAGCGAAAGTTTAAAAAGATATTGTTATATATTTTTATTATCCAATGAATAAGGTCTAGCTAATTTTAAGATTTTTAGTTTATTTAAAAGACCGATAGATTTTACATAATTGAGGAATTCCTTTGGTAATGGTGATGGACCGACCCAAACACTTTTTTGAATTGTTGAATAGCTAAATCCCTTAAGTTGGTATCTAAACCAGTCTCGCTCGCTTCTTCGGCTGAAAGGAAAATCGCAAATCACAATTAAATCTTTTGGTGCATTAATTGCAAAATTGAAATCAAAATGTTTATATTCTGAATACCTTCTCTTAGACCCACGAGGTTTTTTAACTTCATTTTTATCTGCAAATAATACTGGTAGACCAAAAGCATTGACTGTGACTCCCTTATATTTAAAATATTTTTTCATAACAATATTATATCACAAAATAAGACTTTCGCTATAGCGAAAGTTTAAATTAACAATTTTTATCAATAATTAATTTAAAATAATTTTAGCGGTGAAAGGCTTCCCAAACGGAAACAATAGCGGCTGTTTCCGCCCGAAGAATATTATGACCAAGAGAACAAATAGAAAATTTATTTTTCTTGAATAATTTTATTTCACTTTCACTCCAACCTCCTTCCGGACCAACAAAAGCCGCCACTTTCTGACTCTCCTCCTTTTCTAAGGAGGAGTCCTGAGTCGGCGAAGGGAGGTGGTGTGAACCGGGGCGGTTGTGTTCAAAGTCAGCTTGTGAATCACAATCCGTTTCCCCAGTATGAAAAGCGATACAAAATTTATTATTTTTTACAGCATGTGAAACAGCAATTTCTAAATCTCTAATAGGAAAAATTTCTGGTAAGACTGTCCGCCCACTTTGTTCACAGGCTTCTTTAATTATCTTTCCTAATCTTTCAAAATTTAAATCTTTTTTTTCACTTCGTTCAGAAAGCACTGGATGAATTTCCGAGACACCAATCTCTGTACACTTTTCCACCGCTAATTCAAAATTACTTTTTTTGATTAAAGATAAATAAAGAGAGATGTGATTTTGGTCAGTCAAGTAAATACCTTGATTAACTAATTTAATTTTCAAAATAACTTCTTTTTTTGTTAAAGAAATTATTTCCGCTTCATGATCAACACCGGTGCCATCAAACACGATAATTTTACTTCCAACTTTGAACCGAAAAACTTTCATTAGCTGATGAATAAGCTCACTATCGGAGATAGTTAGCTCCTCTCCTTCTATCTTTTGGACAATATAAAACCTGTGTAATCTCATGTGAAACAGTATATAGTATTTAGTTCTTTTTGTGAAACATTGATTTTTTACTTTTTTTGGTATAATATTTCCCTATGTCATATTTAATTCCCACAGTTATAGAAAAGTCACAAAACAGCGAACGCGCTTATGATATTTATTCTCGGTTATTAAAAGAAAATATTATTTTCCTTAGTGGAGTGATTGATGATGACACCGCCAATATTATTATTGCCCAACTTTTATTTTTACAGAGCGAAGATCCCAAAAAAGATATCAAACTTTATATAAATTCTCCTGGCGGTCATGTCTCGGCGGGGTTTGCTATTATTGATACCATGAATCATCTTAAAAATGATGTCTCCACTGTTTGTGTAGGAATGGCCGCTTCAATGGGAGCCGTCATCCTCGCCTCGGGAACAAAAGGTAAAAGATATTCCCTACCCAATTCTGAAATTATGATTCATCAACCCCTAGGTGGAGCACAAGGCCAAGCCACAGATATTCAAATTACCGCCAAACAAATCCTAAAGTTAAAAGAAAAATTAAACAGAATAATGGCTGAACGCACAGGCAAAACTTACGCCGAAATTGAAAAAGATGCCGACCGTGATTATTATATGTCCGCCGAAGAAGCTAAAAAATACGGAATAGTGGACAAAGTCCTATAAATAGTATAGGATTAAATTGTTATCAATTTAATTTATATGCCATTGTTTTTTATCAACTTGAAATCAAAATATTTAGAACTTGGGCAAAAACTGTCCTTATTTAGTTTTTCTATTGTAAGAATGAGAAACTAAAACTTTGTTTTCAATTACATAAAAAACGAAGCATATTCGCAAATTTATGTCATTAAAAATTGTTATGTTGCTAGCGGGAGCGGCGGGGGTGATCGGTATTGCCCTTGGTTATTTTTTGCGTCTGATTATCTCCCTAGGGAAAAAAGGTTCCATGGAATTGGAAATAAAAGGGATGATGCTTCAAGCCAAAGAGGAAGCAAAAAAAATTGTCTTGGAAGCAGAAAACAAGGCGGTTGAAACTTTAAAAGAAATCAAGAATGAAGCCAAAGAAAAAGAAGAAGCGGCCAAAGTGGTGGAGGCACGATTGATCAAAAAAGAAGACTTGTTAGACCAGAGGCAAATTGATATTGATAAGGAAGTAGAAAATATCAAGAAAAAAATTGTTGAGATAAAAGAGATTCGGGAAAAGACGGAAAAAATAGAAAATGAAAAATTAGAGCAATTACAAAAAATTGCTAATTTAAGTGTGGAGGAAGCTAAAGAAGAAATATTAAAAATGACAGAAAAAAGATACGAGGAAGATATTTTGTCTCGTATTAAAAAACTGGAAATCTTCGGCCAGGAAAAGTATGAAGATAAAGCTAAAGAAATTTTAACTACTGCTATTCAAAGATTAGGCAACTCGGTGGCATCCGATGTTATGTCCACCATCGTCAATATTCCCTCGGACGAGATGAAAGGTAAAATCATTGGTAAAGAAGGAAAGAACATTAAGGCGTTTGAACGAGTAACTGGAGTAGAAGTGATTGTGGATGATACCCCGGGTGCTATCACGATTTCCTCTTTTGATCCCGTTCGCAGGCAAGTGGCACGAGTGGCATTGGAAAATCTTTTACTTGATGGACGAATTCAACCCGTTAAAATTGAAAAGTTGGTAGAAGAAGCCAAATTAAGTATCAATAAAATTATTAAAGAAAAAGGTGAAGCGGCTGCTTATGAATGTGGCGTTTTTAATTTAGATCCACGAATTGTGGCTATCCTTGGCCGACTACATTTTAGAACGAGTTATGGTCAAAATGTTCTTCAACATTCCATTGAAATGTCCCACATTGCCGGAATGATTGCTGAAGAAATGGGGGCTAATGTCTCGGTCGCCAAGACGGGTGCCCTTTTACACGATATAGGTAAAGCGGTAGATCACGAAGTTGCCGGTACACATGTGGAAATTGGTAAAAGAATTCTTCAAAAATTTGGTGCGAGTGAAGACATCATCAAAGCTATGCAAAGCCACCATGAAGAAAGCCCTTATGAAACAGTGGAATCCATTATTGTTCAAGTGGCGGATGCTATCTCTGGTAGCCGTCCGGGAGCCAGACGAGATAATATTGAAAATTATATTAAAAGATTACAAGACTTGGAAGCACTGGCGAATTCTTTCCCGGGAGTAGAAAAATCTTATGCTTTGCAAGCTGGTCGTGAGGTCCGCATCTTTGTTACACCAGAACAAATTTCTGATTTGGAAGCCAAAGAATTGGCACAAAAAATCGCCTCTAAAATTGAAACGGACCTTAAATATCCGGGTGAAATTAAGGTTAATGTCATTCGTGAACTTCGCGTCACTGAATACGCGAGATAAAATAAGGTTTTTTGTCAACTTGCACTAAAAAACCCTTGTATTATAATAGACTGGTATAAAAAATGGTCGATAGTTAGTAATTTTATTCGTTTGTTAACGTTAACAAATAAAAAATATATGAATAAGCAAGCAATTGTTGAGGCCGTGAATGGTGTTCTTAACACCACTAAAGTGCAAGCAGAACAAGTTGTGGATAAGGTTTTTGATTCTATCGTCGATTCTCTAAAGAAAGGCGAGGAAGTGTCAATTGCCGGACTTGGTATTTTCTCCGTCAAAGCTCGCGCCGCTCGTGATGCTCGAAATCCTCGAACAGGTGAAACCGTCAAGGTTCCAGCCATGAATGTTCCAAAATTCCGCGCCGCTAAGGCATTGAAGGATGCGGTTAGGTAGAAGGTATGGGAATATAGTATGGGTATAAGTATTTAAAATATTTAATCCAATCAAAAAACCACCATAAAGGCGGTTTTTTGATTTATATCTGTGCGGGTAGGGCGAATCGAACGCCCAACCAGAGTTTGGAAAACTCTTATTTTACCATTAAACTATACCCGCAAACCTTCTAACTATTATACATATTTTTTACCAATTTCAAAACTTCCTCAAAATTATCTTCTTTCTCCACTTTCTTCCGTCGCTCAAAACCACATCCGCCCGGATGACCTGGTCGGACGGGTTTTTCACATCTATGGGTGAGTAAGTATTCCCCTTTTTCTGTTTCCACTTTTACTGGTTTCATCATTCCCCCGCAAGTAGCCAACCGATCTCCCGGATTTACATCCACATGTTTGCTCCACAGACATTTAGGGCAATGATTAGTATAGCCATCCCCCACCACCTTCTCTCCACAGTGTTCACAAATAAAATCCTCTACCTTTTTTTGAAATAATTTCGCCATAAATATAATTTGTCAACATTAAAAAGTTCTTTCTTAAGAAGAACTATGTTAGGATGTTATCATGAAAGGCAAAAATATAGAAGAAAGATTGCAGGATTACACTGAGATCCGTCAGGAAGCTCAAAAGCTTTATGCCACTTTTTCTAAGGTTTTCTGTCCAGCTCTTGGTCAACACGTTCATTTTACCTCTAATGGTTTTAATCACTTGGTATATGACGGAGCAAAGAAGGAAAGACATAAGAAAACTCAAATATTAAGGTTTGATATGTTGGAAAAGGCTAAATTTATTCTAGAAAGCTCTACTACTTATCAAGAGTTTGAAGAAAATATGGAATATCGGAGAGTAAATCGACACGGGAAATATGTTCCAATGAATTTGGTAGTTAGATCTTGGGGTTTTGTCGCGATTGTGGACAAATTTAGAGTTAAAGTTGTCGTTACTCAAGTTGGTAATAGTAAAGTAGAATTTTATAGCGTGATACCGGCTTGGTTTATAAAACAATATCGTGATATTAAAATAATAGAAAATTCTACTGGCAGAGGACTTTTGTGTGATGAAGATGAGAGTGAGACACTAAAAAACACCACTCGTGGGTGATGCTCTTTAGTGTGCCTGTCTCTAGCTCAATATTTTGGCCAGATAGAGCTGACGCCCCTCAGACACCCTTGCAGTATAATCTATCGCAAGTAAAAAAACAAGGGGTTGTGGATAACTAATAATTCATAAATTTTACAAACAAAAAACCCGAACATTTCTGCTCGGGTTGTTTTTATTTTGGTTCCGGGATGGTTGTCTCCACCCTCATCTTTTCCTCGTGAGTTCTCGTACTCCCGAAACGCCACGCTTCTGGCCTTTTCCGTGGACCGACCTATGGCTCTTCTTAAACTAGAAATAATATTTATCAATAAAGCTGTGATAGATATTTTTGAAAAATGGAATAAGGATCGGCAAAAAATTAATTTAAATATGACAGGAATAACGCCAGAACATCCCTCTACTCGGGAAAATATGCAAAAATATCCTGATGCCTTTAAAGATCTTTATTTGGCACCAATAGAAGATTATAGTTCAGATATTTCTATTGAAGTGACAAAAGAATTTGTCCGAATTGTAGATGGGCATGAATTAAAAGCCGTGATTATTGAAAACCCTAGAGTGGTTTCGGCTTTGTCACAGATTTTTAAACTAGCAAAAGAAAAGTATATAAAATAGAGATTAGAACGCTGGGAGTTTTGATCCTTACAGGATCAGTATAGGTTTCAATTCTGCCAGGATGCGTGAATACACATTTGAAAATCCCTATTTTTTTACTTCTTAAAAAATCGTCGGGGCGCCGGGATTTGAACCCGAACTGCATGCTCCCAAAGCATGTATGCTACCGTTACACCACGCCCCGATATATTTGTTAACTAAAAGATAGTAGCATAGTTTCATAATAACTCAAAATTTTTATTAAAAATAATTGCAAAATTTCTATCGGACATCATAAAGGACACTTGCCCGAATAAATTCTGATTTGGGCGGGTTGCTTAAATTATTATATCCTCCATATAGTTTACCTTGGCCTCCATACTTTTTAGATCTAAATACACCGTTATAACATCAAACTGCCAGTCTGTTTCACACGAAACACTCTTATTCCCCCTATAACTAAGCAGATAAGTCTGTATTACCCTACTTAATCTCTTTAATTTCCAAGGATGTAAATTATCTTCCGGTTTATAGTTATCTGTTTCATACCCGCCTGCACGAACAGGTGAAACTGGCATATGTGACACTGTTTTTACTTCAATAAAGTGTAATTTATCCCCTTTTTTAGAAATAATATCTATTTCTCCCCATTTCCTTAGATAATTTCTCTCCACAATCTCAAAACCGCGTTTCATAAGAAACCGACAGGTCACATTTTCCCCAATATCCCCTATTTTTCTCTTTTCCGTCCTATTATCTTTCTTTTCCTCTTGTTTCATATGAAACTAAATCTTTCTTAAAACTATTTCAAACCAACTTTGTCCTCTAATATCTTGAATATTCTTATAAACCACAAAAAACTTGTATGGGCACAGTTTCTCAATATCTTCCGGCTTATAAAAGTAATAGTATTTATCATCACCTAAATTCTTTATATTCTCCTCCTTATATTCCCCATATTTGGTAGAAATATACAAAATACCCCCTTTTTTGAGAATTTTATGACATTTTTCAATGATTTCAACCATTTCTTCCTGTTTCACATGTAACATAGAGGCAAAACTAAAGATAATCCCAAAACTCTCATCTTCAAAATCAAGATTCCTCATATCTTTAACTTGAAATGTTCCATGTGAAACCTTCTTTCTGGCTAATTTAACCAACCCTAGAGAAGCATCTAGCCCAATATAGTTATTATCTCCTACTTTTGAAACAATATATTCCGCATCTTTACCATTTCCACAACCAAGCTCTAATACCCTATTTGAACCACTCTCGTTTAGCTTTATAACCCGATCAATATCTTCAAATCTAATACCGTAACTATCAAATTTATCAGCATAAAACTGGGCATTTTTATCATAAGCCTCTATTGTTTTCTTATTTTTATCTTCTTTTGGCATTTTATTATGGTGTTTCAGGTGTAACATACTTGTTTTGTTTCATGTGAAACCTTATTGGACAATAAAAGAAGGTTAAAAGTCTGTCTGTTATCAACATATCCCCATAGTTATCCACAGTTTGACCTTTTAATTAAGTTTACAGAATAAGACTTTTTAGATCTAGACTATAAACAAAAAATTAAAAGTGTGTCTAAATTTGTCCTAATAAATTTAAATGTCTTTTATAAATTTATTAGAAATTAAGTATATCACATCTTTTGCTGACAAAAAATTTGTAAAAAAAATGATTTTAAGATATGATAGAAATGTTGCGGGCATGGTTTAGTGGTAGAACAGGTCCTTGCCAAGGATCAGACGGGAGTCCGATTCTCCCTGCCCGCACTCCGAATCGTTTATTAATGATATATCCGCTCCCATAGTGAAATGGATATCACAACGGTCTTCGGAACCGTTATTGTGGGTTCGAGTCCTACTGGGAGCGCAAACAAAAAAAAATGAAATTAGAGACTTATGAGATAAAAAAATTAAGTCTACCAGAAGAAGTTATAACTGTGGTAAATACCTTGAAAAACAAGGGTTTTGAGGCATATTTGATTGGTGGTTGTGTTCGTGATTTACTTTTGAAAAGAAAACCAAAGGATTGGGATGTAACCACCGATGCCACGCCCGAAGAAATAATCTCTTTATTCAAAGATACTTTTTATGAAAACACTTACGGCACAGTGGGTGTGGTCAATGAAGAGACCAAAGATGAAACCTTGAAAGTTATTGAGGTTACCCCTTATCGATTAGAGGCTGAATATTCTGATAACCGTAGACCAGATCATGTCACTTTCAGTAAAAAATTGGAAGATGATTTGCAAAGAAGAGATTTTACTATCAACGCTATTGCTTTGGAAATAAAAGAGGATGCCAAAAATAAATTTACCGGAGAATATTTAGATTATTATAACGGACATGAAGATTTGCAGGATAAGATAATAAGAACAGTAGGGGACGCTCATGATCGTTTTACAGAAGATGGCTTGAGAATACTACGAGCAGTAAGAATCGCCACCGAAATAAGCTTTAAAATTGATAAAAATACAGAAAAAGCCATAATTGCCAACGTTTCTCTATTAAAAAACATCGCCAAAGAGAGAATCCGTGATGAATTTACTAAAATAATAATGTCTGACAATCCAATGTCTGGCCTTATTTTATGTCGTAAAATGGGACTTTTGCCTTATATTGTACCAGAAGTTGAGACAACGGTGAGTATTGAACAAAGCCGATCCCATATTTATGATGTTTTTGAGCATAGTCTGAGGTCTTTACAACATTGTGCTGACAAAAAATACACCCTAGAAATGAGATTGGCGGCTCTTTTCCATGATATAGGCAAACCGACCAGTCGAAGGAAAGATAAAGAACAAGATATTTGGACTTTTTATGGTCACGAAGTTATAGGTTCAAAAATGACGGCCCAAATTTTAGCTGAATTACGGTTTCCTAAAAAAATTATTGAAAAAGTGGCCAAATTAGTCCGCTGGCATATGTTTTTTGCTGATACTGAACAAATTTCTTTATCAGCGGTTAGACGCATAATTTCAAGTGTGGGACGAGATAATATTTGGGATTTGATGAACTTGCGTGGAGCGGACAGAATGGGTATGGGACGACCAAAAGAGAGCCCCTACCGCTTAAGAAAATATCATTCAATGGTAGAAGAAGCAATGACCGATCCGGTTTCTGTAGGAATGCTTAAAATGAATGGTCAAAAACTAATGGAGGTTACGCATGAAACACCAGGACCAAAAATAGGGTATATTTTACACGCTCTTTTGGAAGAGGTGTTGGAAAACCCCACTTTGAATACTGAAGAATATTTGAATAAAAGGACTAAAGAATTAGTTAAATTGGACGCTTTAGAGCTTGAAAAACTAGGGGAATCCGGAAAAGAAACTAAAGAAAAGGAGGAGAAAAAGAAAATTGAAGATATTAGGAAAAAATACTGGGTAAAATAAGGAAGAAAACACCGGAATGTTCTCGGAGTGATTAGGTCTGCCGTTAAACGGAGAGAATTTTCTGGTGTTTTCTGACAATAAAAAAACCACTCCGCGCGAATGTTTTCTAAGTCGGTAGAAGACAGTTGCTTGGAGCGGTTTTGAAGCCAGCTCCTTTGTTTGTAGTGGTAGCTGAACTTCACGATATGTGTGACACTGATCAGGTGTCATTTGTGCGTTAAAGAACTATTTTTTCTTCAACACAAAGACTGGAGAAAAATTTGTCTTTTATGTTGGTCTGCGTCCATTATAACTTTTCTATTGGACATCTGTAAAGGACATACCTGTGGATAACTTTTTGTATGTCCTTTATAACCTGTATTTATTCTATTATTTTAGACTTCTCAATTAATTCTTCACTTTGTTTTTCTGACATTTTCCTAGTTTAACCCTCGAGATGATTCCAAGCTACTGAACTATAGCATCATATTGACATATTATGATATTCTTGCTACACTAGTTATAGGTAGATTGATGATATTTGAAATGGCTTTAAACAGGTGTGCCAATGAACACCAGAAGGAGTGAGAGATGAACAACCAATGGTTCGCGTTCTTTCTGGGGACACCGAAGAGGGCGCTGTGGACGACGGGGGTGCTGTTCGTCATAGCGACCATCCTCGACTCGGGGTTGAGGACAAAGGTGTTGGGCGAAGTTGTCTGTCTGGTGACTGGTTTACTCCAGATCGCCATCGTGATGGACATCGCCGTTGCCATCTGGCGTTACATAACAAAAGGGTCAGCCAAAAAACCGTAAACCCTTAGAACCGGAGGAAGGACCGGTCGTGGCGAAAGCCGATGGAGAATACGATAATTTCTCCAACTTATTCAGCACAAGAAACTATTCGTGTTCTGATAGGAAAAATTTTGTCAGTTTTTTACACCTCGCTAATCACATCAGAATTAGAAGGGATATATAGTTAGTTGACTGTTTACTGTCAACAGTCAACTATAAATACCCATGATCATCAAGGAGTATCCTTGATATTTACTTCAACTCCAGCCAAACAGGGCAATGGTCCGAACCTAATATATTATCCAAAATTTGAGCGAATTTGAGGCGGGGAAGGAGATTAGGGGAGATGAAAAAATAATCCAAACGCCAACCGATATTACGATCCCGAGCAAAAGTTTTCATATCCCACCAACTATATTTTATTTCTTGCGAGTGAAGATGACGAAACGAATCCGTCCAACCGAGAGAAATTATTTTATCCAGCCAGTCTCGCTCCATTCGCAAAAAACCGGTATGATTTTCATTTTCTTTGGGCCGAGCAATATCAATTTCATTATGCGCGGTGTTTATATCCCCACAAAAAATAACTAAATAATCTTTCTTTCGTAAATTTTCAATATAATTTAAAAATTCTTTATAATATTCCATTTTGAAAGACAGACGATCTTCACCTCCACCGCCATTGGGAAAATAACAAGTGATAATAACTGTTTTATCTTCCAAAAAAAGAGCTAAAAATCTGCCCTCTTGGTCTAATTCATTTTTTCCCATTCCATCTTCAACTTTTACAATTTGATCCTTAAATTTTGATTTTATATAAATGGCAACGCCCGAATAACCCTTTTTTAATTTAGAATGATCAAAATAAGCTTGGTAACCAGCCGGATTTTTTACTTCTGCCGGCAATTGATCCGGATGAGCTTTGGTTTCTTGCAGACAAAAGATATCCGGATCTAATTCAAAAATAGAATTGAAAGTACCTTTTTTATGAAAAGCGCGCAGACCATTTACATTCCAGCTGATTAGTTTCATACAAATAGTATAACACAACCTCACCCGGCATCAGAATGCCACCCTCTCCTTAACTAATGGGAAGGTAACACAAAAAAGTTACTTCAAAAAAGTAAAAAGTTTTCCGATGACGGGGAGGGGGAGTGTTTTTCTTTCTAAAACATTTTTAATTCCAATAATCAAAAGCGCCACCATTGCCACATTCCACAATCCCTTAAACCAAGCTAAAATTGCCAGCCAAAAAGGTAAAAAATCCAAACCAAAATTTCCAATAACGACCACCAAAAGTAAAATTATCCCTTGATTAATATGATAATTTAAAAATGACGAGCGATTCTTCACCACCAACAGGGGGATAAGAAATAAAAAATAAGCAACAATACCCCACAATTTATCATGATCAATTTCGTGATTAGAATTCTCCGCCAACACTTGTTGATTTAAATTTTGTTCCATATTTGTGATTAAAACTAACAATAATAGTATACCACTAAATTTTAAAAATTTCTTTAATCCGCTCTTTAATTTTCTCCCCTTTACAATGTTTTAACATCCCCAAATAAGAATTGGTTACATGATCCAGTTTATCTTTCTCAATTCTTCCACTTTCAAACTCCATCTTCAATATTCCCAATCGTCTGAATATCCTCTTTTTTGTTCTTGTCCGTAAAACAGTGTGACTAAACAAAGAAACATAACCAAGAAAATCCGTCCCCAAATGCAATTTCCTAATTTCTACCTTATTTGGATGCAACTCTAATAATAAATTCTGCCAACAAAAGTCTCTTATCTTCTCCAAATAATAATTTAATTGCTCTTTTGACCTGTCCAAAATGACAAAATCATCACAATACCTCAAATAGTATCCGACCTTTAATTCCTTTTTTATAAACTGATCCAACTCATTCAAATAAATATTGGCAAAAAGTTGACTGGTGACATTTCCTAAGGGCAAACCCTTACCATAAGTTTTTTCAAAAGAAAAAATGATTTGCTTAATTAAATTAAATAATTTCTTATCAAAAATCTTCTCTTTAATCAAATTCAATAAAATCTCATGATTGATGGAGTCAAAAAACTTGCGGATATCGCATTTCAAAACATAACCGGAGATTCTTCCGTTTCTAGAAACCTTAGACAAAAATTTATTAAAATTTCTAACACCCAGATGCGTTCCTTTTTCTTGTCTGGAAGAATAAGAATGAAAAATAAAACTTTTATCAAAAACCGGATACAATGCTTGGTAAATTGCTTGATATAAGATCCTATCTCTAACACTGGCCTTATGAATCTCTCTTAACTTCGGATCACGGACAAAAAAGACTTGGTACGGATCTGGTTTCCAACTCTCATTTTCAAGCTGTCTGTGCAAATCAAACAAATTCTCTTCCAATTTTAGTTCAAATGTGGCAATATCTATCTTTGACCGCTTGCCCCGACAAAATTCCTTCCAAGCAGAATATAAATTACGAATATTTATTACATCAAAAATTACAACTATGACGCCCCCCCCCCCGGCACACCCCTTATTATTCATAATATTAGACTTCTTCATAGAGACCTGTATTCTATCGGATTAAGTCTGCCAAAGCGAGAAAAACTCGGTATTCATAAAACAATAGAAGATTTATGTATAGAAACATTGTCTTTAGCGATTGAAGCGGCTTTTCAAAATAAATGTTACAAAAAAGAAACTTTGGAAAAATTACGGATTAAAAATAGTGTCCTACAGAATTTATTAAGAACCGAAAATGAATTAAAAATTATTGAAGACAAAACATATTTACGAATAGCGGAACAAATTATGGAAATTTCTAAAATGAACAATGGTTGGATAAATTATTTAACACAAAAGGAACCTTAACGGTTCCTTTTGTGAGAAACTTCCAGACGGGCTCCGTAGTTGCCATTCTCGTAGTCCGAATCCTTCCGGTTAAACCTGACATTGCCGTAGTTCGGATTCCAGTTGCCGTTCGCGGTCTGGCCATCGGAGAGTCTTTTGCTGTTTTCTTTCCTTTTCACCGACAATCCTCTTTGGGATTTTCTGTGTTGTCATACGATAAAGCATGCTTTGTGTAGAAGACAGCAAGCAATTTCTTAATATGAGCAAATTGCCATCCTTCACTAATTTTAAAATAGTAAAAAACCAACTTAACAGCTCAGTGTTATTATATAAAATAATTTAAAAATAAGAAAGAGGCGATATCTGTGTTTCAAGATATCGCCTCCTCGTTGTCTGATCCTTTCCGAAGGGATCAAGGTTGAAGGATCAAGGGAACCGGAATTGCCAGACGGGCTCCGTAGTAGCCATACTCGAAGTCCGAATCCCTCCGGTAAAACCTGACATCGCCGTAACTCGGATCCCAGTCGCCGTACGCGGTCTGGCCAACGGAGATTTCCCCGGGGAACCATGTCCAAGTCTCCGGATCCAGATACTCTCTGGTCATCTGGTGGTAGAGACCTTGGGCAATGGCATATCCCTTGAGGGGAAGCCAGAGCTTACCGGTCTTCACCAGATTCCTGGGGGACACGCCCATCGTGTCCGTGTTTGGCCGAGGCGAGCTCTCGATGAGAAGAAGACGGGGTTCGGAAGCTTCCGATTCTTTGTACTTCATCACATCCTCTACTTCGTAAGCCTTCTTTTTGAAGTTTTTGAAGCCACCGGTGATCAGACTGTCCACCGCCTGACGATTGTTCACCTTGGGGATGAACACCGGCAGGACACTCGTCCACGAAACCGTCGTGAGTAAGCTGGGGATGAGCGAGAGGTTGAAGATCTTGGCGAGATGCACCTCCAGACCAAAGGCCTTCTTGGTGTAGTCCTCCATTGCTTTGATGTGAACTTCCGCATTTCTCGCGGTGACAACTCTGACTTTCATTTTTCTCTTTTCCTTTTCTTACTTGGGAACTTATTTACTCACGAAATCGGGGTTCTGACTTTTGTCAGACCTTGATTTATCTGTTTATTATCTTAGCATAGTTGATTATAGAAGTCAAGTATTTTTGGAGAGTTGTCAAATAAAATACCGAACTGGCCCTATATTAAGCCGTTTTTATTATCTTACCCCTTATTATGAAACTTTTTGTGAATATCACGGAGATGTTTATCTGTAACATGAGTATAGATTTGCGTAGTGATAATACTGGAATGACCGAGCATTGTTTGGACGGAACGAATATCCGCCCCATTACTAAGTAGATCTGTCGCAAAACAGTGGCGCAAAGTATGTGGAGTAACTTTATGAGTAATTCCCGCAATGGTGGCATAACGTTTGATAATTCTTTCAATGGAACGACTTGTCAAGCCTTTACTTTTTGCGGATAAGGACTGGCCATGCTCACGATTTTTATCAATAGTCACAAATAAAGCTTCCGATAAATCTTTTCGTAATTTTAAGTACTCCCGAATAGCCCCTTTGGCCTCGTCAGAGAGAAAAACAACGCGGACTTTGCCTCCTTTCCCCCGAATAGAAAACTCATCCAAATTTAAATCCAAATCTGTAGTTAATGAGCAAAGTTCAGAAACACGCAAACCAGTGGAAAAAAGTAACTCCATAATGGCCTTATCTCTGGCTCGTCGTTCCGGATCTTGTTCTTGATTTGGGGCATCAAGTAGCCGCCTTAATTCTTTCAGAGAGATTAGATCAATGGACCGTTCGCCAACTTTGGCCAACTCAATATTATCCGCCGGCAGGGAGGTGACACCTCGCCGAGCTAAAAATTTTAAAAAGACTCGTAGAGCAATCAAATAATAATTTTGGGTTTTCTTGGTCATATTTCCGCCCGCTTGGGCTCGTTCGCCAAACAAATGATAGGCCTTGGCCCCCGGCCGACGGTTCAACCAAATGCGAAAATCTCGAACTTTTTCATTAGTAATATCTTTAGGATCAGTAATTTTGGCTTGCCTAAAAAAGAAGGTCAAATAACGATTATACCGATCCACCGTTTTTAAGGCTCGGCCTTTTTCTATTTCCAAATATTCCAGAAACTGAGTTTTTAGTTCACTTAAAGTCATGTCGTACAATATTATAACACGATTTCGGCAAAAACTATTCAAATTTTTTGGTCCGGGCCCAACCAGACTCAAAAAATTCGAATGTTTCTTGCCTCATTTCAAACCTTGCATTTTTGAGAGAAATGTGCTAGACTTCTTTAATGCTTACAAAAACAAAAAAGACTAGAGTTATCAAAGAAGTAGCCGTTCATGATACGGATACCGGTTCGACTGAAGTTCAGGTAGCTATTTTGACTAAAAGAATTGATGAATTGGCCGCTCATTTGAAGAAAAATTCTAAAGATAATCATTCTCGTCGCGGTTTACTTGGGATGGTGGCTGATCGCCGAACTCATTTAAAATATTTGGAAAAGAAAAATCCAAAACGCTACTCTTCCCTTATTAAAAAATTAGGGCTATAATTGTTAGATGTTAATAAAACACAAAGATCAACGAGTTGGTATCTTTATTGATACCCAAAATCTATATCACTGCGCCAAAAATTTATACGGGGCAAAAGTAAACTTTGCCCAAGTGGTCAAGGATGCTTTGGCTGGCCGTTCACTTATTCGTGCTATTGCTTATGTCATCACCACCGAAAGTGGAGATGAAAAAGGATTTTTTGAAGCACTGACTAAAGCAGGGATTGAAACCAAAACCAAAAACTTACAAATATTTGCTGGTGGAGCCAAGAAGGCAGACTGGGATGTAGGCCTCGCCGTGGATGCCATCAAAATGGCACCAAAGCTGGACTGCATTATTATTGTCTCCGGTGATGGGGATTTTGTTCCACTGGTAGAATATCTTAAAATGAACGAAGGTTGCCAAGTAGAAGCCATTTGCTTTGGCAAATCCACTTCCGCCAAACTGATTGAAGCCGTGGATGGTTTTATGGATTTAGATGAAAATTCTCGCAAATATCTATTAGGGCCAATAGGGAGGAGATAATATTAATTTTTCAAAAAATGAAAATTAATAAAAATATTGTCCCATTAGACAGAATAGAATCAAAAATATATTTTATTCGTGGCAAAAAAGTAATGTTAGATAAAGATCTAGCAGACCTCTACCAAGTTGAAACTAGAATTTTGAATCAGGCTGTCAAAAGAAATTTAAAAAGATTTCCCGTAGATTTTTGTTTTCAATTAAATGGATTAGAAGCTCATAACCTGATATCACAAAATGTAATATCAGGTTCAAGATCACAATTTGTGATCTTGAAACAAGGCAAAAATGTTAAATATCTTCCCTTTGTATTTACCGAACAAGGAGTAGCCATGCTTTCTAGTATTCTTAAAAGCGAAAGGGCAATACAAGTAAATATACAGATTATGAGAACTTTCTCTAAAATCAGAGAAATGATATCTTCTAACAAAGAATTACGAGAAAAGATAGAAAAATTAGAAAGAAAATATGAGGGACATGATAAAAAATTTGCAATTATTTTTGAAGCAATTAGAAACCTACTAACAGAAAAGGCAAAACCAAAAAACGAGATAGGTTTTAATACAAAGTAAACTTTCACCATGGTGAAAGTTTTTAAAAAACGAATCTTTCAAATATTGGCAGTCATTCAGATTTGTTTGAATAAGTATCACAAAATACTACTGGCAATAATAAGACAGCGACCGCTTTCTTATTATTGCCAATGAATTTGATTGCAAATTTTGTGGTTTTTGCTACTCTTAAATAAGAAAAGTTCCAAGTGTCCGAAATCAAGGAGATAAGCGATGAGTAAGTGTCCGCATGGAGTATTCCTGGGTGTTGGATGTAAACACTGCCCACAAGGAGGAACAGAGTCCGCAATAAGGAAAAGTCTTGTGCGGACAGCGACTCTCATCACCAAGAAAATGGATAAGGAAGAGGACCTGACCAATAATAGCATCATGGGGAGAGATGCCGCAGTACTTATGGGGATGGCATCCAGATACTAAGCACTATGGAACAGGTCGGACGTGTACTCGCGCCCGACCTGTTCAATTCCTTTTTTATTTCTTCTATGCTATCCTAAAATAGTTGTTTTTATTAATTTAATAGCGATTTGCCGGAAGATAAGCAGTTTGGAACCATTGGTTCTAATCTGAAATCTGACGACAAATCTTTTAAGAAATTTTTAGCAAAAAGATACCTTCCAAAGCTAAGGAATCACCTTTCTAAAAATTAAAAATATTATGAAAAAGAAAGAGTTTTCAATGGAGCTTAACGGCAAGAAATTGTCCGCTGAGTTTAGTGATTTAGTAGAAAATGCTCACGGTTCTGTTTTATTAAAATACGGTAATACCGTTATTTTGGCTACTGCTGTCATTTCTAAAGAAGAAAAAGATGCGGACTATTTACCTTTGACAGTTGATTATGAAGAAAAATTTTATGCTTCTGGACAAATTTTGGGTGGTAACTTTAATAAAAGAGAAGGTAAACCTTCTGATGAAGCAATTCTATCCGGCCGAGTAGTGGACCGAACAATCCGTCCTCTTTTTGATCAATGGATTAGAAATGAAATCCAAGTGGTTATAACTATTCTTTCTATTGACCAAGATGATCCAGATGTTTTGGGAGTCGTAGCTGCTTCTTTGGCCCTTGGTGTGTCAAAAATTCCTTTTGCTGGTCCTGTTTCTGCTGTCCGAATTGGTAAACACAAGACTGATGGTATGGAAATAAACCCAACTTATACTGAAAGAGAAAATGAAAACTTTGAAATTGATCTGATTGCTTGTGGTAAAGATGAAAACATCAATATGATTGAACTAGGCGGTGATGAAGCAGGGGAAAGTGTTATTGTTGACGCTCTCAAAAAAGCTTCCGAAGAAATTGAAAAAATAAATCTTTGGCAGAAAGCGGTAATTGCAGAAATTGGGGTACCAAAATTAAAATTGACAGCACCAGTAATGCCAGAGGAAATTAAAAACTTATTTACTACAAAAATTGAACCAAAACTAGAAAACTTTGTGATGAGTGGAATTCCTGGTGGATCAAAAATAGGGGAAATAATGGATCTTTGGATGAAATTAGCCAATGAAAAATATCCTGACATAAAATCTTCTTTTGCTGAACATCTTTTTGAAGAAAAAGTGGACACCATGATTCACGAACAAGTTTTGAAGAATAATAAAAGAGCTGATGGACGAGGGATTGATGAAATCCGACCACTCTTTGCTCAAGCTGGTGGAATATCACCCATTCTTCACGGCTCGGGAATATTTTACCGTGGAGGAACACATATTTTAACAGCTTTAACTTTGGGTGGGCCGTCTGATGCCCAAATTATAAATGGTATGGAGGAAAGCAACCTGACCAAAAGGTTTATGCATCATTACAATTTTCCACCTTACTCTACTGGAGAAACAGGAAAGATGGGAAATACAAATAGACGAATGATTGGACATGGTGCTTTGGCAGAAAAAGCTTTATTACCAGTTATTCCTAAAAACTCTATTTTCCCTTACACTGTGAGATTGGTGTCTGAAGCGATGTCTTCGAACGGGTCTACTTCAATGGGTTCTGTTTGTGCTTCCACGATTGCCCTGATGGATGGTGGAGTGCCCATCAAAGCCCCAGTGGCAGGTATTGCTTCCGGACTGATGATGGATAAAAAAGGTAATTATAAAGTATTAACTGATATTCAGGGACCAGAAGATCATTACGGGGATATGGATTTTAAAGTGGCTGGGACAAAAAATGGAGTGACAGCTATTCAAATGGATGTAAAAGTGGCTGGGGTGCCAATTCCAGCTTTAACAGAAGCTTTTGAGAAAGCCAAAACTGCTCGTCTAAAAATATTAGAGGTAATTTTGAAAGAAATTGCTGAACCACGAAAAGATATTTCTTCCAATGCTCCAAAAATTTTAGTTATAAAAATTAATCTAGACCAAATTGGGGGAGTGATTGGTAGTGGCGGAAAAACTATAAAAGAAATCAAAGAAAAAACTGGTGCTGATATTGACATAGAAGATGACGGCACTGTTTATTGCACTGGTAAAGATGGTTCGGCGGAAAAAGCCAAAGCCATCATTGAAGAAATGACTCATGAATACAAAGCGGGAGAAAAATTTGAAGGAACAGTGACCAAGACTACGGATTTTGGTGCCTTTGTAAAAATTGGTCAAGGTGACACTGAAGGATTAGTTCATATTTCTGAAATTGCTCCTTTCCGGGTGGAAAAAGTTGAAAGTTTGTTAAAAGCGGGGGACAAAGTGCCAGTAATGGTCAAAGGGGTGGATGAGAGAGATAGAATAAGTTTGTCCATCAAGCAAGCCGATCCTGATTGGGCGAAAAGAAAAACAAACACAACCTCACCCCGCCCTCCCCTTAACTAATGGGAGGGAGAAAACCGAATCTCCTCCCCTCATCAGATGAGGAGGGGTTGGGGGCGGTTGAAATTATGTTATAATAGTCATAGATATGCCTCCCGAAGACAATAAATTAAAAATTGGCCTTGATCCGGTGTTTAAAAGTGCTCAAAATAATCCCTCTGGTTCACAATCAATTGTTAGAACTTATAAAAGTGACTTAGAATCCGCTATACAGAATGATCATCTATCATCCATTAATATTGCTATTGCCGAAAGCAAAAAAAAACAAGAGGAAGCTGAAAATAAAATAGAAGAAGTATCAGAAAACGAATATTCTAAAAGCAAAATTATTATCTTTATTAGTATACTTTTAGTTATCATCGGAATAATAGCTCTAGTAATAACTTATTATCTTAAAAGTCCCAATGTGAGCAAAGTGACTATCACTTCCGAATTGCCATCTATGATTACCACGGAATACAAAGAAGAATTAAATATTGGAACAATCATCAAAGATAATTTAGCCAAAGCCCTTTCAAGTAAACTCAACGACACACAAATTCCAGTAAATAATATTTATAATGTCTATCTGACCACCGGTACTAGTTCCAGACAATTAATAAGTTCCGCAAATTTTATTTCTATGATAAAGTTTAATATGCCTGATATGGTAAAAAGAACTCTTTTACCAAATTTTATGATTGGTTCATATTCCTTTAGCCAAAATTATCCCTTTCTTATTTTAAAAACTTCTTCCTTTGAAAATTCTTATGCGGGAATGCTCGCTTGGGAAAAAGATTTGTCAAAAGATTTTCAACTTTTATTTCGCCTGCCGGGTTATGAAAACTCTGGAAGCTTACTTGATGAATTGACCCCCGCTACCAGCACCAAAAAATTTGAGGATGGAGTGATTGTTAATAAAGATGTTCGCTTTTTGCAAGACAATAACAATAATACAATTCTTCTCTATGGCATAATTGACAAGGAAACCATTATTATCACGGTTAGTGACACCGCTTTTAAAGAAATTATTGATCGTCTTAATAAAGAAAAAAGCTTGAAAAGATAGCGGAACAAGGTCTCTCCTTAGCTTTGGAAGGTGAGTCCTTGTTCTTCACTCTCTTTATGTTAATATAAAGGTATGGAAACAAATAAATATAAAAAACTTTTGGAAGAGGAGAAGGGGAAATTATTAAAAGAGCTTAACACTGTCGGTAAAAAAGATCCCACCAGCCCGAACGGTTGGGAAGCGGTAGAAACAGATATGGATTCTGATTCTGCTGATGATAATGAAACGGCTGATGAAATGGAAGAACTTGGTGAAAACGAAGCAATCTTAGAAAAATTGGTAATACAATTAAAATTAGTAGAGCAAGCTTTGGAAAAAATAAAAGATGACACCTACGGTCAGTGTGATGTCTGTGGGGAAGAAATTTCCACCGCTCGTCTTGAGGCCAACCCCGCTTCCGTGACTTGTATTGAGCATACTAAGTAATGAAAGAACTTCGGTAGATTTTATGTTTCAGCTAAACAAACTGAAAACTTGAGGTTCCAATTTGGCACCTCAAGTTCAGGGTTCCAAATTGGTATCTTGAACCACGGTGGCAGAAGACATAATCCTTATGTTTTTACTGAAGAAGGAGTAGCAATGCTTTCCAGTGTTTTTAATAGTAAAAATGTTCTAAAACACCTCGTTACCGAAAAAGAAAGGCCCAAAACCGAAATTGGTTTTAGAACAAAATAGTTTGTGGAAAGAGGATAAAGGGATAAAGCGTGGCTTTGTCAGAAATATCTTCTTTTTTACAGCCCCGCCATTGCTGTAGATACCAATGACACCTGATTGTCTGTTAGAGTCACCGAATATGCCACTATTGCTTGTTCAGTTCCATCTAAATACCTTGGAAAGGTATTATCTGCCATGCGCAAAAGGAGCAAGGTATCAGTAGAAGTAAATGCTGATGTAGATATAGTAAGAATTTTAGTGCCATTAAGGTATGCTCCTATTCCAGATATAGCAACAACACCAGAACCAAATGGCGTAATGCCTGTGTCCGTATAATCATAACTCCCAAAACGCCAAACTGTATATCCTTGCAATCCAGTAAAACTTGGATAAACATGGATCTGTTGAGCAGGTGATCCGCCAGGCGAATTACCAAACGGAACTGATGCTTGGTTTTAGGTGAAGTGAGGGGTGACATGGGGATAGTATACTAGAAGTTAACCTCCCTCCCCGACAAGGGGTGAACACAAAATGGCAAGGTGGCACCTTGCCGTGATTAGTGTCAAGGTTCAACCTTGACACGGGTGGAGTTAGTGAGAGATTCACCATGGTGAAAGTTTAATAATATGAAAATAATTTATTTATATTTTATGTTATACTAATTAACATTATGGGATTTGCAAAAACTTATAGCGCTCAGCCGAGTGTGCTGGGTGCCAGAATAATTGATGTGGAAGTGGATATTTCCAAAGGTTTGAATAACTTAACTATAGTAGGATTGGGTGACAAATCAGTAGGAGAAAGTCGAGACAGAATATCTGGAGCCATTAAAAATTCAGGTTTTAAATCACCCAAACAAAGCAATCAAAAGGTAGTAATCTCTCTTGCTCCTGCTGATTTGAAAAAAGAAGGACCAGTTTTTGACTTGGCAATGGCCATTGCTTATCTCACAGCAAATGAAGAACTATTTTTCAATCCAGAAGGAAAAATCTTTCTTGGTGAACTGTCTTTAGATGGAAATTTAAGAAAAATCAGTGGTGTTTTACCCGCCGTGGCCGAAGCCAAGAAAAAAGGTTTTACGGAAATTTATTTACCTAAGGAAAATGCTCGCGAAGCAGCTTTGATTTCCGATATTTTAATTTATGGCGCCAACACCTTGGAAGAAGTAATCACACATTTAACTTTGGGTGAAAAAAGTGAAGAAGAAGTTGATCCAGAAATTTTTGAAGCGGAAGAGAATAAAAAAGATATTGCCGGTCAACTAATAAATCGTTTTCATAAAAATTCTAGAAAGATTTCCGTTCAACCCAAAACAAAAATAGATTTGCCCGATGAAGAAAATGAGATTGACTTCTCTGATGTGGTAGGGCAAGAAAGTGCCAAACGCGGTTTGGAAATTGCGGCAGCTGGTGGGCACAATATTGCTATGTATGGCCCACCCGGTACTGGTAAAACAATGCTCGCCAAAGCTTTTTCTGGCATTTTACCACCTTTATCTTTTGAAGAAATTATTGAGATTACTGGGATTCACTCTGTGGCTGGTACGCTCAAAGGTGACCTAGTCAGTGTTCCTCCTATTCGGGCTCCACATCACACTGCCTCCTATGTTTCACTTGTTGGTGGCGGAACAATACCAAAACCGGGGGAAGTGACTCTGGCTCATCGTGGAGTATTATTTTTAGATGAATTTCCAGAATTTGAAAAGAAAGTATTGGAAACTTTACGCCAACCACTAGAAGAAAGGGAAATCAGCATCGCTCGGGCTCGTGGTTCCATCACTTTTCCAGCCAATTTTATTTTAATTGCCGCTATGAATCCTTGTCCCTGCGGTAATTACGGTTCTAAAACTAAAGAATGCATTTGCCGAGCAGTTGATTTGCTAAAATATCAAAGAAAGTTATCTGGACCAATTATGGACCGCATTGATATGTGGGTAGAAGTTTCCCAAATTAATCATGCAGATTTATCTGGCCGAAAAAGTGATAATCAAACAAAAAACAATCCTAAAATTCGTGCTCGTATATCCACCGCCAGAGAAAAACAAAAAACTCGCTTTGCTAAATTAAAAAGAAAAGTCAAAACTAATAGTGAAATGAACTCCAAAGACATCTCCAACCTGATTGAATTATCACTAGAAGTAAAAAAAATCTTGGATCAATCCGCCGTCAAACTGGATCTCTCCGCTCGCGCTTATCATCGAGTCATCAAACTAGCCCGTACAATTGCTGACTTGGAAAAGAGAGAAAATATTGAACTACCACATATCTTAGAAGCCTTGCAATATAGACCGAAAAACTAAAAAGGATTTTTAGCTCCACGAATTTCAAAATGTAAATGTGGACCGGTAGATTTACCAGTATTGCCGGAATAACCAATGAGCTGTCCTTGACCCACAATTTGTCCTGCCAGAACAACCGGATAATTTAAGTGTCCATAAACAGTTTGGGTATTATTGGCATGTTGGATGACAATATAATTTCCATAACCACCATTATAACCAGCGCTTTTACTTATAATTATTGTACCAGCGGCCGAAGCATAAATAGAAGTACCAATTGGCATACCATAGTCTACTCCATTATAACCATGCAAACCTTGAGTCTTGTGACCTCCAACAAAAGGTTTGGTATAGTAACCGTCAAAAGATGGCCCACCGGTCGAAGTAATCAATTTTGAAGCGCTGGAAGAAACCACTGATGGTCTGATAGAAGAAGAAACTTGACCATCAGGAATGATAATTATATCTCCAATTGCCAGTTTGGCAGTACTTTTCAAATCATTGAACATAGCAATTTCTGTCAAATCGCCACCATACTTTTTAGTAATAGAACTTAGGGTATCACCAGAAACCACAGTGTGCATTACTCCAGACATCGGCAAGATAACTAATTCTTGACCAATTTTAAGAGCTGAGCTTCTGGTCAAGTCATTAGCCCATAAAATAGTATTAACAGAAACATCAAACATTTTCGCCACTTTAGCCAAAGTATCACCACTTCTCACTATATAAATACTAATTTGACCATTAGAATTACCAAATTCTTCCGGCGCAATATTTAACGGCCCAACTTCCGACAATAAAGCTTCACCACCATCAATCATCACCTCTGAACCGGTTTTGAGGGAAAGGTCAAAGTTGGTTGCCGGTTCCGGCAGTAAAATATTTTGTGAATTAGATTTAATAACTGTCTCTGTTTGAGCTGAAACATCTTGACTGGAAAAAATATCTGTGAAAAAAGACAAGATACCGGCATGAGTGACTGTTGGCATAATAAAAAAACCAAAAATTAACACCGGCATGACAAAAAACTTTCCCAAAGAAAAGTTAAGACTAGAGACTATTAGAGTTTTTAATTTAAAATTCATAATAAGGTGGCTGTAAGACCGGAATTTCTGTCAATCTTCAGTAAAACTTCATAAAGATCAAAAAACCACTTGTTCCTATATAGTATCAGAAAGATACACAAAAATCAAGGGTAAAGTGGATAAGTTGTGGATATGCTATAATCAACTAATGGAGACAAAAAAGGCAGAAAAGGGGCATTTAGATGGCCTAAATAACCCTCAAAAAGAGGCAGTTTTACATACTTCTGGGCCACTTTTGATTTTGGCGGGAGCAGGAGCAGGTAAAACAAAGACTATCACCTGCCGAATAAGGCATTTAATTAGCCTTGGAATAGAACCACGAAACATTTTGGCTATTACTTTTACCAATAAAGCAGCTAAGGAAATGAGAGACAGGATAATAGGGATAATGAAAGATGGGGAAAAACCGTTTATTAGCACTTTTCACTCTCTAGGTGTCCATATTTTAAAGGAAAATAGCCGAGAAATCGGTTTGACTCGTCACTTTTCCATTTTTGATAAAAGTGACTCCCAAAAAACCATAAAAGACATCCTCAAAGATATGAATTTGGACACCAAGCAGTACGAACCGAGAAAAATTTTAAATATGATCTCCCGATCCAAAGGTGATTTAAAAACGGCCGAAGATTTTGCGGAAAGTATCCGGGGAGAGAATTTTACTGCCTTTCATAGTTTGGTTTCGCAAATTTGGACAGAATATGAGAATAGACTCAAAAAAGAAAAAGCTTTAGACTTTGACGACCTTCTACTCAAGACCTATAAACTACTAAAAAATAAACCAGCAATTTTGGAAAAGTACCAGACTCTTTGGCCTTACATTCATATTGATGAATATCAAGACACTAATCAAGTTCAATATATGACGGTCAAACTTTTGGCGGAGAAAAATAAAAATCTCTGCGTGGTGGGGGACATTGATCAAAATATTTACAGTTGGCGCGGAGCGGATATAAAAAATATTTTAAATTTTGAAAAAGATTATCCTCAAGCCAAAATAATTTTACTGGAAGAAAATTATCGTTCCACACAAAATATTTTAGCGGTGGCTAACAGTATCATCAAAAAAAATACTAATCGTGTAGAAAAAAATCTTTTTACTAAAAATGATGAGGGAGAAAAAATTTCTCTCTATGTTGGATTTAATGAAACCGAGGAAGCTCAATATATTGCCAATAAAAGTAAAGAATTAATTGCTTCTGGTGTTTCAGCTAAAGAAATTGCTGTCCTCTATCGGGCCAACTTTCAATCTCGCGCTTTGGAGGATGCTTTTTTGTCGCAAAGTGTTCCTTATCAAGTTCTCGGCACAAAATTTTTTGAGAGAAAAGAAGTTAAAGATGTTATTTCTTTTATCCGCGCCGGACTTAATCCGGATAGTTTGACGGATATAAAAAGGATCATCAATGTGCCAGCTCGGGGAATAGGAAAAGTAACCATTCTAAAAATCTTTTCTGACCAAAAAGAGGGCTTACCAGCTGGTGTTAAAATAAAAGTAAATCAGTTTTTTAATTTATTGGCCGAGATAAAAAAAAGGGCTGAAGAAAGTAAACCATCAGAAGTAATTAAGTTTGTTATTAAAGAAAGTGGTCTAGAAAAAGAGTTAAAAGACGGAAACGATGAAGATAAAGAAAGGTTGGAAAATATGCGTGAATTAGCCACTTTGGCTGTTAAATATGATTATTTACCACTTGGCGAAGGAATAGAAAAATTAATTGAAGAAGCCGCTTTGGCTACGGATCAAGATAGTTTGGAACTGCCCGCAACCGGAAATCGGCAGGCGGGAAAGAACGAAAATGCAGTAAAATTAATGACCGTGCACGCCGCTAAAGGTTTAGAATTTGATTTTGTTTTTATCACCGGGCTGGAAGAGGATTTATTTCCACATCAAAGAATGAATACTGCAAAAAACAAGGAAGATGGTGAGGAAGAAAGGAGATTATTTTATGTGGCGCTTACCAGAGCACGGAAAAAGATATTTTTGACTTACGCCAATACGCGGACAATTTTTGGTTCCAATCAAACAAATATTCCGTCACAATTTATCAGCGATATTGAAGAAGGTTTTATAGAAAATGATCAAACATTTGAATATCGGGAAAAAATTGTGTATCTTGAGTTGTGAGGGTATCTTCTCGGAAGAAATTATTTAATTTTAAAAGTCCTCGGATCTCCTCGTCAGAACTTCGGCCAGACATTTTAAAATCAAACAATTTCTTCCTCAAAGAACAAAAACATGAACATCAGACCAAAAAAATCACTCGGACAAAATTTCTTAAAATCTAAAATTGCTTTACAAAAAATGTTAGAGGCAGGTGAAGTAAATGAGCAAGATATTATTTTAGAAGTTGGACCCGGAAAAGGAATATTAACAGAAAAACTTTTAGCTAAAGCTAAAAAAGTAATCGCCGTGGAAAAAGATGATCGGCTAATTTCTTTTTTACAAGAAAAATTTGCGGGAGAAATTTCTGCCGGTAAATTAGAAATTATTCATGGTGATATTTTGGAAATACCAAGGTCAGACCTTTCTGCAGATTTAAGGTCTGACCTTGGTATTTCCTACAAAATAATCGCCAATATTCCTTATTACATCACCGGACAATTTTTACGAAAGTTTTTAGAAAGTGATTATCCGCCGGAAAAAATAGTGGTGATGGTACAAAAAGAAATCGCTCAAAGAATTATTGCTAACGACCCGTCTCAACGCCGAGCAGGCAAAAAAGAAAGTTTGCTCTCCATCAGTGTCAAAGTTTTTGGCCAGCCCAAAATGATTATGAAGGTGGACAAAAACAATTTCTCACCCGCCCCCAAAGTGGATTCCGCTGTCCTTTTAATCTCTAATATCTCCAAAAACTTCTTTATTGATAATAAAATCTCTGAAAAGGACTTTTTTGCCATTTTACACGCCGGCTTTGCTCATAAAAGAAAAATTCTTTTAAGTAATCTTAAGACTATATTTAAAGCCGTGGATTGGGAAAAAGCTTTTATTAAAGCCAATATTTCTGTCAAAACTAGGGCGGAAGATCTATCACTAGAGAATTGGAAAAAACTTTTGGCTAAATAAAACAAAAAAGGCTGGTTTTTAAAAACTATTCTTGTTATAATTTAGAACAGTATGTATAAATATCTTCCTTCAAAAAGATTTTCTTTTATTATGTTGTCCATCATTTTAGCCCTTGGTATAATTTACCTTTTTTCTTTCTTAAAAGAAAAACAAATTGAACAAAAAACACTTTCCGTAGAGACCAAAACCAAAATACAGGAATTTATGGCCATTGATTCTGATGGTGACGGAATGAAAGACTGGGAAGAAGCTTTGTGGAAGACTGATCCTAAAAAAATGGACACGGATAATGATGGGACAAATGACGGGGAAGAAATAAGGTTAAATCGAGATCCTTTGAAACAAAATATCAATCTCGCCAATCAAACTCCGAGTGATAAAATAAGCGAAGAAGTAATTGCTGCTGATAAAAAAGCTCAAACTGAATTTGCCAAACTAACTGAAACAGAAAAGTTAGCTCAAACCTTTTTTTCACAATATTTAGCCTCCAAAAGCGAGAGTCCTTTAGACACAACTAGCAAACAAGTTATTTTAGATACAGCTATTTCTATGGCGGAAGTTCCTAATCAACCAAAATATACTCTAACTAGCCTAAAAATAAACGATAAAATAGACTCCACTATCCTAAAAGAATATGGTAATTCTTTGGGTCAAGCTTTTTTTACAGGAACTGCTACTGAAATTGTGGATAATGAAGTCGCTATAATGAATAAAGTGATGCAAACTAACGATGAAAAAGTTTTAAAAGAACTTGACCCAATAATAGAAAGTTATCAAAAAACTATTAATAAAATATTGTTAATTAATGTTCCCAGAGAAGTTACTTCCCTTCATTTGAGCTTTTTAAATGATTTGGAATCAATAAAATCCGACATTGAAAAAATGAAATTACTTTTTAGTGACCCAGTGCAATCCATGGCTGGAATTGGGGAGTATCAAAAAGTAAAAGCTAACTTATTAATAGATTTGGCAGACATCAAAGACTATTTTAACCAAAAACAAATAAATTTTAACCAAAGTGAATATGGCTATATCCTGCTAAATATTATATAATTTGACTATGTTATTAACTTTTTCAAAAAAAGTAAAGATAATTTCTACAATTCTAATTTTTTCTTTAATTTTTAGTTTATCACCTATCTTTGCTTTAAAATCTGAAGCTCAAATTGCTGGACCAGTCGCCGGGGCCGGTATTGTAGCTGCCGCCAAAGTACAAAATGAAATTACCTGTTTTCCAACATATCTTGGATCTGGTTATCCATGTGACCGAGGTGTCCGTTGGAATACTTTACAAATATTATCCTCTTCTGTCGGTGTCGGACCAGGAGTGGCTCAAAAAGAATCAGTTTGGGATTCCCTTGCTTATTTTGCCGGTCGAATCTTAGTCAGACAAATAACCCAAAGTATTGTGGACTGGATTAATTCTGGTTTTGAAGGTAATCCGTCTTTCGTTCAAAATCCACAAAAGTTCTTAACTGGTGTGGCTGACCGAACCATTGGAGAATTTATCTTTGGTTCAGATTTAGCTTTCCTGTGTGACCCTTTTAAAATAAATGTTCAATTATCTCTTGGTTTACAATATCGTCCTTTCAAAGATCAAATAAACTGTACTTTAACAGGAATCTTAAAAAATACGGAAAATGCCTACAATGATTTCACCAGTGGTAACTTTATCAATGGTGGTGGTTGGGATTCTTGGCTTCAAATGACCACTATTCCCCAAAACAATCAATTAGGAGCAATGATTTTAGCTCAGGCAGAAATGGATGCTCGAATTGGAGACATACAATTAGCAAAAAGAGATGAATTAAATTGGAGTGGTGGTTTACTCTCTATGAAAAAGTGTGTTAGTATAGATACAGGGGAAACTTACTATGGTGATTCTTTTTATCATTCAGTTTCTAGTACAGTTACTGGCCGAGAAGATTTAGCTGTCACAGAAAATTATGGTGAAGATATTTGTGATACAGTCACTCCTGGTAGTTGGATTTCTAATCAAGCACAAAAAATAACCAGTCTTGATTTGGATAGACTTGGTATGGCTGATGAAATAAATGAAATTGTGGGTGCTTTAGCCAACTTTCTCATAACAAAAGTTATGCAAAAAGGTTTTGCTGGAGTTGGTGGCAAAGAACTCTCACCTAATGATTCTGCTTGGCGTTCAGGTATCACTCAATTACAAAATCAACAAGACCGTGCTATCAGTTTAGCTGCTTCTAGCACTACTTATCAAGATAATGGTCATGTCAATTTCAATCGAAACTTCACTGATCGATTAGATATAATTAGTGCTATTGATGAACAAATTTTCATTGAAAATGATTACTTAACAACACAAAATTATATCTTCCAATTGTTAGATGATATGCAAAATGGTTTTTCTTCTGCTTCCACTGGCAAACACTGCACTGAATTTACTAAGAATGAAATTATCAGCCAAATTCAAGGTAATTATACTGGTAATCGTGATTTACCTTGGAATAAAATGGACATAAATACTGTTTCCAGCACTACTATAAATAATTTGTCCATCTTAAGTTCAGCCAAAGATGCTATTTCCACAAGTAATGATAATACTGTTATGACAGATTGGACAAATTATTTGGCTTCAATAAATACTTTCCATTCCATTATTGATATAAATAATTATTCTTCAAATGGAGTTTATGCTACCCAAGTAAGGGATTGGGTAATAAGTAAATTAGATGCTTACGCCAATAATTGCGGAATTGATTATTACAATTGGAATTTTATTTAACCTGTCAAAAAATATAAAAATGCAAAAAGATTTTGATAAGTGGAATGAATTAAAGAAAAAGATTGATGCTGAAATAATTAAACTCAATCGCTTTCCGAAAGAAGGAGAAGTTTGGATGTCAGCAATAGGAAAAAATATCGGTTTTGAACAAAATGGAAGCGGGGATAACTTTTCTCGTCCAATATTGATCATCAAAAAATTCAATAATCATATGTTTTGGGCCATACCACTATCAACCAAACAAAAGAAATTTGATTTTTATTTTAATTTTACTGACCCAAATAATAACAAAGTGTCTGCTATCCTCGCTCAATTAAAATTGGTGAGCATTAAAAGACTAAATAGGAAACTTTATGATCTATCAGAAGAACAATTAGAAGAAATTAAAAGTAGGCTCAAAAATTTTTTGTAAAAACTCGAAACCCCGCTTTCGCGGGGCTTCTCGGAGCCTTTCGGCACTTTGTATCGCTAGTATAGCAAATACAAACACAATGTCAAGTAAAATAGTAAAAAGAATGATTTTAGGGTAAAATAAGACGGAAAAATAACAATGAGTAGTCTTCTTAAAAAAATAATATTCATTTTTATCCTCACCATGGTTCTTTGGGGCGGGGTGGGATTGTTTGGGGTAAAAAGTGTCTGGGCACAAACATCTTGTACTGATAACATGACGACAGAGGAATGGAAAACTTGCAGATTTACAGAAATAAAATGGACTACTCGTGGAAGCTCAATGCCCAATAGTAGTATTCAAAAACAAGTTGACCAAGAAGCGGTAACTAGAGCTGCACGACTAACACCAAAAGTAACAGTCCCGGCACCAACAATACCACCCAGCACACTACCATCTACAAGTGAAAAACCTATTTCAAACAATATTCCCATAGTTGGAAATCCAGTATCAAATAAGACTAATCACCCCCCAATAGATGGCCTTACCCAAGAAGAAGTCAACAGTGTTTGGGATAGTTGTGGAATATTAACCACAGAAAAAAGTCTATGTTACAAGAGTAAGGTAGCAGAAATATTAGCCACAAAAGCTGTCTGCCAAGAGGAAGAAAAAAATTACGAAAAAGACAGAGCTAATCCTGAAATTAAAAAAATATATATGGACTGTCTTAAGGGCAATCAGGAAAAGGTGGCAGACAATCCAGCCACTCAATGGTTTGAAGGGTTAAAAGAAACTCCAGGATTTTTGGTAGGTGGAGCATTAAAGATTGTTCTAACGACACTTGCTTTCATTTATCAAATGATCATAATTCCGGTTTTAGGAGCTTTGGTAAGAATTACTGCAGCAATGTTAGACTTATCAATTCAGTTTACCTTAAATTCAAAAAATATATCTGATGTCAATACCGCCATTGAAACCACTTGGGCAATTATCAGAAATATTTTCAATATTACTTTTATTTTTATTCTTCTCTATACAGCCATAAAAACAATTATAGGTTCTAAGGGGGTTGATACCAAAAAAACCATCGCTAATGTTATTATTGCTGCTCTTTTAATAAACTTTAGTTTATTTATTACTAGGATAGTTATTGACGCGGGAAACATTTTGGCAGTTGCTTTATATAATGCTGCCACAACAACAAGTACTGGCAGTGTAATTTCAATGTCTTCAGCAATAGCCAACAGTCTTGGTTTAGGATCAGTTTTTGCTACTTCAGGTATCACTTGTACCTTTTGTGCAACCTACTACATAGTTTCTATTATTCAAAGTGCAGTTATGCTAAGTGCTATTGTTATTCTATCCTATGTAGCGTTAGTAATGCTAGTAAGAAGTATCGTCTTAATTTTTCTTATGGTCCTGTCACCAATTGGCTTTATGGGTGATATTATACCAAAAATATCAGAGTATTCTAAAATGTGGCGAGAAAATCTTTACAACCAGGTTCTTGTCGCCCCAGTTTTTTTGATTTTTTTCTATTTAATTATTCAGATTGGAAATAAATTAAACCCTGGAAACCTCATTGGTCAATCAGGAGAAAATGCTAATTATTCTGCTTATTTTAAATATATATTAATTTTAATTTTACTCTTCATCGCCGCCAAAATGACCAAAAAATTAAGTGGCGAGGTGGGTGGAATGGTAGAAAAATTTGGAACAATGGCTGCTGGTGCGGCAGTCGGATATGCCACTGGTGGGGCATCATTGCTTATGAAACAAACAGTTGGACGAGGAGCTGCAAAGTTAGCATCAAACGGAACATTGGCAGAAACAGCTACTCAAAAAGGCATCAAAGGTTTTGGTGCGAGAATGGCTATAAAAGGATCAAATGCAATATCTAAAAAAGAGTTTGATGTAAGAAATACAAGTGTTTTCAAAGAAACGGCTGATATGATTGGTAGCCAAACAGGAATCAAAGTTAATTATGATAAATATTACAAGAACAAAGACGGCTATCAAGGGGTAGTAAAACAAACAGGAGAAAAGGCGGAGGAAATGGCTAAACTCATAAATAAAGGTGATGTAAAAATCAACGATGATGTCTTAAAAGCTAAAGTTGCAGAAAGAGAATCTTCTAATCGGGAAGAATTAAAAAAGAAAGAAGAAGAATTAAAAACACTTCAATCTATACCAGAAGAAAGACTAACAGAAGATAAAAAGAAGAAAAAGAAGAAGCTTGAAGAAGAAACTAAAGTTCTAAAAGAAAATAAAATTACTGAAGATAGTGTAAGAGAAGAACTAGAAAAAACTGAAAAAGACAGGAGGATTGATTCCTTTGCATCAAGATATACAGAAGAAGAAGGTATCCCTGGCCGTATTAACAAACTTAGTAGAAATAGAAACGACAGAAAGGCTATTGCAGAAAAAATAAGGAAAGCAACTAAACCTAAAGATTTTAAAACATTATCAGCAGAAGCTCTTAAACAAAAAGAAAAAGAGGATGCGGAGGAAGCAAAAAAGAAAGCGGATGGAGAAGAAACATCAAAACCAGAGGGGGAAAAACCAAAAGAGGGGGAAAAGACCGCTTAACTAATAAAACACGATGGATGACAAAACTCAAAAAATAATAACAGAACAGATGAAGAAACTACCTAAATTCAACTAAAGTTATCCACATATATAATTTGCTTTTCAAAGAGCAAATTATGTAAACAAGAAAAATATGCTTATATTTTAACACGAAAACTATATACCATATTAGATAAATTTTAGAAAACATTAAAAAAGCTTGACATAATATCCAATTTTTGCTAAATTGGGGGAGTTAAGTCTCTTAATTTAGGAGAATTATGATTAATAGAATAATAGAAAAACAAATAAAAAAGGCTCTGTTTGGAGGTAAAATTATAGTCCTCTATGGAGCTAGACAGGTTGGAAAAACGACAATCCTAAAAAAGATTGCCGAAGAGAATAAAGAAATTTCATTATTTTTAAACTGTGATGAACCGGATGTTCGTAATAGCTTAACCGAGAAAACTTCAACCGAACTTAAAAAATATATAGGTGATAAAAAGTTGATACTGATTGACGAAGCTCAAAGAATAAAAAACATCGGGATAACTTTAAAACTTTTAATTGATACTTATCCGGAAATTCAGGTAATCGCTTCCGGCTCATCCAGTTTTGATTTGGCTAATAAAATAAACGAGCCCTTAACCGGCAGAAAAACGGAGTTTTTTTTGTTTCCTATATCACTAGCTGAGCTTAGAACGAATCAAACTGAGATAGAAATTGCCCGTTTAATGGAAAATATGATGATTTATGGCATGTATCCAAGAGTTGTCACTGCCACAGATAATTTAATAGCCAAAGAAACCATCAAAGAAATAACCGAAAGCTATTTATACAAAGATATTTTTCAATTTGAAGGTCTTAAAAAACCAGAATTGGTAGAAAAAATCTTACAAGCCCTCGCCTTACAGCTTGGTCAGGAAGTATCTTTTACCGAGCTTTCTCGCTTACTAAATACTGACAAAAAAACAATTGAAAAGTATATTTTACTCCTAGAAAAGTCTTTTGTTATTTTTCGCCTGAATCCTTTAAGTCGAAATAAACGAAACGAAATTGGCAAGAATAAAAAAATATATTTTTATGATTTAGGAATGAGAAATGGTATTATCCAAAATTTTAACGAGACAAATATTAGAAACGATCTTGGTGCTTTATGGGAGAATTTTATGATTGTGGAAAGAATGAAAAAAAATTATTATAACGAGCATAAACCAAATACTTTCTTTTGGCGTACCTATGAACAAAAAGAGATAGACTATGTGGAAGAAATAGATGGAAAAATAAACGGTTTTGAATTTAAACTGACTGACCAAAAATGGAAAATCCCCAAAGATTTTTTAGAGTCATATAAAGATAGTACCGCAATCTTAATCACCAAGAAAAATTATTCTGATTTTGTTTAATGTTAATAAACGCTATTTGTGATAAACTACAAGTAGATTATCAAAACAATATGGACGACGAGACACAAAAAATAATAGCAGAACAGATGAAAAAACTCCCCAAAGATGTGGTAGGGGCGATTATTTCCGTGGATTATAAAACTAAATTACAGGAAATCACTCAAAGACAAAGACTCTTGATTGACCAGGCGGGGAAATTGGAAATGGAAACCACCTTAGTAATGATTGGATTGGAACACTTGGCCGATTATATTTCAAACTTACAAAGAGAGCTGGGTATACCATCTAATCAAGCAAAAATAATTGCGCTTGATATCAGTGAAAATATTTTCAAACCAATTAGAAATTCTTTACAAATGATGAATGAAGCTGGAGAGGCAGAAGAAACACCAGCGACAAAATTTACGGACAGTAATGAAATTGGTTTAAATCGTGATCAAATTTTAGATGAAATTGAAAATCCGGTTTCTAATCGCTCTAGCTTCACTCAACCCACCAGTCAACCTGTCACATTGACGGGTACGGAATTGGAAATCAGACCAACACAAGAAATCCAGATCAACAACCAAGGAGACTCCTTAAATCCCAAAAAAGGAGTTTCCTTAGTTGAAACTGGTTCAAACCTGCTTCAATCTAAAATGTCTGATATTACCATTACCACCAGACAAGTGGTAGACGTTAAAACAGAAAATAAATTACCAGAAATTCCGACCCGTCAAATAGACGAAAAAAAGAGACCTTATGGCGGAGCAGATCCTTATCGCGAGGAAATAAAATAATAATATGAGATTTCAAGTTCCACAATTTATTGAAGTAGAAGATAAAATTTTTGGTCCTTTGACCATTAAACAGTTTGTTTATTTAGCCGGTGGAGCTGGTCTATCTTTTATTTTGTATCGTTTTTTACCTTTAATTTTAGCCATTCCTTTAATTTTCATTGTTTTAGGATTATCTATTGCTTTGGCTTTTTATCAAATCAACAACAAACCACTAATTTACATCGCCCAAAGCGCTTTTGGTTATTTTGTTTCCAGTAAATTATATCTTTGGAAAAAGAAAGAAAAGACACCAGAAAAAGCTTCGATAGGGGATGGGGCAGGAGTAACTGGCACGCCACTTAGCGTTCCTAAACTTTCCCAAAGTAAATTACACGATCTAACATGGAGCTTAGATATTAAAGAAAGCTTAAACCCAGTGACCCACGAAGAAAAATAAGCTATAATAAAGACAGTATGCCTATAGCCAAAACCACTCAAGATTTTGTTCCCATCAAGGAAGTCCGTGACGGCGTGATTATTATGAAAGACGGCTCTTTACGCGCGGTTGTTTTGACCTCCGCTTTGAACTTTGCCTTGAAGTCTGTTGATGAACAGGAAGCGATCATTTACCAATTCCAAAATTTTCTAAATTCCTTGGATTTTTCTGTCCAAATTTCCATTCAAAGCCGAGAATTAGATATCAGACCATATTTAGCCACCTTGGAAAAACGCTATACCGAAGAATTAAATGACCTCTTAAAAATTCAAATAAAAGAATACATCGGCTTTGTTAAAAATTTTACTGAGAACCAAAACATTATGTCCAAAACTTTCTTTATTGTTGTTCCTTTTACTGCTACTATTTTAAACACCAAAAGAAATGAGGGACTAGGTAAGTTTTTACCTAATGCCAACAAAAAAGAAAAGGCTAGTGAAAAAATTGACGCTTTTGAAGAAAACCGCACTCAATTAGAACAGAGAGTATCCGTGGTAGAGCAAGGTCTTTCTCGTTGTGGTCTCCGCAGTATCAGTCTTGGCACGGAAGAAGCCATTGAACTATTTTACAAATTATTCAATCCGGGTGATATGGAAAAACCAATTAAACTTTAAACAAAATGGGAATATTTGATTTTTTAAAAAAGAAAAAAGAAAACGAACCAGAATTAACTTCTTTCTTACCTCAAGAAATATATGATGCTGGTGTTTTGGAATTACAAGATATTATTGCCCCTTCGGCTTTAAAAATAACCCCCAACCAGATAAATTTAGGGGATAAAATTGCTCGTTCATTCTTTATTATTTCTTACCCCCGATTTTTAACCGAGAGTTGGTTTGCTCCCATTATAAATTTGGATAAAATTTTTAATGTTTCTATTTTTATTCACCCCATTGAAACAGCTAAAATTTTGCGAACTTTTCAAAAAAAGGTGGCCGAAGTTCAAAGCCAAATAAATACCAGAGAAAGTCGTGGTTTGGTTCGTGATCCAATGTTAGACACCGCTTATCAAGACTTAGAATCTTTACGGGACAATCTGCAACAGGCCCAAGAAAAGCTTTTTGATGTTGGAGTTTATATCACTCTTTATGGTGACACTGAGGAGGAATTAAATAAATTGGAATCCGAAGTAAAATCTATCTTAGAATCCAAATTAGTTTATCTCAAACCCGCTCTCTTCCAACAAGAACAAGGGTATAAAAGTATCTTGCCTACGGCCTCTGATGAGCTGGGCATTCACTCCAAGCTTAATTCTTCACCTTTATCCAGTATTTTTCCTTTCATTTCTTTTGACTTAACTTCGGACAAGGGAATACTTTATGGTATAAATCGTCACAATAATAGTTTAGTTCTTTTTGACCGTTTTTCTCTGGATAACTATAACTCTGTCACTTTTGCTAAGTCTGGTTCCGGTAAAAGCTATGCCACAAAATTGGAAATTTTGCGTTCTTTGATGTTTGATATTGAAGTTTTAGTCATTGACCCAGAAAAAGAATACCAGTTTTTAGCCGAAGCCGTGGGTGGTAAAAATTTTGATATTTCTTTAAATGCTTCTAATCACATTAATCCTTTTGATCTGCCTTTTCCTCGAGAAGACGAGTCCCCAGCGGATGTCTTGCGTTCCAACATTATAAACTTAGTTGGACTTTTCAGAATTATGTTTGGTGGGCTAACACCAGAAGAGGATGCCATCATAGACCGCGCCATTAGTGAAACTTATGCTCTAAAAGACATTACCCCGGAATCAGATTTTGCTAATTTGGAACCACCACTTTTGTCTGATTTTGAATTAGTCCTATCTGGAATGGAAGGGGCGGAAGGTTTAGTCCAAAAATTATCTAAATATACTCGTGGTTCATGGGCGGGCTTTATAAATAGGCCAACTAATGTTGATATCAACGCCAAATTTATTGTTTTCTCCATCCGTGATATGGAAGACGAGCTCAAACCGGTAGCCATGTATATTATTACTCACTATATTTGGACCGCCATCCGCCGAGAAAAGAAAAAAAGGTTGTTAGTCATTGATGAGGCTTGGTGGATGATGAAATCTGAAGACACCGCTTCTTTTTTGTTCAGTTTAGCCAAAAGAGGTAGAAAATATTGGCTCGGGCTCGCCACTATTACCCAAGATGTAGATGACTTCCTCCATTCGCCATACGGTTTACCAATTGTAACAAACTCTTCCATCCAAATTCTCTTAAAACAAAGCCCCTCAACGGTTGATAATTTACAAAAGACTTTTAATCTAACGGATGAAGAAAAGTTTTTACTTTTGGAATCCGATGTGGGAGAAGGACTTTTTTTTGTTGGTCAAAAACATGTGGCCATCAAAGTCATTGCTTCCTACACCGAAGATCAAATTATCACCTCTGATCCATCTCAGTTACTTTCCATCAAAAGAGCACGTGAAGAACTGGAAGCCAGTGGTTAATAAACATAACAGTGTGGTATAATTCATAGAGTATGATAATGAAAAAAGTTTTTAGTTATTTGTTTATAATAACTTTACTGCTCATAATTTCTCCGGCTTTTTCTTTTGCCCAAACCACTTTAAATGGCGGTTTTTTGGAAATGTCTTTAAGCCCAGAAAAACCCACACCACTGGAAAATGTTACCATCACCCTGCAGAGTTTTTCTTATGATTTAGATCGTTCCAAAATAACATGGCTTGTCAATGGAGTAGAAAAAAGGACAGAAATTGGTCTAAAAACCTTTACTGTTTTAGCTGGTCAAAGTGGGCAAAAAACCACCGTTGGTGTTCGAGTAGAAACGCCAGAAGATGGAATTCAAAAGAGTGAAGTTTCCTTTACTCCGGCCGTGGTTGATCTAATTTATGAAGCTTTATCTTACACTCCACCTTTTTACAAAGGCCGAGCTTTAAACCCCAATCAAGGAAAAGTATTAGTCACGGCCATTCCTGAACTTATAAATAGTGCTGGTAGCAAAATATCTTCAAAAAATATTCTTTACTCTTGGAAAAAAGACGGTACAGTTCAACAGTCTGCTTCTGGTATTGGTAAAAATATTTTTATTTTTAGTGGTTCTGTCCCCGTCAGAGACATTTTAATAGAAGTGACTGCTTCCTCTTTAGAAGGGAATATCTCTGCTTCGCAACAAATAAATATTACCAACTCTTCACCAAAAATAGTTTTTTATGAAAATAGTCTAATCTACGGAATTATGTTTAATCAAGCCATAAAAAATACCGTTAACTTAATCACGGATGAATTCAGTGCTGTGGCCGTACCATATTTTTTTACTACCAATTCCACCACTGGTTCAGAACTTGATTATGTTTGGAAAATGAATGGGCAAACGGTGGAGAATCAAGAGCCAAAAAACTCTTTCACCACCAGAGTTGATACGCCCGGTTCTGGCTTGGCGGATATTAGTCTAAAAATAAGTAATAATGTTCGTATTTTTCAATTTACTAATAATAATTACAGTATTAATTTTTCAAAACAATAATATGAATTATGAACGACTCGTTCCAGAAGCATTCACAGGATTTGAGCCAACAGCTGGTGCTAATCAGTTAGGCCAATTTTTATCACAAGCCTTTCAATTTGGCCTCGCTATTGCCGCCGCTTTAGCCGTTATTATGATTGTTTATGGGGGAGTGGAAATAATGCTCTCGGAATCTATGGGTGGAAAAAGTGACGGTAAGAAGAAAATTCAAGATGCTCTCACGGGCTTGGGTCTAGCCCTCGTCTCATGGCTTATTCTTTATACTATTAATCCTGCCATCTTAAATTTTAAATTATAAATATATGATGTCTAAAAAAACTGCCATAATATTTATTCTCGTTGTCTTCCTTGGTGCTCTTTTGGCTTTAATTTACTTCTATTTTTCCTTTAACACCCTTTCTTTACCAAAAGTCACTCCAATAACAAACACGGTAGATACTTATGATCCCTTTGGCACAAAAAATGTAGATACCGCCACCATCACCAATGCCAACACAGAGGCTACCACCACTAACAATATCAGCCCTGAAACAATTTTAAATAAAATACGCCAGATATCTACTGAACCGATTGCCGGATTTTCTGTGACCGAAGATCCAAAAACAAAAACGGCAAAAATCCGCTACCTTTTACGAGCTAATGGTAATATTTATGAAACTTACTCTGATTCAGCCGAAACGAAAAGACTATCCAATACCACCATTCCAAAAGTCTACGAAGCTAACTGGTTACCAGATGGACTTAAATTAGTTATCCGTTATTTAAAAGAGGACACTGATTATATTCAGACTTTCTCAGTAAAAATAAGGATGGAGGGGGGAGTGGAAGGAAAATATCTACCGGAAAAAATATCCCAAATGGTCATCAGCCCAACGGGGACTAAAATATTTTATTTAGTGACTGGACTAAATGGTTCCACTGGTTATACGGCCTTACCTGACGGCTCAAACAAAAAGATGATTTTTGAATCTCCTTTGATTGAATGGCTGGTCTCCTGGCCAAAAGAAGAAACTATCACCTTGACCACCAAGGCCTCCACCAATATCTCCGGCTATTTATACTTTTTAAATAGTCAAACAGGAAACTCCTCTAGAATCATTGGTAGTATAAATGGTTTAACCACCAAAACAAATAAATCTGCCACCGAAGTTTTATATTCTGACAGCGGAAGAAATACTCCTAGATTATATCTCTTAAATATCAAAAAGGGGGAGAGTAAACTCCTACCGTGGAATACTTTTCCAGAAAAGTGTCTCTTTAGTAATCTTGATGCCAAGATAATTTACTGCGCGGTGCCAAAACCTTTTCCAGACGGTAATTATCCGGACACTTGGTATCAAGGACTGGTCAGTTTTTCGGATAACATTTGGATGATAAACACCGAAACAATGGCTTCCACCTTAGTTTCTGATTTAGAAAAAGAAACAGCTAACAAAATAGATGTCATAGATATGCAAATTGACCAAAATAGTAATTATTTATATTTTATAAACAAAACAAACTTAACCTTCTGGAGCTTGAAACTTAAATAAAATTAGATGGACAAATATTTAATTTTAACTTGTCTTTCTTTGCCCATACCAACTGATTCTGTACTAATGTCTGCCTGTCCAGTAAGAGTGCTGTGAACCACCATCCGTTCATAGGAAGACATTGGTTCAAGAAGGACATCCGTTTTTAAGTTTTTTGCTTCTTCAGCGGCATTTAAAGCCTTCATTTTTATTTTGCTATCTGCTTTTGATTGCATATCATTTATATCAATTGTGCATTTAAAAGCCTCTTCTCCCGGTAAAGAACTTTTGTTAAACATTCTTTTTAGAAGATAGACCAAGTCTCGCGCCAAATCCTCCCTCTCGGCTAAAACTTTTTCAAACTCGGCACTTTTGATAGAAAAAATATGACCGCGTTTTTCATCAAGAGAATAAGAGATATCCTCTGTCGGCAAGTTCAGTAGTTTAAAAATTTCTTCTATTATTTTTTGAGCTTTTTTACTTTCCATCTTCTTTAATAAGTTTCTTTCTCATATAAATCTCTTGACCGATAGCAAAAATACTGGAAGTTACTAAATATAGAGAGACTAGAGAAGCAAGACTTTTGGCAATAAAAAACATAAAGACCGGCATAACATATTTCATCTGCATACTCATACTCTTAGCTAATTCCCCCTGAAAAGAAGTATCTTTTTTGTCTCCCTCAGCTTTCTTTATGGTGGGCATAGTGTATTTTATTTGTAAATATTGTCCCAAGGCCACGATAATTGCCAGTATAGTGTTTTTTTCTGTAATGTCAAAGAGTCCCAAAAACATTGTGTTAATATGTTCCGGAGATTTTATAAAAGAATAAAGCAAATCAGTGTGAATCTGGCTCAAACCACCCTTATAAAAAACCATATATAAGGCAATTAAAATAGGCAACTGAATCAAAGCCAAAATAACTCCAGAAAAAGGGTTGATTTTCTTTTCCTTATATAAAGCCATCGTTTTTAAGGCTTGTTCTTGTTTATTATCCTTATATTTCAACTTAATTTCATCAATTGCTGGCTGAATCTTCTTCATTTCAATCTGACTATAAACTGATTTTTGAGATAAAGGGAACAAAATAAGCTTTATAAGTAAGGTAAATAGAATAACAACAATACCAGCATCCATCCACGGAAAAGCCCCCACAAAGCCAATTAAAGCGTTATAGAGTGGCTGATATAAGACAGCATTAAAAATACTAGAAATCATTAAAAGAGTATACCTTAAATCTATCCTAGATTCAATATTTTTGCCTTTCTTAGCAAGTCCAAAATTTCTCTTTCTATATTAACAAAAGAAAAAAGAGAAACATCTTTCTTGGCAAAAAGAATGACAAAAAAGCCGTTTTTAGTGTAAGATAAGACTTTTTCAACTACGGCCGTCATCCTCCTTTTGATTAGATGACGACCGACAGAGGTCCTTTTAACCTTAATTGGCACCACAAAAGCAAAATTAGAAGGTAAATCAGTATTTTGTGGCAAAAACTTCAAATAAAAACTATCTGAATGCACAAAAACACCCTTTTTCATAATTTGATCAAAGATTTCTTTCTTAACTTTCCTTTTTAAAGGTAACATAATTAGACCGTACTTAGTTTCTTTCGGCCTTTTTGTCTTCTTTTCTTCAAAACCCTTTTACCATAAGAAGTTCGGCTACGAGACAAAAAACCATGCTTCTTGGCTCTCTTTTTCTTCTTGGGATTATATGTAAATGACATAGTAGGGAGTATAGATTATTTTTTTATTAAAGTCAAAAAAGTTTTCCCCAATCTTTCCACAAGTTATTAACATTGAAAGACCTTTTACACAACTTTTACATTTCTTAATTCAGTATATAATATCAAAACAACATGACAGAAGAAAATAAAAAACTTTGGTTGAGTGTTCTATCTGAAATAGAGCTGTCCATTTCCAGGGCCAATTTTAATATGTGGTTTAAGGATACCTTTATAAACAAACTCGAGGAAGGGACAGTCTTCATTGGTGTACCAAATGTCTTTGTTAAAGATTGGCTAATTAACAAATATCATAAAAATATTCTAAAGGGTTTGCGTAATTTTGGTGAAAATATTCACGCGGTAGAATATTTGGTTATAAAATCAGAAGGAAAGCTAGAAATTAAAAAAGAAAACAGCCCCAGCAACGAATTACCACTGCAAGATTTTTATATTAATAAGGAGGATAATTTAAATTCCAAATACACCTTTGAGTCTTTTGTGGTCGGGCCTTTTAATGAACTCGCTTATGCCGCCACTCAAGCCATCATTAAAAAAACAGCTATTTATAATCCTTTATTTATTTATGGAGGTACAGGTCACGGCAAAACACACTTGGTTCAAGCGGTTGGTAATTATATTAAAAATAGTGCTCCAAACAAAAAGATCTATTATCTAACCTCAGAAAAGTTTACTTTAGATTTAATGAATGCTATTTCTAGTGGCACCGCTAATCAATTTAAAGAAAAATATCGAAAATATGATTTATTAATTGTTGATGATATTCAGTTTTTTGCCGGTAAACAAAAAACAGAAGAAGAATTTTTTCATTTATTCAATAGCTTTTATGATAACAATAAACAAATAATTTTTTCTTCTGACAAACACCCAAATTTTATCACCGGTCTAGAAGACCGTTTAAAATCAAGACTTAATTCCGGAATGATTGTAGAAATACCTAAACCAGACCTAGAATCACGAATTCAAATTTTTAAAATAAAGTCTCAAATGCTTAATTTTGGCTTATCAAATGAAATTATTGAATATTTAGCTTCATCAGTTGAAGGAAATATTCGTGAATTAGAAGGAGTTTTAAATTCTATAATTTGTCAGTCTAAACTCAAAGGTCGTGATTTAACTATAAATGAAATAAAAGATTTAATTAAAAACAATATTAAACCAAAGAAAAATTCTTCCATTAAAGATGTTATTAAAACCATTGCTGAATACTATAATATTACTGAAGAAGAAATTTATGAAAAAACAAGAAAAAAAGATGTGGTTAAACCCCGTCAAATAATTATGTATATTTTAAGGGAAGATTTTAATGTTTCTTATCCAACAATTGGAGAAAAACTAGGGGGAAAAGATCATACAACTGTAATGCATTCTTATGAAAAAATAAAAGAAGATTTAAAAGTAAATTCTGCTTTATTAAGAGAAATTAGTCAGATTCGATCAATGATTACTTAAAAAGTTTAAAAGTTGTGGAAAAACTATGGATTAGATTTAATAAAATTTAATAACTAACCTTTTAAAAATTCTCAAAATTTTAAAAGAAAAAAATATACCATTTTATTAACATATTTAAAAAAAATATTTTTAAAAAAACCTTAAATAATATAAACTAAAAAAACTTATCCACTTATCCACTAATATAATAATAATATTCTTTATAAATAATAAAATAAAAAAATATGAAAGCTGAGTGTATAAAAGAAAAATTTTGTTTAGCAGTTTCTAAGGCAGAAAAAATAACTGGTAAAAATATGACTCTACCTATTCTTTCTTGTATTTTAATTGAGGCTAAGGATAATTTTTTATTTTTAAAAGCCACCAACCTTGATTTAGGGATAGAAATTAAAATTCCTGCCAAGGTTTTACAAGAAGGAATAGTGGCTGTTTCTGGTGTAATTTTAAATAGTTTTTTATTAAATTTATCTGATGATAAAAATTTAATTATAGAAGAAAAGGATAATAATCTTCATATTTTAAGTTCTAATAGTCAGACAACAATAAAAAGTTTTTCCAGTGAAGATTTTCCTACTATTCCTAAAGTTAAAAATGATAAATTTTATGAATTGAATTCTTTAGATTTAGTTAAAGGTTTAAAATCTGTTTGGTATAGTGCTTCTTTATCTAATATAAAACCGGAATTATCCAGTGTTTTTATCAATTCTAAAGAAGAAAACTTAGTTTTTGTAGCCACAGATTCGTTTCGTTTAGCGGAAAAAACCGTTAATTTTAAAAAAAATACAGATTTTGGACAATTATTAATTCCTTTTAAAAATGTTACAGATTTATTAAAGATTATAAACGAAGAAAAGGAAACTTTGGTTATTAATTTTTCTAAAAATCAAATTTCTCTTGAATATAATAATATTTATATTGTTTCTCGAGTGATTGATGGTATTTTTCCTGATTATCAACAAATTATTCCTAAAGAATTTAAAACAGAGGTAATTGTTTTAAAGCAAGATTTGATAAATATTCTTAAATTATCTAATGTTTTTTCTGATAATTTTAATCAAATTAATATAAAAGTCTCACCAAAAGAAAAAGTTTTGGAAATAAAGTCTAAAAATTCCAATATTGGAGAAAATATAAACAAACTCACAGCAACCGTTAGCGGGGAAGAAGTAGAAATAAATTTTAATCACAAATATATTATTGATTGTTTTCAGTCTATCGACTCAGACAGTGTTTCTTTATCATTTAATGGTTTAAATAAACCGGTGGTTATTAGAGGGGTGTCTGACAAAACCTTTACTTACCTAGTAATGCCAATGAATAGATAGTTTTTATGTTCAACATATCTTTATATTTAGAGAAATTTAAGAATTTTGGTAGAAGTGAAAGAGAACTTAAATCTACTTTAATTTTAATAATAAAAGAAATAGTGGGGGTAGAGATTGAAAGTAAAAATGTTTCCATTAAAAATGGAGAGGTGGTTATTAAGGTATCACCAACCATAAAAAATGCTATCTACATTAAAAAAGAACAACTTTTGAAAGAGTTGGAAGAGAGGATAGGTAAACAAGTGGGGAATATTAGATAACATTAAAATTAACCTCCACTTCACTTCTATTATAGACAGAGTCCGTGGCGATTATTTTTAGGGTATTTGTTTGACGGATAGAACTTATTTTACTTGGGGTAAAAGAAAAGAGAAAAGGGGAGTAATTTGATGAACCAAGATAGGTGTTATTAATATAGAAATCTAATTTAGCCAATGGATAAAAACTTTGAATTTCGGTTTGAATAGTTATTTTTTGATCTCTATAATAAGAGGAAAGTTCATTAGGATTCAAAATAGATATTTTTGGGCTTTTAGCTTTAGTGTGGACATCGTCATTGCTATTTGGTTGTGTTGGCTCTGATAGACTTTGCTTTTTTAACCATTCTTGTACTGGATATTCCCAATGATCAAATTGTGGATCATTAGCTGGGTTACTAGGCACTTCTCCCCATGGATCATTTTTGTCCACCCAATATAATATTTCATGAACATTTGGAAAATAAATTTCTTTCTTGGTTTCTTCAGGAGTTAAATCAGTGGCTAATTTTCCAGAAATTTTATCAATTGTAAAAAAATCGTAACCTTGCCAGACACCACGAAAGACAGGTTTTAAATCAGATGGTGTTGGTTCGGGGGCGGTAAAATATTCTTTAGGAAAAGAGGGTAGAGCCTCATTCATAAACGCTCGCCACATTGGGGCAATCACCATTCCAGCTACTTTTTTATCAATAGAAGTGTTGTTATTATTTCCCGCCCAAGCTCCTACAACCAAATTTGGAGTATAACCAATAATCCAAGTATCTCGGAAATCATTTGTTGTTCCGGTTTTAGCGGCCACTGGCCGATCAGTAAAAGATAAGGGAGAACTTACTCCATAAGCTGGTATACGAGCAACATTGTCTGACAATATATCAGATATTTTATTGGCACTTTCTTTATCTAAAACTTGTTCTGGGTGGTAAGAGGTTTCCTCAAGAATTTCGCCGTTACTATTTTCGATTTTTAAGATAGAAATATAAGAATTTCTAATACCAACATTAGCAAAGACACCATAAGCACTGGTGAGCTCTAGTGGTGAGACTTCACCACCACCTAAAACCAATGTTAGGCCATATTGATTAGCTTCGCCAATGCTCGTAATTCCCATATTTTTAGCTGTATTTATAGAATCATTTATTCCCGCTAAATAGAGTGTCTTTATGGAGGGAACATTTCGGGATTGAGCTAGCGCCTCCCTTAAGGTGATTGGCCCTAAATATTTATCATCATAATTTACCGGCATATAACAATCATCCGGGTTTGTATTACCTATTGGTTTGCCCTGAGGATCACAGGTGGTTTGAAATTCTGTTGGTAAGTCAAAGAGAACTGTTTCTGGTGTATAACCTTTATTAAAGGCGGTGGCGTAAACGAAAGGTTTGAAAGTGGAACCGGGCTGACGATGAGCTAAAATTACATTAAAATTACCATCTATTTCTTTATCAAAATAATCTCGTGAACCAACCATAACCAGAATTTGTCCGGTTTTTGGATCAATGGCCACTAGGGCGGCATTTTCTGCATTAAAGTTTATTTTATTTTCTAAGGCATATTTTTTTACTATTTCTTCCGCTTTAGTTTGTAATTTATAATCTAAAGTGGTGATTATTTTTAATCCATCCTCACGAATTGCTTTCTCTCCATATTTTTCTTCTAAATATTGTCTGATAAAGTCTACAAAGTGAGGAGCTTTTATGCTGTTATTTTGTTTGGCTTGAAAAACTACCATTTCTTTTTTTGCTTGACTGTATTCAGTCTCAGTTATTAATTTATTATCAAGCATTTTTTGTAGAATTAAATTTTTCCGATTATCTAATTTATCTTTATTATTACCATAAGGTGAATAAAAAGTTGGAGCATTTGGGATAGCGGCTAAGTAAGCAGCTTCTGCAATACTAACTGCTGAAGCTTTTTTATTAAAAAAAGATTGAGATGCTTCCTCCACACCATAAATACTGCCACCGTAAGAGTTTTCGTTAAGGTAAATAGAAAAGATTTCATCTTTGCTCATTATCTTTTCTAGCCTTATAGCCAAAAACCATTCTTTAATTTTTCTTGAGATAGCTTTTTCAGAAGTAAGAAGAGAATTCTTTATTACTTGTTGAGTAATGGTTGAGCCACCACCAGTTCCACCCATTAAATTAGTTAAAATCGCTCTAATAATGGCTGTTATTTTTATCCCTCCATGCTGATAAAAATCAGTATCTTCAATAGCGAGGGTAGCCTTTTTAATATAAGGAGATATTTCTTCAAATGGTATAACCGTCCTTTTGGTGTTTTTATTAAGATCAAAAAGTAGAATTTCTCCTGTTCTATCATATATTTTTGCTCCTTGAGAAATAGTTCTTTCACTAAAAGATTTCAAATCTGGCATTTCAAAGGTGGAAATCCAAAAAGCAATGATTCCCAAACCAATAAAGCCCAGACTAAAAAGATAAACGATAGTTTTTTTGTATTTAATCATATTTTAGGTTATTATAACATAATATGAAAATAGACACAGATATAAAAAAAATAGAGGAGTTTTTTACTCGGGGAATAGAGAATATTTTTCCTAATGCTGAGTTTTTAAGAAAAAAACTTTTGTCGGGAGAAAGACAAACAATATATTTAGGCATTGATCCTACTGGTCCAACTTTACATATGGGTCATGCAGTAGTTTTAAAAAAATTAAGAGATTTACAAAACTTGGGGCATAAAATTATTCTCTTATTGGGAGATTTTACGGCCACGATTGGTGATCCAGATAAACTTTCTGTTCGGAAACCTTTAACCAGAAGACAAGTTCTAAATAATGCCAGAGATTATAAAAAACAAGCTTCTAGATTTTTAAAATTTGGTTGGAATGGGGCAGAACTCAAATATAATTCCAAATGGTTAGCCAAACTTTCTTTTGAAGAACTGTTGGGTCTTTCTTCACACTTAACTTACGCTCAGATTATAAAACGATCAATGTTTCAAGAAAGATTAAAACAAGATAAGGATATTTATTTGAATGAATTTTTATATCCATTAATGCAGGGTTATGACAGTGTGGTGATGGATGTAGATGGGGAAATTGGTGGTAATGATCAGGTTTTTAATATGTTGGTCGGGCGAGATTTGTTAAAAAAAATAAAAAATAAAGAAAAATTTGTTATTGGCACTAAATTATTGGTTGATCCTACTGGTTTAAAAATGGGGAAGACGACTGGTAATATGATTACTATGAAAGATAGTCCAGATGAGATGTTTGGTAAAGTGATGAGTTGGCCTGACAGTTTGATTTTATTAGGGTTTGAGCTCTGTACGGATGTTTCAATGGAAGAAATTGAAAAAATAAAGAAAGAAATGTCAGCCGGAACTAATCCACGGGATATAAAAGTAAGATTAGCTAAAGAAGTGGTAAAAATTTATCATAGTGCGGAAGAAGCGGATAGAGCAGAAGAAAATTTTGTGAAGACTTTTAAGGAAGGCGGTGTGCCAGAACAAATAGATGAAGTAAAAGCTAATAGCGGAGAGTTATTGTCCGAATTAGCCGTTAAGGCTGGTTTGGTAAAATCCAAAGGAGAATTTAGGCGCTTAGTTTTGGAGGGGGCGGTTAGCCAAATGGAAACAAATATTAAAATAAGTGATGTTAATGAAAAAGTAACTACAACAGGTGTGTTTAAGATAGGGAAAAGGAGATTTTTGAAGATAATATTGAGCTAATTATTACAAGAAAGATTTTAAAGGAAATCCGTATCATTATATTCATCCGCTTCTTCGGTAAAAGTATCTTCAATAATAGCCGGATCAATGGTGGATTCTTCACTGTTAGAAGTTTCTTCTTCGGAAAAATCACTATCAACTTTTTTTTCTTCAGTATTTTTTTTGTTACTGACACTGCTTTTTTTCTTGGCCATTTTTTTAAAATTTAATTGCTAATAAATTTCTTTTTTATATTAATAGCAGGTTTAAAAATGTTTGCAAGGGGGTGAAAAGTGGGAGTTGTGGAAAACTTAATAACAAGCAAAATATGTTAGACCAACGGCGATGGCATCATATTCATCATCATGTTTGATGTCTTTATTTATTTTTATTAATTTTTGGACCATACTCGTTACTTGATTCTTATCACTTTTACCATAACCAGTGACCGCCACTTTTATTTGGAGAGGAGTAAATTCTGTTACTAACAATCCGTTTTTAGCCGCTTCATAAAGCATCACGCCTCGGGCTTCGGATACGCGCATCGCGGTTTTGGCATTAGTTTTAAAAAAAAGGGTTTCAATTGTCAGGGCCTCGGGCTTATATTTTTTAATTAAAGAAAAAATTTCTTCACCAATTAATCGCAACCTTTCCTCGGCTGTTTCGGTGGCTAAAGTTTTAAAACATTCGGAAAATAATAAAACTTCTTTCCCGGCGTTTTTTTCTAAGATGGCAATTCCCACTCTTTCATATCCCGGATCAATGGCGATTATTTTCATGGAGAAATTATAACACAACCTCACCCCAACCCCTCTCCTTGACTAAGGAGAGGGGAAAGACTAAGCTTAAATTGGATTGTCTCTGACGGGTACGCCCCGAGGAGTAAAACAAGAGAAAAGAGAGAAAAGGAGGAAGGTATGCCTTCCGGAAAAAGCAGAGGGATGCGTCGGCTTGTGCGTCGGGAACCACTGGAAATGGAGGATTGGATTGATCTGATTGAGGCTAGGCGGGCAACTTTCGTGCCTTTTTTGGGTAAGATTAGTCTGAGGGTGTTGGGAGATATGAAGTTCTTTCTTGGACAGACTTTAAACCGAGAGTGCCCAAGAAATATGTCTTCATTTGAGTATCCTCTCAATACTCAAGGTTTCTTTTGTCTTTGTGACATGTGGAAAGGTGACGACGGAGAAAGCGGGGAAGATAGTCTTTGGGGGCTGACTCGTGAAGGCAAATGGTGGTATGTGGTAGGCAGGTGTCGGATCATTAACCGGGTGCCTCGGGTCAAGGAGTTATATGTTGAAGATGTCAACACTCAACTTCTCCTGACCAAGACGCAGAAACACCCGTCGGAGATTTGGCGGGTGCTCGGATCTTTCATCCGATCGGCCGTTAAGCAGAGGCGAGTGCTCTTTGAGGAAGTAGAACCTCTGGAAGACCTTGTGATTGCCGAAGAGTCCGCCGCTTCTTGTATTTCTCTCAAACAACAGTAGTCTGTCAGGAGGCAGACAAGTGGGTAAGTGGGCGGGCGATTCCTATCGCCCGCCCATCTTCTATTCGGCATTTGTCCATACTTCCTGCACCTCATCATTATCTTCCAATTCTTCAATTAATTTTTCTAATTTAACACCGTCTTCTTCCGAAATAGGAGTCATAGTTTTTGGCACATAACCCTCTGTAGTTTTTTCAAATGCCCAAGCGGCACTGCCGGGAGCGGCTAAGGCCGAACCATTTTCCACCAAAATATGTTTTATTTCACTAGCCGCTTTATTGCGATTATCCGTCAATGCTTCAATAATGACTGCCACTCCGCCTGGCCCGTAAGTTTCATAAGTAATGGATTCCATTTGTGCGGAATTGTCATTCTTTTTTAAGGCTCGTTCAATGTTTTCATTCGGCACATTATTTTCTCGGGCTTTTTTAATCACCGCAATTACATTGGCCGCTTTGGTATCACCATTGGCCTTTTTTATCTCCACGGAAATAAGCTTGGCCATTTTGGTGTTGATTTTACTTTTAACGGCATCCGTCACCGCTTTTCTATTTTTTACTTTTGACCATTTACTATGTCCACTCATAAAGTTATTTTTAATTTTACTCTTATAAAAGTTTATTTTTACCCGCCAAAATTTATCAGAATAACTTTTTTTCGGGTGAATTTTTCAAATGCAGATGTTGTTTGGCGCGTTCGGTAATGGTACGGCCACGGGAAGTGCGCTCCAAAAAGCCGAGCTGAAGCAAATATGGTTCGTAAACATCTTCAATGGTGGCTTGTTCTTCAGATAGGGCGGCAGCGAGGGTATTGAGGCCGACGGGCCCGCCATTAAATTTTTCTTCAATTACAGTGAGTAAAGCACGGTCGGCAGAATTTAGCCCTACCTCGTCAATTCCGAGCAAGCTTAACGCTTCCATCACGGTTTCTTTTGATAGTTCACTTTCTCTCACTTGAGCCAAGTCCCGACTTCTTTTTAATAAATAGTTAGCAGTACGGGGAGTAAAGCGACTCCGCTTGGCGATTTCCGTTTTAGCTTCGTGGGCAATCTCCACACCGAGTATTTTAGCCGAGCGGTTAATAATTTCTTCTATCTCTTCATTAGTATAAAATTCTAATTTGAAAACTCCACCGGAAAAACGGGAACGGAGGGGAGCGGAAAGGAGAGCGATACGAGTGGTGGCGGCAATTAAAGTAAAAGGGGGCAGATCCAGCTGAATGGTACGCGCGGACGGGCCTTTGCCAATGATAATATCCAAAGAACCGGATTCCATGGCTGGGTAAAGCACTTCTTCAATCGCTTTATTTAGTCGGTGGATCTCATCAATGAATAAAATATCACCAGGGGAGAGGTTAGTGAGAATGGAAGCCAGGTCACCGACTTTTTCAATGGCTGGACCAGAAGTAGCTTTGAGCTGGGCCCGTGTTTCTTTGGCAATTAAGTGAGCCAGAGTGGTTTTTCCTAGTCCAGGCGGACCGTAAAAGAGCAAATGTTCGGGTGGGTGTTTTCTTTGCGCCGCGGCTGTCAATAAAATATGTAAATTATCCTTGATATTTTTTTGGCCAATGTAATCTTTCCAAACCGCGGGTCTTAATGTTTGGTCAAGAAAATTAACATCGCCTTCCGTTTTGTTGGGCCGGCCATTATCTTGGCTTGTTTCTTGGTTTTTTGGTGAATTAGTTAAAGAATCTTTATTTTTGCTTGACATACTTTTTGTTTTATGCTAAGCTACTTAGAGAAGCCTTTTAGTGATTTGCGGGGCTTTTTTTCGTTCTTTTCCAGAATATAAATCTCTAAGCAATTGGATCGTTTGCGCGGTTTACGAATTTTTCGCGGAGGACGGTCTGGTTCACACCTTCGGGTGATTTGCGAGACCTATCCTTTAAGACTTATTTAACTTTTGGTATTTATATTAAAAGTATTGCTTAGAGATTTATCTTCTGGAAATTATTTCTCTCTTTTTTTATCTTAGTCCTCTTCGGTTTTAATGTCAATCACTCGACCAAGTTCGGAAATAGAACTTATGCCTTGTAAAATTTTTAAAATTCCATCTTGTTTCATATCCAAAAGATTTTGGGAAGAAACAGCAGATTTTATTTCTCTTTCGGAGGGATTTTTGATGAGAATTTCTTCCAATTCTTTTCTCATTAGGATTATTTCCGCAATTGCTAACCGCCCTTTATAGCCAGTGCCGTGACATTTTTCACAGCCAACGGCTTGCCAAACTTTTTGGGTCTGAATATTGTTCAAATAAGTTTTGTCATTGATTGAAGCTAGGGTTTTTTCAATAAGTTTTTTTTCTTCAGCCGTTGGTTCTACTTCAATTTTACAATTAACACAAAGTTTACGAAGTAACCTCTGTGCCATAGCTGTATTTACGGCTGATGAAATAATTTTTGGATTAACACCGAGGTCAATCAAACGAGGGAAAGCCCCAGCGGCAGTATTGGTATGTAAGGTGGAAAAAACCAGGTGACCAGTCAAAGCGGAGTTGATGGCAATAGTGGCGGTTTCACTATCACGGATTTCTCCCACCATTATTACATCTGGGTCTTGACGTAAAGCGGAACGCAAACCAGAAAGAAAAGTATAATCTTTTTCCTCATCCACTTGAGTTTGAACCACGCCGGGTAAGTGGTATTCTATGGGATCTTCAATGGTGATTATTTTTACATCGGGGGAATTTATTTTTTTCATAAAAGCATACAGGGTAGTGGTTTTTCCAGAGCCGGTAGGGCCAGTGATTAAAAGCATACCGGTAGGTTTTTTTATTTGTTCAAGTAAAGTATCTAATGTTCTTTTTTCTATACCTAATTCTTCTAAGGGCACTGCAATAGACTTAGGATTTAAAAGTCTCATCACTACGGACTCATTGTAAGCACCGGGTAGGACAGAAGAACGAATTTCAATATCATTGTCTAAAATCTTTACACTAAAGCGACCATCTTGAGCGGAATTTTTTATATTTAATTTCATCCCCGATAATAATTTGATGCGGGACAGAAGCAGTTCATAAGTTTCTTGGTCAAAGTCAAAGACATTTATTAAGACTCCATCCAAACGGAAACGGATGCGGGCATATTTTTCTTCCGGCTCCACATGAATATCAGAAGCGGATAAAGCTAAGGCACCAGCAATCATCGCTTCCATCATTTTGGAAATTTTATAAGCTTTTTTAAGGGCTAAAATTTCTTTGATAATAATTGACACATCAGCAATCTTTTTAATTTTGCTCATATAATCCGTCACTTGTTCAGTAGAAATATCAAAAGTACCGGCAGTGGTATTTACCGCATAGGAGAGATCATGATAACGGTCCCATGCTTTTTCCAAACTGGCCGTGGTGGCCATACTGATTTGTAATTTATAACCATCGGTTTCTAATTTATTTAAAATAATTACAGCCTTTTCATTTTTTGGTGAGAAGACCGCTATTTGGATTTTTTTACCTACTTTGTCAAAGACGGCCATTTTGGCTTCACGAGCATTTTCTTCTGGAATCAGACGCAGGGCGTCAGTATTAATAGGAATAGGTTTTAAATCAATAAAATTGAGATCATATCTAGCCGCTAAAATGCGAACAATATCTTCTTCTTCCTTTTTTCGAAGTTCGGCGAGGCGCTTTTCTTGTTTTTCTTCATTAGAAAAATCAGTCATAGAGAATATTGTAACATAAAAGCACTTTGGTCTAACGCTTGACAAGAAATATGTTTGGGTGTATAATAGTAGGTGTTATTTATTTTGATTAAAAAGATGAAAAAAACCACAAATTACATTTCTAATATTAACTTTTTTATAGCTAGTATTTTGCTAGTGTTTTTGGTTTTTATATTTTATATTATCACTCCAGTATTTGTAAACGCTCAGTCTTATGACTATGGTTATGATACGGCTGTAACTTATGACTATGGTTACAATTCTTCTTCTGACTATTCCTATGGCTATGATGATTCTAATTACACTTATGGCTACGATACTTCTTCTGATTATAATTACAGTTATGATAGTACTCCAAATTATGATTACGGCTATGATACTGCCCAAACTTATGACTATAGTTATGATAATGCTTCTAACTATGATTACGGTTATGATGATGCTTCAACTTATAGTTATGGTTACGATAATACATCTTCTAATTATGACTACGGTTACGACAATGGTTCAACCTATGACTATGGCTATGATACGGCTACTACTCCGGACTATTCTTATGGTTATGATGATTCTAATTACACCTATGGTTATGATACAGCGGTGACTTATGACTATGGTTATGATGCTATCCCAGACTATACTTATATTTATGACAGTACCCCAACTTATGACGATTATTACTATTACGATGATTATTATTATGATAATTCATATTATGGTTATGGTTCAATTATTGGTGGTGGTTCAGGCTATTCTTATGGCCCAACATATAAAGTAAAAAATCACGATACTGTTGTGACTAATACTAATGTAAGTCCTATTGTTTATTCATATAATGAAACTTATGAATCAGATATTACACCGAGATATCACTCTTATCGTGAGACATATGAGCCAAGGATTTTGGCTTATAATGAAACTTATCAACCAGCGGTGGCTTCTTCTGTCTATTTAAGTCAAGTTCCTTATACTGGTTTGGTAGACAATCTAAAACTATATTTCTTTATGGGTATCCTCGCTTTCTTTAGTGCTTGGATTGCCTATATTGTTATTTCTTATAAGAAAAGCTATGTGCAACTAAATTAGCTTGACAAAAAATATGTTTGGGTGTATAATAGTAAAAGAGTTCGGGTTTAGTACAAAGTAGAAAACAAGCAGAAAGACAGGAGTGGACCATGAAGACGAGACAAGTTGTGCGAGTCGTGGTAGTGGCAGTGATGGCGGTGATGGCAACGGGGTGTTGCTGTCCGAGGAGAGTGTCGTCGGGCCATGTCACTCGCGTGGTGCGCCATTCGTCCCCGTCCTATGTGACGCCGGTCGTAATTCCGGCACCGGATGTCGGTGGCCTGTTGCCACCGCAAGTGGTGCAGACGGCTCAGCAGGCGACAGTATTGATCCAGCAACAGCCAGCGCAATCGGTACCGCAACCGCAGGCTCAAGCTGGCGGTCGGGTCAAGTTGATGTTGCACCTGTTGTGCCCATCTTGCCAGAAGTATCACACATGGAAAGGTGGCGTGTTGCCACCGAACACCCAGTTGTTCTTCTGGCATCCGGAGGCCAAGGAGTGGCGCCTCTATGGTGGGGATTACACCAAAATTATGCGCCAACCACAGGTTGAGGAACCGGAGTGCCCCAATAATCATCACGGCCAGTAAGGAGCTGGCCACTAGTCATCAAACGCGTTCGGGGTTCGTAACCCCCCGAACGCGTTTTCTATTTGACAAATAAATCCTACGGGTGTATAATATTAGGTAGAGGTTTTAGTTCCAAACGAGGTAGAAAAACAGGAAACAGAAAGAAAGGTAGGGTTCGAGAATGGATCCGAAGCATGTCAGAATCGCGGTGGTATCAGTGGTGATGATGGCGGTGGTAGTGGCAGTAGTCGGGATTGTGGCCATCTTCGCACATTTTCGGGTGGGCAATCTGGTGAAAGATCACAAGAGGGATGTCTATGACATGGACC